>ERZ1034984.86-NODE-86-length-103715-cov-17.329799_pt1 | contig 103715 bp, 88 predicted proteins | sample MGYA00520589_ERZ1034984 | MGnify/ENA primary metagenome ERZ1034984 (study PRJEB33766, sample SAMN09781790) | gut metagenome | biome: gut microbiome | host: Homo sapiens | place: Madagascar | study: EMG produced TPA metagenomics assembly of the PRJNA485056 data... | reverse complement strand
AGCATCACCTTGCCAAGGTGAGGGTCGCGGGTTCGAATCCCGTTGTCCGCTCCATTGTCTTAGACGAGCTGGTTGGGAAACCAACCAGCTCTTTATAAGACAAGACGCCAGGATGGCGACGTGGCCAAGTGGTAAGGCAGAGGCCTGCAAAGCCTTCACCCCCGGTTCGAATCCGGGCGTCGCCTCCAAATTTGAAAACCAAACATGCGGACATGGCTCAGCTGGTAGAGCATCACCTTGCCAAGGTGAGGGTCGCGGGTTCGAATCCCGTTGTCCGCTCCATGAATTTTAAGCGATCGGTGTTCCGGTCGCTTTTTTGATTAATAAGGTAATTTTCTCCAACGTGTCGTTGCGATTGAGCGCAATAGTTTGTGCGAATGCCCTACTTATTTACCGGTAGGAATCTCATCGACATGCATCGCCTGCTCATAAAATGTGTAGCGCCCAATTTCTCATATACAAACACCTGTTCGTATGATAGGATACCACCGAACCATAAGCGTGAGAGGCTGGAGCAGCATGAGCCAGAATGCAATCGTTATCAAAGGCGCCCGCGAACATAATTTAAAAAACGTTGATGTTGAGATTCCTCGTGACAAGCTTGTTGTTATTACAGGTCTGTCCGGTAGCGGTAAGTCGAGCCTTGCGTTCGACACCATGTATGCGGAGGGGCAGCGTCGCTATGTCGAAAGCCTTTCGAGCTATGCGCGCATGTTCCTTGGCCAGATGAGCAAACCTGACCTTGATAGCATCGACGGTCTTTCTCCAGCTGTGTCCATCGACCAGAAAACGACGTCGCGCAATCCTCGCTCGACGGTGGGCACCACCACGGAGATTTACGACTATCTGCGTTTGCTGTATGCCCGTGTCGGCGTTCCCCATTGCCCTGATTGCGGGCGCGTTATCAAGAAGCAAACCACCGATCAGGTGACCGACGATATCCTCGCGCTTGACTCAGGTGCAAAGGCCATCATCATGGCGCCGGTTGTTGCGGGCCGAAAGGGTGAGTTCACGAAGCTTTTTGCCGATTTGGCTCACGAGGGCTTTAGCCGCGTGCGCATCGACGGCGAAATCGTGCGTTTGGATGGCGAGCCTCGCACGCTGAACAAAAAGATCAAGCACTTCATTGATGTGGTCGTCGATCGCGTGCAACTGAAAGAAAGCGCAACCGGGCGTGTTGCAGAAGCGGTCGAGCTTGCCACGAAACTTGCCGAAGGCCGCGTGTTGGTGCAGGTTTTAGGGCCCGATGGTAAGCCACAGGGTGAAGCCGGTGGCTCGTCTAGCGGAGCGAAAGGCGGTCTAGGTGCTGGCGAGCATCTGTTCTCGCTTGCTCTGGCATGCCCTGAGCACGGGCATTCTATGGATGAGCTTCAACCTCGCGACTTCAGCTTTAATGCTCCGTATGGCGCTTGCCCTGATTGCTCGGGCATCGGTAGCCGCGAAGAAGTTGACCCGTCGCTTGTGGTACCCGATCCTTCACTGACACTGGCGCAAGGTGCTATTGCGCCGTTCAAGAATGGGAACTATTACCCGCAGGTGCTGCGCGCGGTCGCTTTGCATATGGGCTGCGATGAAAACACCCCGTGGGAAGATATGCCGAAGAAAGTTCAGAAGGCGTTGCTGCACGGCTTGGGCGACGAAAAGGTGCGCGTCGACTACACCACGGTTGATGGTCGCAACACATATTGGTTCTTGGAATGGGAAGGCGCGTTGGCGGCGGTCATGCGTCGTTACCAAGAAGCGCAAAGCGATACCCAGCGCGAGAAACTGCAAAGCTATTTCGCTATCGTGCCTTGTCCGACGTGCGGCGGAAAGCGCTTGAAGCCCGAAATCCTTGCGGTTACGGTGGGCGGCAAATCAATTCACGAGGTTTGCGAGATGAGCGCCGTTGACTCGCTCGAGTTCTTCCAGGGCTTGCACTTTTCCGGTCAGCAGGGCAGCATCGCGAACCCTATTGTCAAGGAGATTGTCGCGCGTTTGAAGTTTCTCGTTGACGTGGGCCTTGACTACCTTACGCTCGAACGCGCAACAGCAACGCTGTCGGGCGGTGAAGCGCAGCGCATCAGGCTTGCCACGCAAATCGGCGCTGGCCTGATGGGCGTGCTGTACATTCTGGACGAGCCTTCTATCGGTTTGCATCAACGCGATAACGAGCGGCTTATTGCCACGCTTGAGCACTTGCGCGACCTGGGAAACACCGTCATCGTTGTCGAGCACGACGAGGATACTATCCGCGCGGCTGATTATGTTGTGGACATGGGCCCTGGGGCGGGCGAGCGCGGCGGCCAGGTGGTGGCGTGCGGCACGCCTGAAGAGGTGGCGCAGACGCCTGGTTCCATGACGGCGGACTACTTGTCCGGCAGGCGATCGATTCCTGTGCCTGAGAAGCGTCGCAATCCGCGTCGTGGTTCGTTGAAGCTGACGGGTGCGTGCGAAAACAACCTGAAAAACGTGACGCTTTCGGTGCCGTTCGGCACGTTGACGGTCATTACGGGTGTGTCGGGCAGCGGCAAAAGCTCGCTTATCACCGACACGCTTGCTCCGGCGTTGGCGAACCGCGTCAACCATGCGCATCGACGCACGGGCGGCTATAGGAAGATTACCGGCGTCGAGAACATCGATAAGGTCATCAACATCGACCAAAGCCCCATCGGCCGCACACCGCGAAGCAATCCTGCAACGTATATCGGCCTGTGGGACGATATACGTGCGCTGTTCGCCAGCACGCAGGAGAGCAAAGCCCATGGCTATGGCCCCGGGCGATTCAGCTTCAACGTCAGCGGTGGGCGTTGCGAAGCCTGCAAGGGCGATGGCCAGATTAAGATCGAGATGCATTTCCTCCCCGACATCTACGTGCCGTGCGAGGTGTGCGAGGGCAAACGCTATAACCGCGAGACGCTGCAGGTGACGTATCGTGGGAAGAACATCTCGGAAGTGCTTGACATGACCGTTGAAGATGCGCTCGTGTTCTTTGAGAACATCCCCGGTATCAAACGTAAGCTGCAAACCTTGTACGACGTGGGGCTTGGATATATTCGCCTTGGCCAGCCCGCTACAACGCTTTCGGGCGGCGAAGCGCAGCGCGTGAAGCTTGCAAGCGAGCTGCATCGCCGTCAGACAGGCAAGACGTTCTATATTTTGGACGAGCCCACTACGGGGCTTCATTTCGAGGATGTGCGGCAGCTTTTGGTGGTGTTGCAGCGGTTGGTGGATGCGGGCAACACGGTGCTGGTGATCGAGCACAACCTCGATGTCATCAAAAGCGCCGACTACATTGTGGATTTAGGGCCGGAAGGCGGCGACCGCGGAGGCGCTATCGTGGCGCAGGGAACTCCTGAACACGTAGCTACTGTGAAGGAAAGCCACACCGGTAGATTCCTTGCACGCATGCTGTAGAATAGCCGTCCCAATGAAATGGCGCCTGCATTAGCGGGCGTCATTTGACGTTATCGGTAAGTATCAGCATCTTGTAAAGGCAAGAGGCTTGGAAAGGAAAAACGTGTCGCAGGCGGCGGTGGTGCAAGGTCAGCATATGATGCGCGGAGTGGTGTTCGCGCTGATAGGAGCTGTGTGCTGGGGGTTTTCGGGAACGTGCGCCCAATTGCTTATGAATCAGTATGGCGCTCCCTCCGATTGGATCACCTGCGTGCGCATGCTGCTCTCCGCCGTGTTCTTCCTAGGCGTTGCCATCGTCAAGGATTGGCGCGCGCTTGCGGCATTGTTCCGAGACGTTCGCTCCGTCATCGGCATCGCGGTATTCGCCATCTTCGGTATCGTGCTGTGCCAGATGAGCTATCTCAACGTTATCCACTACACGTCTGCGGGCGTGGGAACCACGCTTGAGCAGTTAGGCCTTGTTCTTATCATGCTGTGGACGTGCTTGCGCAAGCATCGGCTTCCGAACGTGCGCGAAGTGCTGGGACTTGTCTTGGCACTGCTCGGGTTGGTGCTGATTGCAACCCAGGGCGATGTCAGCCGATTGGCGGTTTCGCAAGAAGGGCTGTTCTGGGGCATGATGTCCGCCGTGGCGTTGGCGTTGTACACGCTTATGCCGGTGAAGGTGCTGGCGAAATGGGGTTCTATGCTGGTGACGGGCTTCGCCATGCTGTTCGGCGGCGTTGCGTTGACGCCCGTTGTGCAGCCTTGGAACGTCCCCATGGAGCTTTCGGCCGGGGCGCTTGGAGCGTTTGCCGCCATTGTGCTGATTGGAACCTGCGCTGCGTACATGCTGTACCTGCAGGGCGTGAACGACTGCGGTCCGGTGAAGGCGGGCCTGCTGTGCGCGGCCGAGCCGGTGTCCGCCATGGTGCTTGCCGTCGTGTGGCTGCGCGACCCGGTTTCGGCATGGGATATCGCGGGGTGCATCTGTATTCTGCTTATGATCGTTATGGTTACCGAGCTTAAACCGAAAGCTGCCCCTGCGTCGGTTGCGGCCGACGTTGCGGGCGTCGAGGCGCCGGCTTACGTGCAGGACCCTCCGGTGTTTGCTGGCCGTGCATCGGTGCTTGGCTACTACAAAAGTCGTCCTGCCACCATGGACGATTTCAAGCGCGTGCAAACGTTGCTTGATGAAGCGCACGAGACGTATGCGCAGCTCGGGATCGACGAAGGGAAGTATAAGAAGTACCCCTCGGCTCGCCGTTTGACGCACAGCATCAAAAACGGCACCACTCATGTGGTGGAAAACGCGCTCGGGCAGCTTATCGCCGTGTATGCCGTGTCGTTTGCTCCTGATAAGAACTATGCGCGCGGGATTCACGGCGCCTGGCTGACCGATACGGCTGCCGAGCCTCAAAAGTACGCAGAATTGCATTGGGTTGCGGTTGATCGGCCGGCGCGCAGGCGCGGTGTCGGCTCGTTCATCCTTGACCGCGCTGCGCATATCGCGCGAGACGGGGGGAGGGCAAGCATCCGCGCAGACATCTATCCGGAAAACGAGCCCATGCGCTGGTTGCTAGAAAAACGCGGCTATAAGTTCTGTGGCACGCTGATGGTGAAAGACACGTTTGGGCGGGAAAAGCCGCGTTCGGCGTACGAGTTGGTGTTTCGTGCATAGCAAATCGAAACGGTTTGGTTGCAGTTGCCGGAAATGCCGGCAGGGCCGCAGCGGCCAAGGAGTACCATGGGAAGGCCTTGTTCGGGCATGAGGAGATCGCCGGTTTTCGGCTGAAAGTAGGAGCGGTTATGACAATGCAGTTCCGTCTTGCGACGCGAGACGATCTTGAGGGGATTTGGAACGTTCTCATGGACGGTAAGGCCGTTTTGGGAAAGCTGGGCATCGACCAGTGGCAGGGGTCGTATCCCTCGCGCGACGTCGTGCTTTCCGATATTGATGCAGGGTATTCCTATGTCGTTGAGGAAGATGGCGTCATCATCGCGACGGAGGCCATCACCTTCAACGGCGAAAAGGTGTATGACTGCATCGATGGCGTCTGGCTTACCGATTCCACCAGCGCCGCTCCTCGTTATGCGGTGCTGCATCGCGTGGCGTCGCTGAGCACGCAGTCAGGTCGCGGTTTGGGGCGCATGCTGCTTGCGTCGGGCCTGCAGGTTGCTCGAGAGCGTGGCAGCGAAAGCGTGCGCATTGAAACGCATCCCGCAAACGGTCCTATGCTGAAGCTTATCGAGCGTAGCGGCTTCACGCGTTGCGGCATCATCACCATCGACCATGCGGAAGGCGGCATTCCTGAGCGGGTTGCTTTCGAGGTTGTTTTGTAGCGTTTATGCACGACAATTTGTAATCTTCGCGCGCGTCAGCCGTCGGTTGGAGCCGCAACGAAAGCTTTGCCTATACTGATATCCATGTCTACGAGAACTCGCGAAAAACAAGCGCTCGGCGTATTTGCCGTGCTGATTGTCCTGAGCCTTTTAGGGCTGGGGTGGTACCTTGTTGCGGGCCATTCGTGGAACGTTGCCGCCTCGACCATCGACGAGAAGGTCGGCCAGATGGACGGTTACGTTGCACTGGTGTACTCGGGAACCGTGTTGCCCGAACCCGAAGAGGTGGCAAGCGCTTCTTCGTCGAAAAATGCAGACGGGGAATCGGCTGCGGGGCAGAGCGAAAGCTCCTCATCGCGATCGGTGTTCGATTCGCTGACGTCGAACTCGAAAAAGTCTGCCTCTTCGAGTTCGACGATGGGGGATATGCGCTCGGACGAGGCCTCTGGGTTCACGTCCGACGTGGCCGGCATTGCCGCCCCCGTGGTTTCAGATGACGAGGATTCCGCCGGCCGGTCTGCTTCTGCAGCTGCTGGCGCTTCGACCCCCTCTTCCCTTACCGGCGAGATGGAGTCTTATGCTGACGCTTTTCAAGCCTCTTCTGCTGAAGATGCGGATGCCGATAAACGCGTTGCTGCTTCTTCGGGTGATGGTTCGGCTCCTTCGGCTGAAGGAGACAGCGCCGCAGATGGCGCTAGCGCCGCCGATGACGATTCTGCAGCCGCCGTATCCGGCTCGTTGTCTGATGACGCTTCCTCGGATGTGGCGTCGAGCGGCCGCAAGGCGCTGGTGTCTCCGAAAGCCAATCCCGTGGAACCGGAAAGCGTGCGCGACAGCTACCTGGAAAAGGGCGCGCAGGTGCTTGTGCTCGACACGAAGCACCCTTCGGTCTACGAGGACGGCATGATCGTGAAGCGTGGCTCGAAACGCATCGGGGTGTTCTCTGTGGATGTGCCGCTGTCGGAAGAGGCGGCGCAAGAGCGGCTCGATTACTTTAAAGAAGCTAAAGTCGACGTTGTCGTGTGCATTGCTTCGGTACGCTCATATGTGCGCAATGCCACGGGCATCGATGTGGTGGTGACGCTGCAAGACGACGTGTCCACCATGGGCACCAACGCGAACGGCACGTTCTACGTCAACGCGCCGAGCATCGATTCGGTTGGCGCAGTGCTGCTTTCCCCGAACAACGTTGTTTCCGCAAAGGTTGTGGACAGCCTGTAGGCAATCGTGGTGCCTACAACGGGTTTGGTTCGCATTTGATGCGCGGCCGCCCAATGGGCAGCAAAGACAATCGGTTCTGCCTCGATGGCGCGGCCCGGTTTTTCTCGCGATTGCCAGCAAATCGCTAGCTAAAATACTCCCCGAAGTCCTTTCTCGTGTATCAATGTCGCATTTCTTGATACGGTTTGATACGGAACTGACTGATACGGAATCGCTAATTTGTCCGGGATATTTCTATTATCCCTATTTCAGGTGGATGCAAACATTCGATTTAGGTCATTCTTGTACCCTTATCTGGCGAAATCGGGGAAATATCCCCTTATGACCCCCTGACCCTAAAGGGGTTATTTTGCTCGAATGTTGTTCTAACGCTGCCATTTACCCAACTTGTGTCAAAACCGTATCACTTTTCCTCTATCATCGTCATTCGGTTACGCGCGTGCACGGCGCGTGGCCCGCGCACTGCGCTCAGCGCACTCCTGCCGCGACCTCCAGTCGGCAAGAGAGCACTGCGCAGCTTCGCAACAGAACAAAGACGAGTGCAAGACGAGTAGGAAAGGAGTGAGGGCATGAACCTGTCACGCAGGGGCTTCTTTAAAGCCACTGGTGCCGCGCTGGCTACGACGATGGCGTTCGAGCTTTCCTCGCAGACCCAGGCGTTCGCGTCTGAGTCCAAGGAAGATTGGAAGCTGGTGAACACCGAAGAGTACACGAACATCTGCTGCTACTGCGCAGGTGGTTGCGGTTCTCTGCTTTCGGTGCGCGACGGCGAGCTGATCAACCTGGAAGGCGACCCGGACCATCCCATCAACGAAGGCGGCCTGTGCCCGAAGGGCGCGACGATGTTCCAGCTGCGCAACGTCGTCGATCCCGAAACGAAAGAGGTCATCAAGAACCCGAAGCGCGTCACGCGCCCGCTGGTTCGTCGTCCCGGTGCTTCCGATTGGGAAGACATCACGTGGGAAGATGCCATCGCTGAAATTGCCCGCAAGGTCAAGGACACGCGCGACGCCTCGTTCATCGAGAAGAACGAAAACGGCCTGACGGTGAACCACACGCCGGCCATCGCAAGCCTGGGCGGCTCCCAGGAAAACTCCGAGGAGGAATACCTGATCCTCAAGATGATGCGTTCCTTGGGCGTCATCGCCATCGACAATCAGGCTCGTGTTTGACACGGCCCCACTGTTGCCGGTCTGGCAGCTTCATTCGGTCGTGGCTCCATGACGAGCCATTGGTGCGACTTCCAAAACACCGACGTTATCTTGAACTGCGGTTCGAACTCCGTTGAAAACCATCCCGTCAGCGCGCTGTGGCTTGAGAAGGCCCACGAGCAGGGCGCTAAGTGGATCGTTGTCGACCCGCGTTACACCCGTACCGCCGAGCAGGCGGACATCTGGTGCCCCATCCGTTCCGGCACCGACATCGCGTTCTACGGTGGCATGTACAATTACATCATCGAGAACCTCATCGAGCCTGGCCTGGCGAATTACCTGGCCGACGGCGATATGAGCGAATACAACTTCGAGTACCTGCTCAACTACACCAACGCTTCCTACATCCTTGACCCTGAATACGAATTCGATCCCGCAACGGGTCTGTTCAGCGGTTGGAACGAGAAGACCAAGACGTACAACGTTCACAGCTGGCACTACGAGACCGAGTCCACCGAGGACTGGGACACCAGCGAAACCGGCGCCTACTCTTGGGTCACAAAGCCCGGCACCCCTGAATTCACCACGCCGACGCTGACGAACCCGAAGAAGGACATGACGCTGCAGGACCCCATGTGCGTCTACCAGCAATTCAAGAAGCACTATTCTCGTTACACGCTTGACACCGTTTCCGGTATCTGCGGCATGGACAAGGACGTTCTTGAACTCGTCTACAAAACCTATACCTCTACTGCCAAGCCTGGCAAGGCCGGTACCGTGTTGTACGCCCTGGGCCAGACGCAGCACACCTATGGCGCTCAGAACACCCGCGCCATGTGCATCATGCAGCTGCTGCTTGGAAACATCGGCGTGCCCGGCGGCGGCGTGAATGCGCTGCGCGGTGAGCCGAACGTGCAGGGCGCCACGGACATGGGCATGATGGTGAACGAGCATCCTGCCTATCTGAAGTGGGCAAACACCACCGATCGATCCAGCCTGCGCAAGTGGCTGGAGTCCCAGACGTACTCCGACGGCTACTATACGAACAAGCCGAAGTTCATCGTTTCCTCTCTGAAGGAATGGTTCGGCGAGAACGCTACCGTTGAGAACGACTACGGCTACGACTGGTGGCCGAAGGTTCCGTCCGAGACGGGTGCCGTGGACTACACGCACATCTCCACGTTCGAGCTCATGCAGCAGGGCGTCATCAAGGGCTACTTCAACTGGGGTATGAACCCCTGCCACTCGGCCCCGAACGCCGGCAACGTGCGCCGATCCATGGCCAACCTTGATTGGCTGGTTGTTGCCGATCAGGTCATCACCGAGTCAGCCAGCTTCTGGAAGGCCCCGGACATGAACCCGGCCGACATCGACACCACGGTCTACTACCTGCCGTGCGCGCTGATCTACGAGAAGCCGGGCATCATCCTGAACTCCGGCCGCTGGATCCAGTACCGCTACCAGGCGTGCGAGCCGTGGGACCAGGCGAAGCCGGACTACGAGATGTGCGACCTCATCTGGACCGCCATCTGCGACCTGTACAAGAAGGAAGGCGGCGCGAACCCTGATCCTATCTTGAAGACGAAGTGGGATTACTACGTGGACGGCAAGATTGACCCACGCCCCGTGGCCTGGGCGCTCAACGGCTACCGCGTGGCCGGCACCGATTGCAACTGCGATTCGAAGAACCCGAAGACCGACCTGCTCACCGGCTATGCCGAGCTGGGCGCCGACGGTTCCACCGCATGCGCCATGTGGATTTACTCCGGCATGTGGAACAACAACAAGGCGCCGCTTGACCCGGCCGAGCAGCCGCTGTGCCGCCGCAGCACTGAGGACAAGTCCGGCATCGGCCTGAACTCCGAATGGGCGTTCAGCTGGCCGTCGAACCGCCGCATCCTGTACAACCGCAACAGCTGCGATATGCGGGGCAAGCCGTGGAACGCCGACAAGAAGCTCATGGAGTGGACGGGCGAGAAGTGGAATCTGGTCGACCAGGCCGACTTCGTTGCCGCCAAAGACGGCAAGCCGGTTCCGCCGAACAACAAGACGTTCTTCATGCTGTGGGAGCAGAACGCCCGCCTGGAGAGCTACGGCATGGTCGACGGCCCGCTGCCTGAGCACTTCGAGCCGTTCGAGTCCCCGTGCGACGACAACCCGCTCAACGGCGCGTTCCAGAACCCCTGCGCGTTCGGCGTGAACTACGCATCCACGAAGCAGGGCACGAAGGAGCAGTACCCGATCGTCGGCACCACTTACTCGGTGACCGAGCATTGGCAGACCGGCGGCCAGACGCGTCTGTGCCCGTCGCTGGTGGAATCCATGCCTTCGCAGTTCGTCGAGATGAGCGAAGAGCTTGCCGCCGAGAAGGGCATCAAGAACGGCGACGAGGTGCGCGTGTTCAACAACCGCGGTTCTGTTGTGGTTCCGGCCCTGGTCACGAAGCGTTTCGCGCCCATGACCGTCAACGGCAAGATGCAGCACCAAGTGGGCCTCACGCACCACTTCGGCTGGGCCGATTTGTACGGCACCGGCGACGTGGTGAACGACCTGACGCCGAACGTCGGCGACCCGAACTCGTTCACGCCCGAATACAAGGCGTTCCTCGTGGACATCGAGAAGGCATAGGAGGGATAGAACATGTCTGAAAAAGCGATTTACTTCGATTCCTCCAAGTGCACCGCTTGCAAGGGCTGCCAGGTTGCTTGCAAGTGCTGGAACAACCTTCCGAGCCCCTTGGGCACGAACGAGACGAAATGGTCGGGCACGCACCAGAACCCGGCCGACATCAACGGCAACACCCGCTTGATCATCACGTTCAACGAACTTGCCGGCGACAGCAAGATCAAGCCGGTGAAGTGGGCGTTCGGCCGTCGTGCTTGCCAGCACTGCACCGATGCTCCTTGCGCCACGGTGTGCCCTGGCGGCGCGCTTGTGCGCAACGAGGACACCGGCTTCGTCGAGGTGCACCAGGACAAGTGCGTGGGCTGCCAGTACTGCCACAGCGTGTGCCCGTTCGACGTGCCGCGCTACGAGTCCAACGGCCTGCTTGACAAGACCGTTATCGACAAGTGCACCGGTTGCGCCGACCGCGTGTCCCACGGCATGGCTCCGGCCTGCGTATCCACGTGCCAGCCGAATGCCCTGCAGTTCGGCGACCGCGACGAGATGATTGCCAAGGGCAAGGAAAAGGTCGAATGGCTGCATGAGAACGGCTATCCGGATGCTTGCCTGTTCGGCGAGGACGAGATGGGCGGCTTGCATGTCATCCAGGTGCTGAAGTACGGCATCGAGGCCCATGGCCAGGTTGCCGACCCGCAGGTGCCCGCAACGGCGCAGCTGACCCAGATCATGAAGCCGGTCACCGGCGCCCTGACGGGTCTGACCGTCGTCGGATTGGCTGCCATGTTCGGCCTGGCCGTCGGCTACAAGCGCGATACGCTGGCGTACAACCCCGAGACCGAGGATACGGTGTCGGTTATCACGGGCGACGTCATGCAGCACGGCGACCCGCAGGACGACAAGTCTGTTGTTGAGCACATCACCGAGAATCTGCCGTTCGGGAAGGGAGGCAAATAATGAGCCATACCGTTACCGTTTCCGCGGAAGCTCGTGCCAAAGACGATGCGTTCCTGAAGGAGCGCAAGGCTTCCGGCAAGCAGAAGTACATCGTCCGCCACTCGAAGCAGGCGCGCATCACGCACGGCGTCACGGTCATCGCCTGCATCCTGCTGTGCATTTCCGGCCTGTTCGTGTTCGTGCCGCAGCTGGCTCAGGCCGTCGGTGCTGACACGGTGTTCGCCATCCGCATGAGCCATCGCGTGATCGGCTGCATCTTCGTGCTAGTGCCGCTTATCAGCGCCATCCTGGCGCCGAAGGGCGTGGTCCACATCTTCAAGAACCTGTTCGCTAAGTGGAACAGCGACGACAAGAAATGGATGATGCTGTTCTTCCCCTACCTGTTCATGGCGAAGTGGATTCACATGCCCGACCAGGACGAGGTGAAGTCCGGCCAGCGCTTCGCTGACGGCATGCTGTGGTTTGCCGGCGCGCTTATGGCTGTGACGGGCGTCATCCTGATGCTCGGTTCCACCGTGGTGAACCTGGGCACGGGCTATGGCGTGGTGCTGTTTCTGCACGACTTGGGCTTTTTGCTCATCGCCGTGTTCGGCTTGGCCCACATCTTCCTGGGCGGCGGCATCTTCCAGCCGTACCGTGGTACGTACAAGCTTATGTTCGGCGACGGCCTGGTGTCCGAAGCCGACGCTCTGTACCACTGGGGTCACTGGGCTCGTAAAGAGCTGACCAGCGGCGAGAAGGTTGTTGAGAAGAACGCGAAATAGTTCTTCTCGCGGCATGAAATAAGGATGGGCGGCCTGAAGCCAGACCGCCCATCTAAACGGTAGCCCGGTGCTTCGCAGACATTCCCGCGACTGAGCGCTGGAGTGAGCGCCGGGCTACCGTTTATGCATTCTATAGCTTGTTGGCAAATGGATGGATGACGAATCGGGTTCTTCCATCCATTTGGCAACATGAGCCGGCCTTACGGCGAACAGCTGCGCATTCGGGTTTGTTCGCGGCGGTAAGCTGGCATTGTCAAGCAAGGCGGAAACAACGAGAACGAGGTTGGACGATGAACCTGAAGCTGGCGGATGCGGCTATTGCCGCGTATGAACCGAAGCTGTCCGAGTCGGAAGCTGCGCGTCTGCGCTTCTTCCGCACGCTGTGGGGCGTTCAAGACGAGCTGCAGCACGAGTATCCGAGCGCGGTGACGTATGAGGTTCCGCAGGCAGCGGATTTGAAGGCCTGCTCCGAAGCCGAGCAGCCCACCATGCGCGCGTATCCCGTTTCGTTTGATAGCGAAGCGCTGGTCGACGGCGTGGCCCGTATGGCGGCGGCCATGGCGCTGTTCGACGAGTTCGATCAGTCGTCGCGCGATGCGCTTGCGGGCGTGCGCTGGGACCGCATGGTTGCCGCTTCCGACGTGAAGCTTGCGGGCACCGATCCCGCGGCGTATGTTGATGCGTTCGTGGGGCTGCTTGTTGACGACGGTCTGAGCGAGGATGCCGCTCGCATGGGCGCGGCGGCTGTTTCGCTGGCGTTGCGCGCGTTTTTGGAGCCCATGGCGCAGGCGGTGCAGCAGGCGCGTAGCGAAAACGGCGTCGATAAGCCGTATCCCGTGCATTGCCCGGTATGCGGTTGCGAGGCTTCGGTGGCGCACGTGGGCACCGTCGGCACCAAGACGAAGGGCCGTGGACGTGCGCTGTGGTGCGCGCAGTGCGGCTGCGTGTGGGATTTCGAGCGCGTACGTTGCGCCCGTTGCGGCACGCAGAACCAGGGCCACTTGCACTTCTATAACGTGGAGGGCGACGACGACCATCGCATCGCCACGTGCGACGAGTGCGGCGGCTACGTGCGCACGGTGTACGAGGAGGACACGCCTCAGGCGGCGCTGTATCCGTTCAGCTTCGAGGTTGAGGACGTTATCATGGCCAAGCTTGACCTGATTGCGTACCGTCAACTTGTTGCGCAGGAGCAGCAGGAAGGCTAGGCACGCGCTAGACGTGCGTGAAAACGGTTCGCTTTCACGGTTTCGCGAAACTGTTTGATAGAAGGCCCCATCGAGTTTTACTCAGTGGGGCCTTTTTGCTTGCATGACATGTTACGCGATGATGAACTGGGAAAACAAGATTTGTACGTACTTTGCATGACAAGCATTTTTTTGCCAATACGTACAAAGTGACGGGTTTGCATGATAGACGTTGCGGTGCGTGGAAGGCATGATTCGATGTATTGAAACGAGCCGGCGAAAAGGTCGCCGGCCATAACGGCAAGCGATACTGCTCGAACGCGGTTCGCGCCGCGTACGAGCGATTCAAAGGAGAATCACATGAAGTTTTTAGGCATGGGCGTTCCCGAGCTGCTTATCATCCTGGTCGTTGTTCTTCTGATCTTTGGTCCCAAGAACCTTCCCAAGCTCGGCAGCGCTATCGGCAAGTCCGTGAAGAGCCTGCGCGACGGCATGTCCTCCGACGAAGGCAAGCCTGAGATCGAACTTGACGAGGACGAGGAAGTGGAAGTGCCGCAGCCGAAGAAAAAGCGGGCTGTGAAGGCCGCTAAGAAGGCTCCGGCCGAGGATTCCGCCGAGTAACCTTACAAGGTATTCCCTGCGCTTTCAGACGAGGCGCAGCGTAACAGCAAACCGTCAAACGCCTGCGCATTTCGCGTGGGCGTTTGACGTTTCTGGGCTGATGTTCGGGCCCGGGCGGCGGTTGCGGGCGCCCGGGCTGTTACACTGGGGGGCATGTCGAAACTTGCTACCTCTCATACCGCCCCGCCGGCGTCTTCCGCGGTTCGCTTGAAGCTGCGCACGCTGCTTGGATATGCCTGCAACCAGGCGTTTATGTTCTCCCTTTTCTACATGGGGTGGAACAGCGCGCTGCGCGTTGGCGGCGTAACATTCGAGCGCGTGGACCTGCTGGTGACGCTGCTTTTGTGCGCGGGCTCGCTGACCGTCATGCGCATGCTGACGCGCCGCGTTCGCGACGTGCTGCTATCGCGCAACTTCATTTGGTGCTATGCCGTGCTGCTGGCAATCGGCTCGTCCGTTTCGCTCCCCGCTGAATACGGCATCGTTTCCTTTTTGCTTGAGGGCTTGCTGGTGGGCATGCCTTTTGCCTGCATGCTTGCGGCGTGGGGGCGCGCCTTGGCCGCTCGGCCGCATGGCGAAACCGCGCGCGGCGTGCTGCTTGCCACGGCCGTTGCCGCGGTGTTCGCGTTTTTGCTGCTGCTGGTCTGCTCGGTGCATCCGTGGGCTTTAGCCGTTGCCAACCTGCTTCCGTTCGCCAGCGCCTGGGCGCTTGCCGGCGCGGCGCCTTTTTCAGGGGATGCTGCGGCATCGCAAGGCTCAGACGCCGCTGCGAAGGACGCGCAAAGCCAGACGGGCGCGGGATTTTCGTTTGGGCAGCTGCTGGCAACGAAGCAGCAGCGCGCCGAAACCGCCCGCATTTCGCGCAAGGTCATTGCCGGCGCGGCTCTGTTCGGATTGTCGGGCGGCCTGATGGAGACGTACGCGTCAGACCCCGGCATGGTTGCCACGCCTACGTTTGCCGCTACGTTGCTGCTGCTGGCGCTGTTCTGCGCCGGGTCGCTGCAGGTGGTGGGGACCCCGGACAGTGGCGGGCAGTCGCAAAGCGAGGTCAGCTCGCTTTTGGTGGGCGTGTACCGCATCGCGCTGCTGGTGATGCTGGCGGGCTACCTGTTCATGCCCGTGCTCGAGCCGTTCGGCGTGCCGGGCGACTCCATCGTGCTGGCGGGCTATCTGGGGCTTACGGCCGTGCTTGTGTCGCTGTTCATCTTGACGGCGAAGCTGACGGGCATGGACGGCGCCCTGTCGTTCTCGCGCGGTTTCGCCGCGCTGTACTTTGGCGAAGCGTTCGGCCTGGCGCTGGGCAACGCGCTGGAGATTGTTTCCCCGTCGGGCAACATACCGTTTGCCGTTGCCTCTTGCGCGGGGCTTGCCACGCTGTATGCGTACGTGTTCCTGTTCACGGAAAGCGACTTCATCGCGCTGTCGTGCATCGCGAAGCAAGCCGATCGCTTCGAGGACGCGTGCCGAGCCATCATCGAGCGGTACAAGCTGTCGAAGCGCGAGTCGGAGATTCTGCCGCTGGCGTTGCGCGGCCGCACGGGCGAGCGCATTGCGTCCGAGCTGTTCATCGCGAAGAGCACGGTGGACACGCACCTGCGCCGCATCTATGGGAAATGCGGCGTGCACAGCCGTCAGGAGCTTATCGATTTAAGCGAGCGGCAAACGAAAGATTTCATTTCGGGTAAGGAGTCGTCGTGACGAAGATTGACGCTACGTTGACAGAAGCGCTGCGCGGTATTGTCGGCCCTGAGGCCGTTCGCACCGGCGCGCCTATGAGTGAGTTGACTACGTTTCGCATCGGCGGTCCGGCTGCCGTGGTCGTCGAGCCTGCAACGGCCGATGAAGCGGCGCAGGTGCTGGGCGCGTGCCATGCGGCTGGCGCCGAGGTTCGCGTGCTGGGCTTGGGAAGCGACTTGCTGGTGTCCGATGCTGGCGTGGACGCTGTGGTCGTGCGGCTTGCACAACGCTTCTCGGGCATCAAGGTGCAAGGCACGAAGCTGTTCGTGGATGCGGGCGCTTCGAACGAGCAGGTGGCACAGGCTGCTCTGGCGGCCGGGCTTGCCGGCTACGAGTTCGCCAGCGGCATTCCGGGTACCATCGGCGGCGCGGCCATTATGAACGCGGGCGCTTACGGCGGCGAGTTTCGCGACGTGTGCTGCGGCTTGACGTGCGCTACGCCCGACGGCCGCATCGTCGAGGTGACTGCCTGGCAGGCGTGCTGGGGCTATCGCCATTCCATGATGGGGGATGAGGGCTGGACCGTGTTGGGCGCCGTGCTGCAGCTGCGCCCCGATAGCGCTGCGTCCATCCGCGCGCGCATGGACGACCTTGCGGCGCGCCGAGCGGAAAAGCAGCCGCTTGATATGCCCAGCGCCGGTTCCACGTTCAAACGCCCGGCGGGGTATTTCGCGGGCAAGCTGATCCAGGATGCCGGGCTGCGCGGGTTTCGCGTCGGCGGCGCGCAGGTGTCGCAGAAGCACACGGGTTTCGTGGTGAACGCGGGCGGCGCCACCGCCGCTGATGTGCGCGAGCTTATCGCGCAGGTGCAGCAGCGCGTGTTCGAAAACGAAGGCGTGCGCCTTGATCCCGAGGTGCGCATGTGGGGATTTGCCGACGGGCAGTAAACGGTGCTGCGGCGTTGAGGCGGTTGTTCTACCAGGTGAAAGGTTGCAAGTAAGTCGATGTTCAAGATTAACCATGCCATTTTGCACGTGTTCGATTTCGTGTCGTGCGTAAACGTGTTCTCCGAAGATGAGCTTGACCTGACGAACAAGAACGTGAAGTCGTACGTGATGCGCATCGCGCGTCATGCGCTTGGCGGCATGGACAACCGACGCGGCGAGTTTTTCGCCGATAGCGGGTTCGTAGCCGAGTTGACGGCGTATTTCAAGGGCGAGCGCACGTTCGTGGACCTGTCGGTGCAGGTGGCCCAGTTCATGTCCGAAGAACTGGGGCGTATGGAGAATCCCGCCTCGTGCGACTTGCTGGTGGTCGACTTCGAAGACCAGGAAAAGCCGCCGGCCATGCCTCCCATTCCCGATGATGCCACCGAAGAGGAGATTGCTGCCGCTACTGCCGCCGCGGAGGCTGCGGCGTACAATGCGCGCAGCGAGCACTACTTCGGGTTGCTGCTGCTTGAAAGCAAGCCCGCGTTCATGCACGAGGTGGGACATGGCGAAGACGGTGCCACGCGCAACAATATCGAGCGTCACCACGCCATTTTGCCGAACCCTTCGCAGAAGATCGCCTCGTTTGCCCTGGTGAACGCACGTACCATGGCCGTGCAGTTCGTGGATAAGCCGCGCGAGATTGCAGGCGAGGAACGCTGGCTTATTCCCGATGGGCTGCTTCAGTGTTCGAACGAGGCATCCAGCAAAGAGCTGTTCGACACCACCATGGGGCTTGTGGAAGAGGTTGCCGAGGAGTTCGGTGTGAACTCGGCGGTGGCCATGGGTCGTGCAAAGGCATATCTGGCCGAAAATGCCGACGACTCCGACGAAGTTCCGTTCGACGAGTTCGTGGACGAAGTGTTCGACGACGAAGGCCCGCGTCGTCGCTTCGAGCAGGCTGCTGCCGACGAGCAGCTGGGGGAGCGCGTCTACATGGAGCGCGACGTGGCCAAACGCGTCAGCCGCAACCACAAGATCGTTACCGACACGGGCATCGTGTTGACGTTCCCGGCCGAATACAGCCACAACACCGAGCTCATCGAGTTCAAAAGCACGCCGAACGGGCTGATTCAGATCGAGCTGAAGAATATCGGCAGCATTGAGAATCGATAGGGTATGCCGAACGCGAGCGCACGGGAGAAGTTGGTGTCGCGCTTCGCGCTCTTTTGGATGGGCCGAGCTTTCGCTCGGTCTTACGTTTTGGGTGCATCTCCGCTGGTGAAGCTGCTTTTGGGCTTTCCTGCCTTACTCTGGATAGGCGCCGGTTTGGCGGTCCCAGAGGTGGGCGTACTCGCCGCCGGCTTTGATGAGTTCGGCGTGCGGGCCGTCTTCGGCCACTTTGCCGTGGTCGAGCACCACGATGCGGTCGAGGCTGGCAACCGTGGACAGACGATGCGCCACCACGATGCACGTGCGCCCGCGCATGAGCGTTTTCAGCGCGTCTTGCACCAGCGCTTCGCTTTCGGAGTCAAGCGCGCTGGTTGCCTCGTCAAGCACCAGCACGGGGCAGTCTGCCAGCAGCGCGCGGGCGATGGCCACGCGCTGACGCTGCCCGCCGGAAAGTTTCACGCCGCGCTCGCCCGTGATGGTTTCGAACCCTTGCGGCAGGTTCTCGATGAACTCCAGCGCGTTTGCCTGACGCGCCGCCTCGCGAATCTGCTCCATGGTGGCGTCGGGGCGGCCGTACGAGATGTTCTCGGCGATGGTGCGGTGGAACAGCAGCGCCTCTTGAGGCACGTAGGCGATGGAGCGGCGTAGGCTTTGCTGCGTGCAATCGGCCACGTTTTGGCCATCGATCAAGATGCGGCCGTCCTGGATGTCGGACAGGCGCAGCAACAGCTTCGTGAGCGTTGTTTTCCCCGCTCCACTCAAGCCGACCAAACCAACGCGTTGACCTGCGGGAATATGCAGGTTGAAATCCTCGAAAACCGGAGTTTTCACGTTGCCATCGGTGTAATAGAAGCCGATGTTTTGAAAATCGATGGTGCCTTCGCGCACCACCATGGCGGGCGCGCCGGGCTTGTCGGCTACCAGGCGCGGCTCGTCGAGCGTTGCCGTCATGCCGGACGCGTCGCCGAACGCGCGGTTGAAGCGCTGCAGGCCGTTGTTGATGAAGTTGAACTGGTTCGTTACGGTGTACGTGTACGTGAACATCATCACGAGCGTGCCGGGCGTGATGCCGAACCAAGCGTTGCCGCCGGCAATGAACACGGCAACCACGCTCATGATGACCACGGTGATGGCCGCCGTGATGATGCCGCGCGTAAGGCTTGCCCACATGCGCTTGCTGTCGCGTTCCACCACGTTGCGGTTGGCCTGGTCGAACAGCGCGTGCTCGTAGTCTTCGCGCCCCGACGTCTTCACCGCCAGGATGTTCGCCACCGAATCGGACAGCTCGCCTGACAGCTGGTTTTGCGCGCTGGCCGCTTTCTCGTTCAGCGATAGGATTCGCTTGTACATGTAGTACGACACGCACGCGTAGATGGCCAGCAGCACCATAAGGATGACCACGTACAGCGGCACGCGCGGCGCCAGGATGGCGCACGTGAAGATGACGGAGCACACTACGGGCAAAAACGGGAACGTGATGGTTTCAAGCAGCTGCTGGTAGGCGCTCATGAACTTGCTGGTTTGGCTGACCAGCGTGCCGCCGAAGCGGTTGGAATGGAAGCTCATGGACTGGTTGCACAGCGCGTCGAAGCTCATGGTGGCCAAGTCGTACGCCGCGGCGATTTCCAGCTTGTACATGGTGTAGTCCTGCAGCTTGCTGGCTGCCTGGCCCACCAAGTTGATGGCGATAAGCGCCACAATGTAGGGACCGTATGTGGAAAACACCTGTTCAGAGCTGATGCTTCCCTCGCTTACGCGGTCGACCACCAAGCTCATCACGTAGGGGTTGCCATACGAAAGCAGTGCCACGAACAGAAACGTGGACGCCATCAAGGCCACGAACAACCCCAGATGCTTGCGCGTGACCTGCCAATAGTAGTGCAGCGTGCGGCGCGTGGTCGAAGGTGCGGTGCGGGACATGGCTCTCCTAGTTCACGAAATCAAGCAGCGGCGTGAAGCGCCCGTTTGCCAGCAGCGTGATGGTGCGCGTTGCGCGGCTGATGGTGGTGTACAGGCGGTTTTGCGCCACGTGGTCGTCGGCGGGGAACAGTCCCGGGCCGGCGTCGGGTACGATGACGTGGTCGAATTCCAGGCCCTTCGCCAGCGGCAACGTTAGCGCCAGCACGCCGGATGCCGGCAGACGCTGGCCCTCGTCGATGATACGCGTCATGTCGTCGCCCAGCAGGCGTGCCAGCTTCTTCAGCTCGTGCTTCCAGGGAACCACCACGGCCGTCAACCCGTCGTTTTCGCGCGCGTTTACGATGGCGGCGCGCAGTTCGCGCTCGTAATCATCCTGCGTGGGGCAGGCGATAAGCGCCGGCGGGGTGTCGGCGCGCTGCACGGCCGAGATGCTCATGCGCTCGTTTTCGGGCAGAAGGCCGGCGAATAGCACGGTGATCTCGGGGGTTGAGCGGTAGCTGGTCAGCAGCTGGCATTCCTCGATGGAACCGCGCAGGCGGCGGAACACGGCGCGAATCTGCTCGTAGCTGGCTGTTTCGGGGCGGATGGCCTGGTGCGGGTCGCCCAGCAGCATGAAGTGAGCCCGGCGGAAGAAGCGGGCCATGACGGCAAGCTGGTCGGGCGTGTAATCCTGCACCTCGTCGATCATGACGTAGCGTGCATCGGGATTGCCCATGCCCGTGACGGCCATGTTCAGGTACAGCCACGCGCTTGCCGGCAGGTTCTCCACGCCCAGAAGGCGCATGCCGATGCGGTCGAGGCGCAGCCACTCGTCGCGCTCGATGGCCAGCACGGCGCCGGAGAAGCGTTCCTGCAGGTACGTAAGCGCGCAATCGCGGGCCTCTTGCTCGGTTTGCGGGTCGAACGGGGCGTTGAACAGGCGCACCTGCTCGTCAAGCGACAGGCACAACAGCTCGTCCTGCACCGCTTCGGTGGCGGCCATCTGCTTCAGGCGCGCGTCCAGGCGGCGGAACAGCTCTTCGCGCACCAGCGTCACCAGGTGCGGGCCGGCCGGCACGTTGGGGTATTTCTGCATCAGCTGCATGATGGCTGCGCCTGCCACCAGGCGCGTTCCGTAGAACGTGATGTCGCGGAAATCGTTCGGCTCGAACGTCAGGTGCTCCACGGCGTCGTCGATGCGCCACAAAAGCTCCAGCGGACACGCTTCGGCCTTCGGGTTGCGCGCGGCGGGCAGCAGACGCGCGGCGAACTCGCGGTACGTGATGGTTTCGGGGTTGCGCTCTCCCAGGTCGGGCAGCACGTTCTCGATGTATTTGGCGAACACGGGGTTTGGGCTGATCAGGAACACCTGGCGCGGGTCCAGATCGCCGCGGTTGCGGTAGAACAGGTAGGCGATGCGCTGCAGCAGCACACTGGTCTTGCCGCTGCCGGCGATGCCCGCTACCAGAAGCGCCGGCACGTCCTTGTGGCGGATGATGAGGTTCTGCTCTTTTTGGATGGTGGCCGTGATGGCCTTCATGTGCTCGGAGCGCTGCGCCGAAAGCGACTGCAGAAGCAGCGAGTCCTCGATGGCCACGTCGGAGTCAAAGTAGGCGTGCAGCTGGTCGCGCTCCAGGTCGAACTGGCGGCGCGTCAGCAGGTTCACGTTGATGGTGCGGCCGTTGGCCACATACGACGTGGCGCCGTTTTCCTGGTTGTAGTACACCTCGGCCACGGGGCTGCGCCAGTCAACCACCATGCGGCGGTAATTGTCGTCGGCAACGCCGGCAAGCCCGATGTAGATGTCCTTCGCCGGCGCGCCCGGGCGCATCTCCAGGCTGATCTTCGCGAAATAGGGCTGCTCCAGCAGCTTGGCTGCCGCTGCCAAGCGCTCGCTGTCGGCGTCCTGCTCCAGGTTGTAATCGCGGATGAGGTTGTTCAGCACCGCATAGTCGACGTAGGTTTCCTGCGCCTCGCCGTCGCTGGCGAAGTTGTGCTTCACCTCTTCTTGCATGTCGTCTTTATCCTGCGCGGCTTGCCAGCGTCGGCGCTCCATTTTCTCGGCCAGCGTTTTCGCCATGGCCTCCAGTTTGGCGTACGTGTCGGACAAGTGCGCCTGCTCCTGCTGGAAAACGGGGTCGTTGGCCGCCTCAGCTGCGGTTTCGTTCGTTTGTGCTTGCGTGTTGTCGGCCATGCGCCATCCCTTCGCTTGAAATTTCGGCATTCTATTCTAGCGAAGATGAGAAAAGCCCGCCCCGTGCGGGACAGGCTTTCCATAAGTTGGCTGCTTACTTCTTCAGCGAGTTTACGTTCATGCAGCGCATGGCGTTGAGGATGGCTAGGATGGCCACGCCCACGTCGGCGAACACTGCAAGCCACATGTTCGCGATGCCTACGGCCGCCAGCACCAGCACTACGAACTTAACGCCCAGCGCGAACACGATGTTTTGCCACACGATGCGCATGGTGCGCCGTGCCAGGCGGATGGCGCGCGAGATGTTCGACGGCTTGTCGTCCATGAGCACCACGTCGGCGGCTTCGATGGCCGCGTCCGACCCCATGGCGCCCATGGCAATGCCCACGTCAGCGCGCGTGAGTACGGGCGCGTCGTTGATGCCGTCGCCCACGAATGCCAGATTCGCGCCTTCGGGCTGCGCTGCCAGCAGACGCTCGACCTGCTCGACCTTGTCGGCGGGTAGAAGCTGCGCGTGGAACTCGTCGATGCCCAGCTCTTCGGCGACGGCTTGCGCCACCTCAGCGCGGTCGCCCGTGAGCATGACCGTCTTGCGCACGCCCGCCGCATGCAGCCGCTCGATGGTTTCGGCGGCATCGGGCTTCACCACGTCGGCGATGACGATGTGGCCGACGTAGGCGCCGTCGATGGCTACGTGCAGGATGGTGCCCACCAGCTCGCAATCCGTAAAGCTTGCGCCGTGGGCCGCCATAAGCTTGTCGTTGCCCACGAGCACCTCGCGTTCGTCGACGATGGCGGCAACGCCGCGGCCGGCCTCTTCGCGCACCTCCGAGATGCGCGCCTGGTCGATCTGCCCGCTGTATGCCTGCTTCACCGACACGGCGATGGGATGGTCGGAGTACGCTTCGGCGTGCGCAGCGAACGCGAGCAGCTCGTCGGAGTCCACGTCATTTTCCGCGTGAACCGCCACCACGTTAAACGAGCCGTTCGTAAGCGTGCCCGTCTTGTCGAACACGACGGTGTCGACCTTCGCCAGCGCTTCCAGGTAGTTCGACCCCTTCACCAGCACGCCCAGCTTGCTGGCGCCGCCGATGCCGCCGAAGAAGCTCAGCGGCACGCTGATGACCAGGGCGCACGGGCAGCTGACCACCAAAAACGTCAGGCCGCGGAAAATCCAGTCGCTCCAGGCGCCCATGCCCACAAGCGGCGGCACCACGGCGATAAGCGCGGCCAAGCCCGTGACGGTGGGGGTGTAGTAGCGCGCGAAGCGCGTGATGAAGTTCTCGGTTTTCGCTTTCTTCTCGGCGGCGTTTTCCACCAGCTCGAGGATGCGGCTGACGGTGGATTCGCCGAACGGCTTCGTGGTGCGCACGCGCAGCACGCCCGTCATGTTCACGCAACCCGAGATAACCTCGGCGCCCGCCTCCACGTGGCGCGGCACCGATTCGCCCGTCAGCGCGGCGGTGTCAAGCTGGCTTTCGCCTTCCTCGATGATGCCGTCGATGGGTACGCGCTCGCCGGGCTTCACCACGATGATGCTGCCCACGGCAACATCGTTGGGGTCGACCTCGCACAGTTCGCCATCGCGCTCTACGTTCGCGCAATCGGGGGCAATGTCCATCATTGCGGCGATGTCCTTGCGCGATTTGCCGACTGCGTAGCTTTGGAACAGCTCGCCTACCTGGTAAAACAGCATGACGGCGCAGCCTTCGGCCATAGAGGGCTCCGCGTCGGGGAACGCGATCATGGCGAACGCGCCGATGGTGGCCACGGCCATGAGAAGATTCTCGTCGAACACCTCGCCAGTTTTGATGTTCGTTGCCGCGCGCAGCAGCACGTCGTGGCCGGCGATAAGGTAGGGCACCAGGTACAGCACGAACAACAGGTAGACGCTGTTCGCGCGTCCCAGCCACGCTTCAAGCGGCAGCAGGTGCTCGATGGCGAAGATGATGGCGAACAACACGAGCGCTATGATGATGCGCTTGCGCCATCTGCGTTGCTTTTTGTTCATGATTCGGGTATCTTTCTGAAGTGGTTTCACTTATGGAGCGGTTCCGTGGCAGCGGGCCGCTTCTTTTGTTTTAGCGGACGATGTCGCAGTCCGGCTCGTACTTGTGCGCGGCTTTCTGCGCTTCGTCGAGGATCTGCTCGAAGCGCGCGTCATCGGCGTCGATCATGAGCTTCTGCGTCATGAACGTCACCTTCGCATCGTTCACGCCGTCGATCCTCTTGATTTCCGCCTCGATTTTCGCGCCGCAGTTGGCGCAGTCCAGCTCGTCGAGTTTGAACGTCTTGCGCATGGTGGCTCCTTTCTTTGCTTACGGTTAGGTGGAATGGTTGCGGGCGATGCGCCCGGCTATTCGCAGATATGGGTCATGCCTTGGGCCAGCATGGTGTACACGTGGTCGTCGGACAGGGAGTAGATGATAGACTTGCCGTCGCGCTGGAATTTCACCAGGTGCGCCTGCTTGAGTTGGCGCAACTGGTGCGACACGGCCGACTGCGTGGCGCCGATGGCCTCGGCCAGCTCGCCGACGGGCATCTCGTGGTTCATGAGCGCGAACAGGATTTTGATGCGCGTGGTGTCGGCGAACACTTTGAACAGGTCGGCCAAGTCGTAGAGCAACTCTTCGTCCGGCATAGTGTCGAACAGCTGCTGCGATGCCTCGCGGTTGCAGCCGCAGGGGCACGCGTCTTCCGGTTGCGGCGCTTGAGCTGCTGGCGTTTGGTCGATGGCGGTGCTTTCGGTCATGTTTGCTCCTGGTTCTTCATGGCTAAACATATGAGCAACTGTTCATAAGTATAGAAACGGTATGCATGCTGTCAAGGGGGTTGAGTATGTTCGTGGAACAAATTTGACTTTTGCGGTTTCGGCGCGTGCGTATGTGGAAGAGGCGCGGGGCATGTGTCGGTATGGAGTGCGGCGCATGCGCATGCCTATTGCTTGGAAGGTTCGGCCGGTGACAGGGCTGCGGCATTCGGGCTTTTGCGATACTTGGCGCCGTTTCGTAGCTTTCGACGTTCGTTTGGCTGGCGAATGTGGCGATTCTGAGCAGCTTCAATTTTGTGGGAATTGGAACATTTCGTGAGTCGCTCGTTTGATAGGGTTACGTCAATGATTGAACAGCGTTCGGCATGGCGCACGAGAGGTACCGGCCGGGCGCGCAAAGACAGCGGGGGTTACCATGATTCGACGTGTTATCCATATCGACGAAGCCGCGTGCAACGGTTGCGGCATCTGCGTGAAGGCGTGCCACGAGGGCGCTATCGGCCTGGTGGACGGCAAGGCGCGCCTCATGCGCGATGATTACTGCGATGGCCTGGGCGATTGCCTGCCCGCGTGCCCCACGGGCGCCATCACGTTTGTGGAGCGCGAAGCAGCGGCTTACGATGAGGCCGCCGTGCTGGCGAACAAGGCGAAAGCTGCGGCGCCGGCTCCTGCGGCCGGCGGTTGCCCGGGTTCGCGCATGCAGGTGCTGCGTCCTGCTGGTCAGCCGTCCGGATGCCCCGGCACGCGCGCGCAATCAATTGAGCATGCCTCGCCTGCGGCAACTGACGGTCCCGCGCGCCCGTCCGAAATCTCGTCGTGGCCGCTGGAGATCAAGCTGGTGCCCGTGCGCGCGCCGTATTTCAACGGCGCCGACCTGCTCATCGCCGCTGATTGCACGGCGTTCGCATACGGCGATTTCCATCGCGATTTCATGCGCGGGCGCACGTGCGTCATCGGGTGCCCGAAGCTTGACGGCGTCGACTATTCCGAGAAGCTGCAGGCCATCATCGAGTCGAACGACATCCGCTCTATCACCGTGTGCCGCATGGAGGTGCCGTGCTGCGGCGGCCTTGAGATGGCGGCGCGCAACGCGCTGGCGCGTAGCGGCAAGGGTATCCCGCTGTCGGTGACCACGTTCAGCGTGCGCGGCGACATCCTGTAGTGCTCGCATGGAAGCGAAGCGGCCGCGTTTCGGGTGCTGCGCTTTAGCGCGCCCACTTGCGGCTTGCGCCCTTGGGCAACCCTGCTCTCAAAGGCTGGCGAACGGTGTTCGCCAGCCTTTTTAGCTTTTCGCGATTGCTCTCGAGCGATAAAGGGATTTCTTCCCCTGTAAACCTTCCCGCAACCGTTACCCAAAGATAACAAGTGTTTGACAGTACCCCAAGGGGGTATATACTACCTATCGTTCAAATGATGCCCCGTGGGGGTATATCGAAAGAAGGTGAGCTCATGGGCGAATCGGCGAAAGCGGCATCGGCACCGCAGAAATCGTGCTGCTGCCATCACAAGGCAACGCCGCGCAGCCAGCAGATGCAAGACGACCTGCAAAAGCGCTTAAACCGCGTGATCGGCCAGCTCAACGGCGTGAAATCCATGATCGACGATAACCGCTACTGCGGGGATGTGCTCATGCAGCTTTCCGCTGCTGAAAGCGCCGTGCACAGCATCTCGGCCATCTTGCTGCAAAACCATCTGGAAACGTGCGTCGTCGAGCAGATCGAGCAGGGCAACACCGAAATCATCGACGAGGCCATGCAGCTCATCAAGAAATTCGCTCGCTAGGGCAAAAGGAAGGGTGCGATGAAACGTACGTTTGACGTGACGGGCATGACGTGTGCCGCCTGCTCGTCGCGCGTGGAGAAGGCCACGGCCGGCGTCGCGGGCGTCGACGGCGTGGCCGTGAACCTGTTGAAAAACAGCATGGAAGTGGACTACGACGGCAGCGATGCCGTGGCGGCGGCCATTTCGGCAGCCGTGGAAAAAGCCGGCTACGGCGCGTTCTTGCGGCCCGAGCCTGGCCAAGCTGGTGCGGCGGCGCCCGCCGCGCGGCCCGTCAACGATGCGGCTGCCGAGGCAAAGCGCGTGAAGGTGCGCCTCATCGTCAGCCTCTGCTTCACCATCCCGCTGTTCTACTTGTCCATGGGGCACATGATGGGCTGGCCGCTGCCCGACATCTTCATGGGCCACGAGAACATGCTCACGTTCGCGTTCACGCAGTTCTTATTGCTGCTGCCCGTCATCTTCGTGAACTTCAAATTCTTCCGCGTGGGCTTCAAAACGCTGGCGCACGGCGCGCCGAACATGGACTCGCTCATCGCGCTGGGCTCGGCGGCCTCAACCATCTACGGCATCGCTGCCATCTACCGCATCGGCTGGGGCATGGGGCACAGCGACATCGATTTCGCGCATGCGGCGGCCATGGACCTGTATTTCGAGTCGGCGGCCATGATCTTGACGCTCATCACGCTGGGCAAGTACTTCGAGGCGCGCGCGAAGGGCAAAACCACCGACGCCATCACGAAGCTGATGGACCTGACGCCGAAAGAGGCCACGCGCCGCGGGCCGGACGGTTCCGAGCAGCGCGTGCTCGTTGAACAGGTGCGCGTGGGCGACGTGCTGCTGGTGAAGGCGGGCGAAGGCGTGCCCGTCGACGGCGTGGTGCTTGAAGGCGAAGGCGTGGTGGACGAGTCGGTCATCACGGGTGAAAGCGTGCCGGTGGGCAAGCGCTCCGGTGATGCGGTCACGGGTGCCACGGTGAACACCACCGGGTGGTTCGCCATGCGCGCCGACCGCGTGGGCGCCGACACCACGCTTGCCGGCATCATCCGCCTTGTCGACGAGGCCACGTCCACGAAGGCGCCTATCGAGAAGATCGCCGACAAGATCGCCGGCGTGTTCGTGCCGGTGGTCATCTGCATCGCCGTGGCTGCGTTCATCGTGTGGATGGTGCTGTCCGGCGACGTGTCCACGGCGCTGACGCATGCCATTTCCGTGCTGGTCATCAGCTGCCCGTGCGCGTTGGGCCTGGCCACGCCTACCGCCATCATGGTGGGCACGGGCCGCGGCGCCACCAGCGGCATCCTTATCAAGTCGGCCGAGGCGCTTGAGGTGGCGCACGACGTGAAAACGGTGGTGTTCGACAAGACCGGCACCCTTACCACGGGCAAGCCTGCGGTCACCAACGTGGTGTGTGCGGCTGGCGTCGATGCGTCTGCGCTGGCTAGCCTTGCGCGCTCTGTCGAGCAGCGCAGCGAGCATCCGCTGGCGCAAGCGGTTGTGGCGTGGGCCGATGGTGCCGGTGCACAGCTTCAACCGGTCGACGCCTTCGAGCAGGTGCCGGGCGGCGGCGTGCGCGCCACTGTGGGCGGTACCGTTGCGTTTGCGGGAAACGCCCAGCTCATGGGACAGCATGGCATCGATGTTTCCGCGTTTGAAACGCGAGCGCACCAGCTTGCCGATGAAGGGAAAACGCCGCTGTACTTCGCTTCTGCCGGCCGTGCGCTGGGCATGATTGCCGTTGCCGATACCGTGAAGTCCACGAGCGCCGCCGCTATCGCCGAGCTTTCGGCCATGGGCATCCGCACCGTCATGCTCACCGGCGACAACGAGCGCACGGCCCGCGCCATCGGGGCCAGCGTCGGCGTCGACGAGGTCATCGCCGGCGTGCTGCCCGAAGGCAAGGAGCGCGAGATTCGACGCCTGTCCGCGCAGGGCCGCGTTGCCATGGTGGGCGACGGCATCAACGACGCGCCGGCGCTTGCCCGCGCCGACGTGGGCATCGCCATAGGCGCCGGCACCGATATCGCCATCGACAGCGCCGACGTGGTGCTTATGAGCTCGGACGTGCTTGACGTGCCGGCCGCCATTCAGCTGTCGCGCTCCACGCTGCGCAACATCAAGCAGAACCTGTTCTGGGCGCTTATCTACAACACGGTGTGCATTCCCGTTGCGGCCGGCCTGTTCAGCTTCGCCGGCTTCACGCTGAACCCCATGATCGCCGCGGCGGCCATGAGCTGCTCAAGCGTGTGCGTGGTGTCTAACGCCCTGCGTCTGCGCGGCTGGAAGCCCGTGTTTACCACGCAGGCGGCGCAGCAAGTGCTGGCCAAGCGCAAAGAGGCGCAGCAAAACGAAGCAGTTGCGGACGCAAGCGCGCCCGAGCTTGATACGGTTGGAACCGATGCGGGGGAACCCGCGGAACAGGAGATCTTCATGGAAAAGAAGCTTGCCGTCGAAGGCATGATGTGCCAGCACTGCGTTGCACACGTGAAGAAGGCGCTTGAGAGCGTCGAGGGCGTATCCGAGGCCGTGGTGGACCTCGACGCCGGCACGGCCGTCGCCAAGCTGACGGCCGACGTTGCCGACGACGTGCTGACCGCGGCCGTGGTGGACGCCGGTTACGAGGTCAAGGGCATCGAATAGCGTTTGCGCCACGAAGAGAAAAAAGCACCCCTGGCCAGCAGTTTTGCTGGCCAGGGGTGCTTTTGCGTGGTGGTGGCTGTTGTTGAAGACCGCCTTGCTTGCGCCAGACTACCTCATGACAATCTCGCGTAGCACGGCTACGAATCGCTCGTTCTCGGGGCGGGTGCGTACAGATACGCAGAAGTACGTGCCCGGTTCTACGCCTGGCGTACGATCGAGCGTGCGCACCAGAAAACCGCGCTCTTGCAGCTGCCGCACCAGGTCGGGCGCATCGGCTGCTCCAAGGCGCATGGTGGCGCCGGGCCGGTACGCGCACATGACGAAGTTCGCCTCAGCGGGGAAGATGCTGATGCCGGGAACCAGGCTCAGCATGCACTGCATCCAGGGGATTTCGGTGTCTAGCAGCTCGCGCGTGCCGTCAAGGTGATGCTCGCTGGCGGCCAGCTTCGCCAATTCGGCAGAAAGCGTTGCCGATGTGGGTTTCGCCACGGCAAGCGAAATACGCCGCGCCACGGCCGGATGCGCAAGCGCGCAGGAAAGCGGCAGGCCCGGCAGCGAGAACGCGTCGGTAAGCGAGCGGATGATGATAAGGTTCGAATGCTCGCGCAAAAGCCCCACCATCGACTCGCCGCCCAGCGTCAGGTCGATGCCGCGCTCGTCCACGATCACCCAATCGCAGGCGTCAAGGTAATCAAGCAGCGTTTGGCGCGCCAGCAGGCGGCTGGTGGGAAACGCCGGGTTCGCCAGCATGGCGGCGTTGAACGGCATGCCTAGCCGGTGGGCCATGGCCGGGTCGGGCACGATGAACCCGTCGGGACTGGGGATCTCCACGATGCGATGCCCTGCAGACCCCAGGCACTGCTCGTACGTGGCGCGCGAGGGCACGGGCACGGCGACGTTGCGCGGCTCGAACGCGTTCGCCACCGCCGTCAGCACGTCGGTGGCCGAAGCGCCTACGGCAACGTTTTCCGCCGCCACGCCATACAGGCGCGCCAGCAAGCTGGGCGTTTGCGCCCGCGCCGCACGCTCTTGCGTGGGCGTGACGTTCGAGCGCGAGATGCGGTGCATGGCGTTCGCGAACGATGCGGGCGTGCCCAGCGGGTTGAGCGTTTGCGAGAAGTCGAACCAGTCGATGGCCTTCGCGGCGTCTCCGCACGGAAGAACGGGCGGCGCGTCAAGCGCGGGGGCAACGGCTCCGTATCCGGTAGCGCGCAGGTTTCCCATGTGCTTTTCCAACGTGCCTCCTTTCTTCGGGCTGGGCGCAGCGGGCTCATTTTTGTCGAAGAACCATGCTATCACACGCATGCAAGCTTCGCGGAATCCCCCGCGCACCAAGGACCGGTTCGCGCTGCAACGTTTTGCCGCGCATGCTAGACTTCTGCGTATGAACAACGAACGCGGCGAACATATCGACGTTGCCTTGGCGGCGTGGGACGGTCCGGCAATTCTGCTGGTGGACCTTGACGCGTTCTTCGCTTCGGTCGAACAGCTTGACCACCCGGCTTGGCGCGGTAAACCTGTCATCGTGGGCGGCGACGCCGAAAAGCACGGCGTGGTGTCGACGGCGTCTTACGAGGCGCGTAAGTTCGGCGTGCACTCCGCCATGCCCGCTTCGCAGGCGTGCAAGCTGTGCCCGCATGCCATTTGGGCCCCTGGGCGCTATGACCGTTACAAGGAAGTCAGCAACCAGGTTATGGCTATCTTGCGCGACGAGACCCCGCACGTGCAGCAGGTCAGCATCGACGAGGCGTTTCTGAACGTCACGCCCACGCGCGTGAATCGCGAGCACCCGGTTTTGGTTGCCCTGCGCATCCAGCAGCGCGTCGAGGCCCTTGGCGTCACGTGCTCGGTGGGCGTGGGCACGTCGAAGACGGTGGCGAAGATCGCCTCCGACATGGACAAGCCGCGCGGGCTGACGGTGGTGTACCCCGGAACCGAGCGGCAGTTTCTCGATCCGCTGCCCATCCGCGTGATGAGCGGCATCGGCAAAGCTACCGAGGAGAAGCTGCGCCATCGCGGCATCGAAACGCTTGGGCAGCTGGTGCTTGAAGGGCAGCCGCGCCTTGAGCGGCTATTCGGCAAGAACGGCCGCACCATGTACGTGCGCGCCTGCGGCTTAGACGATGCGCCCGTTGAACAGGGCGCCCCGGTGAAGTCGGTGTCGAACGAGGTGACATTCGCGAACGATTTAACGCAGCGGGTGGACATCGAGGCCGCTATCAATTCGCAGGCGGCGAAGGTGGGACGGCGCCTGCGCGGCAAGGGGCTTGCGGGCATTACCATTGGGTTGCGGCTTCGCTATGCCGATCGCTCGAACCGCTCGGTGCAGCGCCGGCTGCAAAATCCCACCGATGACGAGCTTTCGTTCGCGCCTCTGCTGTGTAACATGCTTGACGAGCTGTGGGAACCCGGCATGGCCGTGCGCCTTGTCGGCGTGTCGGTTGGCGGCTTCGACGGCGTGGCGGGCGAGCAGGGAACGCTGTTTGACGTGACGGATGTGGCGCCGAACAGCTCGGATGCGGCGCCGCGCGTGAAGGACAGCAAGAAACGACGCGGTCTGCTTACGGCCACCGACCTGGTAAAAGACCGCTTCGGCGAATCGGCCGTGCGCTTCGGTCACGAACTACGCAACGCCGGCAACACCACCGGCACCTCAGCCAAAAACCCCGCCGACTACAAGTAAAGCTGGTAAGGGGACGCGCTTCGCTACACGTAATTCCAATAGTCTTGGATAAGCTTCTGCCTGTTCCCCATTTGCGTTTTCTGCAGGATATGGTGCACGTGCACCTTCACCGTTCCGGGTGCCAGCGACAGCTCTGTTGCGATGTTCTGGTTGTCTTTGCCCAGCAGAATCAGACGCAGAATCTCGGTTTCGCGTGGCGAGAGGCGCCGGGAAGCGGCGTATTCCACCAGGTTCTGCTCGATGAACGCCTCCACGTGCTGTCCGCCTTCCTTCGGCGGGTCGATGTGGCGCATCGATAGGTACTTCAGCGAGTTGCGGAACGCGATGAACGCGCACGTGAGCGCCAGCAGGTTCTCCGCGAAATTTCGCTCGGGGAAAAACGGCAGGTCTGCATCCACGGTGCCGGGGTTCACAATCAGCAGGAACACCACGTTTTCCGCAACGGTGGCCAGCACCAAAAACCACAGGGCCACGTAGAAACGCTTGAACCGTTTGAGGCGCACGTGTTGTTGCTGATGATGCATGGTGACGTAGCGATAGGCGCTGTAGATGAGCATCCATGCCATGAACACCTCGCGCAGCGAATAGAAAACGAACATATGAAAATAGCTTTGCGGCATCAAAAGCGTCACGGTCAGGCTGGCGACGATGAACAGCACCGCCGGAGCAAAGCGCATGACCTTCGAATCTTGCTCTACGTATTCGCATACCACAAGCCAGAACGCGCTTAAAAAGGCGCATCCGAACACTATGGACGAAACGGGGTCGCCAATATAGAACCCTTCGTGCGCAGCTGCTGTTTGCGACGCCATTACGTAGTCGTCGCGGAACACCAGCATGCAGTCGATGTAGTACATGAAGAAGCCGACGAAGCTGTACAGCTGCACCTTGTTGCGCGACACCAGGTACGCCGCCAAGCAGCTTGCGGCCGTTAGGATGGCGCACACTTGCATGACGATGGAGTAATAGAACAAAATCAGGCTTGAATCCATAGCGCTTCGCTTCCCCTTTTCGCGACACGTTTGGGTTTTCGATTAGTATACGCTCATCATTTTGCAACTGCAAAACACCTGTTCAATCGCATATATACCCGGTTTATACCCCTATATATACCCGCTTTTCTTCTAGCTTTGAACCGCTAAACCTCGCCAAAATGCATCTCGCCCGAGCCAAGCGGGTAGTCATTTGTACGCCGTAGCCAAAGCGAGCCAAGCGCGAAGGCCGCCGGCGAAAAGGACCATTCCGGTCGCGCAAACCGGAAGCGCTCAAGGAAAGGGGAGTGCGTATGTCAACGGAGGCCGCTGCCGCCGAGCCCATAGGCGTGCCCACCGATAAGAAGGACAAGAAGCAGAAGAAGAAAAAGAAGCTCAGTTTCCCGACTGCGTTTACGATCCTGTTCGCGCTGACCATCATCGCCGTCATCGCGACCTGGTTCGTACCGGCTGGCCAATACGCCAAGCTTCAATACGTAGCCGATTCGAACACGCTGTCCATCACCAGCCCGCAAGGCGACATCAGCGAGGTGCCCGCCACGCAAGACGAGCTTGATCAGCTGGGCGTGAAGATCGACATCGAGCAGTTCACGGGCGGCGCCATCACGAAGGCCATCTCCATCCCCGGCACGTACGATCAGCTTGACGCTCAGCCGAAGGGCATCGCCGACATCACGCAGGCCATGGTGTCGGGCACCATCGACGGAGTGGACATCATGGTGTTCATCCTGGTGCTCGGCGGCTTAATCGGCGTGGTGAACGCCACGGGAGCCTTCGAATCGGGCCTTATGGCGCTGACGAAGAAGACGAAGGGCCGCGAGTTCCTGCTGGTGTTCCTGGTTGCCTTGCTCATGGTGCTCGGCGGCACGTCGTGCGGCCTTGAAGAAGAGGCCGTGGCGTTCTATCCCATCTTAGTGCCGGTGTTCTTAGCACTCGGCTATGACTCCATCGTGTGCGTGGGCGCTATCTTCCTTGCCGGTTCCATGGGCACCACGTTCTCCACCATCAATCCGTTCTCGGTGGTTATCGCCTCGAATGCCGCAGGCATCAACTTCATGGAAGGCTTCGAATGGCGCGTGGCCGGATGCATCGTCGGTGCCATCGTGGTGATCTCGTACCTGTACTGGTACTGCAAGAAGATCAAGGCGAACCCCGAGTTCTCTTACACCTATGAGGACCGCGAGCATTTCGCGAAGCTGTTCAGCGTCGAGCGCGGCGAGACGGCCGCGGCCCATGCGGAAGGCTTCAGCCTGCGCAAGAAGGTCATCCTCGTGCTGTTCATCGCTGCATTCGTGCTGATGGTGTACGGCGTTATGAACCTGGGCTGGTGGTTCCCGCAGATGGCCGCCATGTTCCTGGCCATCGCCATCATCATCATGTTCATCTCGGGCACGGAAGAGAAGGTCGTCGTTAACGCGTTCATCGACGGCGCATCGTCCTTGGTGGGCGTGTCGCTGATCATCGGCCTGGCGCGCGGCATCAACCTGATTATGGAGCAAGGCCTCATTTCCGACACGCTGCTGTTCTGGTCCTCGAACGCGGTTCAGGGTATGGCAGGTCCGGCGTTCATCATTATCATGATGATCATTTTCTTCCTGCTCGGCTTCGTGGTTCCGTCGTCCTCCGGCCTGGCCGTGCTGGCCATGCCCATCATGGCGCCGCTGGCCGACACGGTTGGCATCGACCGCTTCTCCATCGTCTGCGCCTATCAGTGGGGTCAGTACGCCATGCTGTACCTGGCGCCTACGGGCCTGGTGCTGGCAACGTTGACCATGTTGGACATGAAGTACTCGAAGTGGTTGAAGTTCGTGTGGCCCATCGTGGTGTTCACGCTGGTGTTCGGCGGCATCCTCCTGTGCGCTCAGGTCATGATGGCCTAAGCAGGTTCCCGCAACACATACTCCTTACAAGAAGAGCTCCCACCTGGGAGCTCTTCTTGTACCTATACAAGTGAAGCAGGATTCAAACGCACCTACTAGCGGGTTAACGTAGTTTGGGGCTCTCGGTGGCCCACAAAGCGAGTTCCGCAGCGACTGAAACAGCCCAGTGGGCTGTTTCACCAAGCGAGGACTGTCTGAGCGACTGGGCCACCGAGAGCCCCAAGCGGTGCAACCTCGAAATCTAGTTGCGGCTTGAAGCCAAGAAGAACAGCGCCATGGTCCCCGGACCCGAATGCGCGCCGATGACCGGGTCGATGCAGTTCACCACGATGTCGCGCACGCCGAAGCGCTCGCGAATCTGCTGCTCAAGCCACTGCGCCTCTTCCAGACAGTCGCCGTGCGTGATGAACACCATCTGGTCGGCAAACGGCTGCGTGCCCGTCTTCTCCATGTGGTTCAAAAGCGCCGTCAACGACTTCTTGCGTCCGCGCACCTTCTCCATGGGGATAAGGTGCCCTTCGTCGTCCACGTGCAGCACAGGCTTGATGTTCAGCAGCGTGCCGGCCCACGCGCTGGTCTTCGACACGCGCCCGCCGCGCCACAAGAACATGAGGTCGTCCACCGTGAACCAGTGCGCCAGGCGCAGCTTGTTGTCTTCAACCCAGTCGCGCACCGCATCGATACCCTCGCCGGCTTCCGCATGTTGGCACGCATGCCACACCAGCAGGCCCTGGCCGCCCGACGCCGCGAGCGTATCCACGGTGTAGATTTTGCGGTCGGGGTACTCGCCGCGCAGCTGTTTGGCCAACAGTTCCGTGGCCTCGTACGTTCCGGAAAGCCCGCTGGAAAAGCCCAGGTACAAAATGTCGCGACCTGCATCAAGCAAGCTGCGAAATAGCGCCTCGGTGTTACTTAAGTTTGGCAGCGACGTGCGGAACACCTTGCCGTCGCGCATCATCTTGTAGAACCGGGAAAGGTCGGTCTTCTCGCCCTTGAGATAGCTTTGATACACGGTATCATCTCCATCGGCCATAAACGTCAGCGGCAGCACGTGCAGGCCGTAGCGGTCGATCGTCTCTTCAGTGAGGTTGCAACATGAATCGGTGACCAGCTCAAAGCTCATCGTCATGGAAAGTCCTTTCCCGATGGGAACAAGCGCGTACGTATATGCATCAAGTATAACCCGGGAAGCGTGATTGTTTCGCCGGAGAATAATAATCGGCTTCAGCCTGCCGGCCAATCTCTCGTGGCGGGTAAATTCTTCGGGCTTAAAATCTTCGAAACTTGCTGCCCGCCTTCTACCGCATGCTCGGTAAGAAGGTGGCTCCCGAGTTCCCTTACGTCCGCAAGCGGCTTCGGCGACCCTTCGACAGCGCCCCTGTGCGCTCATTGCGAAAACTGCCGGCTGGTTTTCCCCGGCCGCGCTGCTTTCCTTTATACTAATGAAGTTTGTAAGTTGGGGCGGCATGCCCGCTTGAACATAGTGTCAGCAAAGGAAGGCGCGATCTCGTGGCGAATACGTACAAGAACACCATGAATCTCCCGCAGACGGATTTCCCGATGCGAGGCAACCTCCCGCAAAGCGAGCCGAAGCGACTCGAGAAGTGGGAGTCTGAGCACATCTACGAGAAGGTTCTCGAGAAGAACAAGGACGGCAAGCCCTTTGTGCTGCACGACGGCCCGCCGTACGCCAACGGCCCCATCCACATCGGCCACGCCTTCAACAAGGTGCTGAAGGACTTCGTGAATAAAAGCCATGCTCAGCGCGGCTATTTCACGCCGTACGTGCCCGGTTGGGACTGCCACGGCCAGCCCATCGAGCACATGGTGGAGGTAACGCTGGGCCCCGACAAGATGAAGGCAACCCCGCAGCCCGAGCTGCGCCGTCTGTGCCGCGAGTGGGCCACGAAGTACGTGGGCATCCAGCGCGAGGGCTTCAAGCGCCTGGGCGTGAACGCCGACTGGGAGCACCCCTACCTCACCTACATCCCGAATTTCGAGGCGGGCAATGTCGAAATCTTCAAGGACCTGTACCTGAAGGGCCAGGTCTACCGCGGCCGCAAGCCCATCCACTGGTGCAAGAAGTGCCACACGGCGCTGGCCGAGGCCGAAATCGAATACTCCGACGAAACGTCGCCTTCCGTGTACGTGAAGTTCAAGCTTGACGCCATGCCGGGCATCTTTGAGGCCGCCGGTGCCACGGGCGACGCCTACGTGCTCATCTGGACCACCACGCCCTGGACGTTGCCGGCCAACGCCGCCGTGTGCCTAATGCCCGACGCCGACTACGTCATGGTCACGGCAGACGGCTCGAATATGATCTTCGCGAAGGAGCTGGTGGAGCAGGTCGCCGAGATCGCGGGCTGGGAGTCTTACGACATGGTGCGCGGCGAAGACGGCGAACCGGTCACGCTGAAGGGCACCGAGCTGACGGGCCTTACCTACACGTGCCCCATCCGCCACGACCTCAAGGGCAAGATCATCTACGGCGACCACGTCACGCTTGATTCCGGTACCGGCTGCGTGCACACCGCGCCTGGTCACGGCCAGGACGACTACCTGGTGGGCCTGCAGTTCGACATCCCCATCCTTATGCCCGTCGACGACAACGGCGTGCTTACTGCCGATGCTGGCCCGTTCGCCGGCCTTGACACCGACGACGCCAACCCCGTCATCATCGATTGGCTGCGCGAGCAGGGCACGCTGGTGGCCGCGCGCAAGATCACGCACAGCTACCCGCACTGCTGGCGCTGCCACGAGCCCGTCATCTTCCGCGCAACCGACCAGTGGTTCGTGTCCATGGAGGAAAACGGCCTGCGCGGCCGCGCGCTCGACGCCATCCAGCGCGACGTAACGTTCTACCCGGGTTGGGCCGTCAACCGCATCGGCTCCATGGTGGCCGACCGCCCCGACTGGTGCATCTCGCGCCAGCGCAGCTGGGGCGTGCCCATCCCCGTGTTCAAGTGCGCCAAGTGCGGCGAAACCGTGGCGAACGAGGCAACGTTCGACGCCGTCATCGACCTGTTCTACAAGGAAGGCGCCGACGCGTGGTTCACGAAGAAGCCGTCGGAGTACCTGCCCCACGGCACGCACTGCGAGAAGTGCGGCTGCACCGAGCTGGTGCCTGAAAAGGACATCCTCGACGTGTGGTGGGAGTCCGGCGTCACGCACACCAGCGTGCTGCGCCACCGCGCCGACGAGGGCCTGGTGTTCCCGGCCGACATGTACCTGGAAGGCTCCGACCAGCATCGCGGTTGGTTCCAGTCCAGCCTGCTCACGTCTGTGGGCGCCTACGGCTGTGCACCGTACAAGAACATCCTGTCGTGCGGCTTCACCGTTGACGAGCAGGGCCGCAAGATGTCGAAGTCGCTGGGCAACGGCGTTGACCCAGCGGACGTCACCAGCAAGTACGGCGCCGACGTGCTGCGCCTGTGGGTGGCCTCGGCCGACTACGCGCAGGACGTGTCCATCTCCGACAACATCCTGAAGCAGGTTTCCGACGCGTACCGCCGCTTCCGCAACACGTTCCGCTTCCTGTTGGGCAACCTGTCCGACTTCGACGACCAGAAAGACGCCGTCACCGATTGGAACGCGCTTGAGCCCATCGACCAGTACATGATGGCGAAAACGGCCAAGCTGCTTTCCGACGTGGAGGAAGCTTACGACGCGTTCAAGTTCAACGGCGTGTACCGTGCCGTGTACGATTTCGTGAACGACTTGTCCAGCGTGTACATGGACGTCACGAAGGACCGCCTGTACTCCGAGGCCCCGAACAGCCCGCGCCGTCGCGCCGTGCAGACCGTGCTCATGAACATCCTCGAGGTGCTCGTGCGCGTGCTGTCGCCCATCCTGTCGTTTACGGCAGACGAGGTGTGGGAGCATTATCCCGAGGTCATGCGCAACCGCGAAGGCCGCGTTGACAACGTGCAGCTTGCTGGTTGGCCGCACCGCGCCGATTTCGTGCCCGCGCTTCCCGGCAAGGACGCCGAGGCGCAGGTGCTCTCCGCGTTCGGCGGCGCCCTTGAGGTGCGCGACGTGGTGACGAAGGCGCTTGAGGACGCGCGTGCCGCAAAGGTCATCAACAAGAGCCAGGAAGCTGCCGTGGTGGTTACCGCGCCGCAGGCTACGCTTGACGGGCTGGCCGCGTTCGACACCGCGGTGTTCGAGGAGCTGTTCATCGTCTCCGGCGTTTCGTTCGCCGCCGGCGAGGAGCTGTCTTGCGAGGTCAAGCCCGCCGAGGGCGAGAAGTGCCCGCGTTGCTGGAATTATCGCCAGCTTGGCGGCAACGCGAACCATCCGCACGTGTGCGCCCGCTGCGGCGAGGCGCTCGATGCCATCGGCTTCACGGAGGAGTAGCGTTTGTCCCAGCAAGTGAATGAAAACATTGCTGCAAGCAAAAGGGCCGGTGCCACAGGTGCCGGCCCTGCGCCGCTTGGCAGCAAAAACGCCGGCGCACGTCTTGGCGTCTACGCCGCCATTGCGGTGGCGTGGGTGGTGCTCGACCAGGTGGTGAAGGCGGCGCTGAACACGGCGTGCCCCGGCACGGTGCTTTCCGGGCCCATTGCGGGGTTGTTTCGCCTGCTGCTGGTGCACAACACGGGCGGCGCGTGGAGCATGTTCGCGGGCGCCACGGTGGCGCTCGGGGTGTTCTCGCTGGTCATGTGCGCGTGCTTGACGGCGTTTCTGGTGGTGCAGCGCAAGGTTGTCAGCTGGCCTGAAGTGGTGGGCTTGGCGTTGGTGGTCGGCGGCGGCATCGGCAACGCCATCGACCGCTTCATGCTTGGCTACGTGGTGGACCTCATCGACCTCACGTTCATGAACTTCCCCGTGTTCAATATCGCCGACATCGGCGTGACGTGCGGCCTGGTGCTGTTTTTGGTTGCCTGGCTGGTGCGCGAGCGCAAAACAGCAGCGACGGCAGGGGAGGAGCGCTAGATGGGCGTGTTGAAAAGCTATACTGCAAAACCTGAAGACGCAGGTCAGCGCATCGACGCGGTATTGGCGGGGCATGGTTTGTACCCCAGCCGCTCCGCTGCGGCGCGCGCCGTGGAATCGGGTGCGGTGTTCGTCAACGGCGCCACGGTGGCCAAAAAACACGCGTTGGCGGCTGGCGACACGGTGGTGTACGAGCTTGAAGAGCCGCCGGCGGCCGGCCCGGTGCGCGCGCAGAACATTCCGCTTGACGTGCGCTACGAAGACGACGATCTGCTGGTCATCTCGAAACAGGCGGGGCTGGTGTGCCATCCGTCCATCGACCACGCCGACGGCACGCTGGTGAACGCTCTTGTGCATCATTGCGGGGCCGACCACCTGTGCAACGTGCAAGGCGAAGACGATCGCCCGGGCATCGTGCACCGTCTTGACCGCGACACCACCGGCCTTATGCTTGCCGCGAAAAACGACGCCACGGGCTTGGCGCTCATGGCCGACATCCACGATCGCGCCGTCGACCGCCGCTATTTGGCGCTCGTGCACGGCGTCATCCCGCACGACACGGGCATGGTCGACGCGCCCATCGCCCGCGCGGTGAACGAGCGCACGCGCATGGCCGTGCGCGAATGCCCCTCGGCGCGCGACGCCTTAACCACGTTCCGCGTGCTCGAGCGCTTCGAGCATGGGCCGCGCGACAACGGCTACACGCTTATCGACTGCAAGCTGTTCACCGGCCGCACGCACCAGATTCGCGTGCACATGCAGTACACGCGCCACCCGCTGGTGGGCGACCCGGTGTACAACGCCGGCGGTCCGAAGGATGCCGACGCGAACTTCAACCTTGACCGGCAGTTCCTGCACTCGTTCCAAGTGCGCTTCACCCAGCCCATGACGGGCCAGGAGCTGTTCTTCGCCGACAACCTCACCGACGATCTGCAAGCCGTGCTCTATGCGCTGGCGCCGCGCAGCATGGGTCGCACGCAGGCGGGCGACGAGGTGGCGGCGCTTCTGGCGGACGCTCCGCATCCCAGCGCGCCGGTACACCGTCTGGAGGATGTTTCGGCATGTTAGGTTGTGGTACCGTTGCCCTGCGCGCTTCGCTTCCCTGCGGTTGCAACGCGCGCGCATCCGTAGCTCAAAGCTTCTTGCAAGGATTATCACGATGACGAACATGACGCCGCCAACAGGCGTGCTTATCGCAAATACCGGCTCGCCCGCAAGCCCCGCCCCGCGCGACGTACGCGCGTATCTGGGCCGTTTCCTGATGGACCCGCGTATCCGCCCTATGAACAAGACGTGCTGGTGGCTGATTCTGCACCTGTGCATTTTGCCGAAGCGCGGGCGTGTTTCCGGCGCGAAGTACGGCAAGATTTGGACGGCGCAAGGCTCGCCGTTCGATGTGGAGCACGCCAAGCTGCGCGAACTGCTGGAAGACGAGCTGCGTGCCACGGGCGCGAACGTACACGTTGCCGTGGGGCAAAGCTACGGGTTTCCCACCATTCCTGATGCCGTGGACAAGCTCAGGCGCGCCGGGTGTGCGCGCCTGGTGGTGCTGCCGCTGTACCCGCAAAGCGCTTACAGCACCACGTACAGCGTCAGCGACAGCGTGAACGCCGCGCTTGCAGCGGCGAACTGGGACGTCCCCTGCACGCTTGTGAAGCACTACGGCAAAGACCCGGTTTACCTGGACGCCGTCGCGCAGGCAGTGCGCGATGCGGGCTTCGGGCAGCGTGAAGGCGATCGGTTGCTGTTCAACTATCACTCTATCCCGCTGGTGGACATCGAGGCGGGGGACACCTACGAGGTGCAAACGGGCGCCACGGCGCTTGGCGTGGCGGGCCGGCTGGGCATTGAGCGCAGGCAGTGGACGGTCGGCTACAACTGCCAGTTCGATAAAGGCCGCGAGTGGCTGCAGCCCTTCACGCGAAACATCCTTGAGCGGTGGGCGCACGCATCTTCGGGGCGCGTGTTCATGGTTTGCCCAAATTTCGCCGTTGATTGCCTGGAAACGCTTTATGATATCGATTACGAACTGCGTCCGCATTATTGCCAGCAGCTGGCAGATGCGGGTAAAGTGCTTGCGGGCAACGAGCTGGTGTACGTGCCGTGCTTGAACGGAACGCGCGCGCACGCCCAGGCGCTTGCCCACGTGCTTGCTTCGTATACAGACGGGAAGGAATAGCAGGAACATCATGACAAACGTTGACGCTCAACCTCAAAAGACCGTGCTCGTTGGGGTGACCGGCGGCATCGGCGCATACAAGTCGTGCGAGATCGTGCGCGGCTTCCAGAAAGCAGGGCTTCGCGTGAAGGTGTGCATGACTGAGCACGCGACGCATTTCGTCGATCCGGTGACGTTCCGCGCGCTCACGCACGAGAAGGTGGCCATCGACCTGTTCGACGACCCCACCGACCCTATCCACCATATCTCGCTGGCCGAGGAGTGCGACGCGTTCGTCATCGCGCCCGCCACGGCCAACGTCATCGCGAAGATCGCCAACGGCATCGCCGACGACCTGCTTACCACCACGGCGCTTGCCTGCACGGCGCCTATGGTCATCGCGCCGGCCATGAACGTGCACATGTACGAGGCGGCCGCCACGCGCTACAACATCGGCAAGCTGGTCATCCGCGGCGTGCATTTCGTGGAAGCCGACGAGGGCTACCTGGCCTGCGGCGACGTGGGTCGCGGCCGTTTGGCCGACCCCGACGTCATCGTGGCGAAAACGCTTGAAGTGCTTGGCGTGAAGCGCGACCTTTCCGGCAAGCACGTGCTTATCACGGCGGGCCCCACGGTGGAGCCCATCGACCCGGTGCGCTACATCTCCAACCACTCCAGCGGCAAAACCGGCTACGCCATCGCGAAGGCGGCGGCGCTGCGCGGCGCGAAGGTCACGCTGGTGTCCGGTCCGGTTTCGCTGCCGAAGCCCGAGGGCGTTGACGTGGTGCGCGTGAAAACGGCCGTGCAGATGCTTGAGGCCTGCGAAGCGGCGTTCGAAACTGCCGACATCTCGCTGTTCGCCGCCGCCGTGGCCGACATGCGCCCCGAGCACGTGGCCGATTGCAAGCTGAAGAAGGGCCAGGCCGACGCCGACCTGGGTACCATCAAGCTGGTGGAAAACCCCGACATCCTGAAAACACTGGCAAGCCGCAAGGGCCCGCACCAGGTGGTCGTCGGGTTCGCCGCCGAAACGAACGACGTCATCGCCAACGCGCAGAAGAAGCTTGAGAAGAAGAAGGCCGACGTGATCGTGGCGAACCGCGTGGGCGATGGCCTTGCGTTCGGCACGGACGACAACACCGTGTTCTTCGTGGACTGCGAAGAGGTGGAAGAGCTTCCCACCATGTCGAAGAGCCGTTTGGCCGACGTAATCTTGGACCGAGCGCTCGAATACCTGCAGTAACGCGGCGCGGAAAGCAAAAGGGGCAAAACTTTTTACAATTAACCCCTTGCGCGCTTTCGAGGTTTTGGTATTATAAATGAGCTGCTTCAAGGAGCAGCGAATCAATGAGTTCGGGTTGTGGCGCAGTTTGGTAGCGCACTTGACTGGGGGTCAAGGGGTCGCAGGTTCAAATCCTGTCAACCCGACCAGCTTATTACAGCAGGTCAGAAGCGATAACTTCTGACCTGCTTTTTGTTTGAATATGCTTTGGTATCAACGTCGGTATCAACCTGGTATCAAACCAGAGGCCTACTTTGCGTTTTTCTCGCTGGAAAACCTGTTGGCAAATTTCCGCGCGGGCAACATGCAAGCGCAACAAGCCCGGCGGGTCGATCAAGCTTACGGCCACCGAAATCGCCAGCACCGCCGACACCGCTACGTGTCGGTTCGTGTGTGCCGACACCGGCATCGGTATGAGCGAGGAGTTCGTGCGCCACGCGTTCGAGCCGAACGGCCTTGACGTTGTGCGCGCCATTCGTGCGCTTAATCGGCCTGATTCGTCGAGCGTGGCCGTGTTCGCGCTGTCGGCGAACGCGTTTGCCGATGATGTGCAGGCCAGCTTGGACGCGGGCATGAACGTGCACCTTACCAAGCCGCTGGAACGCGATAAGATTCTGCAGGCCATCGTGGAGTTTGCGTCCCGTAAACGCCGTTCGCCGAAGTGTGGGCGAATATGATGATGTTTTCCCTCGCTTATGTTATTAGCGCGCCCGCTGGTGAAGGTGGTGCCCTCGTTTCTGCTAGACTTGACGTCACTCACTAACGAGGGAGAGCACTATGAGAAAACGCCGACTGATAGCCATAACGGCAATCGTGTTCGCGCTTGCGCTGCTTGTCGGCTGCGCTCAATCTGGCGAATCGTCGCAAACAACCGATGGTTTGCAGCCCATCACCGTGGGCGCCGACGTGTACCCTCCTTATTCCTCGAACGACGAAAACGGCGTGCCTTCGGGCATCGACGTCGACATTGCCACCGAGGCGTTCCGCCGCATCGGCTACAAGCCCGAATTCACCTATATCCCCTGGGAGAAGAAGACCGAACGTTTGGCCGCCGGCGACATCGATTGCATCATGAGCTGCTTTAGCATGACGGGCCGCGAAGACGACTATCGCTGGGCGGGCCCGTACCTGGCAAGCCGCCAGGTCATTGCAGTTGATCCGCAAAGCAGCATCTATTCGCTTTCCGACTTGGCGGGCAAAACCATTGCCGTGCAGGCCACCACGAAGCCTGAAAGCATCATCTTGAACGGCACGAACGCTGACATGCCCGAGGTGGGCAAGGTGTTCAGCTTCTCCGACCGCTCGTACCTGGTGCCCGCGCTGTCGAAGGGCTATGTGGACGCCATTGCCGCCCATGAGACCTCCGTGTTGCAATACGTGAAAGATTTTGGCGTTGACCTGCGCGTTCTTGACGAGTCGCTGCTTGACGTGGGATTGGGCTGCGCATTTGACCTTAACGACGAGCGCGGCATCGCCGAGGCGTTGCAAGGCGCGTTTGACGACATGCTGGCCGACGGCACCATGGAGTCCATCCTCAAGCGCTATTTCGACGACCCCAGCCCGTTTCTGAACGTGGAGGGCCTGCATGAGTAACGGAAACTGGCTTTCAAACAGGTTCTGGGCCGTCATCATCGCCATCGGCGTGGTAATGGGCGTGGTGGCGGGTTTCGCCGCCTTCAACGTCACATTCTCGCAGGCGGCAGACCGCATGGCAGGCGTGGTCGATTTCACGAAAAGCCAAAGCCTGACGTACGACTCGCTCAACGACGCGTCGACCACGAAAAGCCTTCTGCGCTCCATCGAGTCGGCCGGTCAGCTTGCGCGCGACGTCAGCCAAGACGGCGGTGCCACAGATGCCGAAAGCCTGCAGCGCTATGCCGGCGAGCTCAGCTTGACGGCCGCGCTTGTGCTGACGCCCGAAGGCGACCTCGTGGGTTCCTATTCTTCCGATGAGGTGGGGTATGCGCAGGTGGAATCTGAGCTGCGCGAAACGTCCGCCCTTGACGTGGCGCGCTATCCGCTGAAAACGTACGCCACGCGCATCGAGCTTGAAGACGGGTCGCACGTTGACGTCGGCTGCTCGAACCGCCTTGACGCGCCGGGCGTCATCGTGTCGCTGTACCGCACGAAGCCCGCGTTCGGGAATCGCTATTCCTTGACGCTGCAAAGCATGGTCGAAGGCTACAGCACGCAAAACAATGGCAGCATCGTTGTGGAAAACGACGGCAACTACATTGCGGCGAACGCGATGACGTTGGCGCAGCTGCAGTCCGAGGGCATTGGCGATTTCGACAAAGGCGTCATTTCCGCCATCAAGGAACGCTGCACGCTGGGCAAGGCGTCGGTCATCAACGCCGAGTCCACGTGGTTCATCGCATCGTTCGACAAGGCTCGCGATTACTACGTGTATACCTACACGCCGCTGCGCAACAACCTTGGCGGCGTGGCCTCAAGCGTGGCGCTTGCGCTGGCGCTGTACGCGGTGTTCGTTATTTTGGTGGTGCTGTTGCGCAGGCAATCCGAGCACGAGCATCTGCACGAGCTGGTTGCGCAGGAGCACGAATACAGCGAACGACTGGCCGAAGCGGCGCGCGATGCGCAAAGCGCGAACACGGCGAAAACCGAGTTTCTGCAACGCATGAGCCACGATATCCGCACGCCCATCAACGGCATCCGCGGCATGGTGGAAATGGGCAACGCGTTCGACGGCGACGTTGCCAAGCAGCGCGAGTGCCGCCAGAAGATCTGGATGGCATCGGGCATTCTGCTTGACCTGGTCAGCGAAGTGCTTGACATGAGCAAGCTTGAAAGCGGGGAAGTGGAGCTTGAGTTGCGCTCCACGAACCTGGTGGCGCTCAACGACGAGGTGTGCGAGATGCTTGAGCGCCAGGCCGGCGAGTTGCACGTCACCATCATCAAAGAGCAGGACCGCATCGAGCATCCGTATGTCATGGCAAGCCAGACTCACTTGAAGCGTGTCATCATGAACATTGCGAGCAACGCGGTGAAGTACAACAAGCCCGGCGGCACCGTGCGCCTATCGTGCGAAGAGCTGCATGCGGAAGGCGCCACGGCCATGTACCGCATCACGGTGGCCGACACCGGCATTGGCATGAGCAAGGATTTCCAGCAGCACCTGTTCGAGCCGTTCAGCCGCGAGGTGCAAAAGCTTGAGGCGCAGCCTTCGGGCACGGGCCTGGGCACGGTCATCGCCAAGCAGCTGACGGAGCTGATGGGCGGCGCCATCACGTTCGATAGCGAACTTGACGTGGGCACCACGTGCGTCATCACGCTGCCGTTGGTCATCGACTTCGACGCACAGCAGCGCAACGAAGAGCTGGACAAGCAAGGCGACGTCACGCTTGCGGGCATGTCCATCTTGCTGGTGGAGGACAACGAACTGAACCGCGAGATCGCGGAGTTCGCGCTTGACCAAGCCGGCGCGCACGTTACCATCGCGTTCGATGGGCGCGAGGCCGTGGATGCGTTCGCCGCCGCCGCACCGGGTACGTTCGATCTGGTGCTCATGGACATCATGATGCCGAACATGAACGGCTACGAGGCCACGCGCGCCATCCGCGCCATGAACCGCACCGACGCGAAGCGCGTGCCCATCGTGGCCATGAGCGCCAACGCTTTTGCCGATGACGTGGCCTATTCGCGCGAGTCGGGCATGAACGACCACCTTGCCAAGCCCATCGATGCCGACAAGCTGGTGCGCGTGCTGGCGCGCTACCGCAAAGACGCGTAAACGAAAGCGGGCCGCCTTCACTTCGAAGGTGGCCCGCTTGCTTATCCTGAAGGATGTTGGAGCCCGGCGAGACGATGCCGGGCTCCGTCTCGCCGTCGTCCGCCCTCGTTTGGCTATCGTGACTCTACTCCAGCACGCCTTCAAGCGTTTTTAGCAACGTGTGAATCTCGATGGGCTTCGAGATGTGCCCGTTCATGCCCGTTTGCTGGTCGCGCCTGCGCGCCTCCAGGGACGTTTTCGCGTTCGGGCCGTCTTGCCGCTGACCTGAGATTTTGCCACGCCTGCGCGCCGCAAAACCCTTTCTGTTTCTAAATCACCCCCATTTACCGGACAAATCGGCCCGGCCTCGCAGACGTGGCGGTCTTACCGGCCGGCAATGCTAAAGTGTCCAACTGTGTCCGATGTCCGGGCACCGCATGACGCCTCATTCCGGGCGCTGTGCGCGAAGGTCGAACTAAGACGAAAGGGGGAGGCAGCGTGGCACTGATCGGGTTCCTTATCCTGTTCCCGTTGCTTGTCGCCGGCGTGCTTTTGGTGGCGCGCAACGAAACGGCGCGGCGCGTGATCGTGTGCGCGGCGGCTGTCGTCATCGGCGTCGGCTCCATTTGGCTGGTTATGGCCAACCTGGGAACGCCGTGGCTGCAGATTGAATTCTCTTCTGGAGCGGTCGATGCGGTATGCACCGTCGTAGGCGTGGTGATTGCCGGTGTGGTCTTTGACTTCGGCGTGAAGTACAAAAACGCGCTCGCATGCATCCTCGCCGTGGTGCAGGTGGTGGGTTCGCTCGTGTTCGAGCTGGTGTTCGCTCACGGCATCGAGGTGCAGTACGGCCTGTACGTCGACAGCCTCTCGCTGCTCATGGCGTTCATCATCGGCGTGGTTGGCAGCGGCATCTGCGTGTACGCGCTCGGCTACATGGAAGACTTTCAGGCGCACGAGCCCGCCGGCGCAAAGGATCGCCGCCCGACGTTCTTCGCGCTTATGTTCCTGTTCCTTTCCGCCATGTACGTCATCGTGTTCTCGAACAACCTGCTGTGGTTGTTCACCGGTTGGGAAATCACCACGGTGTGCTCGTTTTTGCTTATCGGCTACACGCGCACCGAGGAGGCCATCCGCAACGCGTTCCGCCAAATCGTCATGAACCTGGCCGGCGGCATCGGCTTTTTGGTGGGCCTGTACGCCATCGCCGTGCAGTTCGGCACGCTGTCCATGCTGGAGTTTTTGCAGCTGGGCTCGGCATTCCCCGTGCTTGCGGCGCTGCCGGCAACGGCGCTTGCGTTCGCGGGCATCACGAAGGCCGCGCAGATGCCGTTCCACACCTGGCTGCTCGGCGCCATGGTGGCACCTACTCCCACCTCCGCGCTGCTGCACTCTTCCACCATGGTGAAGGCCGGCGTGTTTTTGCTCGTCAAGCTGGCGCCCATCTTCGTGGTGTGCCCGGTTCCCGCGGTCATGACCATCCTGGTGGGCGGCTTGACGTTCATGCTGTGCAGTTTTATGGCCATCTCCCAGTCTAACGCCAAGCGCGTGCTGGCGTACTCCACCATCGCCAACCTGGGCCTGATCGTGGCCTGCGCCGGCGTTGGCACGCCCGAGGCCATCTGGGCGGCGGCGTTCCTGGTGCTGTTCCATGCCGTTGCGAAAAGCCTGCTGTTTTTGTGCGTGGGCACGGCCGAACATCACATCGGCAGCCGCAACATCGAGGACATGGACCTGCTGTTCGAGCGCATGCCGCGGCTGGCCCGCTTCATGATGGCCGGCATCATGGTCATGTTCGTGGCGCCGTTCGGCATGCTCATCGCGAAGTGGGGCACGCTCGTCACGTTCGCCGACACCGGCAACGTCGCGCTCGTCATCATCCTGGGCTTCGGCTCGGCCGCAACGTTTTTGTTCTGGGCGAAGTGGCTCGGCAAGCTTTCGGGCATTGCGGCGCATCCGCTGAACATCGAGACAACCGTGCACCGCAGCGAGTGGGTTGCGCTCATGCTCATGGCCGTGCTGTGCCTGCTGTGCTGCGCAGGGCTTCCCGTCATCAGCTGGTTCGTGGTCGATCCCTACATCACCAGCGTGTACGGCACGTATCAGCAAGCCGTCAGCGATGCGAACCTGTGGGTCGGCGCCATCCTGTCGGTGGTGGTGTTCGTCGTGCTGTTCGCCGGCCTGGGCGCCAAGCAGGTCAAGCAGGCGCCTGTATACCTGTCGGGCATCAGCGCGAACAACGCGAATCGCACGTTCACGAACTCGCTTTCGGGCGAAACCATGGCAACGGCGCGCAACTGGTACCTTGAGGGCATCTTCGGCGAAGCGAAGATCACGCCCGTGGCCACCGGTGCTTGCACGCTCATCATCGTCGTCGCGTTCGCAGCAGCGCTCGTGTGCTCCTGCGGCATCATCTAGGAAGGGAGTGGTCTCATGTTTCTGATTCCGATCATCGTGGGCACCATCGCCTTCGCCGTGCTCGCACCCATCGTCGGCTGCCTGCTGGCCGGCCTTGACCGAAAGCTGTCCGCTCGCATGCAAGGCCGCGTGGGCCCGCCGATCCTGCAGCCGTACTACGACGTGCGCAAGCTGCTTGAAAAGGACCGCGCCGCCGTCAACAGCGTCGAGGGCACCTACATCACGTGCGCGCTGGCGTTCGCCGTGCTGGCCGGCGGCATCTTCTTCGGTGGCGGCAACCTGCTTCTGTCCGTGTTCGTGCTGACGCTTTCCAGCCTGTTCTTCATCCTGGCGGCGTACTGCACGCGCAGCCCGTACTCCGAGGTGGGCGCTGCCCGCGAGGCGCTGCAGATCATGGCCGAAGAGCCTATGAGCCTGTTCATCGCTGTGGCGTTTTTCCTGGCCACGGGGTCGTTTGACAGCGCGGCGGTCTTCACGCTGGACGCTCCGGCCATCACGGTGGCATGGCTGGCGTTTCTGGGCTTTTTGTTCATCCTCACCATCAAGATGCGCAAAAGCCCGTTCGACCTCAGCTATTCGCACCACGCGCACCAAGAGCTCGTCAAAGGCGTCACCACGGAGATGTCCGGGCGCACGCTGGCGAAGGTGGAGGTCATGCACTGGTGCGAGAACGTGCTGGCGCTTGGCTGGATCGGCCTGTTCTTCGTGTGGGGCAACCCCGTCTCCATCGTGGTGGCCATCGTCGCAGCGGCGCTGGCGTTTTTCCTGGAGATTCTCATCGACAACAACTTCGCCCGCGTCAAGTGGCAGCTGATGCTGAAAAGCGCGTGGGCGGTGGCACTGGTGGCCGGCGGCATCAACATGGCCGTGCTGGTCTATCTGTAAGGAGCGCTTATGGCTTATTTCGCGAAATCGCCGTGGGTCATCCACTACGATGCGTCAAGCTGCAACGGCTGCGACATCGAGGTGCTTGCGGCGCTGTGCCCGGGTTTCGACGCTGAGCGCTTCGGTGTCGTGAACACCGGCAACCCCAAGCATGCCGATATCTTCTTGGTCACCGGCAGCGTCAACGAGCGCAACATCTCGGTCGTGAAGGAGATCTACGACCAGATGCTCGAGCCGAAAGTGGTGGTGGCGTGCGGCATCTGCGCATGCTCCGGTGGCATCTTCCACGACTGCTACAACGTCATCGGCGGCGTTGACCAGGCCATTCCCGTTGACGTGTACGCCCCGGGCTGTGCGGTGCGCCCCGAGGCCATCATCGATGCCGTCGTCGAGGCGGTCGGCATCCTCGAAGAGAAGCGCGCTGCAATGAACGAACAGCGAAAGGGGGCGTAAGGCAGCATGGCCATTCCTGCAAAGTATCAAGAGATCTCCATCGAGAGCCTGCCTGAGCTTTCGGCGCGGCTGAAGGCCGAAGGCCACCGTTTCGTGCAGGTGCTTGCCGTCAACACCGAGGCCGGCATCGACGTGCAGTACACGTTCATGAAAGACGGCGTACTTGAAGTGTTCACCATCAAGGGCGTGCAGAAGGGCATGCCCATCCCCAGCATCACCGACAACTTCATCGCCGCGTTCGTGTTCGAGAACGAGATTCACGACTTGTTCGGCGTCGAGATCCGCAACATCGCCATCGATTTCAAGGGCAATTTCTATGCCGTGGCGCAGCGCGAGCCGATGACCATCATCTCGCCTGCTCAGAAGGCCGCCCGCGACAAGGCGAAGAAAGCAGCCGCCGCTAAGGCCGAGCGTGCCCGCCAGGCTGCCGCGGCCAATGCGTCGTTCGTGACCGAGCATCCGTATGCGAAGGCGAAGGTCACGGGCGTGGCTCCTTCCGCCGCCGCTGCCGACATCGAGCTGAAGATGGCCGGCGCCGACCCCGAGAAGATCGCCCGGGTGAAGGCCGCGCTAGCCGCGAAGGCCAAGAAGGCCGAGCAGGAGGCCGAGGCCGCCAAGCCGCAGGTGTTCGACGAGCAGCTTGAGGCCAAGCTTGCCGCCATGGACCCCGAGAAGGCCGCGAAGGTGCGCACCGCCATGGCGCGCAAGGCAAAGCTTGCCGACATGGACCCCGAAAAGGCCGCGCAGGTGCGCGGGGCGCTTACGAACGAGGCGAAGCTGGAGTCCCAGCGCGCCGTTGGCCAGCAAACGCCGCAAAAGCAAGCCGAGCTTGAGGCCAAGCTTGCCCAGCTCGACCCCGAGCGCGCGGCGAAGGTGCGCGCAGCGCTTGATGCGCGCGCCCGTCAGGAAACGGCGAAGGCCGAGCACGACGAGAAGGTTGCCGTGCTTGAGGAGCGCCTGAAGAACATGGATCCTGAGAAAGCGGCGCGCGTGCGTGCGGCGTTTTTGGAGAAGCAGCGCGCGGCTGGTGCCGGCGCCGACGGAAAGGCAGGTGAGTAAGCATGGGAAAGGCAACGGTCATCCCGTTCGGCCCGCAGCACCCGGTGCTTCCCGAGCCTTTGCATCTTGACCTCGTGGTGGAAGACGAGACGGTCCTCGAGGCCATCCCGCAGATCGGTTTCGTGCACCGCGGCTTGGAAAAGCTGGTGGAAACGCGCGACTACAACCAGTTCATCTACGTTGCCGAGCGCATCTGCGGCATCTGCGCGTTCGGCCATTCCATGGGCTATGCCGAAACGGTCGAGCAGCTTATGGGCGTGGAGATTCCCGAGCGCGCCGAGTACCTGCGCGTCATCTGGCACGAGCTGTCGCGTATCCACTCGCACGTGCTGTGGCTGGGCCTTGCCGCCGACGCGTTCGGCTTCGAAAGCCTGTTCATGCACTGCTGGCGCCTGCGCGAGCGCGTGCTCGACATCTTCGAGAAAACCACGGGCGGCCGCGTCATCTTCTCCGTGGTGAAGGTGGGCGGCGTGCAGCGCGACATTGACTCCGACATGTTCGCCTACATCAAGCAGGTGCTTGCGGGCATCACCGACGAGTACAAGCAGATCGTGGCAACGCTGCTTACCGATACGTCTGTGAAGAACCGCCTGGTGGGCGTGGGCTACATCAGCCACGACGACGCCGTGGCGCAAAGCCTTGTCGGGCCGTTCGGCCGTGCGTCGGGCGTGAACTACGACGTGCGCATGCTTGGCAATGGCGCATACGGCAAGCTGTCCGATTTCCAGCCCGTCCTTGACAACGACGGCGACTGCTATGCGCGCGTGAAGGTACGCTGCCAAGAGGTGCTGCAGTCCATCGACATCATCAACGAGATGATCGACACCATCCCTGCCGGCGATATCGCCGTGAAGGTCAAGGGCAACCCCACGGCCGGCGCCGAGGCGTGCAACGTGCTTGAGCAGCCGCGCGGCGAGTGCTACTACTATGCACGCGGCAACGGCACGAAGTACTTGGAGCGCATGCGCATGCGCACGCCAACTTCGCAGAACCTTGCAGGCATGACGTTGGCGCTGAAGGGGTGCGATCTGGCCGATGTCAACAACATCGTGCTTACCATCGACCCCTGCATCAGCTGCACGGAAAGGTAGTGGCATGGGCGGATTCAAACTTGGGAAGATGACGTTCGGGTCGCTGTTCAAAAAGCCCGAAACGGTGCTGTACCCGATGCAAAAAAAAGAGCCGCCGCGCGGGTTGAAAGGCCATGTGGTGGTGGACGTTGACACGTGCATCCTATGCAGCCTGTGCCAGAAGCGCTGCCCCTGCGGCGCCATCGAGGTGGACAAGAAGGCACGCAAGTGGACGATCGACCATTTCCGCTGCGTGCAATGCGCCAGCTGCGTATACGAGTGCCCGAAGGGGTCTCTGACCATGGAGCCCACGTACGCCGCCGTTTCGCGGAGCAAAAGCGTGCACGTGTTCGAGGTGCCCGAGCGGCCGAAAACGGCGTAAAAACGTGTAGATGGGCAGCAATAGGTTGCTTAACCGTAACGTTTTATCGCGGGCTGAGTTACTATAATCTGATAGCAGATTGCAGGCGGGGCGCTGCGGCGCCCCGCCTTTATGTAAGGCCATGGGGTAGGGAACGCATGTCAGCGAAAAACAACGAGCAGGTAACCGATCGTATTTTCACCATTCCGAACGTCATATCTTTTATCCGGCTGTGCATGGTGCCCGTGTACCTGGTGCTGCTGCTCAACGGATACGATTTGCTGGCCACGTTCATGTTCGCGCTGGCCGCTTGCACCGACTGGATCGACGGGCAGGTGGCGCGCCGCACGCACTGCGTGTCGAAGCTTGGCCAGCTGCTTGACCCGGCCGTCGACCGCATCCTGATGATCTGCGGCGTGGTCGGCCTGCTTTTGGTGGGTCGCTTGCCCGCTTGGATTGTTGTGGTAGTGCTCGGCCGCGATTTGCTGATGCTTATCGGCGGTGCGTACCTGCTCAAGCGCTATAAGCAGCGCGTTGCCGTCATCTATCCCGGCAAGGTTGCCACCACGTTTCTGTTCGTCGGGTTCGCGGGCCTGCTGCTGAACATGCCGCTTATCGGCGGCCTGGGCTGGGTCGACGTCGCGTGGCTGCCGGGCTTCAACGGCGTTGCATGCTCGTGGGGTATCTGGTTCGTGTACGCCGGCTTGCTTTTGGGCCTGTGCACCACCACGTACTACGTGCTGGCGGGCTACCGCAAAATGCAGAAGGCGAAGCGTCTTGAGGCGAAAGGTCGTCTGTAGTGGCTGGTGATCAGGGGCAGGTGCCTCCGGCGCGCAAACAGCCTACGCGTCGGGTCGGCGAAACACGCTCGCGCCAAAGCTCATCTGCGGGCCGGCCTTCGCGCGGCCAGCACTCTCGAACAAACGATTCAACATCTGCCCGCTTGAATAGGCAAGCGGGCTCTTCGCGTTCTGGATGCTCTTATAAGCGTGGCGCGTCAACCCGAGGCGTTTTCCAAGGTCAAAGGGCGCAAGGACGCGCGCAGCATGCTGGCACTCGCAACCAGCCGTCCGCTCGCGAAAGGCAGCGCAACAAGGCAGCTGCTCCACAGGCTCGCCAGCGTTCTGGCCGTCAACAAGTTACCGGCACCGAAAACGCCGGGTTTCGACAGCCCGAGCTGTGGGTGAAGGACGACGCCAAACGGCGCTCAGCGCGTAGCCGCGATCGTCAAGCATCGTCTCGCACGTCGGCGGGGGCGTCTGCTGCGGTAGGAACTTTGCGCTCCGTCGGCTTTGCCGTGCTTGGTTTCCTGGCTTCGCTTATGCGTTTTGTCGGCAAAGGGTTTGCCTCGCTGGTTCGCAAAAGCCGCGTGGCGGGCGTTGCCGTAGTTGTTGCGTGCTTGCTTGCGGTCGGCATTGGCGTTGACGGCTGCACCACGGCCGGCTGCGCCTATCAGGGCGTGCATGTGGGTTCCGTTGATGCGTCGGGTATGACGCGCGATGAAATCATTTCAGCTGTTGATGACGCGTATACGCAACCGCTTCGTGCGGCAAGCGTCACCGTCTTCGCATCGGACGAAGCCGCGGCTCAAACGGCCGAAGCGGCTTCTCAGCAAGATCAGCAGGACGCCGCCCTGGCCGAGCAGATGGCCGTCGACGAGGCGAGGGCTTCGAAGCAGGCGTGGGTTACCGATGGGGCAGGCCTTGGCGTTGCCATCGATGCCGAGGGCCTTGCCGATGCCGCCCTTGCCGTCGGTCGCGACTCCGGCGGCGCGCTGTCGCGTCTTGGCGCGCAGTTTTTCGGGACGGATATTTCCGTAACGCCTACGTTCAACGATCAGCTTGTCGATGCGTTCGCAGCCGAAATAGATGCGGCCATCGGACAGCCGCATGCCGACTACGACATAGCCGTTTCGGGCGGCGTTGCTTACGTGCAGCCTGGCCATGACGGTTGGGAAGTGAATCGCTCGTCGCTGTGCGACCAGCTTGCTCCTCTTCTGCTGCAAGGCGGCGGTCGGGTGGTGGCCCACACCGATTATGCTCCGCTGCGCATTACCGAGCAAGACGCCACGCAAGCCGCCCAGGCGGTCACTTCCGCGCTTGCCGGAGGTGCCGAGTTCGACTTCGAGGGAACGGCGTGGGAAGCTTCGGCATCGGAAGTGGGCGCGTGGGTTGCAACCTCCATCGAAGGCGAGGGCGATTCGTGGCATCTGCGCCCCTATATCGACAGCGATCTTGCTAAGTCTTCTATGCTCTCCGGTATTCGGCAGTCTTCGGGCAACGCGCTTTCCGGGGTGTCGTTTTCTGCTGCCCAGGACGGGACGGTGACGGTGAGGACAAGCGGCTCGGGTTCGTTGCCGCTGGTGTCGGACGCCGCTTCGGCCTTGACCTCGGCACTGTTCGGCTCCGGCAGCGACATCGAGCCAGCGCAATCTACGCCGAAGGTTGACGTTGCTTCTACTGCCATGCCTGCGGAACTATCTCTTGATGATGCGCTTGCCTGCGGCGTCGTCGGGCCAATTGGTACGTATACCACGCAGTTCACGACGGGTGCCGGCACGGAAAACCGCAATCACAATATCGCGCTGGTCTCTCAGTTGCTTGACAACTCGATCTGCGCTGCAGGCCAGACGTGGTCGTACAACGACACCACCGGCAACTGCGATGAGGAAAAGGGCTTTTTAGGCGCTGGCGCCATCATCGACGGCGAATACACCGATTCGGTGGGTGGCGGCATCTGTCAGGTTGCCACCACGGTGTTCAATGCCGTGTACGAGTCGGGCCTGCCTATCAAAGAGCGCCACAACCATTCGCTTTACATCGCCAGCTACCCGCAGGGGCGCGATGCGGCCGTCAGCTATCCCGAGCTTGACCTTGTATGGCAAAACGATACCGCCAACGATGTTTTGGTAAAGGTCTCGTGCTCAGAAGGGTTCGTAACCGCTACACTGTATGGAGTCGATTCCGGTTACCAGGTATCCACCGAAACCGGTCAATGGGAGAAGGGCAAAACGCATTCGTCTACCACGAAGGTCGACGATACGCTGGCCCCGGGTACCAGCTACGTGAAAACGCGCGGCACCGATGGTTCCACCATCGAGGTCACGCGCACGGTCAAAGATGCCGCTGGCAACATCGTGCGGCAAGACCTGTTCGCTTCTGTGTACGACCCGGTGAACGAAGTGGTGGTCAAGGGGCCGGACACGGCGGCGGGGTAACTTCATATCTAAGCGGCGATACGTTTTACCGCAAGCCAGGCGCCGCGCACAAAGAAAGGTAAGAGAAAGGTGTACTTCCAGCCGGAAATTGAGACGATGCCACGTGAGGAGCTGCGCGACCTGCAGCTTGAGCGCATGAAATGGTGCGTACAGTACGCATACGACAACGTTCCTTTCTACCAGAAGACGTTTAAGGAAGCCGGCGTCGAGCCGGGCGACCTGAAAACGCTCGAAGACATCACGAAGTTCCCCTTTGTCCTGAAGCAGGATATGCGCGATAACTATCCTGACGGCCTGTTCGCCGTGCCGCGCAGCAAGGTTGCCCGCATCCACGCCTCCTCTGGCACCACCGGCCAGGCAACGGTTGTCGGCTCTACCGCCAACGATCTGAAGCATTGGGGCGAGTGCTTTGCGCGCGGCCTTGCCATCTGCGATTGCGATGAGAACTCCACCATGCAGGTCTCTTACGGTTATGGCCTGTTCACGGGTGGTCTGGGCGCGCACTATGGCGGAGAAACCGCCGGCTGCGCCGTCGTCCCCACCTCTTCTGGCAACACGAAGCGCCAGATCCAGATGCTTAAGGACATGGACGTCGACGTGCTGTGCTGCACGCCTTCTTACGCTCTGCTTGTTGCCGATACGTGCATCGAGATGGGCATGAACCCCGCCACCGACCTGAAGCTGCGCGCCGGCATCTTCGGCGCCGAGCCCTGCAGCCAGGGCATGCGCGAGGAAATCGCCGAGAAGCTGGGCATCCAGTATTGCGACGTGTACGGCCTGTCTGAGGTCATGGGCCCGGGCGTGGCGTTCGAGTGCAAGGAAATGAGCGGCCTGCACCTGGCCGAGGACCATTTCTTCGCCGAGATCATCGACCCGCAAACGCTTCAGGCGGTTCCCGACGGCCAGTACGGCGAGCTGGTGTTCACCACGCTGACGCGCGAGTGCTGCCCGTTGGTGCGCTACCGCACGCGCGACATCACACGCATCATCTGCGAGCCGTGCGCCTGCGGCCGCACGCACCGCAAGATCGACAAGATCATTGGCCGCTCCGACGACATGCTCATCCTGCGCGGCGTCAACGTGTTCCCGTCGCAGATCGAGCAGGTTATCACCGGCTTCCCTGAGATCGCCACGCAGTATCAGATCATCCTCACCACGCGTGGCCCGCTCGACCACGTCGAGCTGCGCGTCGAGACCGTGCCCGAGTTCCCGTTCGACGAGATTCGCAAGCTTGAGGACCTCAAGAAGCGCCTGGCCGCCGAGCTGAAGAGCAACCTGCAGATTGCCGTGGACATCAAGCTTGTTGAGCCGAAGTCCATCGAGCGCAGCGAGGGCAAGGCAAAGCGCATCATCGACCTGCGAAAGGAGCAGTAGGCCATGATTTCCCAGCTGACTATTTTCCTTGAGAACGAAAAGGGCCGCTTGGCCGCCGCCACGCGTGCGGTGGCCGTTGCCGGCAGCAACATGCACGCGCTGTATCTGGCCGACACCGAGGACTTCGGCGTGGCCCGCATGCTGTGCGACAAGCCCGAGGCTACGGCCGATGCGCTGCGCGGCGCTGGTTGGCGCGCAGCCGTCACGCCGGTGCTCGGCGTGCGAGTGCCCGACGTTCCGGGCGGTTTGGCGAAGCTGCTCGAGTTTTTGGACGAGCAGAACGTCAACGTTGAATACGGCTACTGCATGTCCGTCGAAGGCGGCCACGCGGTCGATGTGTTGAAGGTGGCTGGCGACGGCGAGGTCGAGCGCAAGCTCGCCGACGCCGGGTTCGAGCCGGTTGCTCCGGAGGATCTCTACGTTGTCGACTAGCTTTACCTTTCATAGGCAGGCTTGCAAGCACGCACGCGCACTCGCGTGCGTGCTTGTGTTCGTGCTTGCATGCACGCCGGTGCTTGGCTGGCCTGCGGCGGCTCACGCTGATGTGCGCAAAGCTGATATCGTGTACGGTGAAACGGTGGATGCACGCGGCCTGGCCGTTGCGCAGTGCCCGAACATCGATGCCGAGCGTGCCATTGTCGTAGATGCCGATGGCACCGTGTATTTCGAGCGAAATGCCGATGAGGCGGCCAACATCGCGTCGGTCACGAAGATCATGACGGCAGCGGTTACGCTTGATGCCGTTGATGCGGGCTTGGTGTCGCTTGACACGAAAGTGACGGTGTCGGCCGATGCCGCCGAGGTGGGCGAGTCGTCGGCCGGCCTGCAAGAAGGCGACGTCATGACGCTGGAAACGGCGCTGAAGGCGCTGCTGGTGCCTTCGGGAAACGATGGCGCCATTGCGCTAGCTGAAACCGTCGGAGCCGCGTTGCAGACTTCGGGGCTGGCAAGCGGGAGCTCTGCGGCGGATGCTTTCGTTGCGCAGATGAACGCTACGGCCGCAAAGATCGGCTGCACGAACACGGTGTACGACAATCCGCACGGTCTTGATTTCGACCAGTATGCGGGAAACCTGCACAGCACCGCTGCGGATCAGGCGAAAGTCGTTGCGTACGCCATGCGCAATCAAACGTTTCGGTCTATTGTCGGCGGTGGTTCCACCACCATCACGGTAACGCGCAGCGGCGCTGCGGCCGATGTGTTCCTGGAAACCACCGACGGATTCTTCGATATCAACGATAATGCCATCGGCGTGAAAACGGGCTATACCGAAAAGGCCGGCGCGTGCTTTGCCGGCGCGGTGAACAAAGATGGCGAAGAGCTGTACGCCATCGTGCTGGACTCGTCTTCGGAAAGCCAGCGCTTCTTCGATGCCGATGAGCTGTGCGAATGGGTGTTTGATCACAAGCAAACGTACCAGCTGGCCCACAGCGATCAGTCTGCGCAGATGAACGGCGCGTCGGTGCCGCTGGTAGCGCAGGTGGCACATAGCGACTGGATCGACCGCACCATCCCGGCCACGTTTGCCGACCCTGCGGCCGCCGTCGAGGTTTTCGACCTTAACGGTAACGTCAGCCAGTCGGTCACGTTCGACAACGTTTCGGGCGACGTACATGCGGGCGACAAGGTGGGTACCGTCACGTTCAAGCAGCGCAACCAGGTTGTTGCCACGCAAGATCTGGTGGCGTGCAAAGACGTGCCTGCGCCAAGCGTGTTCGAATCCATCGGCATCGCGTTCGATCGCTTCATGCGCGGTTTCTCTGGCGCGGATACGGTTGCCACATCGCAGCTGCTCAACACCACGCCGCTTATCGTTGACAAGACTTCTGCCGTTTAACTGCAAACACGAAAAAGGAGATTCACCATGGCGAATGTGTGCCCTGTTTGCAACAACCCTATCGATCCGCAGGACGCGGCCTGCCCGCAGTGCGGCTTCAAGCTGCAAGGCTCTACGCAGCGTTTCACGCCGCTTACCTTCGGCGAAGACGCGCTTATGTCCGCAGCGAAAACGAAGCCCACGGCGGTGCTGCACGTGGTGCGCGGGCCGCAGACGGGCGTGTCGTTCAAGCTGGGGGACAAGCGTCTGACCATCGGACGCAGTCCTCAGTGCGATATTTTCCTGAATGATATGACGGTGTCGCGCATGCACGCCTCCGTGTATCCGTGCGATTCGGGCTACGAGATTTCCGATGAAGCGTCGTTTAACGGCGTGTGGGTGAACAACAACAGCGTCGACACGTACCTGCTTGCCGACGGCGATGTTGTGCAAATCGGTGCATTCTGCCTGGTTTATAAAGAGGAGTAACCGAGCTATTTGAGTTTTAGGCTTTAGGAGCGAATAGAGCAGGGGAAGACGGGGCGCTTTCCCCGAAAGACGGGAGCACTATGGAACTGTTATCTGGCAACGAAGCAATCGCGCAAGGCGCGTGGGAGGCGGGGTGCCGCATCGGCGTGGCCTACCCCGGTACGCCTTCCACCGAAACGCTTGAGACGTTCGCGAAGAAAGACGGCGTGTATGCCGAGTGGTGCATCAACGAGAAAGTGGCCGTGGAGGTGGGCGTGGGTGCAAGCGCTGCCGGCGCGCGCGTGCTTGCAACTATGAAGCACGTCGGTGTGAACGTGGCTGCCGACCCGCTGTTCACCACGTCGTATACCGGCGTCGGCGGCGGTTTCGTCGTTTTGGCGGCCGACGACCCGGGCATGTACTCGTCGCAGGACGAGCAGGACTCGCATTACTATGCGCTGTCCGCGCACATCCCCATGCTGGACCCGTCGGACTCCGCTGAGGCGCTTGCGTTCACGCGCGATGCGTTCGACTTGTCCGAGCAGTTCGACACCCCGTTCTTCATCCGCTCTTCTGTGCGCGTGTCGCATACGCGCACGCCTGTCGAGTGCGGCCAGCGCGTCGAGCACGACCTGGTGCCCTACGAGACGAACCCGGCGAAGTGGGTCATGATGCCGGCGTTCGCCAAGCCGCGCCGCAAGGTGCAGCTTGCCCGCTTGGAGCAGCTTGAGCAGTGGGTTGAGACGTGCCCGTACAACAAGGTGGAGTACAAGGGTACCTCCATTGGTGTCGTGTGCGCGGGTGCGTGCTATCAGCATGTACTTGAGGCGCTCCCCGAGGCGTCCGTGTTCAAGCTGGGCGTTTCCTACCCGCTGCCGAAAGAGGCCTTGCGCGATTTTGCGTCCGAAGTCGATGCGGTCTACGTGGTGGAAGAGGCTTCTACGTACCTTACCGACGCGGTGCGTGCGCTGGGCATCGACGTGGCGAACTTCCCCTGCGGTCTGCCGCGCGATGGCGAGATGTCGCCGGGCCTGATCCGCGCCGCGTTCGGTGTTGAGGCGCCTGCGCACCAGGCTGCGCCCGACGACCTTCCCGGCCGTCCGCCCGCGCTGTGCGCCGGATGCCCGCATCGCTTGGTGTTCAAGGAGCTTTCGCGCATGAAGGCCGTGGTCACGGGCGATATCGGATGCTATACGCTTGGTGCGCTGCCGCCGCTTTCGGCCATGGACACCACCATCGACATGGGTGCTTCCGTTTCCATGTCCCACGGCTTCGAGCTTGCTTGGGCCGGTACGGAGCATCGTCCTATCGTGGCCGTCATCGGCGACTCCACGTTCGCTCATTCGGGCTTGTCGGCGCTTATCAGCACCGTGTACAACAAGGGCGCCGGCACGGTGTGCGTGCTCGACAACCGCACCACGGCCATGACCGGTCGCCAGGGCAACCCGTTCAACGGCGAAACGCTGCAGCATCGTCCGTCGCGCGAGCTTGACATGGAAGGCGTCATCCGCGCCATCGGCGTTGAGGACGTGCGCACCGTCGACCCGAACGACATGAAGGCCGTTCGCCTGACGCTGCGCGAGGCCACGCGCTTCGATGAGCTGTCCGTCATCGTGTTCCGCAGCCCCTGCGTGCTGATCGACCGCATCAAAAAGCCTGTCTACGTGGTTGCCGATACGTGCACCGCGTGCGGCGTGTGCTCCACGCTTGGCTGCCCGGCCATCGCCACGCGCGAGGAAGACGGGCATGCCATCATCGACGCCTCGCAGTGCATCGGGTGCGGCCAGTGCGCCCAGTACTGCGCGTTCAAGAGCATCGTTTCCACGGCCAAGGAAGGGGAGTAAGCCATGTCGAGCGCTACCACCGTTTTGTTGTGCGGCGTCGGCGGACAGGGTACCGTCCTTGCCGCTGACCTGCTTGCCCGCACCGCGCTTGCGTCGGGCTACGACGTGAAGGTTTCCGAGATCCACGGCATGTCGCAGCGCGGCGGCGCCGTTACCACCGTCGTGCGTTTCGGCACCGAGCCTGTTGCCACCATGGTGGCCGATGCAGGCTGCGCCGATTGCGTCGTGTCGTTCGAGACCACCGAGGCGCTGCGCAACCTGCCGTTTGTGCGCGAGGGGGGCTATCTGCTGGTTGCTGACGAGGCTATCAAGCCGCTGCCGGTGCTTACCGGCAAAGCTTCCATGCCTGCCAACGCGCGCGAGAAGCTTCAAGCTGCGGGCGCCACGCTTATCCCTGCGGGCCCCATTGCGGCCGAGGTGGCCACGGCGAAATCCGTGAACGTCGTGCTGCTTGGCGCGCTTGCCACGCGCCTGGACTTCTCCGAGGAAGTGTGGGAGCAGGTCATCTCGCAGCGCGTTCCGCAGAAAACCATCGAGGCGAACATGCGCGCATTCCGTGCGGGCTACGAGTTCGCGAAGAAGGAGGCGTAAGTCCCCATGAGCGTCGAGCAGATCAGCGTGTTCGTTGAAAGCAAGCCGGGCCATCTGGCACGCGTCATCGATGGCTTCACGCAGGCGAACGTCAGCGTGCGCGGATACAGCGCTTCCGATACCGGCGATTACGGCATCGTGCGCTTCGTGGTGGACGACCCCGACAAGGCGCTTGGGGTGCTGCGCGATATGAACTGCGCTGCCACGAAAACGCCGGTGCTGTGCCTGCGCCTCGAGGACAAGCCCGGCGAGCTGGCGCGCGTCATGGGCGTGCTGTCCGCGTGCAACATCAACGTCAAATACAGCTATTCGCTCATCTCCACGTATATTTGCCTGTACGTGAAAGACCTTGAGCGCGCCGAGCAGCTGCTTGCCGAGCAGCCGGTCGAGCTGCTTGCTCAAGAGGATTTGAAGAACATGAGCGCTGACGTCGCCTAACGCGCGGCAGGAAAGAGTTTTGACGATGATCGATATTTCGAAAAAGGGTGCGGCCCTTGCCGCTGCCGCTGCGGGCAAGTTCGATGAGCTGCCCATACACAACCCGGATGTTGAGTGCTGCTCCCGCGAGCGCATCCGCGCTATTCAGCTGGAGAAGCTCATCGCGCAGGTTGCATGGACCTACGAGCGCGTCGAGTGGTATCGCAACCAGATGGACGAGATGGGCGTGAAGCCCAGCGACATCAAAACGCTCGAGGATGTTCGCAAGCTGCCGTTTACGGACAAAAGCGCCCTGCGCAAGACGTTCCCGTACGGAATGTTCGCCGTTCCGCTTGAAGAGGTTGTCGAGCTGCACGCCTCTTCGGGCACCACGGGCAAGCCGATCGTCGTCGGTTACAACCGTCACGATATGGATGTGTGGAACGACTGCATCATGCGCCTGGTGCAGATGGCTGGCGTCGTGCCTACCGATCGTGTGCAGATGGCATTCGGCTATGGCATGTTCACCGGCGGTTTCGGCCTGCACTACGGCCTGCAGCGCCTTGGCTGCATGATGATTCCCGCTGGTTCGGGCAACACCGAGCGTCAGATTCAGATGATTCAGGATTACGGCTCAACCGTGCTGGTGGCTACGCCGTCTTACGCGCTGCACGTGTGCGAAGTGGGCGAGCAGATGGGCTTCGATTGGGAGAAGTCCACGTTGCGCGTCGGCCTGTTCGGCGGCGAACCGTGTCCGCAGGCCCTGAAGGCTGAGATTGAATCCCGCATGCATATCGTGTGCACCGACAATTACGGCCTTACAGAAGTTATGGGCCCGGGCGTGTCGGGCGAGTGCCTGGCATCGCGCGACATGCAGCATATTGCCGAGGACCACTTCCTGTGGGAGGTTGTCGATCCGAACACGGGCGAACCGGTGCCCGAGGGAGAAATGGGCGAGCTGGTGCTCACGCCGCTTGACAAGCAAGCTATCCCCGTGCTGCGCTATCGCACGCACGACCTCACGCGCGTCATCACGGAGCCGTGTGCGTGCGGCCGCACGTCGGCGCGCATGCAGAAGGTTCGTTCTCGCTGCGACGACATGCTCATCATCCGCGGTACGAACGTCTTCCCCAGCCAGGTTGAGGACGTGCTGTCAGGCATCGAGGGCGTTACGCCGCATTACCGCATCGTTGTGGATAACGAGACCGGCCTTGACCGTATGGTCGTGCATGTGGAGCTGAAGCCCGAGGCGTTCAGCGATTCGTTTGAGGAGATGGATGCGTTCCGCAAGCGCATCGAGAAGGAGCTCAAGAGCGTTATGCTGGTTGCTTCGAAGGTGAAGCTTGTCGAGCCCGGTGGCATCGAGCGTTCCATCGGCAAAACGAAGCATGTAGAGGACCTGCGTAAGTAATGGCTTGTCCTTCCGAAATAGTCTGCAAGGTACCTGCGAACCGTCCCGTTGTGGGGCGGTTCGCTCCGTCTCCTACCGGCCGCATGCATGCCGGCAACATTTTTGCGGCGCTGATGGCATGGCTGGTGGCGAAGTCCCAAGGCGGCAGCATCGTGCTGCGCATTGAAGACCTGGATAGGGAACGTTCGAAGGCGTGCTATATCGATGCCGTGCAGCGTGATTTCGAAGCCTTTGGCCTTACCTGGGACAAGGGCCCGTATTTTCAGCATGATAGGGACGAGGCGTATCGAGAGGCGTTTCGTCTGCTTCAGAATAAAGGGTTGGTATACCCGTGCTTTTGCTCGCGGGCGGATTTACACGCAGCATCGGCGCCACATCGCGGTGAGAAGTTTGTTTATCCCGGAACATGCAAGAATCTAACGGACGAACAACGCAAAGAACGCGTTTTGGCGCGAAAGCCGGCGCAACGGTTGATCGTTCCGGATGCCGTGTATGCATTTGCCGATTTGGTACAGGGGGGCTATCGGCAGAATCTTGCTACCGAGTGTGGTGACTTTCTTGTTCAGCGCTCCGACCAGGCATTTGCCTATCAGCTTGCCGTGGTGGTCGATGACGCGGCTCAAGGCGTGACTTCCGTTGTTCGGGGCGTTGACTTGCTGTGTTCAACGCCGCAACAGTTGTATCTTCAGGACGTGCTTGGCCTTGAACACCCCGAGTATGCCCATATCCCTCTGGTTGTTGCCGAGATAAATCGTCGCTTATCCAAGCGCGATCACGATGCCGCTATTGATGAGCTGCTTGCTCGCTTTGGTTCGCCCGAAGCCGTTATCGGGCACATTGCAGGTATTACCGGCATTGCAGCAACGTGCGAACCTGCAACGCCTGAACAGCTGCTCAAAGGCTTCTCTCTGGCATCGTTGTCTCACTTGTTCGCTGACAACGTTCAGATTGCTTGGCGTTAGACCTTGGTCCTGCCTTCGCTAGAAGAGCAGCGACAGCACGGTCAGCAGAATCACCAGCGCAAGCACGTAGGTTGAAACACGCACGTTGCTTGATTTGAACTTTGCTTTGGGGTCTTTCGTGGTGCCCAGTTTCGCGAACAAACGCACCGTCAGAACCAAGAACGCAATCATGGCCACATCGCAACCGATCGAGAAGATTTGCGACATCGGCGGTACGTTCAGCGATCGGCCAATCTCGAAGAACAGCAAGCATACGTCAGCTGCGAAAAATGCAAACGTTACAGTTGCTGCTAGTTTACCCAGCAGTTGAGCAGTGTGCTCTTGTTGCTGTCTCTCGAAGTTCTTCGAATCGTCGAACTTGAAAACCAACGATAGGTAGTTGCCGCGAAGCAATTGCATGCCAATGATGGCCGAAGCACAACCAAGCCCCACCGCTACAAATATACGAAGTAGTTCAATCATGACGTCCCCTTACCTTGACTCCCTTAACGGTATCCCCCGGTGCCTCTACAGCATAATTGCTGCATTGCTGGCGAAAATCGCTGCAGTATACCATGCGCCCAATGCGATGTTCGCAGAGCAAACTTGCGACATGGCAGCTTGCCTGCTTTGCGGTGCAAGCGGATTAGCCAGCAGCGCTTTCAGCATAGGATATGCGGATAGAATCATGAAGGGAAGGGCAATAACCCCTTTGGTGAAATAGAATGCAACAAGTACCACGATGGCAATTATCCAGGTATAAAGCACTGCGTGGTATGCCCTGCGTGCTTTTTCGCGCCCGAGCACTACCGATAAGGTGTGACGGTTTGCGTCGATATCCTTTTCGATATCGCAAGTGTTGTTCGTGAACATAATGAGGCCCACGCCCAAGATTTCCGGAAGTGCCCAAAGAAGTGCCAAGGGAGTAAGGCTGCCGGAAAGCACGTAGTAGCACGCCAACGGGATAAGACCGCCCATAACCACGCCGCTTACAACTTCGCCGATAGGCAGATATGAGATGGGTGTTTTGCCGGCGGAGTACAACACCACGAACACAGCGCCGATGATGCCAATAATGAGCGGAATAATACCTGCCTGCCAAATGACGTAGATTCCCAGGGCAAAAGCAGTGATCAAAAGCCCAACGGCAAGCGCAAGCGCAGATCGTGGGTTCACGTTGTTGTAAAGCAGTACAGCGTCTGATGGGTCGACGTCGTCATCGATAGAGTCAGCGCCCTTTACGTAGTCGTAATAGTCGTTAAAGGTATTGACGGACGATTGCATAAGGATGCAGATGGCAAGCAAAACGCAGGATATGCTGAACGATACGGTGCCTCCCGTTGCGGCTGCGCAGGCAACGGCAACAGACGTAGGGAGAATAGCTGCTGGCCAGGTGTGCGGGGCAGCTAGATTGCATGCCATGGTAAGTGTGAAACGTCCGAATGATTGCTTATTTTGATTGTTGGCGTTGGTCATGTATGGTTATCGCTTTCTTGTGTCTGTTTGCCAGAGCGAGCTGCCGGCATTCTTGATGCGTTCGATTGTTTGGGCTTTCAGCGTTCTGCCGAGTCCTTTGAGTGTGCTTGCAAGAAACCGCTTTGTGTCTACGTCGAGTTTTGACCCGGCTCCCATAACGGTTGCCATATTCGAGGCTAGATTTGTTTGAAATTCCGCCCAGCTGGTTGCATTTGTTTGCGTTATCAAATCGTAGATGGTTTGAATGAACCGTTCACGCTCAGCAGGCGTTTTGCTTCGTAGCCATGTGTCCAGCGCGTTGTCGAAGACCTGCGCCGATGCATTGAGGTCTTGCTGGTAGACGAAATCATCACCTTCAACCTGCCACGTGAAGGGGCAGTGCTGAAAGAGAGCGAACGCCGATGCCTGCACCACTTGGTAATCATCGCGACGTTCCAGGATCATGCCGAATGCGGATGATTCGGGAACCATCTTATGCAGCTTTTGTTCATAAGAAGCGCTCGAGCGGCGAGGGGAGGGGTCTTCCAAAAACGAGGGCCCATCGTGATCGTACACGGCAATGATTTTCTGGTACGTAGCTCCATCAGTGCATAATGCCGCATACTGGGCTAAATTGCCCCCTTTGGAGTGTCCGCCTAGTATCAACGGACAATCGGTCGCAGACGATACGCCGGAGAGGTACGCCACCGCCGATCGTTGAGACGGTATGACGGCTTTGTATGAAAGATTGAAGTCTTCCTTCCAGCCGGTAAGCGTTCCATCGGTGCCACGGAACGCAACGTAAGCTACTTCGCTATGCTTTCCATAAAAGAAGAACGTTGAAGCGGAAAACTGCTTGTCTACAGCATCGGCCATTTCGTTGGCGAAAAAAGCAATGGTGACGTCGCGATAGCGACGGCTTGCGCGAAGCGCTGCGATAAACTGCGTGGTCTCATCAGCGTCTTTGAGCCAGCTTCCGCTTGTCAATTGCGTGTGATCGCAAAGTGCAAGGATGTCTGCAATCAAGACGCGTTGTTCGGTATGTGCATCAAGCGTAACGTTGGCGCCTGCAAATTGCTCAAGTGGGGAAGCAGTATCGAAGTTGAAATAGCACAAGGAAGAGAACACCAGCGAATCAACGGGGTTAAACGGCGATTCGGCGAATGTTCTTTGTTCGCGTTCGATATACGTTACGATTGAGTCCATACATTCCATTCTAAACGTTTTAGCTGGTTAGGGAGAGCATCATGAAAGTCTGCACGCCGATAACCATTCGTTATGCGGAAACCGACAAAATGGGCGTGGTATACCACGCTAACTACCTGCTGTATTTCGAGGACGCTCGCACGCACTTTCTTGAGGCGAACGGGTTTCCGTACAAAAAAATCGAAGATGCTGGGTACATGTCTCCTGTTGTAAGCTTTACCGTCAACTATGGCCAGCCTCTTCGTTATGGTGATGTTGCTATCGTGCGTACGTGGGTTTCGGAATCAAAGGGTACGAAAACCACGTATTCATATGAGGTATTCAAGGAAGGCGATGACTTGGAAACGGCTCGTCCTTGCTGCACTGGTTCGAGCGTACATTGCCTTGTGTCCTCGGACACGTTCAAGCCGGTAAGCATCAAACGCGAAATGCCCGAGCTGTTTGCGATCTATGAAAAAGTTTGCGAATCGTAACCTCTTTGCATAACGCTTAACTATGCGCTTTGGCATAACGCTTCGGGTCTGCAGGCATTTGCCCGAGAAGACCTGTTGCAAGCTAACGTCCCTTGACTAACTCTTGAGGATCCCAACGTTGAGCAGGCCTTCTGTCGTTTACGGCTTCCTGTGTTTCTTGGAAAGGTTTGCGGGCTGATAAGGTTGATGCAATAGCCGCGCATTACGCCTTTTTAGTAACGCAATGAGCTTATAGAATCATGATATCGCGATCTGTCTGCTAGAGAAGTAGCTGAGCGAACGCTGATTTTGCTTGCTGGTCAACTTCCCATTTCTTGTCTTGTAACGAAAGCGAGATGGTAATGGGGTCGTGCTGCTTGGGTTGAGCGTTTTGTAGGTAATCCAGCGAGTTCTCCGCTATGGTTTGAGAGAGCTCGTCGTCGGTGAGGTTCGTTCCCGTCCCGTTTGCTGAACTGGTTTCAGCGTCGCTCTTAAGGGTGCTTGTTGCATCCGACAAGTTTTTGCATGTGATAGTTACGGATGCTTGAGCGGTATCTTTATTGACTTCAATCGAGTTGATTTGATAATCGAACCCATCAAGTAGGGAGGTGCAGAATGTTTTTGCATCAATATTTACGTTTTGCAACGCCTGTTGCGTGTCTTCGGAAACGAGAGAGCTTATAAATTGATCGTCATGGCTTTTGATGGTTTCAAGCTCGGTGGTAAGGGCTTCGGTGATGCGCTCTTCATCAGACGGCCCGCATCCGTTGAGTGCGATGATGGCGCAAATGAGCAAAGCCAGCAGGCTAACGAAGAATAGAAGGCTCTTTGCCTGCAATGGATGCATTTTGCTTGAATTCATATGAGCCTTCCTGGTTGTTAAGTACATGGTGCAGAAACGATAGAGGTATGAGCAACTAATAATCGAACCTCTGTTCGGTATTATACTGAATATTACAAAAGGTTGCAATAGATCGAATCTAGTTAGGGAGAATGATATGGCTACGGGCAATCATGAAGAAATACGTGCTTGGGGCTGGCTTTTGTCCGAGTTGAAATCCATCGCTCAGCGCGAAGGCGTTGAAGTGACGCTTGACGATGAGGATCTGTATATCACAGCTCCACGGGCTGGGTATCTGTTGATTATGCGCAAGTTGTTAAGCGCGGCGGCCATTAAGCCAGAAGACGATGCGGTCATTCGCGCAATTGCCGATAATACCGAGCCTGGAGAAGATTATGGCACTACGTATCAAAGGCTAACCTTGGAAGACCAAGGCGCGTTGATGCTTGAATCTATGCGCTTTGACTCGAATATGATTTCAGTCGAGGATGCTGCTGCTCGGCTGTCTGCTTCCGAACAACGCGTACTGTCGTTACTGAAGGATGGAAAGATTCAAGGGCTGAAAATCCACGGCGTGCAGTACATCTTCGATTCGTCAATTCAGAAGATCCAGTAAACAGTTAGGGTGTTCCTAGCAGTAAGCGTGTCCAGTATGCGCATTGTCGAACCCAAGGGCCTTGGCATAATCATTGGGCTACAAGTTTATTCAAAAATGTCTTGCGTGTGAGAATGTTCGGAACGCGGTTAGGTGATTAAAGAAGCAAATGACGATAAGTGACAATACAAGTCGGAAATCATTCACCTATTATCGGTTAGTTTACATAACATATATTATCGATAAATCGTTAACATTCTTTTCGCAGGTTCGCAGGTTCGCGCTATGTTACAGAGCATCCGTGTTGAAAGGTTGCCTAAACGAGATAAGGAGCTTGCTGTGTGCAACAGGTTCGGTTGTCCTGTTGCACACAGCAAGGTGCATGCGTAGCTGCGCTTATCCCCAAGCTGATGTGTCAGCTGATGTTGCTGCTCCTAAGCTTCCGGCTGCTTCTCCATACTGCCCGCTTTGGAGCATTTCGAGTACTATCGGGTACATAAGATACATTGAGATGCCATTTAGGACGAAGGCAACAGCGCATATGATGAGCGCTGTTTTTGCAGACTTCTTCGATTTTAGTGCTGCTTGAGCGATTGAAGGTTCCTTATTCGCAAGTCCATTAAGCTTACGATACGCCAAACCTGCGCATATAAGGCCGATGGTTCCTAGAAGCATCCCGCCAATGAGCAAAGATAAAGGTCCTGCAATGTATGCGAACGTGATTTTGCTTTGCGCCGATCGCAAGGCCCTCGTGTCTTGTACATTCGGCTGAAACGTTCGATTTGCCTCTTGCGAATTGTGCTGAGTTGAATCGATTAGCTGAGAAGGCCCGTTGCTGCCAATGTCCTTGGCTGTACTCTGCTGAGGTTGGCTCTTCAATTCCTCATTGCTTTGCGTATTGTTTTGCAATGCATGAACAGGGTTACTGAGGGGACCATCTTGTTCGCTGCCGTTTACGCTGTTTTTGTCCGTTTCGTTATCTGCCATAGATTACTTCTATTCGCTAATTCCGCTGCTGCCAAAACCACCCTCGCCCCGTTCGGTGCTTGAGAGCGCATCTACGGGCGTGAATGACATATGCGGTACCGGCATGACAACAAGCTGTGCAATTCGGTCTCCAACATGAATCGTAAACGGTTCATGTGGATCGGTGTTTTGCAAAATGACTTTGAGCTCACCACGGTAATTACTGTCAATGAGACCAGGAGCATTTACTACCGTTATGCCGTGCTTGATAGCCAAACCGCTTCTAGGCAATACGAAGCCTGCATATCCTTCCGGGAGAGCGATTGCAAGCCCCGTGGGCACTAATGCTCGCTCAAATGGTTGTAATGTTAGAGATTCGGAAGCGCGTAAATCCATGCCGGCATCTCCGCTGTATGCATAGGATGGAATCTTAGCGGCTTCGTTAAGGGTTTTGATTTCAATTTGGACTTCGGTCATAAGCGTTATTTCAATCCTTCGAGTGCTGCCGCAAATTCTTCGACATTTTGGAAGTCTTTATAGACGCTGGCGAAACGTACATATGCGACGTCGTCGAGCTTTGCAAGCCTGACAAGCGCCATATCGCCGAGCTCTTTTGAGCCGATTTCGTTTTTAGAGGCATTACGAAGTTCTGCTTCTATGCTGTCGATAAGTGCGCCCAGCTGCTCAGGTGCTATCGGGCGTTTTGCACATGCAATAAGCAATCCTCGCATGAGTTTTTGGCGATCGTATGCTTCCGAAGATCCGTCGGACTTGATGATGATAAGCGGGCTATCACCGAGACGTTCGTAGGTGGTAAATCGTCTACCGCATGCGAGGCATTCGCGCCTGCGGCGGATGGTGCTCCCGTCGTCCGACGGACGTGAGTCAACTACTCTTGATTCAAGATTTCCGCATGCTGGGCATTTCATGCTGTGCACTCCTTAGGCTCGACAGCACGTAGCCTAACATACTAGATATGGGCTTTGACACCCTTGATAACAAGAGTGCACCAAATCGTAATACTAAATATATGGCGCTTCCTGCGATTGATATTTGCAAACGCTAGAACAGGATTACGGCAAGTGCGATTGCAGTTCCGATTGCGGCAATAGCTGCCGTTTCGCGTCGGGTTGCACATTGAGGAGCAATGCCTTTTGCAGTTCCCGATGAAATTGAAAAAGACTCATCGAGATAGTTTGCAATCAAATGAATGATCCGCACTGATGCATTGGCGAATCGACGAAGTGAATTGGCTGCATGTCGGGGCTGCTGTGGTGCATCAGAGGGTGTTTGCCTGGGAAACGCAATGATGCGCGCGTGACGAATTTCGGCCTGAGGCTTAAGAGCTGCCGACCCAGCAACTGGGAAAAGACTTTCGCGATGTTGCATTTTCTTTCTCCTTTGCCCTTGCGTAGAACCTTTGTTCGCATATATAATAAGGCGAACAAAGGTTCATGTCAATGATTTCTTGAAACATTTGTTCGTGTTGACTATAGGAGAAAGGAAGGCGCATGTCCGATAAAATTACGAAGCGCCAGCAAGCTGTTCTTGATGTGATTGAACAGTGCATTCGCGAAAAGGGCTACGGCCCCACTGTGCGCGAGGTGTGTCAAGCGCTTGGCTTGTCCTCCCCTTCTACCGTGCATGTGCATTTGAAGGCGCTTGAGGAAAAGGGGCTCATTAAGCGTGATCCTTTGAAATCACGTTCCATTGCGCTTACTTACCCGCTTGATCACACTGAAGAAGCAACAAGTATTCCGCAGGCTGAATATGACAACCTTGTTACCATTCCCCTTGTTGGCAACGTGGCTGCTGGTACGCCGATACTCGCTGAACAGAACATCACCGATAGCATTACGCTCCCCACTGAGATTGTTGGTGATGCGCCTTCGTTCATGCTGTCGGTTCGCGGCGAAAGTATGATTGAAGCCGGCATTAACGATGGCGACTACGTTGTCGTAAAAGAGCAGCCCGTTGCGAGCAACGGCGATATCGTCGTTGCTATCATCGATGACGGGGCTACGGTTAAGCGTTTCTTTAAAGAGCAGGATCATATTCGTCTTCAGCCGGAAAATTCTTCTATGGAGCCCATCATTACCACTGATTGCTCTATTGCCGGTAAGGTGGTTGCGGTATTTCGCAGGCTGTAGGTTATAACCAGCTGCGGGGTAGAACCGGATGCAGGTTGTAACCAGCTGCTGATTGCGTGTTTGACTGCTAACCGATGATGTCGGGCTGACGACTGGCAAACTGCGGGTGAAACAGCTGACAACGCTTCAGCTACCGGGAAGACTTACAGGTTTTTGACGTAATCGTCCTGCGAATGTTGTTCGATAACTTCGGTGGGCGCGTTCGTTTTTGATTGAACAATGTAGCTGTTCTGCAATTCGGCAGCTTCGCAACTCCCTTGTTGTTATCGCAGGTTGAATTGCAAAGCTGCCGTTGTTCTCTTGATGGTTTGCTAGTTTCGCTCTACGACGTAGGGGGCAAAGTCGTTCGCGAAGGCCGGTGGTGCAAGAATAGTCAGATGAGTTCCTGTTTCGGTATGGTCTTCAGTAAGCACTCTGCATCGTTGGTGGGCTATCGATACTAGGTTTCCCTTGTTGTAAGGAATCAGCACTTCTAGATGGGAATCTTGGGCTGATGCGATGTGGGCGATTCTTTCAATAAGCTCATCAATTCCGAAGCCGTCTGCGGCCGAAACCAGCATCGCGTCGTATCGGTGCTTTAACGCTTCGCGCTGTTCTTCTGAAAGCAGGTCGCATTTGTTGAAAACCAGCAGCCTGGACAGGGATTGAGCGCCGATTTGGTCGAGCACTTCTTCTACCGCTGATATCTGTCCCTCGAATTCCTCGGATGAAGCATCCACAACATGCAGGATAAGGTCCGAACCGGTAATCTCATCAAGCGTTGATTTAAACGCTTCCACCAGCGTGGTGGGCAACTTCTGGATGAATCCAACGGTGTCGGTGAGCGTTATTTCTCGACCTTCGGGCAGTTCGTATTTCCTTGTTGTAGAGTCTAGCGTGGCGAACAGCTTGTCGTACGCTAGGACGTCTGCGTTTGTTAGACGATTCAGCAAGCTGGATTTGCCGGCGTTCGTATAGCCGGCTAGCGATACCTTGAACATGCCGCTTTCGTAGCGAGATTCTCGCTGAACCGCTCGGACTGCTGCTAGGTGCTCGAGCTCGCGCTTGATTGAAGTGATGCGTTTTCTGACCAAGCGGCGGTCAACCTCAAGCTGGCTTTCGCCTTCGCCAAATCGCGAGCCTACGCCGCCACCCATGCGGTTTGAGGCCAAGTGAGCCCACATGCCACGCAATCGCGGAAGCAGATACTGATTCTGCGCGAGCCGAACTTGCAGCCTGCCTTCCTTGCTTGTTGCATGCAATGCGAAGATGTCAAGGATTAGAGCGGTTCTGTCGATCACTTTAAGGTCGCGATCAACGGATTTCTCGAGATTCGATTGCTGCGATGGAGTAAGCTCGTCGTCGAAGATGATAAGGTCGGCGCCGTTGGCGCGGCATAGGCTTGCTATTTCCTCCACCTTTCCGCTTCCTACGAACGTGCGCGGATTTGGGGCATCAAGCTTTTGCGTGGTAACTGCTACGGTGTCTGCGCCTGCGGTGTCGGCCAGGCGTGCGAGTTCGGCTAACGAAGAACTCAGCGGCCATTGTTGTCCTGGGCGCTCAACGCCTACCAGCACGGCTTTCTCTCGCTTCTGTTCGGCTACGCATCGCGCTCCTTTGACAAGCACGGATTCATATTCCGACATTCGAATACCTTCCTGCATATAGTTAAGCCTGAGCGCTACATGGAGATGGCTGTTGTAACGTGCTCGCATGTAGCATTCGGGCTTGAAAAAACGAATGAACGCAAGCAGTGGCTTGCGTTCATCGATACTACCATATTCGTATTGCTTGGCTGAGTTTTACACTTCCACCGTGCCCTGGAAAGACTCGATTGCAGGGCCCGTCATCATAACGTGGTCGTTCTCGTCCCACAAGATATGCAGCGTGCCGCCTCGAAGCACGATGTCGTTTTCCCTGCCCGAGCGGCCGGTCAGCGCTGCAGCTACATTCGTGGCGCAAGCGCCGGTTCCGCATGCAAGCGTTTCGCCGCAGCCGCGCTCGAAAACGCGCATATCGATGGCGCCAGAACGAACATGCGCAAACTCCACGTTCGTCTTTTCAGGGAAAGCCTCGTGCGACTCGTAGTATGCGCCGATTTTATTCAGATCAAGCGTTGCAAGCGACTTGTCGTTTGCGTTCGTGAACAGTTCATCGCTCAGTTGCGCGAAATCATCGATGAAGCAGATAGCATGCGGATTGCCCATGGAAACGCAGGTGAAAGCGAAGGTACCCCACGGAGAGGTGATGGCAACGTCCTTTGCAAACGCCGCACCGTCGGCGCTGGTAGCATTCGCGGGTACGTTAACGGGGACATCGCTGGGCTCAAGAATGGGATGGCCCATATCGACCGTAGCGCGCGTCATCTTGTCGCGATCGTCAACCTCGAAGCTGATGGGTTTCGGGCCGGCAAGCGTGTCGGCAATAAACTGGCCGTCGCTTGCTTGAACGTATCCGCGATCAACGAGGTATTTTGCGAAGCAACGCACGCCATTGCCGCACATTTGGGCCAACGTGCCATCGGAATTGATGTAATGCATGTAAGCCGCGCATTCGCTGCGCTCTGACGGGCGAACCAGGATGACGCCATCGGCGCCAATGCCGAAATGGCGATCGCACAGCAGGGCAACCTGTTCTTTCGTCAGGTTGATGTCACGCGAAAAATCATCCATAAAGACGAAGTCGTTGCCAAGCCCGTGAAGCTTTACAAAATCAAGTTCCATATAGTTTTTGCACGCTCCTTGTTCGTGTACTAGTCAAAATCAAGTTTATCAAGCACGGTGAGTGCTTCTGCTGCGAGCGCGTCGGTATCCCCCGAATCTGCGCAAAGCCAGTGAATACGCTTATCTTTGCGAAACCATGTTCTCTGGCGTTTTGCATATCGGCACGTTGCCGTTTTGATGGCTTCTATCGCTTCTTCAAGGCTGCATGCGCCATCGAGCGCGCTGACGATTTCCTTGTAGCCAATTGCCGACGGTGCGGTAACGCCTTCGCGGAAACCATCTTTCAGCAGGCCTTTCACTTCTTCGACTAAACCCTGCTCAATCATGTGGTCAACGCGAGCTCGAATGCGCGTGCGCAAAATGTTCGGCTCAACGGCAAGTCCGATGAATAGCGCCGGAACGTATTGCTCGATATGCGCAAGGCGCTCCTTTTGCTGGGCGTAGGAGGTGCCGTCTGCAAGCAGCTCGAAAGCTCGTACGACGCGCTTTACGTCGGCTGGTGGGATAACGCTTGCACTTTGCGGGTCGACTTTCTGCAGTACGCGCCACAACGCTTCGACACCATGCACGTTCGCGAAGGTGTTCCACTTGTCGCGAATAGCGTTGCCGACTTGCTCCCCTTCGGGAAATTCATAAGCATCGATTGCCGCTCGAACGTAGAATCCGGTCCCGCCAGCTAACACGCTTCGCTTTCCGCGTTTTTCGATATCGCGAAAACAGGTGCGCGCATATGCCTGAAACAGCGCAGCCGAATACGGTTGACCGGGATCTATCAGGTCAAATCCGTGATGCGGGACAATGCGCTCAGATGCGGGAAGCTTGCCCGTTCCAATATCCATGCCTTTATACACTTGCATGGAATCCGCGCTTACCACTTCCCCGTTAAGACGCGCTGCCAGTTGCTGTGCCACATCGGTTTTGCCCGATGCTGTTGGCCCGACCACGCATATGACGGGGCGTTTGAGCGTGAACGTTCCGGGTGTTTGCTGGGTACTAGCCATTATCAACGATGGTTCCAGACAGGTACCAGGTTTTGGCTTCGTCAACCTTCACGTTTACGATGGAGCCTGCCAATGCATTTGCGGATATGCCTTCGGGCAGCGGTGCGTGCACCGTTTGATTTTTTGGGCTTTTGCCGGCGATTAGCAGATTGTCGCGCTTCGATGTGCCTTCCACCAAAACGGGAACGGTGCGGCCCAGGTCAAGCTGGTTCTTTTCGTAAGCATGTTTCTGCACGATGTCGACAAGGCAATCGAAGCGCTGCTGGATGACCTCGTGCGGCGTGTTGTCGACCATCTTTGCGGCGGGCGTGCCTTCGCGCTTCGAATAGATGAACGTGAATACCTGATGATAGCCAACGGTGTCGACAAGGCGTGCCGTATCCTCGAAATCTTGCTCGGTTTCACCTGGGAAGCCGACGATGATGTCGGTTGACAGGGCGATATCAGGGCAGGCGTCGCGTAGCTTGTCGATGAGCTGCAGGTAATGAGCGGATGTATAGCGCCTGTTCATGGCTTTCAGCACGGCATCAGAGCCCGATTGTGCGGGAAGATGCAGGGCCGGCATAAGCGAGCGCAACTTGCCGAACTTAGCGATTACCTCGTCGGACAGATCCTTTGGATGGCTGGTTGCAAAACGCAGACGTTCGATGCCCGTTTGATCGAGCGCATCGAGGATTTGATCAAAACGCGGGCTGCCGTACAAGTCGCGGCCGTAGGAGTTCACGTTTTGCCCCAGCAGCGTGATTTCCTTCACGCCTGCCGCGACATAACGTTCTGCTTCAGCAACGATATCCTCGATGGGACGCGATTTTTCACGGCCGCGTACATAGGGAACGATGCAGTAAGTGCAGAAGTTGTTGCAGCCGATGGTGATGGGCAGCCATGCTGCCCAGGAATGCTCGCGTGCCGTGGGCAATTCGGTTGGGAACGACGTGGAAGCGTCAAGCACCTCAACCTGGTGGCCGCCTTCTTCGATAACGCCCTGAAGCAAGCGCGGAAGCGATGCGAGGTTATGCGTGCCGAACACGACATCTAGATGCGGCAGCTTTTTCGTAAGCTCTTCCCCATCACGCTGGCCAATGCAGCCACCAACGGCGATGATGCGCTTCTTTAGAGGGGAATTATCGCGCAGCGGCACGTTTTTGAGCGAGGCAACCTGGCCATACAGTCGCGTGTCTGCAGCTTCGCGCACGCAGCACGTCATGTACACGAGGATATCGGCTTCTTCAACGGTTTCAACCATCAAGCCGCCGAGACCTTCGAGCATGCCGCTGATGCGTTCGGAGTCGTGCTTGTTCATCTGGCATCCGAACGTGCGAACGCAGAAAGTCATGTTCATGAATGGGGTTTGCATACAGAGGTGTTCCTTGTTGTAGTTGTAAAATATTGAGGCAATTGCTAGTCTTTAGCTGGCGTTGATACGGCAGTTCCGTGCAGCTGACGCGATTCAACGGCGAAACGGATGGCGGTACGATATTCGCCATCGATAACGATGTCCGCGAATGAGGGAATGCAGGCAATCTCGATGCCGACAGGTGATAAAAAGCCGCGAGAAATGGCGATGGCTTTGACAGCCTGGTTCACAGCACCTGCGCCGACAGCTTGGATTTCCACCGGAACGCCGTCTTTTATCATGCCGGCAATAGCCCCGGCTACCGATGCGGGCGAGGACTTCGAAGAAACTTTCAAGCACCCGGATTCAGGTGCGTCATGTGCCGTGTCCATGCATTTTCCTTTTCGTGTTTCGTTCAGTGTGCGTTTATGCAATCGAGTGAAATGCAGGGTAAATTGTACCCATTCGGTCACCCGTCCGCAACATGATGTGGAGGCGCTGTGCTAGCGTAGCTTTATCAAGGGGATGCTGATATGCAACGCATCTTTCGCTACCCGGATGGTTGGCTCCACGTCTTCTTGCAGATAGTAGTCGCGCGCAAGGTTTCTAAACGCGGCTTGGATGTCGTTCGCGAATACGGCGGCGTCGTTTTGCGTAATCTTCAATCCGCGTGCATCTTTTGCTTCGTGCTTGTTTGAAACCTTGATTAACGGCTGCTCATCCGAGTTTTGCTGCGCCGATAATGCCGACGAAATGCGCGCGAGCAAGGGCGCCAGCGGGGCGATTTGCCCATCCATGATTCTGCGGGCCGATCGCTCCGACATTTCAAGACCTAGCTTTGCGGCAACTTCAGCGAACTGCGCCGGATTGGTGGTAGCTGCAAGTCTTTGGCATATGGGAAGGTTGTCGACGCCACCTGCTTGGTTTCGTGTATCTGCGGTTATCGACGAAAGCCCTAAGGCGTACAGCGAGGCCGCGATATCGGTTGCCGATCCCAGGTACACTTGGCACGTTGCGCGCGATTCGATTGAAAACTCGCAGGCAGTGCGCATGATGTTCTTAGGTCCCCGAACAGATACCGTTCCTGATTCGCCGAGGTCGAATGTGGGAAACGTTGACTGGTCGGTTTTCTCTGAAAGCTTATCCAAGTTCGTTTGGATAACGAAGGCGGAACCGCCCTGTTCTTGTGAGGCGACGATTTCGGCGGATTCGGCATTGACAGCAATGGAAAACAGCGCCATGCCTCGCCCATGGATGCCCCATTTGTCCATATGCATCGAATCGAGTTTCGACGTGACGCGCGGTTCGAACACAAGTTTCCTCATATGAGCTGGCACACCATCGCCGTTGTCGATCATGACGATGCGCCGGTTGTTGCCGTCTCTGGTGCAAGCGACAAAGACAGCAGAGGCGTGGGCGTCGCGAGCGTTGCGCAGCATCTCGATGACGATATCCTCGGTGCAGCGGATGTCTTGCGCTGCTTGGCGCCTTTCCGCTTCCGAAGACCTCAAACGAACGAAGCCACCTCCGAGGTCTGCTTCGACTCGGAGGTGGCTTTCGCCGCAGACGTCTTCTATAAACGAGGCAAGCGTGCCGTCGCTCATATCATTCGCCTTTCTTGTTACTTTGCGATGCCGATTGCGCGACTTTCGCGGATGACAACAACCTTTACCTGACCGGGGTACTGCATCTCGTCTTCGATGCGTTTCGCGATGTCGTGCGCAAGCACGGTGGTTTGAGCTTCGTCGACAACGTCCGGCTCAACCATGACGCGGACTTCGCGGCCGGCTTGGATGGCGTACGTACGCTCGACGCCCTTGTAGGAGTTGGCAATTTCCTCAAGTTTCTCAAGACGCTTGATGTAGGCGTCCAGCGTTTCCTTGCGGGCACCGGGGCGCGCGGCGGAAACGGCGTCAGCGGCCTGCACGAGCACATCGAGTACGCTGTTCGGCTCTACGTCGTTATGGTGCGCTTCGATGGCGTGCACGATGGAAGGCTTTTCGCCGAAACGACGTGCAAGATCAGCGCCGATGACGGCATGACTGCCCTCGACCTCGTGGTCAACTGCTTTGCCAAGGTCGTGCAGCAGGCCTGCGCGCTTTGCGGGAACAGGGTCAAGTCCAAGCTCGGAAGCCATGACGCCAGAAAGATAGGCGACCTCCAGCGAGTGGTTCAGCACGTTCTGACCGTAAGACGTGCGATAACGCAGTCGGCCGAGCGTGCGCACCAGCTCAGGGTGCAGGTCGTGAATGCCTGTGTCGAATGCAGCCTGCTCGCCAGCCTCCTGAACGCGCTGGTTCACGAGCTTTTCCGCCTTGCCGAACATCTCTTCGATGCGCGCGGGATGGATGCGGCCGTCGGCAATGAGGTTTTCCATGGTGACGCGGCCGATTTCGCGGCGAACCGGGTCGAAGCACGAGATGGTGACGCACTCCGGCGTGTCGTCGATGATGAGGTTCGTGCCCGTGAGCTGCTCGAACGAGCGGATGTTGCGACCCTCGCGTCCGATGATGCGACCCTTGAGGTCATCGGACGGGATATGGATGGCGGAAACGGTGGTTTCAGCCGTGTGGTCGGCGGCAACGCGCTGAATGGCCAGGCTGAGGATGGAGCGAGCCTTCTTGTCGGCCTCGGCTTTCGTGCGCGCTTCAGAATCTCGGATGATGGCGGCAGATTCGTGCGCCACTTCGTCTTTCAGCGTGTCGAGGAGCTCGGTTTTCGCTTCGTCAGCCGTCATGCCGGCTACTTGCTGCAAACGCATGCCGATTTCCTGCTCAGATGCATCAAGATCGCGCTGGCGACGCTCAAGCTGGCCCTGCATGGAAGAGATTTGGTGTTCGCGGGAATCGAGCGACTGTTCGCGAGAATCAAGCGATTCAACGCGGCGATCGAGCGATTCTTCACGCTGGTTGACGCGCTGCTCGGCGGCGCGAACCTCCTTCAGACGCTCTTTGTTTTCCGCCTGTGCCTCTTGGCGAAGTCGCAGTGCTTCGTCCTTTGCCTCAACGACTGCTTCACGGCGCAGCGTATCTGCCTGGCGTTTTGCGTCTTCCACGACGTTGTGCGCTTCTTCAGCGGCGCGCTTCGTCGAGGAGTTCGCAAGGTACTTCGTTACGATGAAGCCAACGGCGATGCCCACGATGGCGCCAACAACAAGCCAGATAATGGATTCCATGCGTTCCCCCTTTCGTATTGGGTTGGATAACAGTAGGTTTCAGGTTTCCATTGCATAAAAAATCCCGGCATGACCGGGCAAGAGCGTACGTGCGCAAAAGAACTGGACGTATATGTTTTTCGTTATATACAAACAGTGCCGCTGCGGGCACATGTGCTCTAGCTTGTTTCCATGATAAAGGTTCGTAAACATTTCGAAAAGGCCTGCACACCAAAAAGCCGGTTTCTCCTGGAGAAACCGGCTGGCATGGCGCTAGAGGAAGCGTTATCGTTATGCGCATGGTTGGTGCTGCTAGTAGAATTCGGCTTGTAACGAATTGTCGGTTTCGTGCTCTTCTGACCAAATACGAGCCGCCGAAGCCGACACGGATGCGCCGTAGCCTTTTTGCATGAGCTTGCGGTAGGCAGAGTCGCGAAGTCGCTTCCCTCGGGGTGGTTTCGCGTCAAGGAAAGCCAACGCTCTGGCAAGTTCGTCTGGCCCTGTTCGCCCCTCGGTTGCCTCAACATAAACAGTTACGCTGTAGGGGTCGATATCAAGCGTTACGAGCTCTGCGGCTATCCCCTGCAACCCACGGCCTTGGGATAAGCGGCTGCGAACAAGCACGTCCGCGAAGCGTTCATCGCTGATAAGGCCACAGCGCAATGCGCGCTCGATGGCGGCTTGTGCAATCTGGGAATCGAAGCCGTCTTTTTCGAGCCGTGCTTGCAAAGCCTTGCTTGCATGTTCTCGCATGCAAGCAAGGCGCTCGATTTTACGAAAGGCTTGCTCTTCGGTAAGGGCTTTCGGCGCATCCTTGCTAGATTTCTGCCCAAGGGAATCGTATTCGTCCGATTGCATGGACGCCATGCGCTTACGGCTCCCCAGGCTTGGCCGTTCCGCGCGGCTTCTAGACCTGGTTTTACCCTTACTATGCTGTACGTCAGCGCTTGGGGAGTTTTCTATCTGACGGATCCTGCGCTTCAGCTCTTCAATCGAAGGCGCTGCTTCGTGTGGCATGCCTTATCGCTTTCCTTTTGGCTTTGCGACCGGGTTCACCGCGTCGAAGTCTTCTTGCTCGCGCGTGATGATGGGGATGTCGAACGCTTCCCTGACCTTCGTTTCAAGCTCGTCGCGCAAATCGGGGTTTTCCTTCAGCGTTTTCTTCGCGGCTTCGCGGCCTTGGCCGAGACGCTCTTCGCCATAGGTGTACCAAGCACCAGATTTCTTTGCCACACCTGCTTCTACCGCCATATCGACGATGCATCCCTCACGAGAAATGCCTTCGCCGTACATAAGGTCGAATTCTGCCTGGCGGAACGGCGGGGCCACCTTGTTCTTGACAACTTTCGCGCGTACGCGGTTGCCGACGATTTCTCCGTCGCGCTTGATGGAGTCGATACGACGCACGTCGATGCGGACGCTGGAGAAAAACTTGAGTGCGCGGCCACCCGTGGTGGTTTCGGGGTTGCCGAACATCACGCCGATTTTCTCGCGCAACTGGTTGATGAAGATGCAGGTGGTGTTCGACTTCGACAGCGAACCTGCAAGCTTGCGCAGCGCTTGGGACATAAGGCGCGCCTGAAGACCTACCGTGGTGTCGCCGATTTCGCCTTCGATCTCAGCGCGGGGCACCAGCGCCGCAACCGAGTCGATGACGACGCAGTCGATGGCGCCTGAGCGCACGAGCATATCGCAGATTTCAAGCGCCTGTTCGCCGGTGTCGGGCTGAGAGATGAGCACTTCGTCGATGTCGACGCCGAGGCGCGCGGCATATACCGGGTCAAGCGCATGTTCGGCATCGATGAACGCGACCACGCCACCGAGCGCCTGAGCTTCAGCGAGAATCTGCAATGCGAGCGTGGTTTTACCGCTGGACTCAGGGCCATAGACCTCGATGATGCGGCCGCGGGGCACGCCACCAATGCCAAGGGCGGCATCGAGCGGGAGTGCGCCGGTGGGGATGGCGCCGACGTTGAGGTCTTGTCCCCCATCGCCGTACTTCATGATGGCGCCTTTGCCGAACTTCGTTTCGATTTGGTCGGTGGTGACCTTGAGCATCTTGAGTTTTTCGTCGTTCATGCGCGTGTGACCTTTCTTCATGCGCTGTGCGAAATGCAGCACGTCTTATTATACGAACGTCTGTTTGCGAGTCAAGCGATTTAGCAAACATCGGTACGGTATTTCATAGTAGCGTGTAAATCTTGCAGACCTTTTGCCGATAGAGCGAGCGAAAGCACGCGAAACCTTACCGATGCGCACGGCCGCAGCACGTTTCCCCTTGCAAAACAGCTTGCAGCGATGCGCGGTCGCAACATCGCTGCAAGCTTTCATCTTGTTCTGGTTAATTATTTAGAAGTAGAAACGGCGTTTTCCATCAGGCGCAATGCGTGGCGTGTGGTCTGTCGACGTACCTGATTCCTGTCTCCTTTAAAGTGCACGGTTTGCGAGGAGACGTTGCCATTGCACGCAATGCCGAAGCATACGGTTCCCACCGGCTTGTTCGGCTCGGCGCCGCCGGGCCCGGCGATTCCGGTAACCGCTACGGCCGCGTCGCACCCCAGCGCGCTGCATGCGCCAACTGCCATTTGCTCGGCAACCTGGCAGCTAACCACGCCATGCTTGTCAACGGTTTCTTCAGACACGGCAAGCTCGGATTCCTTGACGGAAACCGCGTAGCTGACAACGCCTCCGCGCATCACGTCGGAACTTCCGGGGACTGCGGTAAGGGCGGCGCTGATCATGCCGCCTGTAAGGCTTTCGGCGGTTCCGACCGTAAGGCCTTGCTGGCGCGCCTGGGAAAGCACGGATGCGGCCAAGCTTTCAAGCTGGCTGTCAGTAACCTCGATGTCTTCGGCTTCCTTGGCTTCGTCGGAGGACTTCGCGGCCCCGCTGTTGCCCTTTTGTGCAACCTGCTTGCTTTCGGCTTCGCCACGCGAGGCCTTTGCTTTCTTGCCCTTGCGGGGCCCAAGGCCGATAAGATCGCGAGCTTTCGAGATGTAGTCAAGCATGGACACGATGGTAAGCGCAAGCGCCACGAACATGACGGCCCAACTGAGCACCCACATCATGTCGGAGAACGCATCGATAAGCGTGCCCATCATGTAGCTGTCCTTCACGGTGAACATGACGATGGCGATCATCTGGAACACCGTTTTGAACTTGCCGTACCAGCTGGCCGAAATGACAACGCCTTTGCTTGCCGCCACCATGCGCACGCCCGATACGATGAACTCGCGGGCCACGATGATGAGCGCCACCCAGCTTGGCAGCACGCCTAGCTCGACAAGCGCCAACAGGGCCGCAACCACCAGGATTTTGTCGGCCAGCGGGTCCATGAATTTGCCGAAGTCCGTCACCTCGCCGCGCGAACGCGCAAGGTAGCCGTCAAGCCAATCGGTGCACGAGATAAGCACGAAGATGCCTGCGGCGATGAGGCTTTTCGAGTATTCAGCGATGTCGGGCAGGTTGAACCATTGCGGCCACGGGCTAAGCAGCGCCACCACGAACACGGGCACCAGGCAGATGCGCACAAGCGTCACGATGTTCGCGGGGGTCCACAGGCGCGTGGTGGTTTCCGGCGCGGCCTCGACTTGCAGCTGAGCCATGGGCTATTCGCCTTCCATTTCGTAGAGCAGCGTGTCTGCGATTTTGACGCGGACGATTTCACCGGGTTTTCCCTGGTCAACATAGGTGACGCCGTCGACTTCCGGTGCTTGGCACATGGCGCGGCCGAACAGCTGGCCGTCCTCTTCGGTGCCTTCGACCAGCACGTCGACCGTGCTTCCCACGCGGCTGGCGATCAGCGGCGTGCACACGTCGTCTGCTAGGTCGCGCAGGCGTTGCGCGCGGAAAGCCTTTTCGTCGTCTTCAACCTGGTCGGGCAGGTCGTATGCGCGCGTGCCCTCTTCGCGGGAGTAGGCGAACACGCCGATGTAGTCGAACAGGCCCTCTTCCACGAAATCGCACAGCTCGTCGAAGTCGTCTTCGGTTTCGCCGGGGAATCCTGCGATGAGCGTGGTGCGCAGCGTGACGCCAGGCACCATGTCGCGAACGTGCTCCATGAGCTGCTCGTATTCCTCGCGCGAACCCTTACGGTGCATGGCCTTCAAGATGTGCTGCTGCACGTGCTGCAGCGGGATATCGAAGTAGTTGCAGATGTTGTCGTGGCCGGCAACGGTTGCCAGCAGCTCGTCAGTGATGCCCTCAGGCTGGATATACATGATGCGGAACCAGGTATCGGGAAACTCGTCGGCTAGTTTGCCTGCAAGCGTGCCGAGGCTTGACGGTTCGTCGAAGTCTTGGCCCCAACGGCCCGTATCCTGCGCAATGAGCACGACCTCGCGCACGCCTTCGGCCACGCGATCGGCCACATCCTGGCGCACCTGTTCGTAGGGGAAGCTGTGGTAGCGCCCGCGGATATAGGGAATGGTGCAGTACGAGCAGAAGCGGTCGCAGCCGTCGGAAACCTTCACATAGGCAGATACCGCGCGCGTGCCGTCAAGGGCGATGGCGCCTTCGGGCACCGCACCCAGCGTTGCGCTGCGCAGATCTTCCAGCACGCTGTCGGTAAGGCCGAGCGCGCCAGCAACGATGGACGAGATGTCGTCTTCTTTGCTGCACGGGACAAACGCGCTTGCTTCCTGCAGCTCGTCTGCCAGCTCTTCACCGTAACGCGCCGGCATGCAACCTGCGACGATAAGCGCCGCACCTGCGGCTACGTTGGGCATGCCCGCAACCTCGAAAATGGCCTCGAGGCTTTCCTCGGTGGCGCTTTGGATGAACGAGCAGGTGTTCACGACGACTGCGTTGGCCGTTTGCGGGTCGTTTGCTATGGCGAAGCCGGCGCGGCGCAGCTGCGATTGCATGCGTTGCGTGTCCACTTCGTTTTTGGCGCACCCCATGGTGACGAACGCGACGGCGGGCGGGTTCGTGCTAGAGAAGTTGGTGTTCGGTTCCACGAAAATCCTTAGCGATAGTTGACGTACTGAAGCGGTTGGCCGTAGTCCTGGCCTTTAAGGAACGCGATGACTTCCTGCAGCGTGTCGCGCGAGGCAGACGAAACGCGAAGCTTGTCACCCTCGATAGCCACCTTGACCTTGAGCTTCGTGCCTTTGATGTCCTTGTTGATTTTTCCGGCGGTTTCTTTATCAATGCCCTCGACGATGGTGGCAACCTGGCGCACGCTTTGGCCCGTTGCCGCCTGGGGGTCGCCCCACTTCACGGCCGCAAGGTCGATGCCGCGCTTGATGAGCTTGCTGCCGATGATGTCGATGACCTGGCGTGCAACGAAATCGGCGGGCGCCGCCACGGTGATGGTCTTCTTCTGCTTGTCGAGCGTGATCTCGGCGCCGGAGCCCTTAAGGTCGTAGCGCTGCGAGAGCTCCTTTTTAGCCTGCTGGAAGGCATTGTCGACTTCTTGCATATCGACGCTGGACACCACGTCGAAGCTGGATTCTTTAGCCATGTTTGATCCTTTCGGTTTCGTGCTTGTAAGCGTGCTGAAGCGATGCACGCCGAGCTTATTGATAGGTGGTAGAGGTGCCGGTTCCCGTGTTGCTTGAGGTGTTGGCGCCTGTCGAGCCCGTGGAGCTTGCCGTGCCCGTTGCATTCACGGCGGTTCCCGTACCCGTTGCAGATTGCGACTGGGTAGAGGTGCCGGTTCCGGAATAGGTGCTGCTGGTGCCTAACGTGCTTGTGGACGTTGACGCGGTGCCGCCCGTAGACGTTCCGTTCGTGGCTGCGGACGTGGAGCCCGTCGTTGACGTGCCGTTCGAACTTGACGTGTTCGTAAGGCCGTCCACTTTCACGTTCGGGTGGTCTTGCGCCCATTGTGCCAGGTAGTCTTGGAAGTTGACCGTGGCGGTGGGCATGCCCGTGGTGGCGTCGTTAACGAAATCGACCTCTTTGCCGTCCATGGTGACGGTGAAGCCGCTTGACACCCACGAGGCAAGGCTCCACGTGCCGGACACGTCGACCGTTTTGTCTACCGGGCCGGTAAGCATCTCCTCGGTGGCCTGGCCGTCCTGCGTGATGACCACATAGGCCGTCTGGCCGCTTGCCAATTTGTATTGCACCGTCACGCTAGTGGGCGCGGTTTCAGCGGACTGCGTTTGCTGCGACGCGTCGTTCGAGGCAGACTCGCTGGTGCCGCTGCCGTCCGCCGACGTGTCCGTGACGCCGGTGATGGGGACCTTCGCCACGTCTTGCGAGTTCGAAGCGCCCTTGTTGCCGAACAACAGCGCGATGATGACTACGAGCAGCACCAAGATGACTGCCGCAACGATAACGTACGGCAGGCGTGTTTGGTTTCCGCTGCGGCCCATGTTCTGCGACCCGGAATAGAAATTCGTGAACTGCGTGGTAACGGCGCCACCGACGCGACCTCCGCGGCGGCTTTCGCTCTCGGCGCGCGCTGCGCGGGATGCGAGCGGCTCGTGATATTCGTGTGTGCTGGCGTTCGAGCGGCTGCGGCGCGTGGTGCCGCCTTGCGTGCGGTCCGAGCGGCGCGAGGGCGTGCCGTCGCGGCCTTCCCTGCCCGCGCGCTGGCCTTCGCGCTGCCGCGCGCTTGCCTGGCGTGCCTCGTGGTGGGAAACAGAACGCCGGCCTGAAACGTGCGCAGGCGACTCCGATTCGCCGCGCGTGCGACCGACCTGGTACGCGTACGCTTCGTCAAGGTACATGCGCGTGATGTCGCTGGGGTTAAGCCCCACCAGACGTGCGTAGGCGTTCACCATGTTGCGCGTGTAGCCGCGTGCCGGCAAACGCGAAAAATCGTTGTTTTCGATGGCTCGGAGGATGTCGGGGCGAATGCGCAAGCGACGGGCTGCCGACTGAACGTCGTAGCCTTTTCTTTCGCGAGCTTCGCGCAAGACGGTGCCGAATGAAACCTGCGCCATGTCTTCTCCTTATTAGTTGTCGCCGTCGTGCTGCTCGAACGCTTTCAGCGTTTCAAGCTCCATGGCGTCGACGAGCACTTCTCGAGGCTTGCTGCCGTTTGGCGGACCGACAACGCCTTTGTCTTCAAGCATGTCCATTATACGCCCAGCGCGTGAGTAGCCCACTTTGAGGCGTCGCTGGATATTCGATGTAGAACCCAGGCCGCTTGACACTACCAGGTCAGCTGCTTCCCAGATAAGCGGGTCATCGTCTGCGCACGTACCGCCGCTTGCGTCGGAGGGGCACGAGCCAAGCGTGATGAGGTTCGTCGACAGAATCTCCGAATGGTATTCCGGTTCTCCCTGCCCGCGCAGCTGCTCGACTACGGCGTTGATCTCGTCCTCGGACACGTAGCAGCCTTGGATGCGCATGGGCTTGGCGTATTCGGGCTTGCTGAGCAGCAAGTCGCCCAATCCGATGAGGTTTTCGGCGCCGGGCGTGTCTAAAATGACGCGGCTGTCGATGCCGCTGGCCACGTTGAACGCGATGCGGTTCGTGATGTTCGCCTTGATAAGGCCCGTGACGACGTTGGTGGACGGGCGCTGCGTGGCCACGATAAGGTGGATGCCGGCCGCGCGCGCAAGCTGCGCGATGCGGCTGATGGAGAATTCCACTTCCTTGCCAACGTTCATCATGAGGTCGGCAAGCTCGTCGATGATGATGACGATGTAGGGCAGCTCGTCGCCTAGGTCGTTCTCGGGCGGCTGCTCCCCTGCCTCTTCGGCGGCCTTCGCGGCAGCCTGGGCCGCCTGCACTTTGGCGTTGTATTGCCCGATGTTGCGCGCGCCCACTTTCGAGAACACCTTCAGGCGGCGTTCCATCTCGGCAACGCCCCAGCTCAGCGCACTAGCTGCTTCTTTGGGTTCCGTGACAACGGGTACGTAAAGGTGAGGGATGCCGTTGTACGGCGTGAACTCAACGCGCTTCGGGTCAATCATGATGAAACGCACCTCGGCGGGCGTGGCGCGCATGAGGATGGACATGATCATGGCGTTGATGGACACCGATTTGCCCGAGCCGGTGGTGCCGCCGATAAGCAGGTGCGGCATCTTCGCCAGGTCGGACACGATGCAGTGGCCCTCGACGTCTTTGCCGATGGCGATTTGCAGCGGGCCGGGAGCGGCGTCTTTGATGACGTCGCCAAGCAGCACGGTTTGGCGCGTGCGGTTCGGCACCTCGATGCCCACGAAGTTCGTACCGGGAATAGGCGCGAAGATGCGCACGCCCGGCGCGGCCAGCGCCAGCGCGATGTCGTCTTCAAGCGCGGTGACGCGGCTGACGCGCACGCCGGCGAGCAGATCGACCTTGAACAGCGTGACCGTCGGGCCGGCAACCCAGCCGACTACCTTCGCCATGATGTTGAAGTCTTCGAGCGTTTCCTGCAGGCATGCACCTGTTTCTTGCAGCTCGGCATCGGTGGCCAGGTCTTTTTCAGGGTTGGTTGATGTGGCAAGCAGGTCTATAGGCGGCAGCTCGAAGCCCTGCTCGGGGCGCGGCGTTGCCACGGGTGTGGGAGGCTTCGACGAGGGGCGCGGTGCCGGTGCCACGCCGCGTTCAACCGGCTTGCGGCGGCCGAGCTTGCGCGTCAAGGCTTGCGGCTCCGCTTCGGCGGCGCGCTTCGATTGCTCTTCGGTTAAGGGGCGGGACGCGGCGACGGTGCGCGCTGAGCGCCTGCCCTTCGGCTTGTCGTCCTGGTCGAGCTCCTGCGTGGGGGCAGATTCGAGTTCGGGGTCTGCAGCACCTACTTTGCGAATGCGGTCGGCCGGTCGGCTGACGCGGGCGAAAGGCGGTGCGGCAACAACCCCGTTTTCAGCCTCGGCGGCCTCTTTACGCTCTTCGGCGTAGGTGCGGAACTTCTGGATGATGCTGGACAGCGAAAACCCGATGATGACCAGGCCGGCGATAATGATGCCGATAAGCACAATGGCGCTGATAACCTGGCCAAACAGCTTCAGTCCGCACCAGGCAATGGCCGCGCCGATATAGCCGCCGCGCGCGGTAAGCTCTGCGGGCAGGAACAGATTGTCGGTGGCATCAGGGGTGGTTTCCGGCGTGAACAGCGAAAACAGCGAAAGCGCCGCCACGAACACCAGGGCAAGGCCCAAGCTGACGCGCACGGGGATGCTTTGCTTTTCGACGCGCACAAGGCAGGCGGCCCCGATGGTCACCAGGAAAAACGGCAACAGGTACGCGCCCAGGCCTAGGCACAGGTGCAGTGCTTGCGACACAAACGACGTTACCACCGCATCGGTGGGAATGACGGCGGCAACGAACAGCACGATGCCGAGCAGCGCCACCACCACGCCGGTGATGTCGCGCTTCGTGCGCTCGTCGAAGATGCGAGGTTCCGCCTGCGGCGTCGGTGCGCTTTTTTGAGCGCGCTTCTGCGCAGGACTGGCCGCTTTCGACTTGCTTTGCGCGGTTTTCTTCGCGGGCGCCTTCTTATTCGATTGTTTGTTCGAGGCAGTTCGGGCCACGCCCTCCCCTTTCGTTCGCGAATCGTGTGCGGTGTACAGCGAAACGAGCACCCGGGCCTGTGCCTTGGGTGCTCGTAAGTGGTGCAACGTATGCAGGGCGCGGCTACACGTCGAGCAGGTTGATGACGGTCATCGGGCGCGTTTTCGTGCGCTCCCACAAGATGGACAGCAGCGCATCGCGCGCGGCCTTCTTCAGCTCTTTGCCCGAAGCGCCCTTGGCAAGCGCTTTCGTCATGGCGCTTTTCACGCTTTTCTCGCATTCGGAGGCAAGGTAGGCGTCGTCGCCGCCCGTGATGCCGTGCATTTCCACGGACACGTTGCCCACAACGGCCTTCTTGCGCGAAGAAACGGCCACGGCCACGGCGGCAAAGCCTTGCGAGCCAAGCGCCGTGCGCTCTTCAAGCACCTGCTCGGACGTGTCGCCCACCGACAGACCGTCCACGAACACGATGCCGGACTGAACCGTCTCGCCGTGCTTGACTCCCTTCGTGGACAGCTCAAGGCTTTCGCCGTTTTCGCAGATGAACACGTTTTCAGCAGGCACGCCCACCGCTTCGGCCAAGCGTGCATGAGCGCGCAGGTGCGTGGCCTCGCCGTGCACAGGCATGAACGCCTTCGGCTGCACGATGGTGAGCATGATCTTCAGTTCCTCGGCGGAAGCGTGGCCGGACACGTGCACGCGGGCGCGAGACTTGTCCCACACGTCGGCGCCGATTTTCGCCAGGCTGTTCACCACTTTCGTGACGGCCTTCTCATTGCCGGGCACGGGCGTTGCCGAGATGATGACGGTGTCGCCGGGCTCCATATCGATGGTCTTGTGCTCGCCGGCCGCAATACGTGCAAGTGCGGACAACGGCTCGCCCTGGCTGCCGGTGCACATGATGACCACCTGCTCGGGCGGGATGCCCTTCAGGTCGTACGCGTCGATGATGTCCTGGTCGGAGATCTTCAAATACCCAAGCTTGCGCGCGATATCGGTGTTCTGCACCATGGAGCGGCCCGTTACCACCACTTTGCGGCCGTTAGCTACAGCGGCGTCGCAGATTTGCTGCAAGCGATGGATGTGGCTGGCGAACGATGCGACGATGACGCGTCCCTGCGCCTGGGAAATGACGCGCGAGAGCACCTTGCCCACTTCGGCCTCGCTGGGCGTGAACGTGGGGTTCGTGGCGTTCGTGGAGTCCGACATCATAAGGTCGACCCCTTCTTCTGCGAAGCGCGCCAGCGCCCCGAAGTCGGTGTGCACGCCGTCGATGGGGGTTTGGTCGAGTTTGAAGTCTCCCGTGTGCAGCACGTTACCGGCTGGGCTGCGGAAGAACACGCCCACGGCGCCGGGGATGGAGTGGTTCACGGCGAAGAACTCGGCCGTGATGCAACCGAGCTGCACCTTGTCGCCAGGCTTGATCTCCACGAGCTTCGCGTTTTTGATGCGATGCTCCTTGAACTTGCCCTCGATAAGGCCCAGCGTCATCTTCGTGCCGTAAATGGGTACCTGACGGTCAAGGTCTTTGATGAGGTACGGAAGCGAACCTGTATGGTCTTCGTGGCCGTGCGTGATGACGATGCCGCGCAGCTTGTCGGCATGCTGCAGCACGTAGGTGTAGTCGGGAAGAATCAGGTCGACGCCCGGATGGTTGTCGTCGGGGAACATCAGGCCCGCATCGTCAAGCACCATGTCGCCTTTGCACTCGAACACGGTCATGTTCTTGCCGATGGCGTCAAGGCCGCCAAGCGGGATGATCTTCAGCGTGGCGTTTTTGTCTTTCTTGGATGAATCGAACGTGCGTTTTTTCATGGAGCGCGAACGCTTGCGGTGCTCGCCTGCGTTACCTTCCTTCGAAAGCTTCGGACGCTCCAGGTCAAGCTTTACGTGCTTGACGGATTGCGTCTGCTTGCTGCCACCTTCAGCGCGCACGTCATCTTTGCGCTGGGGGCGCTTGTCGTTTTGGATCATAAACTATTTCCTTACTGCCTACGCACGAAGCGGGGCTGCACCCGTGCAGCCCCGCTTCGCCTCCTGGCTAGAGGACGCCGACCTCGCGCATGGTGCGCTCAAGCTCGGCAGACTGCTCAGCCGTGGCATCCACTAGCGGCAAGCGAACGCCGCCGACGGGGAAGCCGGAAAGCTTCAGTGCCTCTTTGACCAGGATGGGGTTCGCTGTCTTGAACAGCCCTTCCATGAGGGGCATGAGACGCTCGTTCGCGGCAGAGGCTTCTTCCCACTTGCCCGCCGCGCACAGATCGACGATCTCCTTCATGCGAGAAGGAGCAACGTTGCCGATCGTGGAGATGACGCCCACGCCACCCAATTTCATGATGTCGTAGGTGGCGGAATCGTCGCCGGAGTAGACGCAGAAGCCTTCGGGCGCGCCTTCGACGATTGCCTTCACCTGATCAAGGTCGCCGGAAGCTTCTTTCACGGCGACGACGTTGTCGAATTCGTTTGCAAGGCGCAGCGTGGTTTCGGCCTTCATGTTCACCACGCAGCGGCCCGGGATGTTGTACAGGATGATGGGCAGCTCCACGGAGCCGGCAATAGTGCGGAAGTGCTGGTAGATGCCCTCTTGCGGAGGCTTGTTGTAGTACGGCACGACGCACATGAAGCCGTCGACGCCCAGCTTTGCCACATCGGAGGCGAAGCTCACCGTGTCGGCCGTGCAGTTGTCGCCCACGTTGGCGATAACGGGAATGCGGCCGTCAACAGCGGCAACCACGGCTTTGAACAGCTCGATTTTGCCGGGGTAGAACACCGTGGGGCTTTCGCCGGTGGTGCCGTTGATGATAAGCGAGTCGGCGCCGCCCTTCACAAGGCGGTCAGCAAGCTCCTGAGCGCGATCAAGGTCGAGCTCGAGGTTTTCCTTCATGGGCGTGACCATGGCGGGGATCATGCGACCAAAGCGAGGCTGCTCCATCTTATGGCACCTTTCTGTGCAAGCGCGCGACGTGATGCCGTGCGCGGTTTCCTGCTTGAATTCAACAGTCTTGTATTATGCCACGGCACCCTTGCGGGTGCCGTGAAGTCTACTAAATTGTCACGTGAGCGCGTCGATTACGCTTGTGGCGCGACGTTAGCCCATGAAGTTTTCCAGGCCCACGATAAGGCCTTCTTTGTCGCCGACGCTGCGGATGCCTAAAAGCACGCCAGGCATGTAGGACTCGCGGTCCCAGGAATCGTGACGGATGGTGAGCGTCTGGCCCATGGAGCCGAACACCACTTCCTGGCTGGCCACGTAGCCCATGGAGCGCACGGAATGCACCGGCACGCCGTTAATAAGCGCGCCGCGCGCACCCTCGGCACCGGCGATCTCGGTTTCCTTGCCCGGAGCGGCGCTGACGCGGCCGTCGCGCGCCTGCGAGATGATCTCGGCCGTGCGAACCGCCGTGCCGGACGGCGCGTCCTTCTTGTTGCAATGATGGAACTCCAGCACCTCGGCTTCCGGGAAAAACGGCGCTGCCGCTTTCGCGAACTGCATCATGAGCACGGCGCCCGTGGTGAAGTTCGGGGCATAGAACAAGCACGTGCCTGCGGGGGCCAAGGCCGCCAGCTCCGTGAGCTTGTCGTTGGACAGGCCCGTGGTGCCCACGACGCAGTCGATACCGGCGGGAAGCGCCGTGCGCAGATTGCCTTCCACCACCGAGGGCTGCGTGAAGTCGACGAGCACGTCGAATCCGCCTGCGGCTACGGCCTGCTCCACCGTTTCGTACACGGCGAAGGCATCAGATGCCCCGTGGGGATCGATACCGCAGGTCACCCGCATGTCGTCAGCGGCGGTGACGGCGTTGACGACAGCGGAACCCATGCGTCCGGCGAAGCCGGAAACTGCAACGTTGATCATAAGTGCTCCTTAGTGCTTGGGGCCGGCGGCGGTAAGGCGATTGCCGCCGGCGCTTGGCGATACGAAAACGGCGGCCTGCGCTAACAGGCCGCCGAAACACTACATCTATGCCCTACTGGACGTCGTGACGACGACGCGGGGTGCGGTTGGCGCGGCCGGGGCGCACGTCGCGCTCGCCGTGGCCTTCGTGCTTGCCGCCCTTGTCGTGGTCGCGGCCGCCGCGCTTCTCGCGCGGAGCCGGGGCGCTGCCTTCGGGGGCATCGGGCTTGTCGAGGCGATCGAGGGAAATCTTGCCCGTCTTCGGGTCAACCTCGAGTACCTGGACCTTCACCACGTCGCCCATGGACAGCACGTCCTCCACCTTGCCGACGCGGCCGTTGGCCACGCGGGAGATGTGCAGCAGGCCGTCCTTGCCCGGCGTCAGCTTGATGAAGGCGCCGAAGTCCTTGATGCCCACGACTTCGCCTTCATAGATTTCGCCGACCTCCGGCTCCTTGACGATGCCCAAGATCATGGCCTTGGCGGCCTCGCCCGCAGGGCCCTCGACGGCAGCGATGTGGATGGTGCCGTCTTCCTGGATGTCGATCTGCGCACCCGTCTCGTCCTGGATGCCGCGGACAACCTTGCCGCCAGAACCGATGACATCGCGAATCTTGTCGACCGGGATGTGGATGGTCTCGATGCGCGGAGCGGTGTCGCGCAGGCTTGCGCGCGGCTCGGGCAGCTCGGCAAGCATGGCGTTGAGGATGAACGCACGGCCTTCGTGGGCCTGCTTCAGCGCGCGACCAAGGATTTCAGTGGACAGGCCCTTGGCCTTGTTGTCCATCTGCAGGGCCGTGATGCCCTTCGCCGTGCCGCACACCTTGAAGTCCATGTCGCCGAGGAAGTCCTCAAGGCCTTGGATGTCGGACAGGATGACGACCTCGTCGCCTTCCTTGATGAGGCCCATGGCGATGCCGGAAACGGGAGCCTTGATCGGCACGCCGGCATCCATGAGCGCTAACGTGGAACCGCAGGTGGAAGCCATGGAAGAAGAGCCGTTAGACTCCAGAATCTCGGACACCACGCGGATGGAGTACGGGAACTCGTCCTCGGAGGGGATCACCGGCAGAAGCGCGCGCTCGGCCAGTGCGCCGTGACCGACCTCGCGGCGCTTCGGGGCGCCCATGCGGCCGGTTTCGCCCGTGCAGTACGGCGGGAAGTTGTACTGGTGCATGTAGCGCTTGCCCTCGGCCGGATCGATGGTGTCAAGGCGCTGCCACTCGTTGAGCATGCCAAGCGTGGCGATGGAGAGCGCTTGGGTTTGGCCGCGCTGGAACAGGCCGGAGCCGTGCACGCGGGGCAGGTAACCCGGCACGATGTGCAGCGGGCGAACCTCGTCGGGGCGACGGCCGTCGGCGCGCTCGCCCGTTTCGATGACCATAGCGCGCATGGCGTGCTTCTCAAGCGCCTTGAGGGCGGCGGCGATGTCGGAGCCCCAGGCGGCAAGCTCTTCCTCGCTGAACTGCTCGGCCTTGATGCGGGCCTTCAGCTCCTCGACCTTGCCCATGCGGGCCTGCTTGTCGGCGTCTTTCAGGGCGGCGGACATCTCGTCGAAGAACGGGTTCACGCGCTCGTCGATGGACGAATCGGCCACATGGATGGGCCACTCGACCGGCGTGATGTCGCAGCGGTCGAGGAAGCGCTGCTGGGCGCGGCAGAATTCGGCGATGGCCTCCTGGCCGAAGTTCATGGCGCGCAGCATGAGGTCTTCGGTGACCTCGTTCGCGCCGGCTTCCACCATGGAGATGTATTCGGCCGTGCCGGCGATGGTGAGCTCGAGGTCGGAGGTCTCCTGCTCGGCGTAGGTGGGGTTGACGATGAACTCGTCGGTTTCCGGGTTATGGGCGATACGCACGCAGGCGGCCGGGCCGTCGAACGGGGCGCTGCCAAGCATCAGCGCTGCGCTGGCGCCGCCGACGCAGATGCAATCGGGCGGGTTCTGGCCGTCGCACACGAGCGTGGTGGCAACGATGTGCACCTCGCGCTTAAAGCCGTCCACGAAGCCGGGGCGGATGGGACGGTCGATCATGCGGGCGGTCAGCGTGCCCTTTTCAGACGGACGCGCCTCGCGCTTGAGGTAGCCGCCGGGGATGCGGCCGACGGAGTACATCTTCTCCATGAAGTCGACGGTGAGCGGGAAGAAGTCGTAGTTCTTTTCTTCCTTGGAGATGACGGCGGTCACGAGCACGGTGGTGTCGCCCTGCGTGACGAGCACGGCACCGGTGGCCTGCTTAGCCAGTTCGCCCGTTTCGAAGCGGTACGTTTTGCCGAAAAGCTCGAAGGACTCGACGATCTTTTCCATGTGGTGTTCTTTCTTTCTCTTCTGCCTTAACTGCCCTAGTGCAGCTAAGCTTCTTCGGCCTTTCGGTACTTATGGTTCCCTGTGGCCGCGAGCAGGCGCGCCCTTGCACGTCCGACCGCTATGCAAAAGCCCGCGCGGGCTGCGCGGGCTTTCGTTGACTAGATGTTGTCGCGGATGCCGAGCTTCTTGATGAGGGCACGGTAGCGCTCGATGTCGCGTTCCTTGATGTACTTGAGCAGGCCGCGACGCTTACCGATGAGCATCATGAGGCCACGACGAGAATGGTTGTCCTTCTTGTGGGTCTTCAGGTGCTCGGTGAGGTTGCGGATGCGCTCGGACAGGATTGCAACCTGCACGTCCGGATTGCCCGTGTCGTGCTCGTTCGCGCCGAATTCGGCGACCAGTTCTGCCGTACGCTCTTTCGAGATGCTGAGTTTGCTAGGCATAGCTTAACTCCACCTTTCCTGCGGGTCTGCCCCGCCTTCCGTGCAGCTTGTGAAAGCTGCGCTCTACGTGCTTTTCGCTGAGATCCATGCAATATGGGAACCAAGTGAAAAGTGTTTGCCGAATGGCAACTTGTCAATTGTATGCGACGACCTGGCGCGTTCGCAAGATGTACCTGAGCGCGTCACAGCATGCGCACATCTTTGCACCGGCCGGCGAAGCGAACGCCGCAGCCGCCGTTCTCCCTGGTGCGCTACTCAGCCGCGCGGGCTGCGCGCAGGCCTTGCACCAGCTGATCGGCGCACGACGTGGAGCGGCGTCCACACGTGTTGCCTTCAAGCACGCTTGCCACCTCGTCGATGTTCTTGCCTTCGATGAGCTTGCTGATGGCCTTAAGGTTACCGTCGCAGCCGCCGACGAAATCGACGTGCTTGATGGTGTCGCCGTCAAGGTCGATGTGGATTTCGCGCGAGCACACGCCGCGGGGTTGGTAGGTATACATGTGTTCTCCTCTCGTCGATGACGCAAGTATGACAGACGCGATAAGGTTCTTTGCGCGTCTCCTAAAACAATCCGCAGGTGAACAGGAACGCCAGCGATTTGAGGTTCGTGGATGCGTGCATGTGAGCCCATGCCTGGCATAGGCGCAGCACGCCGAAGACGGACGATTGGTCGATATCCGCGTGCGCGATGTCGGAGAAACGCATGCCCAAAAGCGCGCGGGCCCACGATATGGTGGCGGCGTTTATGCGCACGGCGTCGGGCGTGACGCAGGCTTGGCATTCCACGCCGCCTTCGGCATAGGAAAACGCGATGCACTGCGCTTGGGCGTCAACCTGTTGCGCGTCGATGAACTGGCCGCACAGGCAGCAGGAATCCAGCGTGGGGCGCACGCCCGCGAACGCGAACGTTTTCAGCAGGTGTGCAGCTGAGATGGCGGGCGCGTGCAGCGCATCGGCGCCATCGAGGGCACAAAGCGCGGCGCTGGTGCATGCGAACAGCTTCGGGTTCTCCAGATCGGCTTGCGTGATGCGGTCGAGCAGTTCAAGCATGGGGGTTGCCGCCGCAGTGCGCTCGATGCTTTGCCGTAGCGCACCGTTACCCGCGCAGAGGCGCACTTCCTTCACGATATCAAGCGACCCGCCGCGCGCGAAGAGCACGTCGGCTTCTGCGCCGAGTTCCAACCGGGAAGCGAACTGGCTGGATGGCCGGCGCGCCCCTTTTGCCACAGCCCGCAGCTGACTGCCGTTCTGCGCCAACAGCGACAAGATCAGGTCGGTCTCCCCTAGCTTCGTTTTGCGCAGGACGATGACGCGCGCCGTGTAGGTTTGCTGCGCCACCGCTATTGGAACGACACGCTGGTGACGTTGTCGGACGAATCAAACGTAATGGTGCCCGAGACTTGCTTGGAGTCGCCGGAAACGCTCAGCGTTTGCCCCAGCACGGTCACCGAGGTGGAAGCGCGGCCCGTTGCGGTGAACGACACGGTGTTGTCGCCCTGATACGTGACGCTATCGACCGACGAAACGGTGAACGCCGAGTTATCGGACGCCTTCAGCGTGTTCGAGGCCAGATATGACCGGGCTGCCTGCGTCAACTCGCTTCCGCGCGATTTCGCGATGTTGATGGTGACGACAGTATCGGATGAAGCCTTCGAGCCAGCTTGCGGGTCGCTGCCGAGAAGCGTGCCTTCGGGAACCGTCTCGTTATACGTATAGGTGGAAGCGGCTTGAAGGCCAGCGCCTTCGATGGCGGACACGGCCTCGCGGTACGTCATGCCCGTGATGTCGGGAACGGTGTAGGCTTCGGCAACCGTCAGCGTGATGGCCGTGGAAGCCTTCGCTTTTTCGCCTTCACCGGGGTTCACCGACAGCACCGTGCCTTCGGCCTCGTCGGAGCGCTCCGTTGTAACGGTAACGTTTTCAAACCCGCTGTCGGCCAGCGCTTTTGCGGCATCGTCTTGGGTTTTGCCCACCACTGCGGGAACGGTGCGCGACGTGGAGACATGGATGACCACTTCGGAGCCCTTTTCCTGGCGCGCGCCGGCACCTGGATCCATGAGCAGCACCAAGCCTTCCGTGGAATCAGAGGGCACCGTGGTGGCACGCACGGTGAAGCCCTTGTTCTGCAGCAGGTACGTTGCGTCGGACTGCGTCATACCCGTGACGTCGGGAATGACCTTGCCGCCCCACATCTCGAGATAGTACGTGACACCCGCAGCGGCTACCACGGCAAGGAGGAGCGCAAGCGCGATGATGATGGCGGCTTTCTTGCCGCGGCCGGCGCTTTTGTGCGCATCGGGGGCTTTGAAGTCTTTCTGCTTCGACGGTTCGACGCCTTCGATGCGCGGCATCTGCATGGTGTCGCCGGCGCTCCAAGCTGATTTCGGCGGCACGTATCCGGGGTTCACCAGGAACTCGTCGAAGCCGGACAGGTCTGCCCCCGTTGTTGGGCGTGGGTCGGGCGCAGTCAGTTTCGGTCCAATGACCTGGGTTTTCTCGGCCTCAAGCGCCACGGAGCGCAGTTCGCAGACGTCAAGCACGTGCGTGCGGTCGTTATCCTTGATGTCAAGGTCGCTTAGGGCGTTTCCTAGATCGCACGTTTCGCTTGCCTCGATAGATGCTGCTTTAGAGGCATCGTCGGATTCGTTGTTGCCGTTTTCAGCGGCGTTGTCATCTGCGCTGCCTTCTGACTCGTTGGCATCTTCTCCGGGTTTTGCCTCTTCGACGTCGGAATCTTCGTGCTCGGTTTCCGATTCGACTTCATCGTGAGGCTCGTTATCTTCGGTTTCGGGCAGCGGAAGCGCATCATCGATTTCGTCCGCGATTTCTTGTTGGGCAACGGGCTCGTCGTCGTTGAATTCGTCAACGGGCTCGTAGGAGAACGCGCGCTCGGGCGTGGTCATGCCGTAGCCGGATGCGCTGATGTTCGGCAGACCTTCGAGGGCTTTGCTGTCGGCTTGAGTTTCTTCGGGGGCGTTATCGGCCGCAAGCCGCGTTCCGCATTCGTCGCAGAACTTCGCTCCTAAACGATTTTCCGTATGACAATGAGGACAAATCATGCCGAAACTCCTAGCACAAACCTTGCAATCACAATAGCCCTATTGTAGCGAACGCGGCCGGGCCGACCGCGTTCGCTTTGTCAACATGCGCGAAAGGATTACAACCCTTCGCCGTAGCCGAAGCGCCTGATTTGCGTGGCGTCGCGGCGCCAGTTCTTCTTCACCTTCACCATGAGGTCGAGGTATACGCGGGTGCCGAGCAGCTGTTCGAGGTCGGCACGCGCTTCTTGGCCGACGCGCTTGATGGCCTGGCCGCCCTTGCCGATGATGATGCCTTTCTGCGAGTCGCGCTCCACGTAGATGCGCGCCAGGATGCGGTTGAGGTTCTTCGCCTTTTCGTACTCCATGTGCTCGATGGTGACGCCGATGGAGTGCGGTACCTCGTCGCGAAACGTGCGCAGGATTTTCTCGCGGATGAATTCGGCCACGATGACCTCGATGGGCTGGTCCGTTTCCATGTCGGCGGGGAACCATGCCGGGCCCTCGGGCAGGAAATACTCCACTTCCTCGATGAACGCGTCCACGTTGTGGCCCGATTCGGAGCTCAGTCCCACCATGGCGTCCCAGTTGGCCAGCTTGTCGGCGGCTTCGGCCTGCGCGTGCAGCTGGTCTTTCGTGACCAGGTCGGATTTCGACAGCACGCAGATCTTCTTCGCGTGCTTGCAGTGCGGGCCGTCAAGCTGGGCCGCCACCCACTCGTCGCCGCGGCCGACGGGCTTCGAGGCGTCGATGAGCATGGCGATGACGTCGACGTCTTCAAGCGCCTTGAGCGCCGAGGTGTTCAGCTCTTCGCCCAGCGCGTCGTGCGGCTTGTGCAGGCCTGGCGTGTCCACGATGATCATCTGCATGTCTTCGCGCGTGTATACGGCGCGGAAGCGGTGGCGCGTGGTTTGCGCCGTGTTCGACGTGATGGCGATCTTCTTGCCCATGATGGTGTTGAGCAGCGTGGATTTGCCGGCGTTCGGGCGGCCGATAAGCGTGACGAAGCCGGATTTGAAGCCGTCGCCCGAAGGCGGCGCGGCGTGTCCGAAGTAGGCGTCGAGGTCCATAAGTCTCCTTTGAGGGTTGGGTTGCTAGGAAATGAAAAGCGCCAGCAAGCGCGGGGCGAACACGATGATGCCCACCACCAACGATGCGATGGCGCCAGCAAGCGCCGCGCCGGCCGCGCAATCTTTCGCCTTGCGTGCCAGCTCGTGGTAGCCGGGGCTTGCCAGGTCCACCACGGCTTCAATGGCGGTGTTAAGCGTTTCAAGCGCGAACATCATGCCGATGCACACGATGACGGCAAGCCACGACGCCGTGTCGATGCGCAGCGCGAAGCCGAGTATGATGGCAACAACGGCGAAGCCGGCGTCGATGCGCAGGTTGCGCTCGCCGCGCACGGCTTCGGCAAGGCCGCGTCCTGCGTTTGCGAACGCAGAGCCAAGTTTGTAGCGCTGGCCCTGCCCTTTCGTGTCGGCCGTGCGCACGAAAGGCTTCGTTTCGTTGGCGGGCATGGCTTAACGGCTGTTCCAGGCTTTGAGGATTTCGTCCTCAAGCGCTTCCATGACCTGGGCTTCCTCTTCCACGATGTGGTCGTAGCCGCAGAGGTGCAACAGGCCATGCACGAACAGCAAGCTGATTTCCTGCTCGAACGTAGTGCCGAACTCGTGCGTTTGTAGTTCGGCCACGTCGGGCGCGATGACCACGTCGCCCAGCTCGTACACGTCGTCGAAGCCTTCGGGCACGATGTCGGAAAGCTCGTCTTCCACGCCGTCGCATTCGAACGACAGCACGTCGGTGGGGCCGACTATCCCGCGATACGTTTCGTTAAGGTTCGCAATCTCATCGTCGGTGACGAAGCTTAGGGACACCTCGGTGTTTTCTGGTTTGCGCTGGTGATTCAGCACGAATTGTGCCAGCTCCACCAGCGGCATGTCCTTCAGGTCGTCTTCGCGATAGTCGTAATTAATTTGCACGTCCATGATTTGCCTTCTTCTGCGCGCTGTGCGTTTGCGCGCGATCGTACGCCGAGACGATGGCGGCCACGAGCGTATGGCGCACCACGTCTTTGCCGGAAAACTTGCAGAATGAGATGCCGTCGATATCGCCGAGGATGTCATCGATGCCCTTGAGGCCCGAAACGCCGTGCGGCAAATCGAGCTGCGTGATATCGCCGGTAATGACCATTTTTGACCCGAAGCCCAAACGCGTGAGGAACATCTTCATTTGCTCGGGCGTGGTGTTTTGCGCTTCGTCCAGGATGACGAAGCTGTCGTTGAGCGTGCGCCCGCGCATAAACGCCAGCGGCGCGATCTCGATGACGTTGCTTTCGATGAGCTGCTGGGCGCGCTGCATGTCGGTCATGTCGAACAGCGCATCGTACAGCGGGCGGATGTAAGGATCCACCTTTTCGGAGAGCGTGCCGGGCAGAAAGCCAAGGTTCTCCCCCGCTTCCACCACCGGACGCGTGAGGATGATGCGCCCCACTTCCTTGCGCTTGAGCGCCGCCACGGCCATGGCCATGGCAAGGTACGTTTTGCCCGTGCCCGCAGGGCCGATGCCGAACGTGACGGTGCTGTTGCGAATAGCATCGACATAGTGCTTCTGACCTGCGGTTTTCGGCCTGATAGCCCGTCCGCGGTACGTGAGCAGTATGTCCTCGCGCAGCGCCGTGGGCGAAAACTCCGCATTGCGCAGAAGCTCGATGGCACGGGCGACGTAGCCCGAGTCGGGGACGTCGCCGGCCTCCACGTGCTTAATGAGCTCCGTGAACAAGGCGGTGAGCGATTGGACCTCGATGGGGTCGCCTTCAAGCACGATGGAGTCGCCGCGCACGGTGATGCGCGAGTCGAACGCCTCTTCGATTTGGTGCAGCAGGCAATCGCCCGGTCCGACGACCAGCGCCATATTCACCGATTGCGGCGCGGTCAAGGTGATGTGCGTGTTCTCTGTCATGGGCGCTAGTATAGCACGAGGAATTTCGCGTTTTTGCGGCGCGGCCTGCACGTTCACGGCCTGCACAAGCTAAAGCGTTACGGGCATGAGCGCGCCTGCCTTGGCACCTTCGGGAGCCGACAGCTCGTGGTAGCTTTCCGTCATGGCCACCCGAGTTTTGCAGCATAACTAACTGATTTTCCAACGGAAAGCCCTGTTCGCAGGGCTTTTTCTTTGTCAAGTTTTTACGACTTTGTTTGTTAGGTAATGTTATGGTATGGTATAATGGGGGAAACGTATCCGCAGGTCAGGAGCTGGAAGTTGTTCGTCAAGAGGCAGAAGAGGAAGGACGGCAGGGTCTACCTGTCGATCGTCGAGGGATACCGCGGCGAGGACGGGAAGGTCAAGACGCGCCACGTCCGCTCGCTGGGCTACCTCGACGAGCTCGAGAAGGCCTACGACGACCCCGTCGCCCACTTCAGGGCCGAGGTCGAGGCCGAGAACGAGGCCGCGCCGATAACGGTGACGCTGCACCCGCTCCAGAGGATCGACAAGCGCG
>ERZ1034984.82-NODE-82-length-106537-cov-447.020557_pt1 | contig 106537 bp, 138 predicted proteins | sample MGYA00520589_ERZ1034984 | MGnify/ENA primary metagenome ERZ1034984 (study PRJEB33766, sample SAMN09781790) | gut metagenome | biome: gut microbiome | host: Homo sapiens | place: Madagascar | study: EMG produced TPA metagenomics assembly of the PRJNA485056 data... | reverse complement strand
AATATATATAATATAAAATCAAATTTTATACTTTTACTTCTACTTACAAAGCAATCTGACACTGCGGCCGATGCATCAAGTATGCTCCTCGTCCTTAAAAAGCGAATCCAAAAAGACTACCGCGCTATCGCGCAAATCGTCCAGAGTGCCGTTATTCTCAATAATAAGGTCATATCCAAAGTTATATACATCATCATCAGCATGATTTGATGTATCTTCGGCATCAGCACTCGCGCGCGTTATAAGTAGAGTTGTAGCCCCATAGTAATCTTTAAGACGCTGTATTTCTTCGGGTTCGCGCACATCAATGAAAACTACTACATCATCTGCAAGATTGTCACCATCAGTAAAAGTGTCCTGAATAGACTGTATCTTTTCATGGATTTTCTTCATCGGAACATCGTCCCAAGTTGTAAGCAAATCTTTAAGGTCGCTTAAAAATTTTCGATTCTCTGGCGTTTTTTCACCATTCCACCCACAACTGCGCGCGACTGTCTTCACATAATCAATTGATGAATAGACATAACATCTTGCGCGCCCAAGTCCAGTGCACAGTGATTCAAAAGTTGATTTGCCACTTATCGGTTTTCCATTTACTACTACTATTTTCACTTCTTTTTCTTCTCCTTTTTTTGAGGTTTATTATTAAAGAACTCATCATAGATATCTTCAAATACTTTAAAGCCATCTTTTTCTTTATTATAACCATAAGCTTCTTGAACGAACTCAAGCATTGTTTCTTTTTTTGCATTAAAAACAGCAAGAGCCAACCAACGTCGGGGAGATATTCTTACCAAATCATCTCTTTTCGTTTCTTTCTTTAATTTCCAAAAATCGAACGCATTCATACCAACATAAATTTTACAATTCTCATTTATATTACTACAAAAGAAAGCTTGTGTTAATAAAAAACGGTCAACTTTATTCTTTCTGTCTATTGTGCCAAGATAAAGAGCCTTATCTTCTCTATAAAACCCTTGAAGATTGGCCATAGTTGCAACACACATATTACTATAAGTTTCTTCTTTTGTCATTTTTATGCTCCTTTTTTCTTTTCTTTATATATATTATACTAAAAAAGAAAATGAACTTCAAATTTTCCGTTTATCTCGTATCAAAAATTTTATTTGTCTACTTACAAATAGAACCTAATAAAAGGAGGTTTGTCTAATGGAAATGCTCACATTAATTCTTACCATGAGCACTGTTCTCTGGTATGTAATTGACCGTCTTAAAGGAGTTTGGAGCGATCTAAGTTTTGGCAAGTACATTACAATGCTTGTCGCTGCGGCAGGTTCTTTTGCTCTATCCTTCTGTTTCAAGCTTGACCTCGTCTATGCGCTCGAGCTTGTTGAAGCGATTACTCCTGCGGGCGAAGTCCTCACTGCTCTTGTCTTGATGTCAGGCTCAAGTGCGGTGTCAGAGATTGTTACTCGAATCAAAGGCGAATAAAGTCAATTATTGAACGCACTCGTTTTTACGGGTGCGTTCTTCTTTTTATCAAAATTTGAAATCAGAAAAGAAATTTGATATACTTTTATTAAAGAAAAAATAAAGACGATAATCGTCTTGTTGGAGGAAATAATGGACGAAAAGGTACTTAATTTTGACATAAACAAAACCGAGGAAGAGGCTAATACCGCAGCAGATGTTAATGTAGATGAAAATCTTCTTGAGATGGCGGGCTTTGGTAACTTTGGGGCTTTTTTGAGCCTTGATGAAGAAACCTTTGCTATACTTGCTCCTGTAGTTCTTGAGCAGTTAGACAAAAGTATACAGGACTCAAATGTAAGAAGGTCTCTTTATATTAATTTTCTTTCCAGTGGCGGAAATATACAAGACATCCGCGGCTTCTATGCTAATTTCGTAGATGTTGTTGAAAAAGAACTCAATTCCGACCTTTCTCAGCAGAAAATTGACTTCCTTAAAGTAATGGTAGCAATAATGGCAAATGGCATTGAAACCGCAGGGGCTGAGGCTGAGCGACTTGTCACTATACCAATTGAGATTATAAATAAAGATGCTAAAATGCCTACGTATGCTCACGACACAGATGCTGGTATGGACGTTTATGCTCTTGACGATTATACAATCGCTCCCGGTGAGACAAAACTAATCCCAACTGGTTTTAAAGTGGCAATACCTACTGGCTATGAACTGCAAGTACGCCCGAAGAGCGGAAGATGTTTAAAGACAAAACTTCGTGTAGCCAATACTCCCGGAACAATAGATGCAGGCTATCGTGATGAAGTCGGCATCATTATAGAAAACGTAGAGCCACCCATCAAGGATATCGCGTATGATTTTGACGAAAACGGCAGACCGATTATTATGTCAATTCTTCATGGCGCATCTTATACAATTGGTAAAGGTGAAAAGTTCGCACAGTTTGTACTGAGTGCTGTTCCCAAAGCAAGTTTCCAGCAAGTTGAAAAACTGACAGAGGCCGGCGATAGAAATGGAGGCTTCGGGAGTACGGGTTTGAAGTGAGCAAAATAAAACTTGATGAAATTCGCGCAGAACTGGAACAAGATAAATGGCAACTTATTTCTAACTCGTATAAAAATCTTGATAGTGAGCTAATTGTTGAGTGCCCAGAAGGACACAGGGTATACTCAACTTGGAAAAAGCTTCGTGTTAAAAAAGAATGTCCTGTTTGTAAGCAAAACATCCTTAAAGAAATAACTACCAAAATTGTTCCAAAGAAAAAAGACACTTATCGTGTACTTGCACTTGACCAAGCTACCTATATAAGCGGCTTTAGTATCTATGATGATAAAAAGCTGGTTCGGTATGGTACTTTCGAGACCGCGTTAAGTGAAGAAATTGAGCGTGATGATGCTATTCGAAAATGGCTAATCTCAATGGTAACAAACTGGAAACCTGACCTTGTTGCAATTGAGGATATCCAAATGCAGCAGCTTGGAGGAAAGCAAGTTTATGGTGGCGATAATGTTGTTGGTATCCAAACTTTCAAGACCCTCGCGCATCTTCAAGGCATACTAATGGAAACTTGCTTTGAGATGGACATACCTTTTATACTTTGTCCAACGCCTACATGGCGCGCGCACTGTCAGATTAAGGGAAGGTCGCGCGCAGATCGTAAGAAGTCGGCTCAGATTCTGGTAAAAGAATGGTTCGACATTTCAGTCTCTGAGGACGAAGCAGATGCCATAGGAATCGGCAAATATGCGAGCGAAACGCATACTGTCCGAAAGATTCAATGGCAAGACTGGGAGTAAACGTCCCGAATTTTATATAAAATTCGGGACAAATAAAAGAAGAAGGTCAGCTATTGCCGGCCTTCTTCCCCATCACTTTATTTCGTCATCTTATAGATATCTTGCATCATTTTAATGTGCGCGGCTTCTTGGATATAATCCTCTTTAAACTCGTTCCACATTTCGAGCATACATTCAGATGGCGATTTTGTCTTTTTGTAATCTTCGATAATGCCGACCATGCGCGTGTAGAGTTCACTTGCATGACCATATTCTTCTGCGGATAATTTTTGATAAGTGTCAGCCAGTTCAGGATAATCGGCTTTATAATGAGTCGCACAGCAGATATAATTTTCGGCATCTTTAAATTCTTCTTCAACTTGTTTTTTAATGCAAAGTATCGTCTTCATCTTACGACAACCTCGTTATAGTAACCGCCGCGTTAGAGTAAGCAGCTTCTACACCAGTGTTGACAAAAGTCAAAGTCAAGGGGGAGTTTGACTGGACTGCGCAACAATTGGGTAGTACGCGGACGATTGCTGTAAAGTTCAAACTACCAATATCGGTAGCTGCGGTTGAGTTTATCGTTGAAATTGCACCGGGTATTTCGACCCCATTTCCATTAAGCTGAACGGTTACATCTCCAGTTGAAGATGCGGCCGCGCTGGCATTAAAATGTACCATATAATAGCCAGGGCGATTGAGTTGAATCGACGGAGTGCCCGCGGAATGAGAGACAGTACATCCAGTGCGAACACCGTTGATGTTAAAGTTTAAATTTGCATCAGCGGCTACTGTTTGAGCGGTAATTGAATACGTGTAGAGCATTTCGGTCTTACCTCCTCAATCCTTACGCGGAGTAGCAATTGTTACAGCCGGTATTGGTTGGAAGCGAGCTGTAGGGCGAACAAGCAAGATACGCGGGGATCGGGCAAGGACGGAGAGCGTCAATAAGAGTAGCGTTCTGGGTCTGCTGAGAGAGCTGGAATCTTGCAGTCTGGAGATCACGATCGGTATCGGCGAGTTTATCGCGGAGAGCCTGAGTCGTATTCTGGTTAATAAGAGCACGGGTCAATTCACCCTCGTTGTGGATCGCAGTCGTGATTTCGCATGTGTTTTTGTAGTTCTCTGCTCTGACGCTGTCGATGTTGCGGTTAGTCTCGCAGCAGCAACTCTGTTGGGCGAATCTGCTATCAGCGATGGCGGACTGAGTTCCGAAGAAACCGTCCTTTAGGCTATTGTTCATTGCGTAAAAACCATCACAGATTCCGCTGGTTATACCACGAAGCTGGCCATTGACGTCCTGATTGTTGAAACCTTCGAAGAGATCAGAGCGGGTAAGAGCACCCTGCATTGAAGCGTCGTTATTACGGTTCCAGCCATTAGCACCGAACATCCACATCCAGACGAGGTATATAAAGGGGTTGTTCATCCAGTTGTTCTCGTCATCCCGTGATAAGGCCATTACATCTGCAGCAGATAATCCATCTGCCATAATTAAGTACCTCCAAAAATTTGGTTTATTTTTTTCTTATCTCCTAATAAGGAGATTACCTAAGATGCTGAATAAAATTTAAACCTGCATTGATATCGTTTTCTGACATACCTTGCGCGCGAGCCTGTTGAACAAGTTGTACCAGAACTTGATCAGGTAGACGTGCAGCCATTTCAGTAAACTGTTGTTGATTAATTTGTGGCAGATTAAAATTCATTAGTCCTTCTACCTCCTACTTTCTTCTCAATTGAGTCCAAACGCTCACAAATAGAATCAAATTTAGCTGAGAATTGGGAGATGTCAAAGCTTGAATTTTGATTTGTAGATTCGGTAGTTGGTGAGTTGGACTCAGCTTGTTTTCCTTCGTAGGGTGTCATTCGATATGTGAGAAAGATAGGATTACCATTTTGTAGGGTCTTAATGTAGAGCAATCCTTCATTCGCGCAATATGCAAACGACATGCCCGCGCCTATGGGTATATTTGCCACCTCAAGGGAATTGTTTATAAGGTAAACGCTTCCTTGCGGCTGTGGGAAAAGCTGCTGAGGCGGTGTTGACATTGGTGTAGGTGTATAGTGTGGTAAATATTGATTAGCCATTTTTTAACCTCCTTTTTCACCTTTCACTATTAAGTGGCATTATTTTAAAAGGAAATAACCCTTTTCGTACCTCGGAGACAAAGTTCTCTGTTTTGTACAAAAAGGGTTATTTCTTTTTATGCAATTTTCACAAGAAATTTACTCAACGGGCGTCTCGTCTTCGTCAACGATTATGTCCATGAACGGCGCCAAATCTTCGAGAGAAATCTCGAGGTTTTCGAACTCTTTAAGGTCGAAGGTGTATGGGACATCGACTTCGAGTTGGTTGAGTTCTGATACTTTTTCATTGGTTTCTTTTATATGGTCTTTTTTTAAGATTACATTTGTGCCATCTTCTGAGAAGACGAAAGAACCGTCTTCCTTTTTTTCCGCATATTCATCGAGAATTTGGCGAAAAAGGTTGCGGTAATTATCGGATTCAGTCGCGACGAACTCGGCGAGTTTTAGAAGCCGATAAGCAGTTTTTATTGGAAGATTTTTGGATTTTAGGTTCTTGATTGCTTCTTCCATAGCAAGAATTTTTTGAATACGCATTTTAGACTCCTTTTATTGACCAGCGGCGTCATATACAAACTCTGTATTTGATATGTGAAGAGTTCCTAACCACTTGGCTCTTTCATAAAAATTTATAATTATATGATTACTGGCTGTTGGATGAGAAGATATTCTTACTCGAACATCAGCCGAACTAAAAGGTGTTTGCTCAGCTATCTCTCCTGATAAGGTATTAAATAGACAAAATTCGGCGGTGGGTACTTGTTGCGTATAAGTACCAAGGGTGGTTTTTCTGACTACTTCCAAACTGGCAGTACATTCGGTATTTCTTAAAGCTAATCTTGCCGGGTATCGAGAGTCATTAAGTTTATAGCTGCTTAATTTTAAACCATATTTATTACCTACAAATCTCATACCATCATAGGAATTAAACAAAGATACGCTATAACCATCTTGATAGGGTTGGGGCATACCACAGCCAATCATAGTGCCTACGCCATCCTGACCCGCTTTTATAGTAGAATATGCTTTCATCGAGTAAGCACCTGTAACTTCTAAAGATTGATTGCCCGAAATTGACAATACCCCCGGTGATTGCACTACACCGCCAGCGGTGCCATTACTATCAAAACTAAAGCCCATAATACCTTCGTATTGACTACCTGTCGAATCGGTTGTGGGCACCAAAAAAATACCACAAAAGTCATCATATTGCTGCGTTTCTTGAAAACTTTTTAATAGTAAATCTTTATATTTTCCTTTAATTCTTAGCACTCCTGTCATCTTAGCGGTGCCATCTTTATTAACAATAAAGTTATTATTTGCATTAAAAACTTGGTCATTATCTAAAACGCCAATTTTAACATTAGTGTTTGTTTCTGTACCAATTGACAAACTCTGTCTTAACCACAAACTTCCATTATCAACTGTCTCCAAAACCGGATTGCCACCATTATCACAAATCCGTATGCCATAGTTCCCGTTATTATTTAATCGACCAATTTGAACTTTAGGCACAGCTTCCGTAACATTATTCTTGGTTACATATTTACTAACAACAATATCATATTTATTATTAATTTCAATAGATCCGATGTCTTTATTACTTCCGTCTTTTTCTATCGAACGTATAAGCAATCCCGACCAAGTTAGTGAAAACATTGAATTACTACGAACTTCTTCCTCGCTTGCAGGTACAAAGTTCGTATTATCCTCATCATTACCATTATTATACCCATAAATTCCAAATTTGTCAAATCTTACAAATCGATTCATTTTCAAAACTGGATTAGATTCAGGTGTAAGGTAATCTTTTCCGCTCCAATAAGCGGAAATACCATTCGTATCCCAACGGAACGCGGGTGTAGTGCCATCCATTATCGTAATTTTGGAAGTCGAAATTGAACCCGCGCTCAAGAACTGAACTCCAATTTGTCCAGCTTTTATCATTGTAGTCCATGTCTCGCCGCCATCATCACTGAACACGATACCGCCAGAAGTTATCTTGAGCTTTTGGTCAAGGTTCTTCAAGCTTGTGAGTGTTATGCCCGTATTGTCTTGTACAACCGATTCATCCGTTGCTTTTGTAACGATATCCTGTGCGGCAAGCAAACTATCTTGGAGAATATCTTCTTTTAACTCGCCTTTTCCATTCACAACACCTGCCGCACGATTGTAACCGCCCTGCGCGTATTGTAAGGATTGAGTAGTTGCATTTATGCGTTGGAATAAATCCTCAAATTGAGTTTTGTAGTTCTGAACCGTTATTGTATCCTTATCTGGCTCCTCGAAATTAATACTAATTTCGGAAATAAGAACTGCTTCCTTATATGGAGTACGGACTTTATCATTTTTTAGATAAGGTTCATATCCAAAAAAGTCCGTGTCTTGTACATAGGTTGTATCGCCAACATGAAAACGGCGAAATTTGAACTCGGGAAGCTCACTAACACGAGTAACCGCAATGTCATATTGCACTTGCGGGCGGCTGCTTGTGTAAGCGACACTCAAAGCATCGTAGTAGTAGATGTTAGGGTCGATATAATCTTCGGAAGTCCAAGAACCTTCTTGAATGTAGTTTGAGTATTTATTATAAAATTTTTGGTGAAGTTCTTTTATTAATTTGAGAAGTCTGTCACGATTTGCAGTATTCGCTTCAATTGTTGATTGTAAAGCCGCGAGTGCCGCATCGAGTTTTGCACAAATTACTTTGTAAGAAGCAATATCACCATCCAAGTCTTTGATGGTTTTAATTAGGTCCGCGTTTTGGTCAGATGGGCCTTCGACTTTTGAGGTAACATTATTATTTCCATCAGTCTTATAACTAATAATCTGCTTCATTTGCTGCAAAGCTTTCTTTATTGGAACCCACTTTGCGGTAATAATTTCGTTTGACTTGTCAGAGTTGTCAGCTTTTGGGTCAGTTTTGGTTGGGTCTAAAGTATCACCACCCAATGCGGCCAATTCATCAATAAGCTCGTCACGCTCTTTGACTGCACACGCCAGCAATCCATCATAGACAACCGATTGTTGAAGAAGACGTACTTCCTGATTACGGAGAAGTATCGCTCTATCTGCCGCAGCCAGATACTCAATATTCCATTTATGGAGTTTTGTATAATAACCGATATAATTGTCGCTCGAACCAGAATAGTAAAGGTCACGATTAAGTGCTTCACCATCAAGCAACCCATGATTTATATAGTAGTCGAAGTTAAGTACAAAGTTCTCGCGCGGATAGTTCTCTTCACTATCAACTATGGAACAAGTACCGTTCGGCGCATTGTCATTATAGTTCGCAAGCACTATTGTCTTCGTTACAAGCTCAGAAGAAGATTGAGTCCGACGAATTGTATTAAGGTCAATACCATAGGTAAAACCGTAAGGCAGCTGTTGTCCAATCTTTTCAGAGTAGTAGACATATTTCTTTGGTTTACCCTTTTCGTCACGCGCAACCGAGCCATCCGCATTGTGATAGATTTTAAAACGCGCCCAACACTTAAAAGTTTCTGCCAACTCTTGGAGAAGGTTGAAACGGTTTGACTGTTCACCATAAATGGTACGGACTTTTTCAAACTGACTATATTCTCGGTCCGTGGCGCCCGCACTCTTAGCCCAGCCACCATAGATAGGTTCGTATAACGGACAGGGTATTTGTGCTTTGTAGATATACGGCGCAGTTCCATCAGGATTAGAAGTTCCCTCATAGTAGTAGTAATAATATTTTTTAGCTACATCAGAGGAATTTATATCATAAAGGTCAAGAGTTTTATCGTTTCCGTTGTTGTCTTTTCCGTGAATTATTTCATAAAGCCTTGTTTCAAGAATTTTTATAATTGTTTCAGTGGGGTTTGTACTTTTAATAACAAGTTCAGCATCTTCTAAAAAGTTCTTTGCCAAAGCTTTTAGACAGGTTAAAGTGCCTGAATACCAAACTGTACCATCGCTATCAATACTTTCTTGGGTTAAATTAGTGAAAATCGAATTTTTTTTGTTATCAAGTTTACCAAGATAGATAGTAGAATTAGTTTCCTTGTCTACAATTGCGGCGGACAGTGTACCAGCCGTAAATTTGTCTTTAAGTCCAATTTTAAACTTAACTTCCATTCCCTTGAAAAGACCGCTTGACAGATATTGTGCAGCACTTGATAGGGTGTCATTAATCAAATTTTGTCCAGCTTTAATCGCGGCACTTAGGTAAGAGTGACCTTTGTATGTTGTTAAATCGGTATCAAGTCCTAACTCTGGGAGAAAATCAATTTTAAGTTTTTTGCCTATCCAACCATTTGTATTTTTAAAGTCTCTGTTATTTGCAAGCAAGTTATTAACAAGGTCTGACGCATCATAGTCATAATCAACATATCCAAAAATACGCTTATCATCCGCGGTAGGGGTCGTACCTTTTAATTTGTAAACATTAACATAGCGCTCTAAGTTTGCATCATAGGTTGACAATTGTTTACGGCAGTAGACATTTCCGCGATATTGGTCAGATACAAAGGCATTGCTTAGATTAATAGTAAAAATAGTCTTGGTAGTACCTGAAGACGGAATTTTAAATTGATAAACATCACCGGCTTTAACCCATGCACCGCCAGTAACCAACCAGTTACTGTCCTCATTTGTAATCAACATACTACTATACTCAGTAGTATACTCGGGCGCATATATAAACTGAACTGCAGTCATATCTGCAAATTCCTCATTACTATGTGGCACCATTGAGTAGGGAAGATAACAAGTAGCATTATTTGGAATCTTTTCATATTTATCTTTCGTTATATTTAAAAATCCATTTGCATAAACACCAGTAAGAGCATTCATATTAGTTATTGTAACTTCATATAAAGCTTCTTCCTGCGTCTGAAGTAAGTGGTCTGTATTCTTTTCGTCTAATTGCCAATCAGTTCCACCCAAAATTGCCGTAGCAAGCTCATAAATAGTGCCCTGATTGTTATTAGCCTCATCGCTAAAATTAAGTTCAAATCCGCTCTTACCCAACTCGTTTATAAACAAATCCTCACAAGTATAGGTAACGGTATTACTATCCGAGTCTTCGGAAATATCTTTAACCACAAGGTCAAACCACTTATCGTTCTCGTCTTCTTGCCCGTTGTCCCAATAAACCTTAATTTTCCTTTCATTTACAAGCAATTTTACATAAGGGTTATCGACTCTCTCGCCCGTAAGAGTATCGATGTAAAAAAGATACATTTTAAAGGAGAGAGTATGGGTTCCGTTTACATTTAAAACCAAATTAGGTTCAAGTGCGCGCGACCCATCATCCATTGTATTTGAGCCAATTATACAAAGTTTTCGTTCCTCATAATGGCTCTCAATAGACCCAGAGGCAGGTACAAAGTAATCTTCCCAAACACTTATCTCATATTTGTTCATTTGGCTGCCTCCTTAGTAGTAAAGATAATTATATTCAAGTTTATTGATTGGGTTCGTCGCAGTATCAGTATAGACGCCTAAATACATTGTCTCAAACTCAAAAGAAGTTGGAATTGTAAAGAAGTCGCCATTTGCAATAAACTTGTTGTAAATTTTGCCCGTAGGTTCAGTAGGTTGAAGAACTTTCGCAGAGTCTTCCTCACCCTTATAGCCAAGCAACAAATTCGATTTCACATCAATACAAATAAACTGGTTATCATTCTTTTCTTCTTCGTTTGTAATGGTACGATTCGCCGCAGACTCTTGAAAATTCATAACCTTACCAAGCTTAATCGGCCCAGTAGCTTTAGGGTCATCTTGTAGGCAAAGAGTCTTAACTGGGAAAACTCCATTATTTAATTTAATAAAAAGTTTAAAATCAGCCTCAAGGTCGCCCGCATTATAAAGTCTTATACCATATTTTGGGGCGGTAGTAGCAAACTTAGTAACCTTGTCGTATTCCCCTTGCTCCATCAACATTCCGCTACTCTCGCTCCACTCATCCCGATTTGACATAAAGCCAGACCACTCGGGTAGTGAATATTCACCATTTGTTTTAAACTCGTTCAAATACTTGAGTCCATGCCCTTTAATATGTCTATTTCGCGCGAAAGGATAGTAAGCAGTAAATTCCAATGTGCCTTCGCCCTTGTAGACTCTTGCGTCTTTTTCATCGAAGCAAATAAAGTTAAGCTGTGGAGTACCCATAGGTTTGACCAGATATTCCTTGTAAGGTCTTTCGTCAAATACAAGTGGAATTATTTCTTTACTTGACATTACGCGGCGGAGAGTGCGAAACTGTTTCTCCGTCATTGAGTCATAAGCAATAGGAATCGAAAAATTTCTCTCCGAGAAAAGCGACTTCCAGTAGTATGAACCATTACCTCCCGGCACTTGGGCAGTTGAGTCTGAAAACGCGGGGAGTAGGTTCTCATCGAACCTATCCCCGTTGCTTGTTCTCAAAATACCCAATTGGGAAGAATGGAAGTCACCTATTGTAAAGCCAATAAAATCGCCTTTTATAACTTCCAATTCTCTTCCTCCTTTATCTCTTTAGGTTTATCGTTCTTACATTACGATAATTAGCATCTTTTGTGATTTCTTTCTTTATCTTCTTGACGAGTTGATCTACGTCATAATCATTCGAAAGTTTATCTACTTGTATGTCGATATCGTAATAATTATCTCCATTGTTTTCAGAATTGCTTCTTTCAATTGTTCGAGACTTATTAAGTACATCACTAAGGACGTCGCGCAATTGTAAGAAGTTTTGTGTGTCGCGTGCATTCAAAACAGCTTCAGGTTTTGTCTTGGTACCATCAAGCCAAGCGGGACCTGTGAAGTTTGCTAAGCCACCTTTCTTGTAAGCCTGAAGCGCAGACGCGGTATACCAGCCAGTCCAACCAGAGGGATCATTGCTTGTACCGATAAGATAAGGATACTTCGCGCCCTTGCGAACTTTGAGGATTTTCCTACCCGAAAGACCTTTAGCTGCGCGGCCACCTGAACCATCTGATGCAGCATTACCATAGCCGACAGTACGTACTCGAGTGCCAACCGCAAGTGTTTTTGCGCCAGAGTTGGAACTTGGGTTTTTCTTCGGTGTCTGAGTCTGCGGGGTTTGGGTTTTGTTAATATCGGGATATGAAGTAGACGGTTTATAGGTGTTCTTGCCTGCGTTTTTAGCGTCGAGATATTGTTTTGCAAGAGTAGTATTCATATTACGTTGCTCAATAGCTTTCGCACGCTCTTCTTCGGACATTTGGGTGTACTCGTAGTAATCGGCTAAGATTCGCTCAAGTTCGGAACCTTCAATAATCTTGCCATCAGGACCCCAGCCCTCTTCCATAAGGACTTTGACTTGCTCCCACAATGCGCCCGACTTTTGGTCCTGCTCAAGTTGCTTTTGCATAGTTTCGAGCTGCTTCTCACGGATTTTTTGAGCTTCATCATTTTGCTCTTCAAGCTCACTTATCTTTTGATCGATAAGATCGTCGGTATAATCTCGGCGCATTTGTTCGACGTCTTTGCGTGCGGCGATTATGTCCGACTGAGTTGAACCCGTGTCGCGTTCCATGCGGAACAACTGGGCGTCCTTATCAGCAATTTCTTTTTCCTTTTCGGCATTATCGCGCTCTTGGCGTTGCTTGTCAATATACTTGCGGAGTTCGTCGAGAATATCGTTTTTGGCATCGGCAAGAGTTGAGATATACTCGCTATACTTATCGATTTCGTCTTGACGCTGTTTGATAAGTGCGTTGTACACGTCTTTCTGGAAATCGATGTATTCGTCACGGCCGCGTTGAGTAAGTTCATAGAGTTGGTCTTCGATATCCCAAAGAGCGTCCTCTGCACCCTCGATTTCACTTTTGAGTTCTTCGAGTTTTCTTACTTGCTCTTCGATTCCTTTGCCGATATCTTCATCTTTGTTTTTACTGATAAGGTCATTATTAAGAATGACGTTACCAGTCGCCATATCATAGTGCGCATATTTGGAATATTTATTCTTGTTGAGCTTTTCGATATCCTTTTTGCGCTCAGCAAGAAGTTGTTCTTGAAGAGCTTTTTGTTGCTCGAGGGACTTGCGTTCTTGGTCTGTTTTTGCTGCAAGTTGGGATGCATTGCCAAGGCCGCGTTCAACGAGACGGTTGTATTCGGATTCAAGACGATTACGCTTACGGATTTCGCCGTTTATTTGTTGAGTTAAATTGTAGAGACGGTCGTATGGGTTTTCCCAAATTGACTCTTCTTTGGAAGAAGAGGAAGAAGACCCTCCAGTACCACTTGGGTTGGTAAAAGCAGGGGTAGTCCAGGTATCACGAGGTGAGTCATCTCTGGCTCTAATATTCGTAACCCGTCGCCAAGCACCTCCGCCAACATGTTCCCAACCTGCCGCAGTCATATATTCTGAACCCGGTCCGGGAGCTACTCGATTTTTAGAATATTCATATTCAATATCTAAAGTAATATTGGTGCCAGCGATCTGTTTTAAGGCTGCCATAGCCTCTCCAGCATTTTTATATACAGCAAGTAAAGAATTGTATAATGAAGTAAAGTCGGCTTTACCAGTAATCTTAAACTCATAAAGTTGGTCGGAAATTTCTTCAAGTTTTTGCCCCGTATATCCAGCCTTAGTAAGTATTTGGTTAAGACTGGTCCCAGCTGTTTTTGCTGAATCAGCATAGGCTTTTGCCCAAGCTTTTCGAACCCTTTCGGCGGCGGCTTCATCTCCATTAGCCATAGCTTGAATATCTTTTAGATGATTTGTAACCCAGTCGCCATTAACAATGCCTTCTGTACCACCTAAAACATTAATTTGTTCGGCCATGGTATTTAAAGTAGATTTGTATTCGCTTGAAGTCTTTTTTAGTTCTTTTAACTTGTCAATATTAGACTGTAAGCCTTTTGCTGAAGCTTCTGCTTGCTTATTCCATTTTTTTGAGGTAACAACGTTTACAAGCTCGGCCTGAGTTAATCCATTGACTTCTTCTGCTGTCGCGCCATATTGTAAAGCCATAGCCTTTAAAGCCTGCGTTTTTTTGTCGTCTCCAGCAGTTGAAGCCAAAATAGCATTAACATCACCCAACTGTGCGGCATATTCAAGAGCTTTCTCATAGCTATATCCCAGGTCTTTCATCATGGCATTATATTCTGTGTCACTAACGTCTGGTTTTATTTCATATTTGCCAATTTTTTTATTATATTCCCAATTCTTTTTCTGATCATCTGTTAATTTATTATAATCTGAAGCTCCGATACCTTCCTTACGATTTAAGATCTTCTCGTAGTCTTTTACTGCTTCTGTGGCAGCGGTTGACAAAGCCTGAGCAAGCTGATAAGCACTACCCTCAGTATAATAGAAAGCGTCACCAATTTTGAAGAAAGCATCACTAAGATCTGAATCCATCTTAGTAATGAGATCATACTGCGCTTGAGAAAATGACATCATCGCATCTTGTGCGATTTGGTTAGCTAAAGTATAGGCTTCTGCCGCAGATGTAGCCTTTTGTTCAACAGAGGGTAAAAGATCGGTCATTGACAGTAAGCGATCTGATAATTCATCTAATGAAACGCCAAAAGCTTGTTGGATAAGCTCAGTATCTGCGCTCGCATTTTGTAAGGATTGCACAAACTTTTCAATACCTTCTTTAGAGGTAAGATCAGCATCAGCGAAAATATCATCAGCTTTGTCTCCAAGAGAATTGAATATTTGTGCTAATGTTTTACCCTCTCCCTCAAAGGTTGTACCTAACTGATAAATAGCTTTCCGGGCATCTTCTGAAGCCCCCTGTAATTTGCTGGCTTCATCGGTAGAGTCTGCCCATTGATTTACTTTCGTATTCTGCTCTGTAGTTAAAATTGTGAAAGTGCTATTTTCTAAACCGGTCTGTACGGCTTTAAAAAATTCAGCACTGGTCATATTTTCTAAATCAAACTGTTGATTATAATACTTCCAAAGGGCTTCCTCACTTTGGCCTGTTTTTTCAGCTTCTCCCGAAATATATTTAATAATATCCATATAGCCACTATCGCTATATTTTTGACTGCCCTCTGCGGTGTTTACATCTATGCCCGCATATTTTTTAAGAAAAGCTAAATTATCATTAGTAACTTGGCCAGTTCCAGTATAATCTGACTTTAATTTACTAAAATCTTTTTCATAGCTATTTTGATAAGCTTTTTGTCGTTCTACTTGTAAAGTTTTATAAGCCCTTTTCTCTTGTTCGCTAAGACCATTATAAAAAGCTTTACCAGCTTCAGCCCCTGCTTTTTGGAAGTCTGCTGCAACAGCCGCGCTAATTTCCTGTGCTAAAGCATTATCTTTATTTAAGTTTAAAAGCTTACCCTGATAAGTCCAACGTCCCTTAGAGTCTTTTGAATAGCCATCTCGGTCTTTTAGAATGTCATCTAAATATTGGCCAACTGTTTTTCCTGTTCCTTCTATCTTTTGGCTTTGTTCTTTAGAATCAGCAACCCAGTCAACCGCTTTCATTACGGCAGCATCTGCACGACTGGCATCGGCAGCCATGCGTTCGTCGCTATAATAATATTTACTGTCTGGATCTCCGCCAGTAACAGCGTCTTTAGCCTGCTGTAGCGCAGCTGTGTTGTTTTCTAATGCGGCAATAGCTTTATTTAATACAGTAGAACTTTCAACCTGCTTAAAGAAACTAATAAGCGCTTTCTCGTCCCCACCGAAAGCCTCTTTAGCCAAGGCTTTATCTTCCTCATTTAGGTTGCCTTGTCTAATTCTTTTAATTTGGTCTTCTGTGAAGTTAGCACCCTGAACAGCTGCTAAGCCCTCCATGATTTTGTTCATTTCGGCAGGGTCTTTACCAAACTTACTAACCGCGGCGGTACCTAAAGCACCTACAGTTGCTCCGGTAGCAGCACTCGCTCCGGCTACAGCTACCAAACTCAAGCCGCCTGATACTGGTGCCAAAAGAACGCCTAATGCACCTGCGATAATTCCCGCGGCAGTGGCTATTCCTTTTGCAGTTTCTTGTTCGGCAGTGGTAATATCTGTTGTGGCAACACCCAATTGATCAATCGCAGAATCATATTCTGCTGAAGCTTTCTTAGACTGTAAAACAGCAGATGTTGCTTCGGCAGATTTTAATGCATTTTCTGTAGCCTTTTGATATTCACTCCAAAAACTACTATCGGGAGTCCACTGGCCAGCTTGATATGAAACATGAGTAGATAAATTCGGGTTCTTTTCAAGAATATCTCGAATTACTGTATTAGATTCTCGTCGGGCTTCTTCATATTCAATAGTCCCCTCTGTTAAATGATCCATTGATGACGTAAGCTCATTAAACTTGTCTTTAGCTTGAGTTATATTACTAAGTTCTTCAGATAAAGACTGTATTCTTTCTGTTGCACCTGCTAAAGCATTGGAATATAAAGATACCTGTTCATCAGAAGTTCTAACAAGTTTGTCAAATACAGCGGTTACGCCCTTGATAGCAAAATTTATTGCTACAACACTTAAAAGAAGCGTATTCATAGGAGTCATAAAACTACTGATAGATTTGCTTAAAGATTGTGCTCCACTTTTTCCAAGGGCACTTATCTTTCCCATATTGTTTTTGAAATTCTTTAACCCGCCATTTACTTTTGGTAAATTTTTATTAAACCTCTCCCATTCTGCCGCATTTAGTTCCTTGCCTTCATTCCAACCAGTCTTCCATCCACTTTTTATACTTTGCCCAAAAGTTTCTTTTGTAGTAGAGGAATTATCAATCGCAGCCTCTACTTTTTCGCCAACTTCTTTACCAATATTTTCGCCTACTTTAGAATCTATTTTTGGGGTTTTGTTTTTAGTAGAGCCAGTTGATTCTATGTTATTTTCAGATACCTTAACTTTGACTTTCTTTTTTTCTCTATTATCAGTAGAAGCTTGTTGTGCCCCCTGCGTCATACCTTCTTTGGTAGCTCGATAAATTGACTTCTTGGTGGTCTCGTAAACCTCTTGCTGTGCCGCGACAGTACCTTGTTCAGTTCCTTTTTTAACATTTTCTACTACGTTCTCAATTTTCGTCGCACTGGTAATAGACCTTATACCATTAAAAACCTTATCACCATATTTGTCATAAGCTTTTCCTAAAGAAGTAAAGGTTTTAATAACCACTCCTAAAGTCAAAGCAAATGAAGCCACACTATTATTCATCGTATCGCCGACGGTTGTAATCTTATTAATAATATTTAATAATCCCGTCAGCAAATCAACCACGCCTTTGATAATTGCGTTGTTGCTAAGGTTCATCGTAAACTCTTGCCAAGCATTGTGTAAACGATTAATCTTGCTCTCTAAAGACTCGGTTGTTTTCTCGAACTGCTCCTGTGATGAACCGGCACTGTTATACGCCGCGTTAACAAGCTCAACAGTTCTATCGTAGTCAGACATCATAGCAATGAAACGGCTCTGCTGTCTACTACCTGCGGCCATCGTGGCAACATAACGTTGTTGATTTACAGTTAAAGAATCCCACCTCTTAGCCAAATCAAGGAAAACATCATCAAGTTTTCTGAACTCGCCGTTACTATCACGAAGTGCTACGCCAACTGACCGTAAGGCCGTTTCAATCTTATTGGCATCAACTTGCTCACCATCGACTTCAACAAGTTCATTCGGATTCTTTTTCAGCTCTGTAAAACGCGCGATGATAGTTTTCATCGCAGTACCAGCAGTCTCTGCAGACTCACGAGTTGTCTCTATAATCTGTGAGAGGAAAGCCGCAGTTGTCTCGAACTCCATGTTTGCGTTATGCGCAATGGAGGCAGTTTTTGTCATTGCGGTTGAGATTTCTTGTGTATCAGATGCTGTGATTTTAGCAAGCTCTGAATAGACATCATTAACTCTCTGCGCAGAAGTTTCGCTGATTTCCATGTTAAAACCACGAAGCGCGGCGGTCATCATGTTAGTCGCGTCAACGTAATCCATGCCCGCGATACGAGCCATTTTCATAGTCTCGACTGAGACTTCCATTACTTCATTGGTTTTAAGACCTTGCTGATAGAAAAGTGTTGCAGTTTCATATGCACCAAGTGTAGTTGTACCAAGGTCATTGGCCATTTTTGTATATTCGGGAAGCTGATCCCACATATCGCCAACTGAGAAGTCAGTAACAACGGCTGTCTCGGTCATTGCCTTATCAAGCTCTGTTACGGATTCATAAGCTTCTCTAACCGCGCGCTTGAATAGTTGAATCGCATTTTGAATACCAAAGAAGTTCAATAAGCTCTGGCGCAATGAATCAATATCTCTCTTTTGAGATGCAAGACGGTCAAACTGGTCAGAAACTTGCTCCATCTCATTGCCCATGTGTCCCGCATTACCAAGAGCGGACTGTAAAGCTTTATTTATTGCTTCAATAGCTTGTTCAGCGCCCTTACCGGAGTTGTCCTTAATTGATTTTAATACTTCGTTAAAATCTTCAATGTTTTGAATCTTTGAAAAATCGATACCAAAAGAAGACCAATCAATATCTTTTATGCTTTCAAGATTCTTCTTTAAGTCTTCAAATCTTGCTGAGCCGATATCTTGCTGCTGTATTGCAGCCAAATTTTCTTTCGCTTTTTTGAGACTTTCATTTATTTCGTTTAGTCGTTTATTAGCCTTGTTTATATTCTCAAATTCACCAAGGTCATAATTATTAAAATTCGCTTGAGCCTTTGTAACAGCATTCTGAGCTTTGGTATTTTGACCTTTCTTAGTAGAAAGATTTTTCTTCAAGCGCTGTATTTCGGCTTGCGCAGCTTCTGACTTGTCATTCTTGTCACTTGCCATGAAGCTATCTAATTGATCCTGCGCATCTTTAAGAGCTTGCTGAGTTATTTCAGCTTTTTGAGTTGCTTGAACTAATACACTGGCAAGAGTATTATAGCCTTCTACGATTTGAGAAATATTATTTTTTCGTATTTGCCAATTATTAACTCGCTCTTGAGCCGCCTGCTCTTTTTTATTTGCTTCTTCTACTGCGGCCGCATACTTACGGCGCTCGGCAGTCATTTGCTCAATAACTTTTGCTGATTTTTGTAAATTCTTCTCATCAACGCTTAAGAAATCAGTGTCAATTCCAAGCCTTTGGAGCTTTTGCTCTATTGCTTTAATATCTTTTGCAACTTGATTCTGATCAGCAAATTTAATTACGCCGTCCTTTGTGGTCGCACGCAAGTTCTTAATTTTTTCTGTAATACCGCTTAAAATTTGGTTAAATTCTTTCTGTGTAGAGGCTCCTAAGTTTAAGTTTGAGAGACTATCTCGCATTGTTTTCACGGTTTGATCTATATTATCAAGCTGAGTGACAATATTAATTTTTAGGGTCTCTTGAATTGTTCCTCCCTTCTTTGCCAAAACTTTTCCTCCTTATAAAAAATCGACATTAGTTTTAAAATTAAAACTAATGTCGAAATCTCACATATCGCTATCTATATCATCGTTTAAATATGTCAAATCCATAACCATTGTATTAGCTCTCGAGCCAACTGGCAAAGCCTTCGCGCGCAGAGTGCCAACAACTGGTGCGGCGTTTTTCCCCAAACGAATTGATAGGTCAGACATTAGCTTTAATCGTGGAATAGTAATAATTCCTGTTTTAATTGCCCCAGACTCGTCATCTTTAAAACGGGTCTTTCCTATTAGGTAAAGATATCCATCAAACGTTGGTTGACCGACGCGCGCAAGTATAGCATCTGAATCATAGGCATAAGCATAATCCAAAATTACTCCGCAGTAAGCCTTTCCAATATTATAATGTGTATCATCTACCTTTTCGTAAGAGATAATTTTATCGCCAGTAGATTTATCATAAATAAAAATTCTCGTATTAGGTGCGGGTGGCATTGAAAAAACTACAACACCATTCTCATCGCTTTCCTTTTCCTCATACTTTGGAATACAAAGAGATTCTTTCTGTATGTCGAAAAGCCGAAGACCATTCATTAAGGCAAATTGAGTTTTTGAAAAAACACCTTGCGAGAAAATTAATTGAACTTCTTTCGTCGTTTCCCAATTAACTCTCGCTCTATTTTCAAATCCACCATTTGCAGTTATATAATTCTTAATTTCCTCAAAGTTAGCAATTGAAATGCGGTCAAATGCCGCAACCGTCTCACCAACTTCAAATTTCCGGCCTTTTATCTCCAATGGATAAGTAGTTTTTAGTAACACCGAGTACAATTCTTTAAATCCAAATTGAGAGTTATCCATTTACATCACCTTTGACAAAAGGACGGATGCCTTTCGACATCCGCCCTCTTATAGTCTTAAAGTTATTCTGCTTTAAGGTCAGTAGCATGATAGATTGAAGTGTTCACCGCGGTGGGGTCAGTACCGTCACCAGCAAGTGAATACTTAACGAGACGAACCATCTTACCATCTGCAGGACGGAGAACACGGAGGTTCATATTGAAAACGGAGGGATCGCCTTCTGCCTCCATCGTGATCGTATTCTCGGAAAGAACTTTCGCCTTAGGTATGATGAGCTGGAATTCCTCGTCCTTACCAGTTGTTGCTGATCTGGCATAGGTATCACCAACTGCATAGTAGGTGCCCGGGAAGGTGGAAGCGCCGATATCAATAACCGCACCATCAACAAGGACGTCGAAAGAGCAGAAATAGGTTTGGCCGACAGTAAGGGTCTCAGGAATTGCACCCTTAGCATCGTAGAACTTCATGTTCTTCTTCTCGTAAAGCTTACCATCGGGAGCAGCATACTTAGCAGACCAACCGGAAGCATCGGTTGTGGTAGGAACAGTTGCCCCGGTTGCTACGAAAGACTCGGTCTTCATAATATAAGCGCTTTCGCCAGTATAGTCAGCAACGGTGCCGTTACCGAACATAATGGCCATAGACTTAGCACTGAAGAGTGCGTCCTCAAGCGTGACATTGATTTCTTTACCAAAGTCCCAGATGATAAGGTCAGCGTTACCCTTACCACCTTTTGCCGAAGTATCCTCAGCAGTCTGCTCAAGGGTTGAGACCTTTAGCGTATCAAGGTAAAGTACGGGTACAGTTGGCTTACCGTCTGCGCCAATTTCGTAGAAGGTAAAGTCACAAACTTCTTTTATGCCGTACTTCTCAAGGATGTTTGCCATTTAAAATAGCCTCCTTAATAAAATTTTATTCATTTGTAATCCAATATTTCGGGTGTATTTTCTTTGCGCCCGCGAGTATCGATTTAACGTCCGTCTCATAGGCTTCTTTCCTTTGATAACGGTCAATAATCTTACCAAGCGCGGCATAACTAATCTCTCCGATATTAAGTGGGGTTAGTCCAATTCCCATACAACAAATTGAAACAAGAGAATCTCCAAGAGATAATCCCATTCCTTTTTTTGCTTTTACCCTATCTCTAAGTCGCGCTTTTGCTTTCATACGCTTTATGCGCGGACTCTCATCTGGATCGGGCTTTTCAACTGGAGCTATGCCCAAGCTTGTGCGCACTGTATTTTGAAGATTAAAAAATTCTTCTTCATCAATTATACGCAACTCTTCAGCATTATTAACCTTTGTGAGTTCTTCCTCAAGATTACCTAAGATTATTACTTGGTTCTCATAGAGAATTGTAATTTCCTCATGAAGAAAAAATCTAAAAGCTTCGCGTATTGTATTTTCAAATTCCTTATCTTCATAGGCACTTCCAAGAAGAAAGAGCCAAGGAGTTGGAATTGGTCCATCATAACTCGGATTATGTTCATGGATAGAATCTTCTAACTCTTCTTGCGAAGTAGTGAAAAGACCTTCCCATTGAGTAAAATTAGGGTTTTTTAAACTATCATTTAATGTAGGAGGGTATACAGAATAGTTTTTCTTTCTTATCGGCAGGGCTAAAAAAGCATATGAATTAATCATAAGCTACAATTAAAAACCCTTGTTCATAACAGCTAATTTCTTCTGTAACGAAGTTTAAATCAAAGTCGCCGCCGATTATTTTACCAAGACCATTAATAGTTTTGCCACTTAGACTTTCCTGTATCTCCCCAAGTATTGCAAAAGGACGCAAATTTTCATCTTTAATAATCCATTGCGTCATTGGCACAAATACTTCAATCTTTATAATAAAATCTCTAAACTCATCGTTTTCGGCGTTTATCTCGCCAGACTCGACTCTCATAGCTATCAGAGAAGTAGCAGTTTCCTTTGGGCCGACCTTGGGAACAACCCTTACTAACTTCTCAAAAAACTTATCTTTAATGTCCTCTTTTGTAAAATCAGGATGGTTTAGAGGATCTTTATCGGTATAATATAAAAGCTTTAGAAGGTTTTGATTAGCCAAAAGGCGGCTTGTAATTTTTTGAAGATTACGACCAAGCTCGCCGCAATTACGTACTCCCATTACTCTCCGCCTCCCTCTAACCAATAATAATCATCACTTGTATCTCCATCCGGCTTTTCAGGCGCGGGACTGTTGTCGTAGAGATACACGGGGTCATATGACACAAATTCTACACCCGGAGTAGACAGAAGGTCATAACCAGTAATTACATAACCTTCTTTAAATGCGCCCTCTCCTATCTCAAAATAGACATCTTTCTTTATATATTCGTTCTTCGGCATTACCATGAAGCTTAGCTTTAAGTTCTCACGATAAAGAATATTCATGCGAGAACGAGATTTTATCTCATCTTTCAACATATTGTCTTCTTGTCCGTAAACATACGCCCAAGATGACTGTGTACTACCATCGCGCGCAGTCCATGTTAAATAGTGAGTCATGCGCAAAAGCGTATAGCGATTATAACCACTTGCTTTAATATCTTCAAGATAGTAAACCATCCAAGGACCTTCGAAGCCTTTGATGTCTTTCAACATCAATATGGTGCCGGGCATAAGTTGCACTTTAACTCTTGTTAAAAGATGGGCCATCGTTTTTGTATTGTCTTGAGAATATGGTTCAAGGGTGCCCGCCTCAAGGGTATCCCCATAAGGAAAATCAAGACGATAAACAGAATAGAGAAGTTTACGCTCAAATTCTCTCTCTCGCTTGCTTTGCATACGAGATGGATAATCGGTGCCATATCGATTTAATCTTTTAAAGTAAATGTCAAAATCGCCCATTATCTCTCACCCTTTTGATATTAGTGTCATACAATCAAAAACGGTACTCCGAAAATATTCATAACGCAGATAACGTAAACTTGAAAGCTTATACATTAAAATGTAATAGTTAATGGTGCGTTCGTCTTCGGGAATACCCATCAATTCAATTATAATTGAATCTAAAAACTTTTCCCACTCTCGGTTCTTTTCAAACTCACAAAGAAGTCCAAAAAGTTTGTTTTTTAGTTTGTTATTGTAGCCCTCTTGCGCGCTTGTCATGTATTATCACCAGCCCATTTCCGATAATTATATGGAGACCCTTTAATGGACCGATAATATATACTTTCAAGTCTGCGCGCGGTATCGCGTTCATACTGTAGCGTCTTGTTGAGCTTGTCGAGAGTATTACCGGGGGAAAAGTCTCTCTCATCATACAGAGGTTTTACATTTTCCCAAGTCATAATACTACGATTAAGCCACTCGCATTTCATAAGAGAAGCTAAAATTTGAATTTCCTCGTTATTGAGGTCGCCCTCAAATCCTTCCTCTGTGCGAGCAAGAGAAACACGTGGGAATTTAAACCAAGGCAGGGCCGCATCAAGAAGTCCCGACAGATCTTCCTTAATTTCATCTTCAGTCCAATCTGTCCAATCATCTTCTAATATTCTACCAAGCGCCGCCTTGTAGACTATAGAATAGGGGGTCATATTAGTCCTCCTTATCTTGACGGTTAAGCTGTATTGCCTTGATAATATCAATACCAACCAATTCTTTAAGTATTTCAGCCTTAGAGACGTCCGCGCACTCGTTAGCAATCATATAACTAACAAGATTCTGAAGCTGCTCATAAGGAAGTTTTTTAACCTCTATCTTAAAGTCCATAAGTGGCATAACTGTCGCCATTCTTTTAAGTTGAGCATCATCCAAGCATACAACCTCAGATTCAGCCGCTGTTTCTAAACCAAGCTCAATGCGCGCGTCCTTATTGTCAATATACAACATACCCTGTAGTATCATATACTCAAAGCCTGGATCATAAATAGCTTCTTTAAGAACGTCCCAAGACATGGGCTTTTTCGCGCCTTTCTTTTCCCAACGCCTTTTATAACGCAGGTCGGGAATATTAACTGAAACTGAGCCATTGGTCATATTGGTAAGCATAATTTTGGTATCATCTGTCATAATTAATTACTCCTTTTTACTCGCCCTTATAGGGTTATATTTAAAGGGGAAGGAAGGAACCCTTCCTTCCCCCGTGTTATTAAAGATCGTAGGGTGATGCGTATGTTTGTGTAATACCAGTGTTCTGATATATAGCCCAGTTATGGTGTGCCAAGATAGCAGAACCCATCTTTCTGTACATGTGTATTTCCATGGAGTTATCGCGGTTCTTAAAGTCATTAATCTGGGTCTGACCCTCAAGAACAACCTTAACTACGCGCTCTCTGCCGGTGGGAAGAATGTATGCAAGCTGGGGATCGATCCAAGTCTTCTCATTAGTCTCATCAATGAAGGACTGAGGAAGCTGGACAATGGGGGTGCCACGGAAGATATTGATGTAACCCTGATTATGGATAGCATCGATATCCTGAGGATGATAGACGCCCGCAATGTGGTTAGTAGTGTCGACAGGAACGATAGCATCTGCGCCCATAGCAGCGATAAACTCGCCGGGAGCAAAGATAACTGCGCCCTCACCATATGCGCGAACAACATTAACAAGTTTAACCATTTCCTCGGAATCGAAGGAAGAAGCGGAGTGTTTGTTAGCCGCGGGACGACCAGTTGCATTGAGAGCCGCACGAAGAGTGTTCTGAATATCAACATAGAGAGAGTCAGTAATAGCCTCAGTCATGATATCCATAACGTCGCTCATGATCTCTGCGCCGTCAAGCATTCTCTCATAGTCGATTGTGCAGGCGCCGCCGATGGTGTAAGTGTCAACAGTAAAGGTGTCAGAATCAAGACGGAAAGTCTCGTAAACACCAGAAGCCGCTGCACGAGTAAGGAACTTCTTCGCACGATTGCGGCCAAGGCGAGTCTTGAAGACGGCCTTCTCATTGTTACCGACAACCTTAACCTCGGCAAAGATGCCGACAGCATCGATAACTTTCTTGGGAACAATCTCATCGATTGTTTCAACCATTATAGAATATATATCATAACGGTTCTTCATAAAGCTATAAACGTCGTTCGCAAGGGCGTTAAGCTGATCGCGAAAGGCGTCATTTACATTCTGAACAGAATAATTAGCAGGTGCAGTACCGCGAGCGGCATGGAGAGCTAATTCTTTAATCTCAGCAATAGTAGCCATTGTATAATCCTCCTTTTAAATTAAAGTCCAATAACTTCGAGTTTAACGCCAACCTGACCATCGGGCATAGAACCTGCGCCCATGCCAGTGGCGACTTTGAAGCAGAGACCCGAAGCGGGCTTAGTCTTGGTAAGAGTGACGACACCCTCAGCACCGACTTTACCATAGAGAGGAGTCTCAGCAGCAGCCTTTATAGCGGCAACAGCAAGATCGTTGGAAGCAAAATCTTCTGAATCATAACCAATGCAGTTAGTGGTCCAAATATCATGAATTGCAGGATAGCCCATACGAGGATAGGTGCCCTTCTTATTAATAAAGTTCTTGAGACCAACCTCTATATCACTATATATATGCTCGCTGGTATAAACAACAGCAAGAGGGCAATCCTCACCAGTTGCCTTAGGAAGGCGTACTTCGCGCTTGACAGTATCAACAGCGAGAATCATACCATTCTCTGCCTCAACACTAAGTTTGCACTGAGCCTCAACGCGGCCGTCACGGCGGAAAGCAACATTGTTAAGTTCTATCTGACCATTACCGTCAATAACAAGTCTTGTAAAAGCCATTATTAAATTCCTCCATTATTTGTTAGTGTACTTCTCAAGGATTGCATTTATACCATGAGGCGCATCATTATCCTTGGGAATATAATGTTTTTTAGATTCAAGAGAGAAGTTAGAGGGGTTACTCTTAACCAAAGTATAAGCCAATTCTCTCTCAAGAGCATCATAAGTGTACTTGTCAACCTCTTCATTAAACTGATCAAGAGTTGTCTGATCAAGTTTATTGGAATAAGAATCAACAAGAGCTTTCTTTTCTTGTCTTTCGATATTAGCCTTATACTCAGAGAGTGTTCCTACTTCCTCTTGAAGCGAGTTCTTATCGCTTTCAAGCTCAGAAATCTTCTGAGTGAGCGTTTCTTTCTCTGTATTAAAAGTAGCGATTTGAGTCTCATACTCTTCTTTTTTCTGCTCAAATTCGCTAATTTTTTCATTTAGATTGCCAACTTGCTCAAAAAGCTGATTTTTCTCTTCAAGTTTCTTGTCAAGATTCTCAAAGGTGTTTTCATTCAAAGCCTGAACAAGGCGAAGACTTTCTTTCTCCGCGGCGGTAACATCAACGATAAAACACTGTTCTTTTGAAGTTATCTCAACAGTATCTTTCTCATCATCTTTGGTGTAATAAACTCTCTCAAAAATCTGATTTTCATAATTCCAGCATACGGCGTAATTGTCATAGACATCACAAATCTCGTAATTTACTTCCCAGTTGCCCTCTTCGGTGCAATTAGGATTAAGAAGAGACCAAAGCCCCATATGCTTTTGATTATCGGAAAGCTTATAATTAACTATCATTTGCATTTCCTCCGATGTTTTTTCAAATTGTAAATTAAAACGCTCCATATTCTCTACAAGACCTTTAAGCGAATCGCAGAAAGAGAAAAATGCCGCGCCCTCAAAACAAGGCTCAACATCTTCGCCAAGAATCTGCAATCCTAAGAAGCAAGCTTCAGTATAGACATAAAGTCTTTTTCCATTAATAAATTGCCAGCTACCTTTTATTGATGGAGTATAAAGCTCCATTGATTGAGCCTTGCCAACAATTGAATTTGCTTCTTCATAAAGCGCAGAAAAAATTAGAACATCCGAGCACCCATAAGTACGGGTCACACCATCACTATCTTGATGCTCTTCCCATGCAAAGTTTGGATTTTCGGGTACAATACCGTAAATACGCCCCTCTGCACGTCGCGCGCCATGATCTGAAAAGTCGTCATTAAAAGAATCATAGATTCCTTTAATAGGAGTATAAGGCAATGTTTTTATGAGTTTGTCTGCAAACTCAGAAGTTACATAAGCACCATTGCGATTTTCTCCGCTATAAAAGATACGAACACGCGCTTTTGAAATTACCTCATTATAAGGTTCTAAATTTCCATATACTTCTACGGAAAATTGATTTAGTTTATCACTCATCTAATTTCCCCCGTATTATTAGCCGATTCATCATTCTTTAAAGTCTGCGGCGCTTTTTCATCATCAGTCTTTTTTGGCGCGCCCATAGGATTAGCTCCTATGGGTCCTGTGGATTGTGTATAAGAAGAATTTAATGGAATAAACTTCTTTGTCAAATTCAACACGTCATTTTCAAGTGTCTTGACATTTAAAATATCTCGTTGAGAAAAGCCCATCGCAATAGCGGGCATTAATAGACTATAACCGCTCTGTGCGAGTTTGAAACAAATATCTACAAATTCTTTTCGATTCTGTTCGCAGACAGGATATATCGTGTATTTAAAGCTAATGTTGTTATTTGCAAAAAGTTGATTTACCAACTGAGTAGTAAAAAAGGCATATCGTGTAGCAAAAATCATCATAATAGAAATATCCATTTTAATTGATGCCGCCAAAGTCGCACTACCAGTTGAGCAGAAAAGTTCAGAGCTAACGCCCGCGTTATTGTAGATGTTCTTATACATTCTATCCAATGTGTTATTAATTGTATCTGCTGAGCTGGAGGATGCTACCGCTTCGATATTTCCATAAGTAGTTAAAACACTTACATTACGGTTGCCCTTCATCATACCAACTGCACCTTCGTGCATAAGTTGGACTTCGTCTGGTTCAAAAAGAAGCGTACCATCACTAAGATGAGGTATCTCTTGAACCAAAATTTTTCGTATATTCTCAAGCGCGCGAGCTTGTTCAATATCGATAGCATTATCATATTCAACACAAGCTTCAATTGCACTTAAAAACATTGGACGACCATCAAGTGCGGGGAAGCATACCCCTACATCTGAGGGAATCAGAATCCACTGAGGACCTTTTCCCTTCTTATATTTCCTGTAAGCCGTTACGATAAATTTAGGATAAGAATTTAAAGCTTCTTTTCTTTTCGCTTCTGAGTGGATGGTATCAAAATAGGCAACATTAAATTCAACAATATCATTTCCAAGTTCATCCTTGAAATTGGTCGCGCAATAATTAGGCGGCAAATCAATTATTGAAAGTACATTCTTGTTTAATTCTGATATAACACCATAATAACACCCATCAACGAGTGCCCGCTGAGAGAATCCCACAAATATATTTCTCAAAGGAACGGAATCTATAAAGTCAATTGCACGCTGATAACGCTTCTGTAGGTGAGAAGTGGAGAGATTCTGACCGAAACTTGGATTAGGTATTAGTAAGCCCGCATAATCCAAAAGCGTCGCATAGTACAGTATAAGCTTTTTATAAATACCGTCTTTGAGAAAGTAGTTGCGAGAAAGTTTTTGTTGCTCTTCAAGCGAGCCAGATTCAACTATGCGCTTTATCTCTTCGGGCTTATAGTCTCTTGTCGAGGTAGTATAACTGCGGAAATAAGAACTATTCCACGCCCGATCATTAGTCGCTATTAGTGAATCCTTAACTTTCGCAAAGGAGGTTGCAAAATCAGGTTCCTTAGACGATATTTGATTGTTATCATTACCGTTAGAACCGGTCATAGGTTAGATACCTCCTGTAAAAAATATTAATTGCCGAGAGCCGCCGCGCCGTTTAGCCTTTTTAAAGGTTTCTTCCTCATACTCTTTTATGCGCCAAAGCCCATAAGCAAAGGCAGAGTATTTATCTTTAGGGTACCTTTCATTGATTCTTTCAAGAACAATATCGGTGCCCGCACCTGTGCGTTTTAAACGCAGGTTTGCCATTTCTTGGAAGAGGTTTGTCGTCATCTCGTGTGGCATAAGTCTTTTAACTCTTTGCTCCACCAACATTTTTCGACCTACCTTAGTAGAAAGCAAGGCAACTTTTGCTTCTTGCTCTTTAATAAGAAAACGAACTCGACCGCCATTTAACTTGGCATAGCAATTACTGTGAATTTGAGAGTTAAGAGAAGCGGATGCTTTAATTCCATAAAGGATACATTTAGCATCCTTTGGCTGAACTTTTCGGTAGTTTTGGTCATTTATAAAACCATAAGGCGGGTAATATGTCCCATCTTCACCGAACTGCGCACGAATCATTTCATCACCAAGTCCGACTCCCAAGCCGTTTGTGTCAAGCACAACTTCGCGCGGATTGTACAGACTAATTAGTCGTTTAATATCGGCCGCTTGGCGAGAAAAGGGTTTCGTCTCAGGAGTGCGGCCAAGAACCTCGATATTTACGAGGGTTGCATAGTATTTTCCGTCAAGATTACTAACTTTGAAAATACAGGCTACAGTTTGGTCGCTGAGTCTGCCAACCATTACTTTCCATACGAGTCGTTAATTCGTATGCGTTTTCTAAGAAACTGCTATATGTTTCCATATAGATAAGACTATATCTTTATCCTCGAGGGATATTTTCTATTTCGACTCACTTGAGCCTACTCTCTTGCGAGATAGTCGTTGAACCAATTGTTTAATATAGTATCAATATTGTCAAAGTCAAAATAACCAATTATTAAATAATTATAACCATGCGCAACAGCTTCTTTTTCTTTTTCTGCATCGATTTTTTGTTGTTCTTTGAGAGGAACTTTAAAATATTTATTTTCTAAGTAATGCTGTTCGCCGTTGTATTCAATAATTAAATTATAATCTGGCAGATAAAAATCATATCTTCTTTTTTTGTTAGATTGCCAACTAAAAGAGTATTCAATTTCAAAAGTCTTTTCATTACTCATAAGCCAATTTGTGATTTTTTGTTCGCCTTTGCTGCGTTTCTTGTTACAATGCGGGCATCCAAAGTTATCATAAAGTTTTTTTACTTTCGTCTTCCATATAAAGCCGCATTTATGTCTAACAAGAACCTTTTCATCTCTTGAAGAATACTCACTTAATAGTTCGTATTCTGTAGGAAGTAAAGCTTTTACCGCTTGAGTGTTTAAAAGTTCTCTACCAACACAAAAAGGACAGTTAGGATTTTTAAGAAATTCACTCCATGGCTTACTGTAAATTTGCTGGCATTTTAAACATTTAACTCTTACCATATACTTTTTTGTTTCTGCTCTGTACCAGAAATCAACAAGTTCCATATCAGGGCTGTTTGAAATATAACTTTTAATTTTTTCTAAATTACTAAAATGTTTTGCTTGTTTGTTGTCAGTATTATAACAAAAGCAAATACCCTTTCGAGAAGAATTAATATAGTTATTAAAACTTGAATATTGAGTTATCTTTCCGCATTTCAAACATTTTATTGAAAATGGCTTACTAACTCTTGTATATTCAACTATTTCAAAAGGTTGATTTGGAAACTTGTCTTTAATTCTTTGACAAATCTCGTCTTGTGATACTATCTTCATAATTACCTCCAATTGGTGCGGATTGGCTCTTTTTAATACTTAGGCTTGCGCCATATACCATACTGATATTTGTTTCTACTTTCGTAACATGATAGCATCGAGGCAATGCTATTTTAGTATATCAGTCTTTAAGCGTTCCCCGCTTTTAAGAAAATTTTGCATTTGCTAATCGCTTAGCAAAGGGACATTATTTTATCCACTGAAATTAAGTAGAATTGATTTTTTGTAAGTCTATTCGAAGCGTGCAATTCGGGATTTTTAATTTTCCTATATTTTGATATCTTATCAAAGTCAAACCAAGAATCACTATCACCGCCGCTCCAACATGACATATACTCGCGCGCAAACGATTCTTCGTTGTAAGACGGTGACATCTTTAAGCCATTAATATAGCTCTTATCAATTAGCCCGTGCATCATCGGGACTCGATAATCGCATCCCATAACAAAGGCTGTATCAGGTTCTATTATAGCTGTCTCAAAGCTATCGATAAGCTTGTCATAAGCATAAGAGGTTTTGGACCCAGCAGATGTCATTATTGCCTGTTGCTGGTTTGGTTCCTTCGGGTTTACGGTGTTATCGGGAAGTCGACGTGATACGTTCATGAGCGGGAGCACTATTTCAGTGATCTCCTTCTCATCATGGTCTCTTAACTCATCCAGCAGACCACCATGACGTCTTCCGCCTCGAGTACTATCAACAGCACCAACCACGGTAAACTGTGAACCATTTCTTAGGTTAATTGTTACATAGTCTTTACCATAGTTACCCGGGAGTTCAGCAACACTTCCTCCTACAACTTCTCGCCGCAAGAGTGGGAAGAGTTGAAAGATTTCGGTGAACTTTTCCTTCGCAATCTGCGCGCCCTGATTTTTATGCGGCGCGCATATGAAACGTTTAGTACGAGGTATAAACACACATTGGAGGAAAATTCCCAGTATCGTAAGGAAAGACTTGGAGAATGCACGGCAAGCGCTAACATAAACAATCTTGTATCGCATGAGCGCGCGCAACACTATTCTTTGATAAAAGAAGAGACGAAATGAAGAATCAGCCGGTTTAATCATATCCAAAAATAAGTCTGGATAAGCAGTAAAGAAATTACAATACTTCTTAACAAGCTCCTCATTCTTCTCAAAGAAATCCTGTCCTAAAACAACACCCTTATCAATTGGTAAGCCTTCTCGCTCTCCAACTTGCACATCATCAAAGTCCTGTGCATATTTATGAATTAATTTCATGGTCGCGCGCACTTGTTAGTCATGATCAAGATCCGATTGAAAATCCTCATCTTCTTCACTAAGAAGCTTATCGTACCCATCTGCCTCATACTCATCAAGCGCATACTCACCTCCCGTATCATAGCGGTCTTCGGCTTTTTTCGCGTTTCGTAAAGCCTCAATACGGCGAGTTATCTCGTCACCAATGCCTGTTTCGTTCGTATAAAGTTTTTGGTTGAAAGCTTGGATATTCTTCATTGTCTCGTCAACAACATCCCTTGACACATTGTCAAAATATTTGTTCCTCCAACCTCTTTTCTCAAGCCACGAGAAAAGTTCTCCAATAGAGTCGAAATCGTTAATATTTTTTGTATTCTTCGGTGTAAAGTCCGCCGCCTTGACGAGAGTATCGTAACTCTTCAAAAGTTTGTCGAAATCTTCTCCATCTCGAATTCTGCGGTCAATCTCGCTTGATATCTTACAAATCTTTAAAGCTTGGTCAGATTGAAGTGCGCCATTGACATTCTGTGTGGCAAGCAAACCATTATACAAATTCTCCAAATATAATAAATTCTCCGTATCATAGTTGCTGCCCCATTTCTCTCGAAGCTTCCGAAGTTTCTCCTTACCAATGCCGGGAAGCTCAAACTCAAGTAAGCCTTTTTCCTCAAGCCTTCGAAATTCTTCGTTATAATCTTCCCACCCGAAAGTTGAAAATTCTTCCGAAAGAAAGATTTCCGCATAGGTATGAAAAACTTTGCGGCCGTTTGTCTTGTGAAGTCGTTCAAATTCTTTCGGAACGAAAGGTATATCTGCCCATTGGCAGAACTTGTTGACAACTGCCCAATCAAAATTCTTCTCCTCTAAATATCCCGCGCAACACTCGTCGCAAATCGGAAGTACCCCATCTGGATAAAGCCAAGACTTGGTTGGCGCGAAATCTTCTGGGCCAAGATGGTTGCCGCATCGCGCGCAAATTTTCTCGGAGAAAGTTTTAGTCCGTACTCGTAGAAGTGGTTGCATCTATCTCTTCCTCCATATGTGCGGCGGTTTGACACTCGGCCGCATCATTATAATCGACGGGCGCGCGCGGTATAAGTAAGCTTGTAGGTAAATGCTTATATTTCTTGTCTGCATGGAGTTCGCTCTCGTCATCCTCTGAAAGCGCGGCCTCCATAATCCAAATCAAATTATGACGCTGGGTAGGTGTAAGTCGAAGAAATTCCTCAAGCATATCCTCATAGATTTCAACAAAACTACGAATATCTTCTCCTTTTTCCGCCTCACCCATAAGTCGAATCTTCAAGACGCGCGCGATACCAATAAACTCGTCCACAGGCATGTTCGCAAGCAAATTCACAAAGTACGAAAATTGACGCACCTCAACTTTACTTGCCGAATCGCGTTTTTTCTTTATTTTCTTCTTCAATGTTCTTCCTCCTTTCTTTGTTTTGACTTCCGCGCACGTTCTTCCTTATCGCATCTCTTACAACGTCCTGTAAGTCCATCGCTTGCGCGGCTCTTCTTAACGAAAAAATTATTACTACGAAGTAGCAGGCGGCCGCATCCAGTACAAACTTTCCAGTTCTCGGGAAAAAATAAATTCTCTAAAAGTTCACGATGAATGCGCGCAGCCGTTGCAATTTGAGGTATGATTTTTTGTCTATAGATAGTTGAAATGTAGTTGTCGGTATAGTGGCTACCGTAGGTTTCGTTGAGAGCTTGCGCGATATGGGCGTTGGTTTCTCCGCGAAGTTTTCGTGCGAGAAGATCGTTTTGGGATTCGCTTAGATTTGCTTCGCGTGCGTAGTAGGTAAAAATTTGTTGGAGAGGGGTGTCGCGGAAGTCTTCGCGAAGCTCTAAAAATTCGGCTAAGTGGGATTCTTTCCGAAAGTCAAAAATTACGTCAGGGTCGGTTTTTTTCCACAATAGACCCGAGAGTGCGCGCAGGTCTTTCTCCCCAAAATTTTGGGGCAGCAGTTTATCAAACTCTACGAAAAACTCGGGTGCGTACCGAAGCGGCAAAATCTCAAGTTCGACGGGAATAGAAGGGCCGGTATCGTCTTCTGCGGGCGAATGGAGCATTGCGCGCTGAGTTGGAGCCGAAAACGAGTCGCGAAGCGTATACTGCTGGCGGCGCAGTTCGACGAGATGATGGCGCTCCTTTAAGTAGGAGAAGCTTGTCAACAAGAAAGACTTTTGGTGGGCGGCTTCGATTTCGGCAGGTTTTAATCTTGCTAAAAGTTCCGCGCGGGGCGGAGTTTTTCGCTTGCCAAGTCGACGTTCATACTCACAAAGTGCGAGGTCCAAAACGTCAATTTCCGTCCAAAGGGCTTCAAAGAGGACGAGTAGGTCGGGCGGTGCATCTTGGCGAGTTTTTTTGCGGGAGAAGACCTCTCGCGTAACTTTGGTTGGAACGTAGGATTTGGGAAGAATTTCGGATTCTCCAGCCGTACTTACAAGTTCGTCGAGGGATGCGGGTTCTTTTTGTGTCCATGACTTACGTCTGCGGCCGAGGTCATATTGACCTTTTTGTTCGCCATTCTTTCCATCTTCGTCGAATCCCCAAAGCACATATGCGGCACACGTATCCAATTCGGCGGGAGACGGTTCAAAAGGTAAACCTTCAATATATTGTGAGAGGAACTCGACACGTTCTTTTGCGGTAGGGAGTTCCCAATTTAGTTGTAGGCGATTCAAATTTCGGTTCTCCTTATAGGTTTATTATAGGTAAGAATATAGGTAAACGTTAGGTAAACGTATAAATGTCTATATTCTCTCTTTGTATATATTATACAAACTTTTTTCGAGAAAATCAAATTTCGGTGACGAAAAGAGAGAGAGAGAGAGAGAGGCTTACAATAATTTTCTAAAAAAGAATTAAAAAAATTTTTAAGTTCGTAGTTTTTTGTTGGCAGCGGTTTTTATTTTCGGATTTAGAAAAATAAATGTTACCAGAAATAACCCCCACCTTTATTTTTTAGAATAAAGAATAATAAAAGTGAAGAGAGCATTCGTCAATATGCATAAATAAAGATTGATATACCCGCCTATCTTCGTGCAACATGACAATGGATTTTTTTAAAAAAGTGCTTGCAATTTGTGTTTATATCTGCTATAATTTATTTGTAAACCGAACGAAAAAGGTTTACAAAATACATACGAAAGTAGGACAAAAAAATGACAATTCGTGAAAAGAAAATTGCAGAAGTAAATGCTTATCTCGAAAAAACACAATCTATTAATTACCATTGTAAGCCCACAAACGGCATTGACAGCGGGCGCGGCGGTAAAGCGTTTGAAGCTCTTGTAAAGCTCTATCTCGGTAATTACAAGTTTAAAGGCATCGCGGCGAAAGAGTTCGCAACGGACACAACGAAACGCATAAACGGCGAGCGCGTTAAAATTGAAATAAAGTGTAACGCATTTGAGATTGAACGACTCGACGAGAACGGCGTAACAATCTATTCAATCCGCGACAATGATTATATTGTATACGCGCCCGACTTCGATGACCGCGCACCCGTTGAATTGCAAGCATATGTTATTCCGGCTCAGCTTTTCATCGATGAGCTTGAAAATGCGGGCTGTATACGCTTAAAAATGAGTACGCCTATGACAGCAAGAAAAAAGGCGGGTGAGCCGTTCTTCTATGATAGAATATCAATTCAAAATAACAGCCTTAAAAAGCTTGACAAGATATATGATATTCTCGAAGAAAACGGAATGAATTTAAAAGAGTTCAAGGACGTGTGCGGGGCTTAAAGCCCCGCCCGCTCGGGTGATATACAAGACTAACTATAGAATGGAGTAATAGTAATGACTGGACTTGTAACAGTAAAAAACGGTGCTTCTGTTGAAACAATCAATAAAATAATCGATGAATATAACGCGCAAACGAAGCGTGAAGCTAAAGCATTTGAAAAATTAAAAATATGCCGAGATGTTTATGAGCAAACTTTTTCCGATAATGCGCTGGATAACTATGAAAACGCCCTCGAATGGTATCTTAAAATGACCGATGTAACAGAGAACATACTAACCATTCTCGAAGCATACGGCGGCGAGATAGAATGGGAAGATTGATAACGGGGCGGTGAATAACCGCCCTATCTCTATGCCCACGAAGTGACATATCATTACCTTGTATATGCTTATATCGCACCATAGAGTTGGGACGTCGGACGTCCCATCTTCGGGCTTGTAATCGTGCCCGCTCTGTGGTATAATAGACTCAACAAAAAGAAAAGGCGGTACATAGCAATGCAAAAGTATGATGTTTATTATTGTGAACTTGGAAATAACCTTGGCAGTGAGCAAAGTGGTCTGCGCCCGTGTGTTATTTTACAGAACGACAAAGGCAACAAATATTCACCGACCACTATTGTTGCGCCCGTCACCACAGCTACGAAAAAGAAGCTGCCAACGCATTGTGAGCTGCGGCTGGAGTTTGTTCACGGAACAGTTCTTCTTGAACAGCTCCGAACAGTTGATAAGTCTCGTTTGATAAAATATTGCGGCAATATAGAAGATTCGCAGCTACAAAAAAAGATTGATAAGCTGGTAAAGATAAGCCTCGGGTTAGACTGAGGTTTATTTTTTCGGAAAATTGGGCATTTAGAATTAATGGGAAAATGTTGGGACGTCTCACGTCCCAGAATTATAATTGACAAAAGATTAAAAATAGGTTATAATATATACAGAAAGTAAAGGAAAGGACAAAAAGAAAATGAGTATAGAATTAAAGTTTGCATTACAGACAGTATTTGATATACTGATAGTAATAATGGTTATCGGTGGATTTGTAAATGAGAAGAAGCTGATAAAGTTTGAAGAAAAGCTGAAGCTGCGTTTAGCGAAAATTTTGTACAAGCTGCTTTTGCCTTTTCACGAAGCAAAGGAAAATATCAAAAAGAAATAACCCGCTCACAAGCTACGAAAGGAGACTTATTTATGGGATTTATGGGATGTCTTATGTTTGTCGGAATACTCGCACTGATGTCTTGCATTGGTGCCGCACTTGGAAGTTCATAACTACGATTCGCGCGATGTGATAATTTGTCACATTTGCGCAATTGTAGGTTTTACCGAAAATTTGATTGTAGGTTTAAACTTAGTTCTTATATAGATATATAAATACCAATACTATATACTATATATTTATATATTTATAGAAAATTCCTTTTAAGAAAATCTTGCAAAAAGTCGGGACGTCATACGTCCCAGAACTACGGATTGACAAATACCAAAATTCAGAGTATAATATAAACAGAAACAAAGAAAGAAGGGAAATAAAAAAATGTGGTATAATTATTGCGGTGAACCCGCAGGCGAAACCGAAGAAGAAGCAAGAGAATTTGCAAAGAACGAAATGTCGATGTTTGATTTAATTGAAAGTATAGTCGCTTATGGTGGTTATGATAAATATCTCCGCTGGTGTTTATCACAGGATAATTTCTGGGAGGAATTTGATGATGACATTATAGCAAGTGATGATATTTACTTTAGAGAGAACTTTACAGAAAGGGATGAAGAAGAATGAAAATTTATTATGGCTATGTAAATCAAGAACTGCTGACAGAGCAAGAAGCAAGAGAATATACCGAACAGGATGTTCGAGAAGATAAATACGGTATATGGGAATTTATTATAGACCATTATTCCCATAGCGAAATTATAGAAAAATTGCCTCCTGATTTTATTGAAGAAATTATAAAAACAATAACAGAAAATCAACTTGAAAATGAAAATCTTTTTTGCGTAAGAGATTTTTAAAGGAGAATTAAACATGAAAATTTTTTATGATTATGACCGCAACAGAATATTAACCGAAGAGGAAGCAAGAGAAAGTGCTCGGGAGAATGTTATAAATGATACTTATGCCTTGTTAGAGTTTATCGAAGATAATTATTCCTGCGAAGAAATTCTTAGCAGTTTTAAATTGGATTTTCTCGAAAGCGTTATTGAGAAAAATGTAGAATCATGGCTTAATGAGGATGAATATTTTCTTGTAAGAGAAATTCCCGACTAACAATGCCCGCGTGACTTTTTGTCACGCGGATTTTTTTCTATAATAAGTTGGGACGTAAGACGTCCTAACTCTTCTGTTGACAATTCGCGCGCGGTCGTGTATAATATAAATGTAATCAAACGAAAGGAATAAAATAAATGATAAAAGAAATTTGGTTCGATATGGACGGAACTATTGCCGACCTCTACGGCGTTGAGGGGTGGCTTGACGATATCAAGAATGAACGAGCTGACGCCTACAAAAATGCTCGCCCGCTCGTTAATTTGCAAGTGCTTGCTCGGCTGTTAAATCGTCTTTTGCGACAGGGGTATGAGGTGGGAATTGTCTCATGGACTGCGCGTGACTCATCAGAAGAATACGCGGAAATTGTCGAAGAAGCAAAAAGACAATGGCTTTCAAAGCATCTTGCCAGCGTCCATTTTTCTCATATCGATATTATCGCATACGGAACTCCAAAGCAGATAGGGCGAAACGGGATTCTTTTTGATGATGAAGAAAGAAATCGTACCTCTTGGAATGGTATTGCTTATGATGCCGATAATATTCTTGAAATACTTCGCGGAATGTGACGAAATGTCACACCCGCACTTGTAGGTTAGGACGTTGGACGTCCCATCTTCTCTCTTGACTTTTCGTAGAAAAAATTATATAATAATTACAGCAAAAAAGAAAGGAAGAAAAAAATGTCAAAGGAATTAATTTTAATTTTTATTATCCTAAATGTTCTCAATGTTATAATCCAAACAATAAAATCTCTTGCCACAATAAAATGCGGTAAGGTGGGCGCAAGTATTGTAAATGCAATCGCTTTCGGATTGTACACTATTGTGGTTGTATATACTGTGTGTGAACTGCCGTTGTGGTTCAAAGTTATTGTCGTTGCAGTTGCTAATTTTATTGGTGTGTTTTTTGTTAAATGGTTGGAAGAAAAATTCCGAAAAGAAAAATTATGGAAAGTTGAACTTACAATTCCGCGCGGGGTGTCTCCCGAAATTTTTTCGGAATATCTCGGCGAAAATTCAATTCCCTTTAATTATATTGATATAGATAAATATGTAATCTTCAATTGTTTTTGTACCACAGGAGAAGATACCGAAAAGGTAATAGAAATTGTAAAAAAATATGGTGGAAAATATTTCATTTCCGAATCAAAAATGTGACGCGCGCCTTGTGGGTTTTCTCACAAGGCAAAATTATAGGTGGGACGTAATACGTCCCAAAATGTAAGTTGACAGATAAGGTATAATGATGTATAATATATACAGAAAATAAAGAAAGGAAAGAAGAAAATGAAAGTTTATATTGATGAAAATCGAGAGGTTTATACTGAAAATAATATTGATGATAAAATAAGAGAAATATTAGAGAATTTTGATTATGAGGGTGTAGTAGATTATCTACTTTCTAAGTATACAGAGGGAGACATACTTAATATGTTAAATCCCAATGCTCAAGAGGAAGTATTTGACCATTTAAAAATGGACATATTACAAGAAAATTTCTACGAACAGGAAATTGACGTATAATATATACAAAAATAAAGAAAGGATAATGAAAATGTGGTATAGTAGTTTTGATAATGAGCCGATAGGTGAAGATGAATACGACGCAAGAGAGGCAATAGTTGAAAATATGACAGTTGAAGATTATCTCGAATTTTTTCTCAGCGATTCTGATTTAATGGAGAAAATTGTTCGTTGGGGATTCAATAATGGAATTTTTTATCCCGAATTTGAAAATGAATTAGGAGATATTGAGGAGCAGTTCTTTAAAGAAAATGCTTATTACGAAGAAGAGGATGAAGAAGATGTAGAAAATTAAGTGACGGTTTATCCCGTCCTTATATATTGGGACGTCACACGTCCTAAAACATAAGTTGACAAAATCATCAAAAAAATATATAATATAAATGTAAATAAAAAAAGAAAGGAAAAAGAAAAATGACAGTCTATATTAATAAGAATTATGAAATTTATACTGAAGAAACTATTAACAAAGAAATAGCACAAAGATTCAACAATGGTAATTATGACGGGGTAATAGCATATATGACAGACCACTATTCAGATAAAGAATTATTTGCTATGTTGCCCTCTAATATTCAAGCAGAGATTCTTGAAGATGCTAAAGAGCGGATATTAGATATTGATTTTTTTGAACGCGAGATAGATGACCCAAAATGCCCTTTTAGTAAATGTCCGTATATAAAATAACAAGCGTCGCGTGACAATTCGTCGCGCGGTTCTTTCTTGGAGTTCTGGGACGTCATACGTCCCAACTCCCGTGTTGACATTCTTTTATCTCTATGGTATAATACTATCAGAAATTAAAGAGAGGACAAAAACAAATGGAAAAATTCGACAGAAGAAGAAAGTACTATATGATTCTCGACTGCGAGACGGCAACCTTGCCGTTTACCTCAGAATATAATAATGCTGAGGACAAGAAAAAAATAGCCATTGCAAAGCCACTAATATATGATATCGGCTATCAAATAATTGATATCAACGGCAATATTCACAAGCGAGTAAATTATCTGATATCCGAAACTTTTTTCGATATGCAGATATTCGCAACGGCTTATTATGCCGCAAAGCGTTCAATATATCTTGAGCGACTTGAGCGCGGCGAGATAACACTTGCAAGGTGGGATACATTCGCGGCAGAGTTTGAGAACGATTTAAAAGTTGTAACCGCAACAGGTGCATATAATTCGATGTTTGACTTTAAAAAAGCAATTCCTTTCACGGAAAAATACGTCCGCGCAGTTTATAGCGGAAAATATAACGCCTTTATTAATACTGAAAAGAAAAATTGCGAGCGTATTCTTCGCGGTGGGAATAATAATAATCGTTGTTTTAAACCCGATGTTTTTACTTTCCGTGATATTGATTATCCTTTATTTGATGTTTGGGGGCTTGCTTGCACTCATCTATTGAATAATGATGATTTTAGAAATTTTTGTAAAGAAAATAATCGCGTTACAAGTAGCGCGAAGTATTATTCCACAACAGCAGAAACGGCATACCAGTTTTTAATGCTCGATGATAATTTTGAGGAAGCACATTGCGCGATTGATGACGCGGAAATTGAATCAGAAATTTTTGCTCTAATCGCAAAAAAGACAAAGCATAAATTCGAGCGCGGAATTATATATTTCCCGTTTAGAATAATAGGACGCGCAGATATTGACGATTAAGAAACAAAGGTGGTGACAACTCATCACCTTTTTTCTCCACATAAAATGGGACGTTCTACGTCCCAAGTCAAGTATTGACTTCTCACTCAAAAGAGACTATAATATAACTGTAATCAAGAGGAAAAAGAAAAGACCCCTTGAAAAATTAAAAAGTCAACGACAGACTGAAAAACGAGAAAGGAAAAAAGTTATGACAAGAAAGGATTTTTACACCGCAGTTATCGAGGCAAACATCAGTGAGGATATGAACGCTTTTGCTGACAAGGAACTTGCCAAGCTTGCTCACGAAGTCGAGTATCGCCGCAACACTCCCACGAAGAAGCAGAGAGAGAACGAGGACATCAAGGCAACGATTCTCACCCACTTCACCGCGGGCGTCCACCTTTCAGGCGCAGAGGTCGCCGAAGCAGTCGGCATTACTTCTCAGAAAGCAAATGCACTTCTCAAGCAGTTGGCAACCGAGGGAAAGATTGTTGTCGAGGAAGTCAAGAACGGAAAGCGTCTTGTCAATTCCTATTCGATAGCCGAGTAATCAAAAACGGGCGGGATAATTCCCGCCCAAAATTTTACCAAAAAACTGGGACGTTAAACGTCCCAAGTCAAATCTTGAAATTTTTTAGAAAATAGGGTATAATATAAACAGAAAAAAAGAAAGAGAGGAAATTTTCAATATGACAAGAAAACAAGAACAGGACAAAAGACGGTCGGAATTTCTCAAAAAATTAATTGCCTTTATTGAATCCGAGGGAGACGAAGCAATTCAGATAAAGAAAAATGAAGTTGCTTTCCCGATTGTATTCGATAATGGTGACGAGGCTTTTATGAAAATCGCGGTAAGTATTCCCGCGGGCAGTCGTGACGGCGATATTTTTGACGCTTACTCACTTCACGAAGAATTTGAGATAAACGAAAAAAAGAAAGCCGAGACGGCAAAAAGAAAAGAAGAAGAGAAGAAAAAGAAAATTGAACGTGACGAAAAGCAACGCGCACAGAATAAACTCATAAAAGGAAAAAGAGAGAAAGAGGGTTAAACCCTCTTTTTTCTTTTGGCGAAAATTCTAAGTTGGGACGTTATACGTCCCAAGTCAAGCGTTGACATTTCTCCCCTATAAGAGTATAATATAACTGTAATCAAGAGGAAGTAAACCTCTTGAGCAAAACCAAAAAGTCAATGACAGACTCTAAAACAAGAAAGGGAAGTATTATGACACAGAAAGAGTTTTTCGAGAGCATTATGAGCAATGATGTTATCACCGAGGAAATGAGAACTCATGCAGCGGACGAACTTGCAAAGATTGAGGTTCGCGCTGAGAAGCGTAAGACAACGCGCAACTCAAAGAATGACGGACTCAAGGAAGCAATTCTCGCGTGCTTCGTCGGTGATACTCCGATGACGGGCAAACAGGTTGCAATTGCACTTAACATCACTCCGCAGAAAGCGAACGCGATTCTCAAGCAGATGACCGAGGACGGTTCGCTCACTGTCTCACAGGTCGCAAACGGCAAGAGACTCATTAATTCGTATACACTGCCGACCGCGTAAATGTAAGTATAGAAGTAAGGGGGCAATAGTCCTCTTATTTCTTTTATGGTAGGTTGGGACGTTACACGTCCCAACTTTATTTTTTATTTTTCTTCAAAAGTATTGACAAGTATTTCCGAAAATAGAATTTAAATATAAAATCTCATTATAAAATCTCATTATCGAATATTCCTCTCTATTCTTAAATGTGAAATTTTGTCACCTCGGCGATTGTAGGTTGTCCCGTATACACCAATGTACTGAACCGTAGGTACGCCTCTATATATTACCCCGTATAAGCTGCAAATAAGCTGCGTTTGAGCTGCGAATTGGCACCACTGATAAGCTGCGTTCTTACTTCCCACTAATAAGCTGCGTCTTGGTCTCTCGCCTACGATTCGCGGCGGTATATACCGAGCGGGTTACGTATGAGCTGGAAAAGATAAATAAGCTGTTAGATGAGCTGCGCTTTAGTTAAGTGAAGCGGGCGCAATTGTAAAGAAAAAAGGCCAAGGGAAACCTTGGTCTTCTCTCGTTTTGTTTTTTACTTTACAATCGTTCGAGCGGGCATACTTATGCTTCTGCCTTGAAGTAACCCTTCTGTGTACCCTTGCCTGTAACTTTGACATCCTGAACCTGCGCGCGACCCGCCGCAACGAGAGCACGAAGAAGAGCTGTAGCCTTCTGGGTGGACGTGCCAAGTATAGCTGCAACATTTGATGCGGTAATAGGCTCGACGGTGAGTATATCGGTCTCAATCTGGGCAAGGAGAGGTTCGTTCTCCTGCGCTTTCTTGGACTGACGCTCACGGCGACTCTCATTAGCCTTGTCGATATTGGCAAGTGCATGGGAAGCGAAGGCTTCCATCTCAGCGGTTACGGTAGCACCCTCAACGATAGTGGTGAAAAATTCTCTCTGTGTCATTCTTTTTAGTCCTTTCATTTTTAGAGTTGGAAGTAAAGGGAGACGAAGTTTTTAAATGCGAGAGGCAGAGTTAACGGTTTCACGGTTTTCGTCTCCCTTACTTTCTATATATATTATAGCGCGATTTTAGAGAGAAAGCAAATTTTGGAAGCAGGTAATGTAGGTTTTAACGTAGACCGTCGTATAAGCGGGAGTACCTACACTCCTACCTATAAGCGCGCAACCCGCTCGACATAAACATTTTAATTAAGTGAAGTGCGCGCATTCTCATAGGTTCTAAAGCCAAATAAAAAACACCTACAAGACGCGCGGGACATTGGTTGGTTTGCCCGCTCCGAAAAATTTAAAGGTTTTTGCCTTTGGTTTTTTCATGAGTTTAAACTTCATTTCAACAAGGTAAAACAAAAGAAAAAGAAAAAGATTTTAACGCCAAGAGAGCGGGTTAAAAAGAATTGGAAAGAAGATTTTTCTTTTGGGAGCGGGTCGAATTTTGAGACAGATTTACGGTTTCGCGCACATATAAGTATACTTGTGAGTATACTTGTAATTATACTTGTAATTATACTTATAATTTGACACATTTTTTTATACTTACAATATCAAAACGCTACATATTAATACAATAAATTACGAAAAAGCCTACAGTTTTTCCCAAAATTTCCACAAAATTTTCAGAAAAAATTATAGAATTTTCACAAAATTTTCACAAAATTTTCACAAAATTTTCACAAAATTTTCACAAAATTTTCAGAAAAATTTCAGAAAAAATTACAAGAAATTTCAGAAAAAATTACAATTAAACCTATATATATTGTAAGTATACTCACAAAAAAATTTGTAAATCTCCAAAGTTTGAGGGCACCGTCCATTTCAAATACTAAACCACTTTTTAGACTTGCATCTATCCATTTCAAATACTAAACGCCTATAAGGATTTGCCACTGCCCCTCCAAACACTAAGGCGCCGCGATCTCCCTTGCGACGACGGCGATAGGAAATTCCATACCCGGATAGTGTAAGTTTACACGAAGGTCTACACGCCAACCTACAGGGCGGGCAACCGGGGTTCGGAGAAACGAAATCCCCATATATTGTAAGTAGAAACCTAAGCAAAAACTCAAGGAGAAAATCCAAAGCGAGACCCCTTCCTCTCCTTTTCCCCCCGAAATTTTCTACTTCCACCCCAATATACATAGGTAGAAACACAGGTCTTTCCATCCATATACATAGATATAAACTTACAATATACATAGGTATAAACTTATAAAACCCCCTATTCTTCGCTTCTTCTTCTTTCCCCTTTCGCCCTCTTCATATATTGTAAGTAGAAACATAGACGAGACCCATATATACTTGTAAGTATACTTGTAAGTATACTTACAATCAACTCGTATATACCTATGTATAAACCTATACTAAAACTTATACTAAAGCCTACAATACCGCCTACAAGCCCTTTCCCCTTTCGCGCCATACCGTACCTCCGCGCTACGCGCTTCGGTACTAAATGTGCGAAAGGAAAAAGGGGTTATTTCTTCGGAAGAAAGCCGTATATACTTGTAAGTAGAAATATAAGTATACTTGTAAGTATACTTGTAAATATACCTATAAAAAAATGTAAGTATACTTACAAGTATACTTACATTTCTACTTAGGTTATTACTTAGGTTACTCTTGAGCTTCTACCTATTTTTCTACTTACATTAAGAAGTAGAGAAACCCTACAATCCTCTCTACAACTTTCGTCCAATTTTTCGAATTTCAAAAAATTTTCTTTCCGCTTACTCCCAAACCTACATCTGCGCGCGACCCTCTTCTCTTATCAAAAAAGACTCCATCGCCCGCTTTATAAATTTGTATAATGCTTATTCCTTACGGTTTAACATCCACATCAACGGGAAACTCAGTATGAAATTCTACGACATAATGATACGGGTCAGCATGTGTGCCTGTTATATCTTCCACAACATAGAGTGTATAATCGTTGAGATAAATATAGTTCTTCTTATATTTGTTCGGACCTACTTTGCAAGTCACAACAAGTTCGTCGGTTTCATTGTTGCTTATGCTCATATAGCCCTCGGCGTACATCACTATTTTGTCAGTACGTGCATTATAAACGGTAATGCGCCTTTCGCAATTGAAGTTATCGGCGGCAAGGCTCATATTGTGGTTGACCTTATCAGCCTCTCTACAACCAGTAAAGCCGATTGTAGCAAATACGATAATCAATATTGATATTATAATTGCGATAATTCTTTTAGCCATTTGTTATTCTCCTTTTTATAATATTATATAATAATTGCTTAATACCCCATGTCTTCTTCTTCCATTTCCATAAGCATTTCATTTAACGATATAAAGAAATCCTCAATTTCCTCGGGGCTTGGTGCTTCATCAGGACATGTATGGTCATCAACTAATGTAGATTCTGACACCAGTCTATCATACAGCGTTTTAAGTGCCTTTCCAGCCTCTTCAGGACTGGCGTGCTCATCAACAACATATACCAAATCATTCTCTACTATAGGATTTGACTCCTTATCTGTATAGACGATTTGAATAGGCTTATCATCGTTTTTAGGAACCACATAAATCATCATACTACCTACTCTCCTTTCCTTCGCTTGCGCGCAAGGCAATCTCGTAAAGCTTATCGTTAACTGTCTTAATTGACTCAAGAGCCTTTGTCAACGCCGCCATACTCACATCAATAGCCTCGCGCGCATTATCAAAAGCAATCACAACTTCATTTAGTGTTACCTTAACTGGCTTCTCATTATCCATTAATCCAACCTCACTCGCATAATGAACATTACGCTACCTCATGCTCTTCCATAAAATGCTGAACCCTCTCCATTGTTCCCTTATTAAGACAGTGAAAAATCTCATCCCAATCATCCCAATAGAAATATCCATAATCATCTTCATAAAGTCCGGGGAAGTTATTTTTTCCATACTTCTCAAACAGAAGCTCCATCATACCCTCTCCTACCTTTACAAACATTGCTTCCTCTCCATTTAGGGTTAGATTGCCTTTTTCGTCCCACATTTGTATACACTTTGTCTGCTCATAATTACGGCATTCATCTTCGGTTTTAAACTCTACTTCATAATCGGTTCCCGGGAAAGCCACATACACAGTTCTTATTTCCATTTTATTATCCCCTTTTCAGTTTTATAATTATATAGTGCTTATTAATAAGATGGCATTTCATTAATCTCTTTCGGATTCTTATCAATAAAATTACGTATCGCGTTAAGAAAAGTTTTCCCGCCAAAAAAGAATTGACTATGCTCCATATCATAAAAATAAAATCCGGGTGTACAAACAAGATAGCCATCCTCATCAATAAGTCCTCTAAAAGGGCTCTCGGAGTCAAAAATTGTCTCGTCTCCCCATCGTTCACGAAGAAGATAGTCGCTTCCTACAGGAAGAAGAAGAACCATAGCCTTTCCAAAATCATCGGTTCTATCCCCTGCCCAATCCCACATTTTTATAGTATTTAAATATTCATATCTCTTACAGTCTTCCTCGGAAGTAAAAATCTTCTCAAGCTTTGTTCCTGTAAGTGCTCTATAAACAATTTCCATTATATTTCCTCCTTACTCTTGCGCGCAACCATTAACTTTTATGGTCCGCCGCACACTCAGGTTTCAGTATATTTATTATAAGTGGTGATAATTTCTTTCAGCATTTTCAACATCTTATCATCTTCTAAAATTGGTTGTCTGCTTGGCGATTTGAACTTCCTCTTAAAAGCTTCTTTTTCTCGCTGCTTTCTTATAGGCTCTGGTAAAGGCTTTGAATTAATTTCCATCATTCGCTCATCGAACTTATTGAGTGCGCCTATTCGCTCTTTTCTTTTTCTTTCGGGGTGACAATATTCAAACCCCTTTACCCATTGGGGTACCCCTTTTTTGGTAGGAGAACTTCCTCTGGTCCAACCCGATATCAGCTTTCTTTGCTCGCTTCCTTTCGAGAGAAAGGTCATGCGCAGACTTGGTACATAAACTTCAACATCATCACAGTCTGGTTCAGCGCCAGTAAGACATTCATGGGTGTAGGCATTACAGCCATCTCTTTTTTCTTTTTCTCTCCAAAAAGCAGACATATCGTAAACGTCATCTACTGCATCATAAGCTTCTTTTGGAGTACAGATATAGTTGCGTGCTATCTGCCCAATAGTGTCATAAGAGCCATAGTAAATGTTACCCGTCTTTGAGAATCGAACCAGTGTATATACTTTGCTCATATATCTTCCTCCCAAAATTTATTTATAGGTGTTTCTTTATACCAGACTCTAACAATAGGGTGTTTTTTATTTAAAAATATATAGTGCTTACACTTGCGCGCGTCGGTTCGTAAAATCCATTTCGGAGTATTGGTAAGTCTATACTCAACTATTTTCCAACCCTTCTTAACCGCCTCTCTAACAAGTCCGATGCAAGTTGTCTTCATCTCATAGCTTCCGTCTACCATACCAACGGTGGTTACAAAATTCTGTTCGTTCATTTACTTTCCTCTCTTTTCACTTTCTATATATATTATAGCAAAAAAACTTCTAAAAGTCAAAAGTATAGGTGGAATTGTAAACGAATCAATAAAAAAGACCTATGTAAATGCTTACAATGCGCGCAACCATTAAAATTACGGTCGCACGCATTGTAAATACTCACTCATATCTATTAAGCTTAGCTAAAATTCCCTCAAGCTCATCCATAAACTCCTCATCTTCCATATAAAAGAATCCACCCGGAGTCCATTCAAACTGTCTACCCAAATTGCTTATTAACTGTCCAAAACGCCAGTCGGGTACCTCTTTCCAAAGCCTTTTCAGTAGTTCGCAAAACTCATCAATTCTTTTCGGGTCTCTCATTATTTTTCCTCCCAATTAGAAAACCCAATGCAAATAGGACACGGGGATTTCAAGATATTCGAATCTTCAAAATGCTTACAAGTTGAACAAAAGCAATCATCAGAATGATTACTTTCCCGCTTTGGCTCCGCAGGTTTAATCAAACACATCTCAGTAAGAAAAAGACACTCATGCGGATTATCATCGGAGCAGATTTTATATTTACTCCAATACCGCGGGCATTCGTCCCTGTCTGCATTGTCATAACATATCTCCCCAAAAGGACACAGCTCCTCATAATACGGAAGTTCATCAATAACGAATTTCATTTAGTTCTCCTTTCTCTGGTCATATTTAGAATGACCACAAAAAGAATCTTTTCTACGTTAACATCTTTTCCCGAAAAATATACTTGATCAGCAATATCCTGATCATTAGCAGCATTCAGACAAAGAACCATTCGGTGTTCTTCATCATCACAAGAAAGTATACCTGCTGTACTAACGAAGCGAAATCCAAATATATGATTGCAATCATCTTCATCGATAACAGGCATAATCACAGGCATATTATCAGGAAGATCTGATATGAGTCTCTTCAGTTCAGCAACTGTCATGTTTATCATTTGTCTTTCTCTCCTTTCAAATAAGCATGAATAACTTCGCAGCGGTTCCGATATTTACACTCTACAATCGTGTCGCCACAAAAACGATATTCACCAAAAGCATTTTCAAGCAGTTCTGGTCTCTGAGTTACCAGAGGCTCAAATTCTACACAGCCTTGACAATACTTATGAATATTAAATTTAATCATTTGCTTTCTCCTTTCTTTAGTCAAACTCAATAAGAAGTTGCTCTACCTGATCTACAAGATTCCAGTATTCCATACCGTACAAGCAATCACAATTACCGTAAATCTGTCTTTCAGCTTCTTCATCCGAATCTGAACAAGGCACTTTAATGTCCTTTTTTGCAAGAAATTTATCAAATAAATCAACAATATCCGTTGCCAAATTATTTTTTGTGTACATTTCAGTTGCTCTCCTTTCCATTTTCATCAATAAGTTTGATTTCAATGTCATCGGGAACTGTATAAGCTCTCAAATAAGACGGAAGAAGATTTACTCCGGTTTCTTTCTGAGTTTCAAGACAATTAAGACAATTAAGGATATACTGTAACTGTTCACACGTAAGGTCTCTGTGGCATTCAATTATTAAAAGGTCAGCCATCATTTTTTCCCTTCTTTCATAAACCTCTCGAATGACGCCATGCAATCCGGGCACAAATCTATGGTTGGGCCGTAAAAGTCTATTGTTCCATCGAGACCCCGTTTAATTTTAATAATAGCATTGTACGCTCCCGGATTTCCGATAGGATAATGCTCATAAAATTTTTCGCAGCGGTCACATTTCTTAGCAAGAGACATGATTTTTCTCCTTTCCTTAGTCAACTTCTTTATTTAGAAGTTCAGCTCTGTAATCCCATAGTAGGTCGCAGATTTCCTGTATTTCTGAGATAGTTAATTTGTGGTTCTCTTGGAGCAAAAGATCGCGGAACCTATCACAATCATTCACGATTTTACAAATCTTTGATACTTTCATCTATTATTCTCCTTTTCCTATACTTCAACGAACTCGCCATTTCTAAGAGTGTACCAAGTATCGGCTTTAATTTTTTCTCCATCCACAATTGCCGCTTTTATATTATTTAGCGGATATACATAGCCATTCCAAGTGGTCCTCTCTACAAGAACGATTGCCGAACCAAGTGCTCCTTTTGCTTTTGATTGGATGCCTGTCGCTATTGCAATAGAACCTTCTTCTGTTACTGATGCCTCCGCGCGCACACCTATATTTAAAGCTACCGATGCAATAGCTTTATTTATAGCTGTTGACTGGTTGCCAGTATTTATTGCCACTGAATCCTCACCGTAGCTTATGGCAGCAGAACAGTTTCCCGTATTCGCCGCTATAGACCGATATCCATCACTCAGCGTCGCTGAACAGTCGCCTACATTTGCTGCTATTGAATGACGTGATTGGCCCCATGCAACTGAATAATCACCCGTATTTGCTGCTATTGTAAAATCTTTTATAGTCGTTGCCAGTGAATAGTGTCCAGCGTTTGCTGCTACTGAACCATAGCCCTTATTTAATGCCATTGAATACTTCTCTGCATTTTCCGCTACTGTACGGTCTACTTCCTTTATAGAATAAGTTCCACTTTCACCACTTTTGTCTATTGCGGCTTGTATCAGTTCCGTAAGACTAATCTCTTTATTGATTTCTATTTTTGTAGAAGCAATCTTCGAATCATCACGATTGTCAGAAAACTCACCATCTTGCTCTACTTCACAATATCGATTTCCATGACAAGGAGGATAATACAGAAGCACATTGAGTGGATTTTCACAAGCGTGAAACCCAGTTGCACAAATCCGCGCTTCTTTTTCTTCATAAGTTTTTCCCACTTCGTACTGGAAGTCCCGGCACCTTAAATTCTTGTCAAATCCTTTATATGCTTTCATTTTTACTCTCCTTATTCTTCATTCTCATCATCAAAATCAAAATACTTTCGTAAAAGTGATACATTAGGGTCGTGACGCTGCTCAGAACGTAGTGGCATCGTACAAAACCGCCACCACTCACTTCCGTCATATTCCTCTCTTTCCATCCACCAATCAATACCAGTTATTTTCAAACTCGGTTCTACTTCCTGTAAACCATATCCACTATCATAATATATTTCCTTCGCCGCATTAGCAAATTCTTCCCATGTCATCCAAGCTTCATAAGTCAATACATACTGGACATTTTCGGGTCTTAACCCATTATCTTTCAAGACTCTAAGAGTTTCTTCTAAAAGAGATTCAGTGTACATTTATATTCTCCTTTCAACAGCCTTATCTATAGTAATAAAAAACATCCAATTCCGTGTCGTGTGTCTGCTCATTTTTTACTGGCTCGCGACGAAATTCCCACCACTCAGAGCCATCATATTCTTTTCTTTCAAGCCACCAATCGGAGCCACGCACAATTAGATTGAGGTCAATCGCTATTAATCCATATCCATTATCATAGTTAAAATTTGCCAGTTCTTCAAACTCTTCCCAACTACAATAGCCAAAACTATTAAATACATATATAACATCATCAGGGCTTACACCGTTCTCTTTCATCTTATCGAAAGTTTCTTTCAAAAAATTTATCTTCATTCTATCGTCTCCTTTCAGACTTACAATTGCACGCGTCCCTATTTCTTTTCCTTTGTTTTCTATATATATTATATATCTTTTTTCCTTTAAAAGCAAAAAGTTTATAGCTTTATAATTCTATCGTAAAGCACTGAAATGTTGTTTATAAAATCGGCATCTATATGGTAGTGCCCGCAATACCAATGCTTAAATTCTGTGTCAAAACTAATACCCTCAAAAAACTCAGTAAGTCCATCTCCCTTATACCAAGGATTAATCGAATGAACTACATAGGTCGGCGCGCAATGGGTAATTATATAGTCAACTTCTTTATTATTCTTTATTAAGTTCTTGTATCCTTCTTTAACTTCATGATAGAATGGTATTTCTTCCGCCCACCAATTTTTACCTGGGATACGAAGAGCCATATCATGCGACTGCGCGCCGCCCATTACGAAAAACTTCTTGTCCTCAATTGTAAAGACCTGCCCGCGCATTAGATGTAGAATTTTAGGTCCAATTCGATGGACTTTACCACCATTCCACTCTTCAACCGGGTACTTCGAAAGAAGTTCAAAATTCTCATGGTTTCCATCGCAAAACAAAGTTGTCCAAGGCTGGCTATTATACCATTCTTGAAGGTCTTTATCCTTTTTGGAATCATCCCAAACCGCGCCAAAATCTCCGCAAATAATTACATAATCACCCTCTTGTGCGGCGAACTCTTCTCTTTTAAGTTTCCCCAAATCTATATCTCCATGAATATCACCCGTTATATAAATTGCCATTTAATCCTCTCCTTTAGTAAGAGAAACCATACGAACTAACTCGTATGGCTTCGTTTTAGTTTTCAAATAAATCAAATTCTTCACAAAGAGAATGAATCTCATCCTCGGTCAGTGTACCCCAAGTTTCTCTATAAGCATCAAAGACATCCTGTATCATATCTTTCATACTGTCTTTGACTTCCTTTCTCTCTTTCACTGCTTTGAATATCTTATCTCTTGCACATCTATAAACTTTGGAATAAGTTTCACAAGCCGTGCGAATCTCTTCTCTGGCTTCATCTATCTTGGCTGTCTGCTCTTGCTCAATTTCTGCGGTGAGCTGAGAGATATCTTTGATTGTAGCGATAAGCCCCTCAAAGGCTTCCTCTCTCTTCTCTTTTTTAGCAAGAAGGTCCTTTTCTACCTCTACTGCTTCCTCAAGAGAATCAAAGAATGCCTCAGCCATTGTTGAATAATATCTAACCATTTTTTCTTCTCCTTTATTTATACTATTGTTTAAACTGGTACACTCTGTGAGGTTCGAACTCACCGTCTATCGATTAAAAGTCGATTGCTTTACCAACTAAGCTAAGAGTGCATATCGAACGGGCAGGAGATATCAGCCTGCAGTACCAATATCTTGCCGGCACCCACCCGTTCTTTAAAAAATTACAAGGCACCACGTGAGCCTTCAGTCAGTATTTCGCAGTTCTACCAACCGCGAGACCGAAAGAAAGCTATTAACTTTTTCAATTAAATCAAAAAAAGGATAATTTGCTGTTTGTGCCTTTTTACATTTATATTATACCAAAATTTTAAGCCTAAATCAATTTTCCTCAAGTGAGGGATAAATTGGGGCATATCTTTCGCTGGCGACCGCCGCATACATAACTGCCATTGGGTCAATGGTAGTTTTCTCAACCGTGCGGACGACCCCATCCTCTTCTATCGTCTCTTCTGTATAGGTCGTTCCCTTGATAATCGCTTCAAAAAGGGAAGGAGAATATCCACCGACAATCGCACAGCTCTCACCTTCGAAAGTCTCCTGATACATACCTTCTCCCGCTCTAACATTCCAGTAGACAATTGATGGAAAGGTATAACCTGCTGCGGCGAACTTTTCTTTCATTGTCTGCATAAACGGTTTCGGAGGAGTTCGACGTGAAGGTGCCCAAGCATACTCATAACCATTGCGCGCCTCATCAAACTGCATATCAGAGATAATGTAAAGCTTGGACGGAAGGTCCTCGGGCTTAACATTATTGTCTACTGCCGTTCTAAGAATAAGGTCAAATGCCGCTTCTAAATCGGTATTGCCTGCGTTTATACAAGGAAGATTAGCCACTTTCTCAACGATATCTCTACCCATAATCTCACAAAGTGCGGGTCGTTCTGAAAAGGTAAGAAAATGGTTATGGAACGGTCCGCGGCACTTGTCGGCGCAATAGATGCCAAGAGATACGGCTACATCATAGGGAGTTCCCCACATTGAGCCAGAGGTATCTACCATACAAAGTGCGGTCTCATCAATTCCTTCCAAGTAATTCGGAAGAGCTTCCCACATTGAGTTGAGAACAATGCGGTCTTTTGCCGAACACTTATACTTCTTCTCACAGGCTTTCTTTGTAATATCCACAGGGAAAAGGCTTTTGGCATTTATCTTGGACTGTCCTTTTGCAAGCCCTTCGATGAAGTCGATATAACGCTCTTTGTCGTGACGATAAAAAGTATCCGAATAGTTCAAAGATGCTCGTGCGGGCACCTTTTCATAATCAATTTCATCCCACTTGCGCGTGGACATATAGGTTTCGGTTACTTTAAGATAAGCACGAAGTTTTGAGAGCAACTGACGATACTCCTTAGAAGAGAAACCAAGTCCTTTTCTCACTATTGCGGCGAGTCTCTTCGTTTCTTTTGAAGAAGCGTTCTCAGAAGGGAGCCATTTTGCAAGAAGAGAAATAGGTTCCCCTCTCTTCATATGCACCAAATCATCATTTAAAATACGATAAAACCGACTTACAACATACATCCATACACAAGTTCCCTCAAGGCAGAGATAATCATCCGCCCTACCATATTCCATTATGAGCTTCATATTACGCCTTACATACTCAGGGTAGTTGTTTGCAAGCCATTTGAGGCAAACTCGAAAAACTCGTCTCATACCCTGTCCGCCGCGAATGTCCCTCACATAGAAGAGTATTCTCATTGCAATTGCGCGGTCTTCGGAAAAAGCCTTGGAGAAATATCTAATGATATAATCCTCAGGCATCTCCTTTGCGGCAGGAAGCGTGCTAAATGCATCAAGGCAAGCATTTTTGGTTGACTTGAGCGCAACAGCACCATTTTCAGTTGTAGTAAAATTGTCTTCAGTTTTAAGCATCTCAAGAAAATCAGCCATTTTATACTCTCCTTAATACATATTGTTTTCTAAAGACAAGGCTCTCTAAAAGTTTTATCTGATTATTAGTCAAATGAAAGAATTGCTGTATGAGCCTTTTAAATTTGGGTGAGGTTTTCCGCACTTCCGCAGATTTCCATGCATGGTTCTTACCACTTGCCAGCTAATTGGCAATACGACCTCACAAACCCGTCTGCTCTCAATTAACGCGGGTAGGAACGCGTTAAACGCCGGTTATGGTTCTGATACCGAAAAACATCTTGGGGACTTTATTTATACTCGTTGCTCCAATCCTCGAGGTACTTTCTCCACGTATTAGCCCGTATCCTTATCTTTAGGGAGAAAAGTAAAATGAGGTTTCTCGCTTGCGCGAAGGTTATTTACCGTCTAAATACGACACACCTCAAACCTTCGTAGGAATTAATCCTACCCCAGAAGCTATTACAGCCTCATAAATGCTCTTTTTCATCCCGCGAGGGCGGCAAGGATGTTGGCTCGCACGAGCAGTGCTACCGCTTATTGGTCATTTTGCTCACCAGTGCTTTGTAGGAATCGAACCTACCTCTCTTCTCACCAGACCTCGACCACCGAGTCGGAATCGAACCGACCTTCTGGAGCATCCTGTGTGATTCGAACACACAATCCACTGCTTACAGGGCAGTTGCTTTACCATTAAGCCAAGGATGCAAGTCGAACGGACAGAGACATTAACCACCGGTACAGGCTAATGTTTACCAGTAATCTGTCCGCTCTTTCAGTGCGCGCGGATAAGAGTTTGAACCTTTGAAGCCTGAGTCGAACAGAAACTCCTTGAGGAATCGAACCTCGCCCACTCTCGGGACTGCCGCAGCCCATAATTAGTCGTTTTACTCACCAGCGCTTTGTAGGAATTGAACCTACCTTTTGGGTGCAGAGACAGGACTCGAACCTGCGACCTCCGGGTTATGAACCCGACGAGCTACCAACTGCTCTACTCTGCGTGGCGCCTCCTACTGGACTTGAACCAATGACCCTGCGGTTAACAGCCGCATGCTCCACCAACTGAGCTAAGGAGGCGTATAAACAAGGCGGCATTAAGCGAGGCTCAAAAGACCACAACAACTAAGTTAAATTTGCTGAAGCCGCCTTTATTTTATTGTTTAAAAAAGAACTCCGTTCGAATAAGTCTTTTTTGGCTCTTCTTCAACTTCATCTACTTCCGAATGCCAGTCTGCATAAGGACCACCATATTGACGATTAGAAGAAAATTCAACCATTGGAACTCCTTCACAGTCAGCCCTTACAATGCATTCCCAATGCTCACTAAGCGCGATATCCATGAACTTATGGAAATTTTCCTTATTACTAAATGAAACTGTACATAAATCTTCCATTCTTAATCCTCCCAATATCCACAATAGTCAATCAGAACAGGTCGTCCATTAATCATTCCGCAATTATCCAATCGAATATCATTTATATAGTTCTCTTGAAGAAAAATGGTCAACTTCTTGCAGAACTCAATGCCATAATACTGGACAAAAACTTCCCAAAGCGAAGGACTCCAAGAGTAATCAAACTCATCTTTCTCGCAAGCTTCGGAGGTTGCTTTCGAAGGAGTTAAACCCTTTTCCATTCTTTCTGCTTGTTCCATAACATAGACAGGAATACCGTTTACCGTATCATAAAACTCACAGGGCGCGAAAGCTTCATCAAGTCCTTCCTTGATAGAAAGCTCATACTTCTCTAACTCTACTGCACAGTGGTCATCAAAATCCCATCGAGACTCTTCCTCCCACTCACCCTCTTCATTTTCTTCCCAAATAGCTATCTTAGTTATAGGAAGCTTACAAACAAGATTGTGATAAGGAAATACAAGACGGGAAGCTCCTGACCAAACTGTTACGTCAGCATTCTTGTCATAAAGAACTCTATCATAGTCACTTCTCTCACAATAGACAACATTGTCCTGAAGTCCAAGCGCATCCATATCAGCAGCCACATCTGTGCGGAAGTAAGGATAACATTTAGTCATTTCAGACATTTCAGAAGCCCCCTTCTTTTCTTTCTCTCTCACTTTCTATATATATTATACTAAAAATTTTTTAAGCTTTCAAACTTTTAGGCTCGGGTCTTCTAAACTGTGGGTCTTTTTAACCGCGAGAAGAAAAACCTTGCCCTCATAGTTATTGGAATAACCATGCCACGTAGGCTCAATTTCCTTTCGGTCAAGAGTTTGGATTTTCTGATTGCCCATTTTATGCGCCCAAGACCCGTCACTCATACGACGAATGAAGTGGAAGTCACATCCTGATGCGCGGAAGAGTACAAGGTATTCATCATCCTGAACTTCGCTGGACTTCTGAATCTCCCTCACAAAGCCAAGACTCGAAACCATAAAGTCAACCATAATTCTGCCGCGACCCGTACAAGCTTTTGAGTAGTCAAGACCTCTTTCATCATCATCAAAAAGCTCCGGATGCGCCCATGCATAATCATCAAGCTCCATTGACTCATCGGTATCGTAATCCGAATTATCATAGGGGAGGTACCAATAAGGAAGTCCAAGTGCGAAGCCGCCGCAATTGTATTCAAAATCATACATATCTAAAAGGTTGCCCGCTTCCTTGGCTATCTGCTTGCCGTTTCTAAGATTGAGTACATAACTATTTCCTCTCGTCATTTGCTCTCTTCCTTTCTCACTTTCTATATATATTATATCAAATGAAAAGGAAAAATTCAAATTTTTCCTATGTCTCTTACCTCTACTATCGGGTCATTAAAGTAGGTTAATTTTGTTGCAAATCCAATGACATAGACCTCTTGATTTATAGAAAGAGTCTTAACTTTTGCCCACTTTTCCTCGGGTACGTCTGCGCGCAAGTATCGATTCTTATTGTCAAGGTCCTGTAAGACAATTGTATGTGTTTCATCGTCTTTATGGACTAATCTTCCGTTTAAGTTTACATCTACGAAGAAGTACTTTGTGTGCGGCGCGCCGTCCAGTATAAACAAATCAGTGTACTGAACTATACTGTAAACCACGGGAGCTTCTTCTTTTTCAATCGTGGGATTCTTTTTCCCCATTTCATAGCCTGCCCACACGGTAATTGCTAACAGTCCCGCGCAAACAAAGGCTAAAGCAACTTTAACTCGTTTCATATCACTTCTCCTATAGAAAGGAAAAAAGAGAAACACCCCCATGTTTCTCTTTTATCTCCCTTATCTCACCTTGTTAAAAACTTCCATAAATCTGCCGCAGTATTAAGATAATACTTGTCGCCATGAAAGACATAGGGCTTCTGATTTTTTCCAAAACCATTTTCCCACATCCACCAAGAAATTACTCCCTTTTTTTCTATATGATCAACCGCGCAAGTCTCGATAAGATTGATTAAGTTTCGTTCAATCTTTTCAAAAATTGAATCTTCTGAAAGCTCGATACCAACCTCGTAGAGTAAATCCCTCTTGGTCTCAAAATCCTCAATGTCCCTCATGTACTCGCTAAATAGATTAAAACCCATAAGCATTTCCTTTTACCTCCTATATTCTATACTTATAGTATACTAAAAAAATCTAAAAAAGTCAAAGTTTGTCGATTCCTACGACCTTCCCCTCAAACTTTTCCAAAGAACTAAGCGAACCACTTAGTTGAACTGCGGCGGGAAGCTTATTGGTATCAACAATGAACTCAATAATATCCTTGTTATAGATAGTATACTGGTTTGTTGAGTTTGTATCTTTGTCTGCTTTTTGGTCTGCAAGGATTCCAAGAAAGCTTGTTCCGTCAGAAAGACGAATACGATACTTCGCACCAATTTCACTTCCATAGTAAGACCCCAATGCTATACAGAAGTAATTACCTACCTTGCGGCAGCCATTACTATCGGTATAAGCTTGTTGTTGCAATTCAAACTGCGCACCCCTTGTTATCATACGATAATCCATATAAGACTTAAAGTTTGATATCTCAGTTGGTACATTTAAAACCTTTTTAGGTTTAACTGCCGCGCGCGTTGTAGTAATTGCTTGTGTCGTGGTTATAATTTCGGTTTCAGTTTCAATTATAACCGTCTCTTCCTCGGTGGTTTCTTCTTGCGGAACTGTTGTAGTGGTGGTTTCAACTATTGTAGTGTTGATTACACCGTTCGCCGCCCGCTCCGCAGGAATAGTTTTTACGGTCGCCGCAGACATAAATCCGCAGATAAGTAAAAACACTCCAAGGAAGAGAAGATTTTTCATTTTCATAGTAACCTCCAATTAGTTGACTTTTATTTCTCCCAATTCTCAGTCAAACATTCTATAATTTGTTAAAAGATTCTTTAAGTTTTTAAATTGAAATCCTGTTGAAAAACTTATTGTATTTAAAAGATTATCAATTTTAGTAGATTGCTCATCCGTTGGAATATAAGGTGGATTTGCACCTTCTTTCGGCTCCCAATATTGCTTCCAAGGGGGATTCATCATGTTGTCTGTAGGATAAAAATAATCATAAGTATAAGGTGTTGTTGGCCATGATATAGTTAAAGGTACTTTTGTTATGCTGCCGTTTTGACTAATCAATTGTAAAATACGAGAAGCAGGTATTAAATATTCACCAGCAATAGAATAAAACAAAACCGTGTCATTTAAGTTGGCTTGTACCGCAAAATTATACATCTCAGCGTAATAAGTTTCAAAAATTTCTTTGACTTTTTTTTCAAAAGCTGAAGCATTTGTTAAAGTTCGATAGTCTGCCGAAAAGGCATAGTTGGCTATAAAGGACTCTAATGTAGATATGGTTGTATCATCTGGCTTATCTGCTATTGCCCCTGTCGTTTGTAATGCATTTAAAAACTTCTTTGGGGTATTGGTTGTATGCATAATCCCTCGACGAGCTGATTCGAAGATGTCTAAATTATAGTTCTTAACCTGTATACCAATATCTTTTAATATTGTTACGTCTACTTTACTTTGTTGTCTTTGTCCAATGGTCTCAGATATTTTTGAAATAGCCTCTGGAGTTAATCCGCCCGTTCTTCGAAGCATATAGTTGTTGATTAGCGCCGTTTGAAATTCGCCCAAAGCACCAATTAAATAGTTTAAAACTCCGCCCTTCATAAAGAATGCTGCTTGAGAAAACTTTGCTTCTATATTAGTTCGCCAAGTCAACTCAAAAGCTGACCGCAAAGCAGCACTTCCACTATGAACGTTCATTCCATTAGAACTTAAAAAGAATTGTTTTATTTCTTTTAAGGCGGAATTAATATCATCACCACTTATAGTGCCACCTGCAGAACCGTCTGTAATGCCTGAAATATCTTCTTCGGTATATTTAAAAGGCGAATTTGGTCCGCCTACTAAAGTGTAGCCACTTTTTAGAGAGCTTTTGGCACTATCAACATCACCCTCTATTGTTATATAATCTTCAATTCTGCGGTCAATATTGTTTAAAAACTCTTTTACCCCGCCTTTATAAGAGGACTTGGGGTCAAAATGTGTGTTGAAAATAAGATTTAAAGACTGCTTTATTTTTCCTATACCATCATCATCAACACCAATATCAAGCTTAATCTTTCTATGCTTTGGGCTAATAGTTATTCCTTCACCCAAATCTTGCAAACCTTTAAAATCAATTCCTGTTCCGCTGGGGTTTTTTATTTTTACCGTCAACTGAAAGTTATTTGCAGCTACATAAGACGTCCCAAAGTATGCTTTTAATTTCGCTCGAGCATTTACAGACCCAAAGCTTTGTAGAATTTCCTTGTCTTGTCCATACCCTTTCTCGGAAAAAAGACTACGAAGATTTTCAATAAATTTTTCAAAGGTTGTACATCCATTAAAATATTGCTGATATACCTTCACTTCTCGGTTCTCCATGCTACGAATTTGACTATTTAATGTCTCATTAGTTTTTGCTTTTAAAGCACTGTTTTCGCTCATAAGGCTCGCTAAGTTTTGGTCCTCACTGAGTTTATGATACCAAGCCTTTGGTTTTGTATGCAAAAAAACCGAACGAGCGGCGTAATTTTCTCCCAATAGCCTCCCTCCAAAAATAGAAAAGGGGGAGAAAACTTTTCTTTTTTCTCCCCTCTCTTATATATAAAAGTAGGCAAAGCCCACTAAAACTTAATCGTCAAGCTTATTAGCCAAATTTGCGATTGGACCTCTCTCTGTTTTATCCAAATAAACCATTCCAAAAAGCGGGTCATCTTTTAATCTATCAATCATCTTGATGATGCCATTATCTCTATCATAGATTTTGTTATCCGTCTGATGAGTATCGGCATTTATCCAAAGCTCTGAACCCTCACCTACTCGAGATATCAAAAGCTTCGCAATCTCCGAAGTTATGTTCTGTCCCTCGCAAACATAGACAATCGAATTTTCAAAACTGCGTCCGCGTATAAAAGGAAGTGGCACAAGTTCAAGTTCACCCTGTGCGATTAGATACTCAACACCTTCTGCGCCGCCGACCTTATCGTAAAATGGTCCAAGCGTCCAACTCAGTTTCTCATAAGCATCGCCTTTAAGATATCCAATATCAGGCACATCCTTTATCGAGACATTAGGACGAATAAACACGAGCTTTTGGAACTTGCCAACTTCAATATCATGAAGTGCCTGAGACAACATTAGGTAATCCTTGCCGCTACCATATACTCCACGTAGCAGCTTAACACCGACTGCCGCGTCTTGTAAGAGAGCCATAGCAACTTTCTGCTTAATATTGCGCGGCTTTAGAGTTCCTGTAATACGAGAGTTAATAGTTGGATACCGAACAGCTATCGGACCTTCGGGAGAGTTTTTATACACATTAATCGTAGTACCATTTAAATCTTGGAGTAGTATATACTCGTTCGGATTTAAACGAAGTAAATTCGCACAATATTCTTTCGGATTGGCATAAAATTGACTTAAATGCTCCTCGCCCATTATAAGTTCCTGATAGCCTTTATAAAGATTGTCCATTAAAAAACTCCTTATAGTAGAATTGCCATATCATCAACAATCTGATGGCAAACTCCTTTTTCTATTGCTTCATCTTTCCTTACATACCACTCACCAACAATATTATCGGTAATCTCGTCAAGTGTATAGTTTGTTCTCTCTTTCATAAAAGAGCTTAACTCGTTAACTTGGCTCTGGTAAGCTTCCATCGCGGCGACTATTTCACCATAAGTACCTGACATTTGTGAACTACCCTGATGGAAGAGGAAATACGAGTGCGGCAACATAAAGCGTTTATGACACGCGAGGTAAATATATGCCGCCGCACTGCAGCAACTTCCCATATTGATACCATAAACAGGAGTTTTGCTCATCTTTATGGTATCAATAATAGTATAATTGACATCGAGGTCGCCGCCGGGACTAAAGAAGAACAGTTTTATAGGAGTTCTGTTGCTTATGGGTTGATTTTCATCTTCTCTATTCCACTGGATGATGAGACGGCAAATCTCAAGGCTGAGATTATTAATCTCATCGTCTATCCAAAGGCAGCGATGCTCTTTGTCTTTATAAAAAGTCAAGAGTTCAGGTGTTGGTAACTGAACATTCTCGATTTCGGAAGGTATCTGGATTATCATAGGGTCAGTCATAGGTTTATCTCCTTTTCGACTTTCTTTATTATATTATAACAAAGATTTTTGGGGATTTCAAATTTAAGAAGTGCCCTCAGTTATAATTGAGAGAGCTTCTGAATCAGAAATATTGGTTGTTTCAACCTTTGTCCAAATTTGGACGATTTCATTTTCTTTTTCTTCCCAAGAGTTTTCATAGACATTCCCATCAGAGGGATAGTCGGTAAGAGTTACAGGCTTATAGCCGCATTGTAGGAATAATGAGGGGTCGTTTGTGAATACATCTTTGTCGTCAATTTTTAGAGGGTTTGGCGCACCACGAAGTTCTCCGTTTACAAGTTTTGCATACATCAAAGTTATCACCCCCAAGTAAAGCTACCGCTGCCCTGATTGTAAAATGTCGTTTTGCTGATAAGGTCATAAAGACACGGTACACCGTTTGCATCGAGGCACGGAACAAGCTGCTGCGCATCTCCGTCGGTGTAGCTATATAACCGCATAACAGCCTTATTTTTCGCCCAGTTGTTGTTGCCGACGTCAAATATCAGTCCGTTCGTCGGCGTCTCAAAGTCGGCGATATCGCTCCAAGATTTTTTTAAAATATCATTGACCCACACGCCGGCTTTGTTTATTTGGATTTTTGTTCGTTCCAATGATGAAGTCGTCGTAAAACGGTGCTTTTGATATTCGGAAAAGTCGCCTGAGAAAACATTCGGAGTTGTTTTTTGAAACAGCGTAAGATTGTTTTGCGACGCGCTTTGGCGCGACCCGAATATGCCCGCGTGCCTGTTAATTTCACCGACTATTCTGAAATCTATAGTGATATCAGATTCCTGCGTCAGCTTGCGCCCGGTGTCGATATACTGAGTGCCCGACGATTGGATATATTCCAATGCCGTGTAACCGCCCGGCAGACCTTCGATATGCCGCGCGGCACGCGAAAAGAATTTTCTTCGTCCTATCAAGTGCCGTCACCGACCTTCTGCGCCGCCAAAATTTTGTCCTTGAAGCTCAGTTCCCAGGTTTCGCCGTTCTGGAAATCCGGCGCAGTGCCGATATATCCCGTGCCTGCGGGCAGAGTGACCGTGATAGTGCCGCTTGCCGCAAAGGTTAAGCGCATCCAAGATTCGAAATCACCTACCGGATAGCTTAACTTTAAGGTCGTGACATTAGTGAGGCGGTATTCGGTATTATCAGCGAGGGTTATGTTTGAACCTTCAGAGATTTTTTGAGGGACTATTGATTTGTCGTTATATTTAAGAATACCATTAGAGTCGGAAAGACCATCAAGTACGGACTTATTACTATGCTCGTGGGCTTTCTCAACCGCAGGATAAACCGTGTTGTTAAGAATTGTCTGCAAACTTGATGATTGCGCAGAGCTGTCGGCAGATATCTTGGCTTTAATACTGTCTGCTTCAAGTGGTTCCACATAGCTATCCCACGTATCTGTGTTATCGACATATACATTAAAGACTGCATTGGCAAAAACTAAGAACTCATAATCGGTTTCTGTGGCGTTCACGAGAGGAATTAAAAACGTATTATTCTCGTTCGTAACCGTGAAAGCAATCAAAACTTGCTTGCCTGCTTTGTAAGCCTTATCTATTTGTGTATAGGTTTTATCATGGGAAGTAATTGTATATCCTTCTTCTTCTGATTGAGCTTGTGCATTAACCACAAAAAGTTCGGTTCCCATTGAACCTCCGCCGCCAGTTCCGCCCGAGCCACCCCCGCCAGTAATGCCATCAACGGGGAAGAACTTCCCATCCTCGCCGCGTAACATAAGTACAGGAACATTATTACTCATTTTATCACTCCCCTTTTTATAAAATTCGAGTTGTACCTCGGTAAACTTTTACTTTTTTAGTACCTACATAGACGGCAGAAACAGGTTTCATGCCGACATATAAAGCAGTTGGCGCAAAGAGCGCCGAGTAAGTAAGAATAGTGTTTGCACTTGTGAGTTCGGATTCTCTTAAACTTATTGTGCGCGCAGGTGTAGTTACACCATCAGTCCAACAAAGAAAACGACAATTAGGTTTAGGGGTTGCGGTTATGGTTTGAGTTAACTTTTGGTTTTTAGAACTAATTTCAAATGCACCTGTGCCTATTACTTCTCCCCATGAAATATCATTGGAGAGACCGTTTATGGTGAATTTAGGATTGTCATATTCAATAGTGAGTCCGGTATTTTCATAGGAATAATATTTTGGCCATGAACTATCCGCGCCAAGTATCCAATGTAATGTTGCTACTGAATAGTTACCTTCTCCAGATAATTTAATCACATTAGACATACCCGATATCTCAGTAATATTGCCTTCTCCATCAACGGTACCTTTAGGACAAATCTTTGCCTCATTCTCTGTAGACCCAGAGAAAGGAATACCATCTGGATTATTATAAATAGTTAAATCGCCTATTTTCATTAATAAAGGCAACTTACCCGCTCCAGCCGACTTGCTTGCTGTGCAAGTCATTAAACCGCTCGTCCACTGTATATAGCGAGGAAGATTGGCATTAGTCAATACTGTAGCAGTATCACTATATGACACCGTTTCTGCTTTTTTAGTTGTATCACTTATAGGTATTCTACCATTAGGTATACTAAATTCAAGTGTCGGCATTATGAATCCACCACCAAACTTATCATAGTATCAGCCGTACCCGTAGGTGGTGCAGAATTTAAAACTTGAAATTTACAGCCACCACTAAATGCGGTTTGTATTTTTCCAACTACATCCACTGGCGAAGGAGTCGCCAAAGTCGTATCATCACAACTCCATCTCAGAACCCCGTTACTATCGACCGACGGCGTAAAAGTAGCTCCGCGCAAATTATCAAAAACAAATGAAAACTTCTTCTCTGTATCATATCCGCTCGCCGTAACACTAACCGTAGGCGTACCTACATTCTTACCTATACTCGCGGCCGGCGTGTCGAAACCGGCAGCAGCACCGGTATCTCCTTTGTCGCCCTTTAAGTTCTTAAAGTCAAAGCTAAAATTCTTCGCTGTATTGGCTCCACTGGGCGTAACTGTAACTGAAGGTGTACCAACGGCATTATTAACAGTTGCCGTAACTGTTCCGAACCCTGCGGCCGCACCCGTAGCCCCTTGCTTAGCAACAGAGTAAGCAGTCTTAGAAGTATTATCCGTCATTGATACGATAAATCTCGTCCAAAGATAACTTCCCGCCGCGACACTTGGCGGTGTTGCTTGCCAGCCAGAAGTCGGCGCCGTTGTATTTGAGGTACTGCCCGCATAGGTAATATCGATTGATTTGATACCATTACCCGTATCGCCTTTATCACCTTTATCGCCTTTGATATCGGATTCCATACCTTCGGGATTAATCCATACTTTAACTGATGGATCTGTCGGTTCAGTCGTACCAACGAAAACTCCGGGGTCACCCTTAGCGCCCTGTATGCCTTGCTTACCCGGGATAATAACGGTTTCTGTAAATACGGGAGGGTCTATTGTAACTTCTACGAAATTATTCTTACTCATCAGTTACCTCCTGCGTTATCTTCAAAAAGAGTACCGTTCATAGTGAGTGGCACGATACTTGTTTCGGGATAGACAATACTGCCATCGCTACCTTTTAGCTCGATACGAGTATCCATATATAAAGTCTGACCCGGTTCAAACAGAAGAGTTTCCTCCCCAGTGAAGGGCACAAGATAAAGTCCCTCATCATCGCCTACTGTTACTTCAGAAGCTCCTGTTGCAGAGTATGTTTTTTTAACACTTGCAATATCGTTTTCTGTTTGGTAGGGTTTGAAGAGAAATTCAATCTTATTTACTGTTAAAGAGGATTTATTCTTAACTCTTACGGAAAGAGTACAAGGATTTCTTCTTTTCATATTAAAACCTCCTTTAAAAAGAGTTTAAGCTCTCTATTTATAAGTAGGAGGCTGAGGATTAACTAAAGAAAAAAGAGCCAGTTAAGGCTCTTTTCGCATTTATTATATCTCCTTTCGAGTGAACTTAATCTCCTAAAATCTTATTTAGCGTTTTAACAATTTCCCTTCTGCCCTCGTAATCACTTCCGTGATACTTCATTGCAATGTCACGACTTACGTCTTTAAGAGCATAATCCCAATCTATCTTTTGTCCGCAATGATGACAATAGCATTCTTTGTCTCTATAAAATGCAAATTCTGTATTACAACAAGGACAACAGTAAATAATTTCTGTCATTTTGTTCCAATCACTAATGCGCGCGACCTTTGGTTTAATGATTTCATGGTTAATTCTCCAATCTTGGCTTAAACGTAGAACTCTTTCCAACACTGTTCACAAGTGCCTTCATTAGATGTACATTCATTAATTTTCATACATCCAAAAATTCCAGTACCATAAATATGCCTTCGACAAACCGTTGGTATGGGACTTGAATACTTAGAACCAGCTCGAAGCATCGCATTAGGAAATTTGTCACGAAAATCGGACATATAGTTTGCATGGTCATCAGCCCATTTACTAACAATATCGACTACCTCTTCGGGATACATACGAAATAGCACAGTACAAGAATCTTCTCCTTTTTCTTCTCCAAGCTTCATAATAGGACATTCTTTACAATAAGGAATCGCATGGCACAATTTGTCCTTAACTTTTAAAAACTGAATATTAGTCAATTCCATATTAAGTCTCCTTCTTTATTTTCTATATATATTATAGCTTAAAAGGAAAGAAAAATCAATTTTCCTCTACCTTGCCCGTTATAAGTTCAGAATAAGGAAGGCTCTCAATCCACTCACAAAACGCGCGCCACTCGTCGAGTTTATGATTGCGGCGAGACTTGTATATGTTGGCAAGCACTTCATAGTTCAGCATTATGGTGCGGCGCTGGTTGTAGGAAGAGGGAAGAAGCTGAATCATCTGCCACCAAATGTCTTTTTTAGAAGGTTGAGTTTTATATTCATCTGTCTGCTCAGTATAATTATTGTAAATATTCCGATAAATATTGAGTTCATTAATAATAGTTTCAAGTAAGTAGGTACTAATCAAATGCTCGTGCGAAAAATCATCAAGCGTAAATTCCTTTGCCTGAATCTTGTGCATAGTTGAACATGAGTTAGCAACCGTACCTACCTTATAAGTGTCGAATTCCTTCCACCAGTAGAGAGGTGCTACTATATCCACATACACCGTAATCATCCTCATAAACTTACGATGGTCAGTACCCGCATTGCGTAAACGCTTCATTAAGTCGAGATCGTTGGGACCAATAACGTCATTGTACCGTTCACATTCTTGACCCGGTTCACACCCCTCACAGCCGATACAGGGAAAACTATCACTCTTCTCCCAAGAGTTCATCGGATTTCTCATGCCTCTGATTGCGGCTTCCCATCCGACAATTTCGCCATTTTCAAACTTTATCATTTAATTTAACCTCTTCTCTTAAAAAAGTTCAAAATCTTATTGATAATTGTATAAATAACTTTAAGGGTAAGTGCCATAGACGGCTCCTTAATTGGGTCTTTATCCTCATCAAGCACGTTATTGTAATCCTCAATGCCACGCGCTTCCGTAAAGCTCATTGTATAGGGAAGAATAAACCTGCCGTTCATTCCCCAGTCTGCACCCCATGAGTTCTGGCAAAGGAATCCATCTTTCGTCCAACCAATGACCATAATTGCGTGTCCGCCGCAATACTCGGGACTCTTTTCCTCACAACTAAGTATACCCTTATCATTAACATAAAAGCTATAGCTCCAATTTAGCGCGGCAAGCACAGGTCCATAATTGTAAATCGCATACTTAATTTCCGCGGGCGAATTACAGCTAAAGTATCTATTGATACGATAATAATAAGCCGCTTCTTTCTTCTCGGGAACTTTAAGAGTCGCTTCTGCACTTTCGTAGCAGTCCGGCACCTCAATATTGCCCGGGCAGTCCTCATACTTCATATCGCCATACTTCAATGCAGTCGCGCAAGCATCACGAAGATACATACCTTCGCCCTCGTGTCCATAAAGCATCTTCTGAGTGCCATAGATAAAGTTAGTTGAAAGGTCGTCCTCGGTATAAGACTCCAAAATACTCGACATTGCATGAGCGACGCAAGAATTTACCGCCCCCTGATTTTTAATGGGGGCTTCAACCCCAAAAGTAAACTCTTCGGGCAAGTTCGCCACAGAAACGACTCCTGCTTTTAGTTTGTAATCTCGGACGTCTTTCTTCTCAGGTAGACATCCACCTACTGGATATTTTCTCTCTTCCATTATAATTCTCCTATTATTTCTTTTTATGAAAAGGTGAGACCTCAACTTTCATTGTCGGTCTCACCCCAATGCTCTAAAAAATTGTTATGTCCCTTTTCAGTGCATATAATAATAGGAGGTATATCATCAGTACCTTCCATAACAACAAGGCTATCATTTCTAAGCTTTACCATATCTTCCTCATCAAGAGTAATAAAAAGCTTATCATATCTTTTCAATGCTTATACCTCCTGCAATTATTTGTTTTTGTTTTGGGATTGGGATTGGTAAAAACAGTATCGCCACGTGAAGGCTCCCAAATGATACCGCACCGGCTGTCAGATTCGAACTGACGTGGAGTTTCCTCGACGGAGTCAAAGTCCGTTGGTTTCAGCCGCTCACCCAAGCCGGAGTATTAAAAAAGAAAGGAAAGGGTTGTTTGCTTTGCGTCCTTATATAGCGTTTCCCACTATGCCACATATCGCTTTCGCGCCGGTGGTAGTTTAACAACCAAAATCCATGATAACGCTTGCTCCGGCTGAGCCGGTTGGTGGGAGTAATGAGATTCGAACTCATACTGAACAAATTTTGAGTCTGTTGCCTCTGCCGTTGGGCTACACTCCCATAATTGATGGTTGCTATTTATGTCTGGATGGGCAACCACTCCACCCGTGCCAAAGCACTCGCCCGCAACACAAGTCTATATATCTTGCCACAGGCTATATAATAAGCATTAAAAAAATAACGCCCCTCCACCCAAAGTCGCCGTTATTTCTTATCTTTACTTTCTATATATATTATACCAAGATTATAAGGAAACTTCAAATTTTCTTTAGATGCTCTTCCACAAAACCATCTCTTGTTGTGTAAAAGATTTTTGAAATTCCCAAATCTCGTATAAGCCTAATACAACTGGCACAAGGTCGCGCGCAAGCCGGGGTTCCATCTTTAAGTTCTCGATAGACGAAAACTTTAAGTCGAGAAAAATCAATTTCCTTTTTGCCTATCAAAGAGTTCAAAGCGGAAACTTCTGCGTGTACTTTCGCGGGAAAGCGCACATCAATATTACGATAATGATTATATCGTTGTTGAGTCGGATTTGTTTTATTGGAATTATATCCACTCGACAATATGCGCTTTCCATCAACAACAATACAACCAACCTTAGTGCGCGAGAAGTCTGAAAGCTGACTTACACCGCGCGCGACCTCGAAAAACTTCTTATCAGATTTAGTCATTTTCTTCTCTCACTTTCTATAAATATTATAACAAAAGTTTAAGAAGATTACAAATTACTTCTGTTTAAGAAGCTCATTAACCTTTTTCTGAACGGTATAGTAATTGTAGCCAGCCTTAGTAAGCAGACGAACTCTTGTGACTCCGTTGCCCCACTTGCCAGCAATAACCTCGCGGGCAACCTCATCGACGGATTTCTTCGCAGGTTTAGCGGGCTGTTTCTTTTCTTTGAGAAGTCTCTCGACCTCTTTCTGAACCGCCGCGTAATCATAGCCAGCTGCTTCAAGTCTCTGCTTTCTCTCAGCGCCATTGCCCCACTTACCAGCGATAACTTCCTTGGCTATCTCGGTGTTTGACTTTTTGTTTGAAGGGGTCGGCGCAGGTGTTGGCGCAGGTGTAGGTTTACTGTTTAGTTTAAGACCGTAGAAATTTGCAACTGCGGTAGCAATAGCCTTCGCGCACTGCTGCTGACCACTTGCGTAGATTACCTTATCCCTGTCGCTCTTTGTGTCAATAAAGACAGTCTCAACAAGGAAAGACTGGCACTTTATTTCTCTAACGCAGCCAAAATAATCCTTACCGTTCATAACCTTAGTCTTCGCGCCGCGGTCTTTAAGGCCAAAAGTAGTCGCAATAGACTTACTAATCGCGGCGGCAAGAGTCTTACCCTGTTTGTTGCCACTCTTATAATAAACCTCGGGACCAGTACCACCACCCGCATTAAGATGAATTTCCATATTCAAGTCATACTTCTTTGAATTGACATACTTAATACGTTCGCTAAGGTTCTTGTCAGCATCATAGTTAATGACATCGACGTGGCAATTATACTTGGAAAGCTCTTCGCCAATGCACTTGCCTATCGCGCGACCAAGTTTAAACTCCTGATAGCCAGCAGAAGTCGCACCACTATCATAACCGCCTGACTGAGCCTTGCCATGTCCAATACATACAGATATATTCATTTTTTATTCCTCCTTTAGATAATTCCAACTTTCTCATACTTAGAGAGAGGATTCTCGTGGTCCATAATAACCAACTCCATTCTTGCATTAAGAAGCTTTACAAACTGGCGAGTAGCAAAGTCATTCTTAAAATGAGCGGTTATATATTTGTGACCTTTACCATAGAGAGTCGCGCCGAGAATATCACGACAAAAACGAAGATAGTTAGCGTAAGAGAGTTCAAGGAGACGCGAGGGAAGAACATCATAGCTTCCAGTAGTAGCAACCTCATACTTATCCAAAAAATCTTCGGTAACACAAATCATATAATCCTTATCATTTGATACCGAGGGTTTAAGTTCAAAATAAGTCATATTGCTATTTCCTCCCACAGTTGTCGAATTTCTTCCTCTTCCTCTTCGTCCAATATACAAAGGTCACCGATATTTATATAAGCGCCGCTTACTTCACTTACTACAAACTCGGGCAAGTCACCTTTATAACGAACTATTTTTGTCTCGTCAACCTTACGATAGTTCTTATCAACATATTTAGAAACTGTTGATGCACTAAATCCAATTTGACGGGCGACTGCCGCATAAGAACCAAGCTCTTGATACAGTTCATTCATTTGGACAATATCTTCTTGAGTAACCTTTTTCATACTTTTCTTCCTCTCTTACTTTCTATATATATTATAATATATAAAAAGGAAAAAATCAATTTTTATTTTCTCCTTCTTTTTAAGTAGATATTTTCTTTGTGGACTCTATTAAATACCATCGGGAGCTTTGTAGTAAAGACCACAATGACACATTCCCGAACTTGTTTGTGCGCGGAACTCTTGACAAGGGCATTTTGTCTCAGGAGCTTTTATAAGACGGCAAGGACAATAGCCACCATTTTCCTTTAAAGCCGCACGAATTTTTGCAACATGTTCCTCATCTTCACTCACACATATCTTCATTAAAACAATACCTCTTTGCATACTGATTAAGACTTGCTAAATTGATACCTAAAACTGAATCGTAATGTGAAACATCATCGGGGCGAAAACGACCAAATTTTATAACAATGTTTGGAGTTTCGATTATATTCTGGAAGAGATATTGTTGAAGTATGGATAAGTTTCCCGTCTCTCCTAAAAGCTCTTTTTCAGTATAACCTGTATAGATAACAATATCATCATTACACTGATATTCATCTCGTAACAGGCTTATAAGCGCGCAAACTTGCTCCATTGACTCTACAGAATAGAAAGGCTCAAGTCCACCCATTACGATTGCGTGAGTAAGAGGGTTCTCAATATATCGTTTAATAATATCCTTATCATCATAACTTACAATCTGCGCCTTAGCGAGAGAGCTATTCTGACAAATAGCTCTCCCGCACTCTTTCTCGCACTTAAAGTCGCAGCAAGGAAATATCAAAAACATTGAAGTCTTACGATAATTTACTATATCCTCATCCACTAAACCTTTAAGTTTAATTTTCATCTTCTGCGCCCTCTTTCAAATGTAATTCAAGAAGTGCCGCTTGACAAATTTTTATTATACTTACAAGACGAGGAAGCACGAGATTAACGAAAAGCTCTTCTTGCTCAGTAGGTAGAGGGGTAACGTATTGCTTCTCATCATCAACAATATTTGCCATTTCAGTAATCTCATCAAGAGCTTTATCTAATGTATCGGCAAAACCCTCTATTTCGGGCTGAAGCATTGTTGCTTCAATACCTTTTTGGTTCTCTACCCAATCATCACCAAGAGACCCATCTATAAACCCTTTTGTGCGCGCGTCCCTTATCGACTCTTGTACATTTTTATAAACATTCGGAAATAGGCTTGCAGTCAAAAACTCAAAAGATAAATCTGGGTCTTCTGTGTTGGAAATCTTCTCAATTTGTTCTGTAAGCTTTTTTAATTTTGAAAGTTTTGTTTTATCAACACTCATTTATTCACATTCTCCCATTCTCTCATTTCAAACTCTTGTTTCCGCGCGCGGGACCATGTGCGTACTGGTGTATAGAATCCGACGATTCTTGTATACTCCGTCGCCACAGGTTCTCCACAGACTGGACAAACACTACCATAGAATCCATGATTGTGCTTACAAGCTTGAATCTTCGTGTTAAAGGCAAAATAGGTCAAACCTTGTGAGGCGATATAATTGGTCATATCCCAGGCTTGTTCAAAGGAGTTAAACGGTGCATCCAAATTTAAATGTGCAATTGACCCGCCATTGCAGTAACTATCAAACAATGAAGCAATGCGTATCCGCTCTTTCATGGTCGTCTTAATGCCAAGCGGTATAAACTGATTACCATACAGCGGCAAGTCCTTGATAACCTTATCGGGGAATAGATATTCATCCGCCTTCTGTAACTTGCCTGCCGCAGACTCACCAGGGATCTGTTCTGTAGAAACCTTGTAGTTTTTGTCCAGTATGAACTGCTCTTTGGTCATATTTATAACTTCAAAGATTCTACGTCCAAACTCATCTGCTTTGGAGGTATAGTAAGTGTTACCTTCTTCATCCAGCTTGGTATAACCAAAAGCCTTCATTGTCTCATATACGCCAATGATACCTATGGTGTTGTATTGACTGGCCAGATCAATGAGACCATCATCATAGTTCGGAAGAAGTCCTTTCTCACAGTCGCGCGCAATGATATGTCGAACTGTATCCAGTACTTTAAGGTCAAGCTCCACTCTGTCTCTAAGGCGGCAAAGGTAATCTTGCTCGTCTTTTGATTCATATGCGATACGCGCGAGGTTAATGGTAGAAACCTTAACAGAGCCTACTCTTAGCGCCGTACCGCCAATTGAGGAAAAGAATCCAAGGTCTCTTATATTACTCTTCAATCTACAACAGTTGGACAGCGAAGTAACGGAATCACTCGTAAAGAGATTTGAATCGCTCCACTTCATATTGTGTCGAATCGCCCACTTTGCAAAATCTTCATCCTCAAAATGACCGTCCTTATAGATAAAGGAAATTGAAGAGACGGGGAAAGTAAACATATTCTTAGAACGAATATCACTCATTCCCTCAAGGAACATTTTCTGAAAGTCCATAATGCCGTCCAGTTCGTCAATCATGGGCTTACCATCTGGAAATTCCTTGCCGCCAAACAGTGCAATCAAATATGGCGTGTCGAAGAAATTTACATTCGTAAACGCACTCTGAATTGAGTCACGCACAGCCGGTTGATTGACGGCGTAGATCAAGCGCTGGATGTTCTGAAGCGCGTACGTAGTCGGATCTTTGGTATAGTAACCGCTTTCAACGTCTCTTGACCAGAAATAATACATATACGGAATTAGATCTGGCAAACCGCAAGCACCAGAAGAAAGATTGCTCGTATAGCTCACGAATTCCTTAACGAAATCTACGAACGTTGTAAGGTGCCGCGCAGGCTCGTAGTTGAATCCCTTGAGGAAGAACAAGCCCTCTTTAGCAAGTCGTTCGAGTGTATATGCGAAGCAGTACGGTTTGTACGTAGACGTATCAGCATCATGTAAATATAGAGCACGTGACCACTCTGCATCCAACCACTCATTCGCGCATTGGAATCCATATTTCTTATTAAGTTCATAATAAATCTTGTTAAATGCAAGAAGCTTTCTATGCGACTTCGGCATCTCGTTAAGCAGAGTTCTCATATCCTTATTGCCAACATTAGCACTACTATCAATTGAAGCGTCTGCCACTGTCTCGGTATCAATAAAGTTATCAATAAAGTCGGTAAAGCTTAGTTGTTTATCACTAAACCCATTTAGCTCGGCAAACTCTTCGCCATATTTCTCCTGCATTCTATTATACTGAGTAGTAAAATTCTTACTAAGTTTTACATTAATATTCAAGCCTGTGCCTCCTGTTGGTTAACCCATATAATAGCATCCCTAAAATTATAAACTGTTCCGTCAACCTCGAGATTTGGCGCGGCTCTAAAGCCTTTCATAAGCATGGTGTCAATATCATCACAAACTTGATACTGGAAGTTCTTTGCCTTGAGTTTCTTCTCCAAAATCTCACACTGCGGGCAATGGGTTGTATAAAGAATAATCATTCATTTTCCTCCTTATAACAATAAATACAGTATCCACCCTCATATTGGTGTTGACACTGTTTTTGTAACTCGGCGTTCTCTGCGAGAAGCTTCCTTACAGTATTGTTAAGGGTGAATTGATTTGGCGTAAATAGGCTTTCGATTATTTGATTATTGTTTTCAATTTTTTGTTTAATTTCTAATTGAGTCATTCTCAAATTTTCCCCCTTTTAATGTGACTTCATTACACTCGTAAAAGAGTTTAAAAAGTTCATAGTTCTCCTGCTTAACGAACTGAAGAATATCGCGGATTTCTTCTCTTCTCTCCACTCCTCGTAGGAAGAAAGTTCCTTTATAAACACCTTCAATATAAAATGAAAATGGAGCTTTTATAAAGAACTCGTTATCGGTGTCTTTCGGCTGTAGAGCATAAGATTGCCAAAGAACCAGCAACTTTTTCCAGCGCGGGTCAAGAAAAAAATCCTCGGTATAATTAAGTCGAATTTTAAGTTTGTGGCTTCGCGAAAAGACGACTTGCTTAAAGATTTTTGGAAGTTGGTTCATTAAAAACTCATCCGTGGCGTATCGTGCGCCCGCGCCAATATTGTAGACAAGCTGGTCAGTTATTGTAGTTCCTTTTGTATGCTGAACAAAATCATAGAAAACCTCGTCATCCATTACTCCATTATATTGTAAAGAGTAAAAAGCCGCAGTGTTACGAAAATTCGTCCAATCTAAAAGGTCTTGGTCATCTTTTACAACGATTGGAAATTTTGAACCAACTCGACGCCCTGTAACATTGTTGGGCATATGATTCAATAGGCTATTGATTACATCTCGCGCGCCCTCTATCTCGCCTAAATTGGGGTCATGAAGAAAAAGACAATGTGCATTACGGAGATTCAAAAGTTGTGTTGCATATGCTTTCCAAATTGTTGAGCCATCCAAAGACAGACGAAAATGGATGGCTCTGGACATTACTTTAAAGGCTTGAGTATAAAATGAGTTGGTACAAAAAAGTGGTTCAACCTTACTATAAATGCTTGTGTCGGCACTGCAACGTTCAATTGCTTCGTCCATTGGAACATATGTGCCGCCAGTGTAGGCAAGCCCGCCTGTTGTAAGATTGTCGTAAGACAACGGATTCCGTATAAATATACCATCATTGTAATCTTTTTGAAGAAAAATAGAAGTATGTCGGTCTCGTTGTATACTTGGCGTTAAGACTACTATTTCGTTCTTTCGCTTATAATAAGTTGCCAGCTTCATTAATTCAAGGTTGAAAGGAACATGAACATAACGCCGAAAATCATCATCATATAACGCTATGCTCATATCTCCTCATCTCCTGCTCTTTCATGTCTTACGACTACATGTCCGTCTTCATCTACACTCTCAATCTGTTCTACAAGATGCCAAGGTGTGCGCGCGTACTTCTTTCCAAGGAAAACCTCACCGCGTCGAATTCCACTTATAATTATTTTCGAGCCTCTTGCGAACCAAGACTTCTCAATGACGTGTTTTTTACCATCGTCACCTCGCTCACTTATCTGCTTATCATAATGCGCGAAAACTGGACCAAAGATTTTTACAGTCACAACGCCCGAAGTTGTCAGAAGAGTTACCGAATGTTTGTTCTTATCTCTGTCTAAAACGGTGCCCGCAATACGAACAATTTTATAAAGAGGGACTTTCTTCCCTTTTATCATAATCTCTGTTTCAATAACTGGTTCTTCAGGAAGAGAAAAATAATCAACACAATTATAAGCACTCAAATCTGCGCCTGCAAGTTCATGAGGATGTGAATAGAAGCTAACACTATCCATTTCCCATTTACTCAAACTACCTTTACAATACTTATTCCACATCTCATTCTCAAGACGATCATTAACCGCTTTTAAGAGCTCTTGATTATGAGATTGGACATAAGGTCTAACTTTAGCCATATAGGAGTCATAAATAGGCTTCCAACTGGTCTTTAAGATGCTAAAACCTGATTCTGCGCGCGAGTCCTCTCTCAGCTTATCCATATCGAAATTTTTCTCATAAAATTCAAAAGCTACATCATTAAGAAGATAAGTTTTCTTATCATCATCAAGAAGCTTTCTTAGATAGGTATTATAATTAAAAACTCTGCGACTCATATCATATTCGTCTGGAATGAGACCAAAATCAATTAACATTCTCATATTTTGGAGCGTAATTCGTTTTTTCTTGCCTGAGATTAAATCAATATATTCGTGCATAATCTCAGTTCTATCTCCAAAACAATCGAGCGCGCCAGCTTTTATAAGATTTATTACCTGTGGCTTCTTCATTTTGACACGATTTAACAAATCTTCCAAATTCTGATACGGACGATTTTTAATAATCTCACTCACAATATCCGCGCCGACTCTTGTAATTCCAGTTAAGCCATAACGAATTTCTGAGTTTTCAACATCGGGAGAAAAAGTAAGCTTTGACTCATTAATATCTGGTGGCGCAATCGAAACGCCCTCTTCGCGCATCTTGCCAATTGCTGTCGCAACTTTACCATAGTTACTACTCTTTGCTTTTTTCTTTTTCTTCTCTACTTTCCTCGGAGCTTCTTCTTCATCCTCATCATCTTCGTCATCTTCATCATCATCAGGCTCGTCTACAAAACTATCGATTGAAGATACTGTCACTTCTTCATAGCAATTTTCGCAACCGTCTGAATCTTCTGATTCCTCTTCGTTATCTGAACCGCCCGCATCATTAATCAGACACGCACAATCCCATAATATAAGAGGATATTTAAATGCTAAATTCATTTCCTGCAATGCAACGAGTGAGTACGACAAAGTGTGACTCAGATTGAAGCCATACCCACGTGACGTAGAAACTAACACAGACCAAACATAGTTACAAAGATGTTCATCCAAACCTTTTTCTTTGGTAACAGCGTAATACTCTTTCTCTAACGCCTCGAATTCTGATGCCTTCTTTTTCGCTATCGATTTTCTGAGTCGGTCTGCCCAGTTCAGATCAAACCCGCCACATTCCGGAATCTGAACCAGTTCCATAAATAGCTCCTGCGCTTCACAGATACCATAAGAATTTAGCAGAATCTTCTTTAATAACTCCTGATGCTCTTTCTTGACGCCATAATGGTCCATCTCATCATACCAAAGATTTATATTATTCTTAAAACGAGCATATTTCGCAAGCGGAAGTTCTGCACCTTTTTCCTGCGCCATTAGTCGAATAACTGAATTCAAGTGCGCCAAGTCGTCAACAGATTGAGGATGAGTTAATGCAATACCTTGAATACCGCTCTGCTGCTCCATCTGGAAAAGACTTAGGATACGATGTTCCCATATCATTTTCCACATATCAGGATTATCGCGCTCCAAATTATAAATACCAACGACTTTTTCATATGTCTCTTTCAAAGTTGGTTCTGGAGTTACATATCCATACTCAACTAATAAGTCAAGCTCATTATGAATTTTATCCAGTCCTTCAATAGACAATAAGTCGTATTTGATCAAACTTACCGCTTCATCGTCATGTAGATCATATGCTGTAACCAACGTACCATCGGGTGCGCGCATTAGTGCAGTATAATCAACCAACGGCTTATCGGTAAAGATAACTCCACCCGCGTGCTGACCAAGACGATTAACCAGCCCCTCAATACGAAGTGCAACTTCCCAAAGTTCAGGATAATTCTCTGTCATCTCATATACAAACTGCTTAACTGGGGCAAATCCTGCTTCTTCGTCTCCATAAAAGCACTGCCTCAAACTACGTGGTTGTCCACGGTCAACTGGAATAAGTGCTGCTATTGCTGATGCTGCATCTATATCAATACCAAGTCCACGCGCGGCTGTGAGTATAGCAGATTTTGGCTTTTCAGTACCAAAGGTTGCGACATTTGTAACATAATCTTCACCATAGGCTTGACGAAGATATTGTAGTACCTTCTTACGCCGACTTCCCTCTATATCTATATCTACGTCTAATACGCTAACACGATCAGGATTCAAAAATCTCCATGATTTCGTCTGCACTGTCTCCCACAACGGATTTATCTGCGTGATATCGCATAAATACAATAAGATAAAACCGACGCCCGAACCGCGTCCGGGACCAACTAATGTTCCAACATCCCAACAACAATCGATTATCTTCTGTAGATTAAGATAATATGAACTCCAATGTGTCTTATTCTTAATCGAAGATGTCCAAGTTTTCTCAAGACAATCTTCTATTGCATCATAGGTTTCTTTATTCTGAAGCCTTTCATCACTTTCAACTTTTTCAACAATGCAGTCAATTAACTTTCTATCGCCTATAAAATCTGATTCTTCAAAAGTTTTAAAATGAGGTATCACCGCGCGCATCGTAGGTCTTAATACATTTTTTGGATTAAATTCTCTCCAAGGCAATATCGGAATTTCCAAAGATTTTGTTAAATCATAGTCCTTACAGCTATTTCTAATTGTAAGTATATTACCATAGGCTTTCTCCAGCTCTTCTTCTGTAAGGTCAAGATGACTCTCAAGTTCTTCTGTATCCATCATATAAGTGGTTAAATAAAAGCTCTTAACCTCTCTGTCGCCATCCTGCGCGTTAAGAAAAGCCTCATGTATTGGTGCATCTTCTTTCTTCAAATAATGGCTATCCGTAGTGATAATATACGGTATATTTAAACGTTCGCTCATCTCAATAAGCTTTCGATTAACATAGGTCTGCTCAGTTGTTGCTGACGGCTGAAGTTCGAGATAGAAATTACCTTCACCAAAAAGATTATGGAGCTGAATCACCCAATTATCAATTCTTTCAAGTAACTCTTTATTGCCCGGATTGGTCGACGCCCGCATAATCTGTGTCGGTAAACATCCGCCCAAACAAGCGGTGCTACCAATAAGATGTCCCGGATTCGCTCCAATAACTTCAAATAAATCCGAGTAATAAGTTGGAACTCGTCTCATCTTACCTTTTGATATCCAACTTCTTTTCCAAGCTCTCGTTGAAAGCTCTCTCAACTGCGCGTGACCAATTTCATCCTTTGCAAGAAGAATAAAGTGATAGTATCGATCCTGTCCTGAAATAAAATTATCTTTTGTTAGACCGTCACGGCAAAGATAGATTTCATTACCCAAAATTAACTTAAAATCAGGATTCTTCTCCTTAACTTTTCGATAATACTTTTGAGCCTTAATATGACAACTCAGCGCTTCATGGTCTGTTATAGCCAACACAGAATGTCCCAGTTCTATTGCATAATCAATCAGTTTATCTTCTCTAATAATACAATCACGAAGTCGTAAGTTGGAAAATTGCGAATGATTATGGAGTGACCCCGGATATTCAATTTTCATCCACATCGCCTCCTACCTATTTTCTATATATATTATACCATTTATTTCCCCTAAAGTCAAGTTAAAATTAATAACTATCATAAAAGATAGCCTTAATATTATCCCCTTGTTTTAGTTTCTCCTGTATGAGAATTTCCAAACTTTTAACCTGCTGCTCAAGTATCGGGCGCATAAGTTCATAATCAAAATTGCTATTAGCTTGGTCATCAAAATATCTCTTCGAAATAGCGCACTGATGGATAAACCATTGAATATCCTTTAAATCCTCTACTGTAAGAGCAAAATCAAACTTACCATCAGTTTTTTCATCGTGGTTTCTACGGATAATACTAAGAATATAAGACCTTATTCCATAAGCCCTGCACCAATAAGCTACCTCATACTCATATCTAAAGTCTCTGTCAGAACCCTCGTTAAGCTCGATAGGGTCTTCTATGCCATCGTATATACTTTGTACCCTTTGAAAAAGCTCACTTTTCTCTTTGGTTCTAACTACAACACCGTTTTCAAGTCCCATATTAATCCTCCTTTGTGTGCGCGGCACCATATCGAATTTCCCAAGCTTCAATTATTTCATCAAGAGTTCGCGGAGTATAATCCATCCAAGGCATCATACAACCAACATTCATAAAATGACCTGTTGCACGACCGGGCGCATCGTGAGCAACATCAACAATATCTCTTCGAAGTCTCCACAAATGATACTCCTCTATCGTGCTATGAACATGACCATACAACATCCAAAAGTCTTCATTGTAAGCCGCACGATGAAGGGGTATTGGATAGTGACAAAGAATCACATGACGTCCATTGTCTTTAATTTCCATGAGATTCTGCTGGTCTATAAATCCTCCCAGTCCACGGGTCTCTTTTGAGAGCTGCTTGTCGTGATTGCCCGTTATAAGAATTTTTCTTCCATTAAGCTTATGTCCCATTGCAGTTGGACTTACATTTTTCCAACAAAAGTCCCCAAGGATATAAACCATGTCGTCTTTTCCAACTTTTTCATTCCATCTTTTTATCATTTCTTCTTCCATTTCTTCTGTATCCTGAAATGGTCTCTTGTCGAACTTAATTACATTTTCATGCCCAAAATGAGTATCGGCAATGTAAAACTTCTGCATTTCTTAACCTCTTTCTTTCTTTATATTTTCTTACTTTTATAAATATATTATAGCATAAAAATTTTTCTTTTACAACTTTCAAAAGACCACTTGTCATATGACAAGTGGCCCTACTTTTAAAACGACAGCCGCGCATCGTGAACTTCCGCTTCTTTTATTAAAATTTGAGGGGTAGTTATTCCACACCATTCGTTTAAATTAGCTTCGCCAACAACTTCTATATCAAGTTCAGAGTAAGATTGGAGTTTTTCTATGAGGTCTTCTGCTCCATAAGTCTTAACATAAACAATTCCATTTTTAGAAAAGCGAACTGCATTTTTATTCTTACCCATTATCTGAACATCATTGCGACTTATTGTAATGTTATGGACATAAATAAGAGGAGTTGAATTGCCTGTTCCCCAAATTGAGTTATGTTGAGACAAATCTGTTATAAGTGCTTCCAAATCCTCATCTACAGCAAAACGAGAAAAATTAACAGGGAAAAAAGACTCTGTAAAATTATATGTGCTTAACTGCTCATTGGCAAGTTCATGAAGTCGATGTAGATTCTTTTCGGGAATTGCACAACCCGCCGCACCCTCGTGTCCTTGAACAAAGTCAAATAGTCCAGTATCATTGAGATAGCTTCGAAAATTGCTGAACTCGCTGTTGCTGACTCCACGGATACTTCCCTTTATAACTCCGTCATCATTAAGGCGCGCAACTATTGTTGGATGCTTATATTTTTCCGCAAGCTGAGTGGCAACCAAGCCATTAAGCACTGAAGGGAAATTATCTTCATTATCAAGACGAATAAAAAGAATCTGATTTTCCAAAAGGTCATACTTAAATATCTTACTCTCAATGCGCGCGACTGCTGCTTCTTTGTCTTTATTTTGATGAGTCCGCGCATTGACACATTCTCTTACGCTCTCAACTGCTGCTTCCTCAAGAGTCCCTTTCGCGCCTCGTTTATTACAAGGCACCATATAATGACCGTCAATCATCCCAAGAAAAAGTCGAGACTTCTCTTCTTGCGTTCCAACTCTTATCATTGCGTTTATTAAAGGAACAATATAAAATGCAACTGTCATTGGCGTTAAATGGTCTTGAATTTCACTCCAAGAAGAAGCCATTTGTTTTGTAATTGAGTATGCCTGTTTAATAGCCATTGTTTTAAAGAAGTAATTGTTTACTTTTCTAAACCCAATCTCAATTATATAACGATTCTCCATATCAAGGACAGAACCCATATCACCAGTAATACCAAGCGCGGCAAGGTCAATATACTTATCTGCATTGGAAAGATTATGAGTGGCATCGTATCTACGACAAAACTGATAAGCGATGCCCGCACCCGTAAGTGCTTTGTTTTTATAATTAGGAGAAAGCTGATTATTTATAATTATGGCGTTATCACTAAATGGAGGCTCCGCCAAGTGGTGGTCAAGCACGAGACAAGGAATACCAAGCTTACCAAGTCTTTCATGGTATTCATAATCGTTACTTGAGCTATCGGGAAGAATTATCAAACTATATTCTTTCTTGCCGTTTTCAATCGTATCAATAACGTCTTCCAAACCATGTTGTTTGCCCTCGTGGAGAATATACTCAATCTCTATTTCAGGCTTGAGTTCTTTTATATATTGATACATAATAGCTGAAGATGTAAAACCATCACAGTCGCAATCAACAAGCAAAAGCATAGGTTTGTTTATCTCTAAAGCTATGTCTAAAGCCTCAACGCCTCTATCAATATTCTCTAAATTTTCGGGTGATTCTAAATATTCTTCTGTAGGATGAAGAAAATCTTCAAGATTATCTACACCACGCGCGAGAAGTAGATTATTAAGGTAATTTTCCTTAAAGTTTGGATTTTCTAATTTTATTTTCACTTCACATGTCTCCTTCTTGATAACAACTCTAAAAAGACAGCCTCTCCTTGATCAACTGGGCTGTCTTTTTTCAGCGTCAGATTTATATCATCATATATAAAGGAGAAGGTAGCATAGTTATTATATTTTTTACATATATTATAAAGTTTATTAAAATATTCTTCCTCATTGGGTTTTTCTTCATTGTCTAAGCACAGACAGATTTCTTTAGGAGCGCACTCGTGCATTAGTAGGTTTAACTGGTACTTATTAAAATTAGAACCACAGATTGCTACACCACAATTTGGGAAATTAAAATCTTCCAGTTTATAGATTGATTTTTCGCCCTCAAAAATAAGCGCAAATCCGTTCTGCTTTATAGCTTTTTTCGTATGATTAAGCCCATAAAGATTAAGCGAAAGTCGGTGCGTATACCATTTATGCTCGATCTGAACTGGCATATACTTACCATAAGTCTCAGCTTCGTACTCATCAAGCGCGCGGCCCCTAATCCCAACCAAATTCCCATTCACATCATAGTGAGGAATTATAATTTTGTTTTGAGAAGCAGAAAAAAGTATATTATATTTATCCATTGTTTCTTTTGAAATGCCTTCTTCTAACCACTGCGCGGGATAGCATTTTTGAAACACATCTAAAACCCCTTCGGGATAAACCGGTAAATTCTGTGTACGAACAATTGGAGAATATCTATCTCGTAAAAGGTCATGTTGCTCAACGCCAAAACGCTCTTGTAACGGTTCAGAGATACTACAACTACGAACTACTTCATAGATATCAAAATACCAGTCATAATCAATATTGCGCGCTTCATAATAGTGCTTTAAAAAAGTAAAAATAGACATCGGACCACATTCTGTGTAGCAATAAAAAAGATGTGTATTTTTATAATAATAAAGCTTAAAACTACCATCGTGAGTATTATGACAAATTGTATTTGTTAAAAGAAAGCTTGCTGTTTCTTGAACATCTTCTGCTCCTAAAGCCAATAATAAGTCCTTAACTCGACTTGTATCAAGGTTATCAGCTAATTCTTTATAGTTCAAGTAGATTCTCCTTTCAACTCTTTATTTAGCTTATTAATATAATCCGTAACCTCTTGCTTTTGTCCCTCTTCCCAGCTCTCAACATCAAAAGCATAGTCTCGAAAGAAGTCATCAATCGGTTCCATTTGACTGTTTGTAATAAACAAATCTTGACGCCGCATTGTACCCATATCAAAATAACTCCAAATACGAACTTGTGTCCACTGACCGCTACGAACCTTAAAAACATCTGTAACCAAGTTCGGTTCAATCGTCGCTAAATTTTGAATAAGCTCAAGCTCTTCTTTCGTGGGGCGCGCCATAATAACACCATTATCCGCTTTGTTAATTGTTGAACGACCGCCCGCAAGAGAAGCTTCATTACGAATCGTTGTATTGTTATCTGCATTTGCATTAACCTGAGTTGATGTAAAGACTGCAACGTTTAGTTCTATTGCAAGGTCTTTCAAAGCAGTTGCAAACATAAGTAAAGCTTCATCGTTTCTGATATTAAACCCACGAAATTCACCTAAGAGTGCAGGACCAATAAAGACATAATCATAAAAAACTGCTAATGCATCATAATTTAGTAATTCTTCTCTTACCACCGATTTTATAAGCTCAATTGTGGGGTTTGGAATACGAATCATATGGAAGTTATCTTTATACTCTTTAACAACTTCACGCGCCTGCTCTATAAGAAGTTTTTCTTCTTCTGAAAAGCCCCCATATTTAAAGCGACTTTCATTAATACCAGTTAGATAAGCAATTACCATACGAATAATCTGTTCAGGTTTCTGCTCAGTCATTATAAACAAGATTTTTTCTGAAGAACCAACCTGTTCCCACTCACAAGTCTTATCATTATATCGGAACGGGAATGCCAGATAACAAGCATCACTGACTGCTGATCTTGTCTTACCTGTACCGCTACCACCGCTTCGAATTGTCAGTGCGCCTCGTTCAGCGCCATTAATTACTTGAGAATAAATTTTACCTTGTACGGGAAGTCCAATAAACTCCGGATTACCAAAACCATCAATAACATTGTCGATTTCTTCTCCAATATCCCAAGTTTGAACCTCTTCTGTTTTTGAATATTCACCTTCAATGCGCGCCAGCTTTTTTCTTATCGCGTTTGAGATATCCGCAGTCGTAAGTCCCTCAAACTTCTCATTTACTTCCTGTGCGCGAGGGTCAAAAGTATCTTCAATATAAAAGTCACTTATATCAACACCTATCTTTTGATAAGCATTTAACATATTAAACTTCTTTAATTTGTTATAATAATATGAAAAGTTTTCCTCGTTTGAGAACTCTTCAACATCTTGAAGATATTCAATTCCATTACTATTCTCAAAACAAGCTTTCGCCGATTCGTTTGTTGAAAGGCAATTCTCCACATCAAATGCTGAAATCTTTTTTGCACCTTGTGAATACAGTTCCCAAATTGCAGAAAATAGAAACTTCTCAAATCGACTTTGAAAGTCATTCGGAGTTAAGCAATACTTATCTGATTCGCCTAAATACTGTGGATGTTTTAAGAGGCAGCCGAAGATTTGCTGTGTTATTCTTTTATCAACAATCAATTAATCTGCCTCCGTCTCTATCATTTCAAGTGAGTATTTCTTCTTTTTCTGCGCGCGACGCTTCGTTTGCGTTTTAATTCCACGCTTCTGTTCCGTCTCCGCGCGCAACCTAAGTTGTTGAGTAATACGCTCACAAATACCTTTTTCTCTTTTTTCACGCTCAACCCAATAACCACATCCCTCATCATAAACATAAGGGACAATACCTATACCGCCTTTTGCTTTATTGCGCGGAGCCTTTTGGATGCCATAATAATATCTTAAAGAAAAATATATTCCTTTAGCTGTCATATTTTTCTTTAAGTAGCTATCCCACTGTTTTTGAAACTTGGGATAATCAATTTCCATTAACATCTCTTTTGTTAAAAACTCCCAAGTATAGTCAAGCCATTCTTCGTTGTTTTTACTTGCATGGAGATTGTCTTTTTCTGCGACCCAGCCGTCATAACAATCTTTATGATAGAACCATCCTTTGGACCGCATTATCCAATCTTTTCCCTCTTCTGTTGTATTTCTATCTATTTCTCCATTACAAACGCGGCAATGAACAATACCTAATTTTCTTGCCAATAGAAACACCTACTTTCACTTTTCTTCTATATATATTATACCAAAATTTTTTCAAAAAAGCAAATTCAAAAGAGCCGACTCATAATAAGCCGGCTCCTGTATATATAAAGGAAAGAATTTATTTAAGAAGAGACTTCATTTCTCCACAAACCAACTCAAAAAGGTCTTTCTGGTCTTCGGTTATTTCTGAAAGTTTCATCTTTCTACCAAAAATCATTTCAACCTTTTTAAGGACTCTCGATGCATTTTCCTCATCCTGCTCAATAAGAGCTTTCCAGAGTTCAAATGCCTCTGCTCTTATTTCATCATAAGAGCGCTCCTCAGTCTTCATATCAGCAGAGTGATTATCTACCAATATTGCTCCATCTTTCTTCGCCTGCTCTTCTATTGCATCACCGATAGCAGATACAAGCTCTTTGTATCCAAAGGGAATCTTCGGTGAAAGATAGGGTAGACGAGAACCAGCAAGAATAGTCGGGGTTGAACGCGTAAGTAGAGTACGCGTACAATTACCCTTATTATCCCACTCACAATTAATATAACCGATAATATCGACAAGACGGTTTACAATGTCCGCCGCACGTGCGGGCATCGCCGGTGAAACATGCTCAACTATATTGCCATCGCCAGCATCTTCATTCTTTATCTGACTATGACAAATACAGATGATACCATAACCCATCATGGTAATCTTACGTAAGCATGTCTCGAACTCACTCTTGAGTGCGGCGTAGCCTCCACCATACGGTATCTCACCGATCTTCTGGACACCATTCTGCAAGCAGATATACTTCTCACAGAGTGTATAAGCTTCACCAACTGTATCGATAGTGATTGTATCATACATTTCTTTGGCTTCGGGCTGTTCAAGCTGGCGGAGAACCTGCTTAAACTCAACCCACTTTTCAATAGGCTGTGCGCGAACACCAGACAGGAAATTGGTGCCAATCTCAAAACTCAGTATCAAGTTCTTGTCCATCTGAGCCGCGAAAGTGGTTTTCCCACACTTCTCGGGACCATAAATGCATAGATACTTACCTTTAAGGTCTCTTGAAATAACACTCGGCTGTATATTAAGGATATCTATTCCCATAACTCTCTACCTCCCTTAATTAAAATCCAAGGGCCGCGGAGTCAGCTGCAGGAGCCTTTTTTGTCTTTGGAGCGTTCTGAGTCTTTGCCTTTTCCGCCGCAAGTTTCTCATCCCTCAGACGAAGACCTTCCTTAATTTTCTCTATATCATAACCAACCTCGAGCGGAAAATCACCGCCGGTTATAATAAGCTCACTGATAGAAACAGTGGAAGTCTTCTCAACCGGATCACCGAAAGCAGACTCGATAATCTTGGTTTCTGTCTTGGTTGAGAAATTAAGCTTGCCGCGGAAAGGAACTGTATCCTGCGGCTGCCAGTTATCTTCAATAAATGCGATTGCCTTGGGGCTTTCAACATAAAAAGGTATAACGTCAACAAGTCCACCCCACTGAGGAATGCACATATTTATACGAAGTCTGCCCGTCTCAACGCCCTGAGTATCAACCTCGTTGCACTTCTGACGGATAACGCCATCATACTCAAAGATAGCACCCATCTTCATATCATCCTTACGAATTTTACGAATAAAGCTACCTCTGACCTGCGGAAAAGACACGAAACGATTGTCTCTACCATAATACTCATTCATTGCAAGCTGACCAGAAATACGAACTGCATCAGCCTTATCTTCACCACCCGCCGCGGCAATAGAGGTATAATCAAATACTTCGTGCCACTGCTTATAAGCGGGATTCTCATTGCCATCTTTCTTGAGCTTATTGGCAAAGACATGGACAGGAACCTCAAGAATCTTATCCGATGAGCCTATCTTCTGAACAACTTTGACTGTAACAGAACCACTAATATAATCATTCTTTACGCCATTCTTCTCATAAGAGCCTTCTTTTAGATTGTTTTCGCTTAGTATACCTATAATTTCTACTACATTGCTATTTGCCATTTTCTTTTCTCCTTGTTAATATGGTTCTTATTCGGTTGCCCGAAGTTAAACTTCGGGCAACATTAAATAAAAATTACTCTGCGTCCTCAGAAGGAACGAAAGTACGACCAGCCTCGGTAAGAACAACATAAGTGATGGGCTTCTCCTGACCCTCAACAGAGACCTTCTCTCTATCGACAAGACCCTTAGCGTGAGGGCCCTTGCAACCAAGAGCAGTAACAGTACCATTGATAGACTTCTCAGTCTTGCCAAGAGCAGTAGCAAGCTCAGGAATCGAGACGCGGCCACCATTGTCCTTAACATAGTTGAATACGAGGGATGCATTTTCAGTAAGTTTCATTTTGTTTGTACTCCTTTTCATTAGTTAGTTTAAATTTATTCGAAGTCATCTCTGACTTTCTATTAATATTATATAAGTATTTTAGAAAAAAATCAAACTTTCACTTTTTAATTTTTATCAAGGAATGTAAAAACATTTGTAGTTGTATATTTTCACTTTTACTTACATAAATATTTTTAAGATTTATAAAGTCCTACCACACAATCCGTAAGAGATTTAAGAGTAATTGCTTTTACACCTTGGGCATCTTTAAGCTGATTTGGAATAGAACCACAATCCAAACTTATTTGTGCGCGAGACGTCGTTACAGTAACTTCTTTATCACTTAATTGAAGCGGTAGAAAATCAATCATATAATCGGATTCGGTTAACCGCTGTGGCTTAACTCCCTTGTTTCCGCGCGAACCAAGTCCAAATTCAGAAAGGGGAGTCCTTTTAGTATATCCATTTCCAGTTATAAACAAAAGGTACTTGGTCTCAACTGGAATTGGGCGCACCGATACAACTGAATCTCCGTCATTAAGTTTAATACAACGAACTCCTTTGGAGACTCTTCCGACCGTGCGGATATCTTTTATACTACAGTAGAGGAACTGCCCCATTTCGGTTAGTACGCCAACCTTGTCACAATCTTCAAGAAAAGCACAACAAATCTCATCGCCCTCATTAAGTTCGATTGCTTTAAGAAGTCCAGTACGATTCATTTTGTACTCAGAAAAAGAGCTTCTCTTAACAAGTCCTTTTTTTGTAAAGAAGAAGATATCTTTATCTTTATCACTCTTGTCCAAGCTCATAACTGCAACTATGTTTTCCGCGCCAGTTATACCAAGAGAAATTGTAGAAAACTTCTCCCCAATAGGCAAGAGCGAAGCGGGACGATGGAAGAACTCTCCCTTAGAAGTAAAGAAAAGAATTTCATTTGTTGTATTCGTCGAAAGAGTATCAACCACAAATTCCTTTGGATTAAGCTTAAACTTCGTACCAACTCCGCCGCGCTTCTGAGTATAGAGGGTTGAACTTTCTTGAGCAAATAGATTGCCTTGATTGGTGAAAGAAATCAGAAGTTTCTTTTCCTCTATTGCTTCATCCTCATTGCCAAGATTAAGAATTTTCGTGCGGCGGCTATCACCAAACTTTTCGGCGACCGCGCGTAAATCATTCTCAATTTCTTTCTTTAGTAAATTGACATCATTAAGAATTTCTTCAATTCGTGCTTTTTCTCTGAGAAGTTCTGCCTGCTCACTTTGGAGCTTGGTAATTTCCAAATGAGCAAGTCTCGCAAGTTTAATATCCAAAATTGCTTTTGCCTGAACCTCGTCTATTGTTAGATAAGATTGAAGTTTTAAAGATGCTTCTTTGGTATCTTTCGCACTTTTTATAATCTTAACTACCTCATCAATAGAAGCTATAGCACGAAGTAGTGCTTCAATAATATGAAGCCGCTTAACAATTTTATCCAAATCAAACTCATGCCCACGAGTGTAAACAATTATCTGATGGTCGATATATGACTGTAAAAGTTCACGCCAAGTCATAACTCTTGGGAAGCGTCCATTTTCCAGTACCGTCAAATTAACACTATAATGATATTCCAAAGAAGTATTCTTATAAAGATACCTTAATACAAGGTCTGGATTTGCACTCTTCTTTAGATAGATTTTGAGACAAGGAGTAAGCTTTGTGAGGTCATTATACCTCTCTATACCGGGATTTTCGTCACTTTCAATAATTACATGGATTTGTTCGCATATGGTATTTGTATAAACTCCATAAGGAACTTCAGTTACGATAAAACAGCGCTCTTTGGAATCATAAGAAACCATAGCTCTCAATTTACAAGCCGCGCCCGACCCCTTTTTAAGACTTTCCTTTACAGCGGCTTCGTTGAGAAGATATCCACCTGTTGCGAAGTCGGGGCAACAATAGATATCATCATACTTACAATCGGGATTCCACAAAAGACGAATAAGCGCCTCATTTACATCCTGTATACGAAACTGCGGCAAATTACTACTCATACCTATACCAATACCTGCACTGCCGTTTACAATATTGTAAAACCCCTTTGTTGGGAGCACTGACGGATATTGTTCAGTATCATCATAATTATCTCGCCAATTTTCTATTGTGTTTTTATCTATATCACGGAAGAGGTAGGATGAGAGTTCGCTTAAACGAGAACTCGTATAACGCGGCGAACTCCAGTTGCCTGTTTCTGTTGGCTGACCTACGCCACCTTCGACTTCAATCAAAGGATATCTCATCGCCCACGGTTGCGCGGCACGCATTATTACGCCAACACAACTGGAATCACCATGAATATACATTCTCGATGCACTACCCACTGCTTTGAGTGTTTTCTTCATTGGCTTAGAGTGAAGAAATTTGTCTGTATACAGGCAATAGAAAATCTGACGCGCTGATGGCTTCAGACAATCCCGCGCATCTACAAGTGCGCGCGACTGTAGAACGGCGCCAGAGTATTGGATAAAACTCTCTTTTATAACTGATGTTAAATCTTCCATTTAGCTCTCCTTTCCTCAATTTCTTTTAATATTATAGCTTAGTTTTTAGATTAAAACAAATTTTTACTGCTTATAATTATAATAACAAGAGATAAGATTGCCTTGGCAATTTACATATGGACTGTCTTTAATACCATAACAGTAGCCATATTTCTTACCCTCAAGGTTTTCGCCTATTAGACGAAAATAGGGACAATCTTTGTCTCTTAGAAGGAAATTTCGTATTTCTTCTTCTGAATGGATGGCACAGCAAACACTTTCACCTTGAGAAGTCCATGCAACCTTTTGAGTAAAATCAAGAGGAACTTCTTCCCCACATATAAAGCACTTCATTTATTTTTCCTCCTATCTCTTGTTCCCTCATAGAGAGCTGCAGCGCGCAGAATTATTTTTTGAGCAAAAGTAAGACGTAGTCCCCATAATTCACAGAATGTAACAGGATGAGCCAGATAAAATTTTACCCAGTTTTCATCTATTTTATCTTCAATGTCTAAGACTGCTCCCACATCTGGTTCGGACTGTAACTCAAATTCACACTGCGGGCACACCATTCTGCCCTCGGGGACTATTTCACCACAACAAACACATCTATCTACATCAGCCATTTGCCATCTCTCCTTTTTAGTCTCGCATACTCCCAGCTAAGTCTCTGCCCGCAGTCAGGACAATAATGATGCCATTCATTAACAATCCCACCACAACAAGGGCAGTGCATTGTATTATATTGGCTCTTTTTTGGCTCAAGTGCCAACGTTTTTACAATCGCATCTCCTACAGCAATAGGTGGACATAGGTCTTCACCATTTTCAAAAAACCGAGCAACAGGGACCCTCAATAACTCTTCTATAACTGCTTTATCAAGCATTATTTCCTCTTCCAAGCGTCTTTCTCTCCTTTCTTTTATCTATTTATATTATATAATAAAAAGGAAGGAAAATCAATTTTCCTTCCCTTAGTCTTAACCTTATTCTCTTATAGTAGAAAAGTCTACATTCTTAAAGATAAATTCCGTTCGCGGTTCTACATCTTTACCCATAAGAGCACACAACAAATCGCGCGCTTCTGGTGAAGTCTGGAATATATCAAATCGCTGATATTCTGGATTAAACATTGAATTGTGCGCTTGCTCCTCAGTCAATGAACCGAGGCCCTTGTTTCTCTGGATAATACCTGATATATGACTGCGGGCGGCATCCATCTCTTCGTCAGTGAAGTAGTAAGTTTCGTTCTTTCCATTCTTAACGATATAAAGAGGAGAACGTAACCAACCAAGTCTTCCTTCTTCAATGAACTGCGGTGCCAAGTACTGTAATGCAGCCATCAAAAGTAGACCTATATGGTACCCATCAGAATCTGAGTCCGTACAGATACCAACACGTCCATACCTCAGTTTTCGACCATCATAATGTCCTGGTACTATATTCAATGCGCTCAGGAGAAGTTTAATCTCTTCGTTCTGGTAAATTTTCTCCTCATCATTAGACAGACAGTTTATGGTTTTTCCGCGTATACACATAATACCATATGACTTTTCATCGCGCGCGACTCCTACTGAAGCCATTGCTGAGTTTCCCTCAACCACAAGAAGTGTAGCATTCTGCCCAAGAAATTCTGCATCTTTGAGCTTGTCGCTTGCAATATACTTTTTCTTCTGCGTTTTTTCAACCTCTTTTTGCGCTTCAAGAACTTGCTTTCGTGCGCGCTCCGCCGCAAGCTCAGCCTTTTGCTCTTTTGCAAGTAGGTCAAGAACTCGCTGAAATTCCTCCGCGTGCTGTTGCTCAAAACTTTCAAGCATTTGTGTAGTCGCGCGCTGACACAATCCTCTTAGCTCAGGATTAGTAATTTTGCTTTTGGTTTGTCCATCGTATATTGGGTCTTTTAAATTAACTGAACATACGTATACTAATCCTTTCCTTAGAATATCTGCTTGGGCTTCACCCTTTAGCTTCTTTTTAAAAAAGTTGGTTAAAGCGGTCTTGATACCAGTAATAGGAGTGCCACCATTTTCATTTTCACCGCCATTAGAAAACAGATAGAACCTCTCTTCTCTGTTGCTGGTCCACTGTAAGATAATTTCAACATCTATACCATTTTCTGAATTAACATAATGTAGAGGCGCTTTATGAATGGGCTTATCAAGATTTTCCTTTACGAAATCCATCAAACCGTTTTTACTCATATAGGTTTTAGTCTCACCTGTAGTTGCATTTTTAATAATAAAAGTAATACCCTTATTGAAATAGGAATATTCTTTCATTTGCTCGCAGATTTCTTTATAATTAAATTGAATTGGTTCGGCACTAAAAACCTCTTGACTGGGCTTGTAACATATATATGTTCCATTCTTTTTTTCGTTAAGGGGTTTCTTCTGGCATGTATCCCATTTGGGAATGCCTTTTTCAAATTCCATATACCATTCAGCGCCGTCTCGATAACTTGAAATTTTAAACCAATCAGATGAACAACAAGTCGCAGCACTGCCAGTACCATTAAGACCTCGACTCTTTCCCCCGTAGGCATTATCATCGAATTTGGCACCACTATGATTTTCAGTAAGAAGGTTTATCATAACTTCTTTTGAAAAGTCATTCTCTCCATGAGGCATGCCACGACCATAATCTCGACAAGACGCCCAGTCGGGTCCAATTTCTATCTCAATTTTATTCGCGGCGGGGCAAACCAAAGCTTCATCAGTGGCATTATTAACAAGTTCAAGCAAACCCGCCATTACACCAGTATGGTCAGCACTTCCCAGATAAATGCCGACCCTTTTTCTTACGCCCTGCCTAAAAGTTAGCTGCTGAATAGATTTGGCATTATAAGACATCAAATTCCTCCATTCCTAAATCTTCCCATTTTAAATTATAATTTCTTTTATAATAAATATATTTTATTTTTATATTATGGTTTTTACAGTATTCAGCTTTCATCTCATCGTGCCTTTTTAAAACTTCTGAATAAAAACCATTAGTTTTGGAAAAGTGCTGTTCTCCTTGAAATTCTATCAGTCCTTTAAAATTATCTTCCTTATCGAAAATGGCAAAATCAAATCTTAACGGAAGCTCATCTTTTAGGTCGTCAAAACTATATTCTCTTTTAAAATTGATATTATGCTCTGTCAATAGGGCTTCAATTTGAAATTCACCTTTTGAACGTATGCATCCACAAGAAGTAGTGTCACCATAGGCTAAATACTGATGTTGGACTTGACAATAATTACCGCAATCACAGCGGCAATTATAAATTCTACTACGTTTTCCATTGGTATGCTCAATAAATCCTGCTTCTGACAAAACTTCCAATTTTCCAAAGCGTTGCCCGACCAGACTACCAACTCTATCCATATTTGATTGCGCCGCTCGCTCTTTTTGATAACATCCGCAAGATTTTGTGTTACCGTTTCGTAGAGATTTACCCAAAACAACTACTTCATTTCCGCACTTACATTTACATAACCATCTTGCTCTGCCGTCTTTAGAATTTTCTGCTCGTGCGATAACTGTTAAATAGCCATAAGTATTTCCTATTTCATTTTTTAAAGCCATTATATAACCTCCATTATTGTTTCTATATTCAAGTAGTCACTGGAATAAATGGCTTTATAAAATTCAGTCCGGTGAGCTATTATCCTCCCCTTAATCGTCTTCGTCATGTTTCAATTCATACCAACCATCCCACTCATATCCAGCAGGATACCAATACTTACCATCAAAAATATACCCCTTTACATAAGTATAAATTTTATGGGTAATTAAAACGGTATTCTCTTCTGGATTAACAATTATATTTTCCTTACCATACATTGAAAAATAATATTTTAAATCCTCAGCACTATAGTAATAAAGCCTCTCTTTCTGCATATATTCTTTTTCTTCAAATATGCCGCCAATCGGATAAACTTCTTTTATCTCTTCCAATGTCTTAAACTTGTCTTTTTTCTTCATATTACTCTTTCCTTTCTCATATTTCTATTAATATTATAAAAAAAATCAGAGGAAAAATCAACTTTTCCTCTGATCATTTATTTTTAGATTTATGCGCTTACTTCTTCGAAGTAATTCCCCACAAGCTGAGAAGGAGTGTAGTATAGGATTGTGCCTTGTCCATTACTATCGTCTCTTATACACTTATAGATTTTATCTTCTTCTTTATAATATTTATCTTTATAATATCTCATACCCGCCGCTGCCACAATAGGATTGTTAAGAGTGCCTTCTTCTTCGGGCTTTGCAACAACTTCCCAGTGCGCGGCAGTCACATCGGGCGTCCAAGTAGACACGCCACCAGTAATTGCGTTGTAACACTTATAAAGCTTGCCGTTATATCTACACCTGTCGCCTACATTATATGCAATCGGCTCCCATGCGGGAAAGAGTTCAACACTCTCAAGAGCCTGCTCATCTGGAAGTAAGATCGCCGCAGATTCTATTTTTTTTCTAAATGCCAACGCTTCTGCTCTTGTCATATAGCTTCACCACCAGTTATTATTAATAAAGCTTCGTCAGTAGTAATTTCATCATCGGTGACGACTCGATAATTTTTTGTGATTGTGGAATCTTGTTCGGTCCAATAAACTTCAGCATACTGGTCTGACTCCAGTGCGGGATAGGCTGCTTCTACAAGAGATTTATAGCCAAGCGCCAATATTTTTTCAACAGGAGGATTTGTAATTATTACCCCGTTTTCCTCATACCAACCAGAAAAAGCTATGGGATTGGTATTTTCATCGACAAATTTATAATAGTTTGTATCCAAGATTTAAACTCCCTTTATTATAAAAAGTTTGTTTCGAGACTCTATCATACAAGCAAGGTGTAGAAGAGGGGTCTAAGCAAGGTTGAAAGTCTCGTACAAGGGTCTGACCATCCCATATTTTCATCCAGTAGATTCTTTTTGTGCCATCATCGCCTTTATGAGTTTTAACTCGAGTGCTGGAAGATGTCCCAAATATAAAGATATCTCTACGAGAAGTGAATTTGTTAGAAGAATAGGTTTTCTCCACAACTCCATTTATTATACATTCTTTATTCGTAGTTTTGCTATGAAATTTGAGAACATGGTCGGCTGGATTTTGGAAAGGTTCTCGTACTGAGCCAATTGTCCAACACCAATTGTTAGATGAACTTGTATTATAGGTAAGTAGACCGAATGAATAAACATTAATAGAATTTTCGCCTTGATAGAAGATTACATAGTCATCTGTAATAGAACTACGGTCAACATACCATTCTCCTTCTACAGTAAGGGTTGAAGCTGCTTTAATGCCAGTGTCAAACCATTGTTTCTCAGACGTTGATTCTAAATATTCAACTGCCATATAGTTTTTTGGAAGTCCATAATCAATTTCACCCATTATAGCTTTTTTTCTTTCTTCAAAATACCTCACACCCAAACGCCCCTTACTGCCGCGTTAAAGCCATAATTATTTTTCCAAAAAACAATTTCATAATATTTTCCTGCAACAGGAACAAATTGACCATTTACTATATCAAATCCACCCCAAATTATACCAGTTGGATAAGAGAAAACTGTGGCAGTTGCACCCGACTTAAAGGAAAGAGTAGACATATATCTATTTGTTGCTGTGGCTGGAAAAGTTATTGCAAAGCTGGTGACGTCACCGCTGAAATTAATTATGGTGTTATCTCTTATTTCAAAAGTTCCTGAAGACCCACTGTCTAATTTCGGCGCTATTTGAAGTTCATGATGATCGCTAACATCAAAAGTATCATAAAAGTAATTTAACGACTCTCCCTCTAAATAAATCCAATCAAGAGTTTGCTTATTTTTATGTGTATGAGCTGTTTTGTTTAGCTCCTCATACTTCCCATCAAGAGTGCTAATGCTCGTTGAATGTGACTGCTGAGTCTTACTGAGCGCGGCAATGTCAGTTGTATTCTTTTGGACTTTCGTATCCAACCCGTTAACAGCAGTGCCAAGAGACTCGATATCAGTAGCTTGGCCACCCTGTGTTTCAACCAATTGATCAAGCGCGCCTTTGACATTAGTAACACCCTCCATTGCTGTATTTGTATACCCTACTTCGGAGGCAGTTGAACTGCCTCCTTTTAGGTTAAAAGCTACGCCGTTGTAAGTTACTGATTCAACAGTTTTGGTTGTGTCAAGACTCATCAAACACCACCTCCCGTTATTATTTCTATTGCTTCAGAATCAGTGCATTCTATTATCTCATTGGTTTCAATATAAGTATAATTCGAAGTCGATAAATCAACTGCCTCAGAATAGAGTTCTTCTGTACCTACTTTTTTGATTATTTTACTTTCATCGCTGTATGTGCGAATAAAACCGTTTGAAAGAGTTTCGGTTTTTATCATGTGGCTCCCTCCAATTCTGAGATGGGTTTAATTTGGTTGGCAAAAGTTACCCAGTTAGTTGCAGTTTTGTAGGAATCTACGAGATTGTCAGGAACATAGATATAACCTGTGCCTGCAGCGATTTTTGTATTGGTAAAGGTGTCTGTAGCATTAGCAAGAGAGCACACCGTTGAATTTCTTAAAATTAAAGTATCTAACTGAGTAGCGCCATTAAAAGCAAACTGTCCTATACTTGATAGCTTTGAAAAGTCAAGCTTTGTTAATGTGCCCGTATTAAAAGCATTAAAACCTACATAAGTTGCTTCTGGAAAGACACCCCCAACTATTGCAGTGCTATAAAAAGCACTATCTTCTATTCTCTTTACTTTAGGAAGAGATACTGAGGAAAGTTTTATACAATTACGAAAAGCATACCTTCCTACATTGGTAACTTGCGGAAAATTAATCTTTGTTAATTTTTGGCAGCTTTCAAACGCATATACTCCTATTTTTGTAACACGACTATTCGTATAAACCCCACTAATCTCTCTCGTAATAAACGCGTCAAGATTACTCGTGCTTGACCCACCCGCATCTGTAATTACCAGCTCAGAATTTCCATCCTCAAGCAAATTCTGTACTATATTATAGGCTCCTTTTTGTCCAATAAGCGCCAGTATTGCTTCTACTAACTCGTTTATTGACATATTCTCAGTAGCCAAATCAGTATTGTCCTTTAAATAATCCGCAAGTGCCTTTTTAGCATTTGTTATTCTCGCTATTTGCTGACCTATCTTTGAATCTGCTGGCGCAATTGTAGCCATTATCCTTTAACCTCCTGAGTTTCGACTTTATATAGCCGCAAGAGCCGTCTCAATATCATCAGTAAGTGATACGGTACCACCAGCAGTCTTGCCCGCAGGAATCGTATAGGAGGTAGTAGTCAAACCATCAATTGTTGCAGTAATAGTACCATTATCGGTCATAGTACCAGTAACAACAATACCCTCTGCATCAACTATCTTCTTACCCTCAAGTACATCTGCGGCAACAGCAGTAACTCCCGTTACATCCTGATAATCTGCTGGAATTGCAGCAACCGTAACTTTATCAAGAACTTTACCCTTGGTGGGAGTAATTGTCTGCGCGGCCTTGGTAGGAGTAGCAGCTTTCTGCTCAAGAACGATAGTAACCGCACCTTCACCACTGTGATGACCCGCCGCAATTGTAAATGACTGGTTATCAGTAGTGGCATCAAGAGTTTTAGTAACGGTACCGTTATCTGCCATAGTACCATCAACAACAGTACCATCTGTGTCGACTATTTTCTTACCAGCAAGTACGTCTCCTGCAGCGGCAGTTACACCAGTAACATCCTGATATGCAGAAGGTATAGCCGCAACAGTTACTTTATCAATAACCTTACCCTTAGTAGCAGAAATAACTTGCTCTGCTTTTGTAGGTGTAGCTGTCTTAGACTCAAGCACAACCGAAACAGTGCCTTCGCCATTATGATAACCAACAGGTACAGTATAAATTTGGTTGCCAGTAGAAGCATCCAAAACCTTTGCTACTGCTTTGTTATCTGCCATTGCGCCTTCGATAACAGCGCCATCAGCACCTACAATATTCTTGCCCGCAAGTACGTCTGCTGCTTCTGCAGTAACGCCAGTTACGTCTTGGAATGCATCAGGAATTGCGGCGACTGTAACCTTGCCAAGAACTTTACCCACGGTTGGAGTAATATCTTGAGCTTTCTTTGCGGGCGTTGCCGCCTTGTTTTCAAGAGTTATTGCAACAGTACCTTTACCATTGTGTATACCGGCAGGTACAGTATAAGTCTGATTGTTCGCAGTAGCATCAAGCGTCTTTGTAACGGCACCATTGTCCGCAAGAGTACCAGCCGCAGTCGAACCATCTGCCTTGATAAAGACCTTGTTTGCGCGGACATCTCCTTCCTCAACAGTAACCGCACTTATATCCTGATAGTTTTCGGGTATAGCCTCAACTGTTACAGAAGAAAGACCGTAGTTACCTGCATCGGGAACTACTGATTGCTGTTCTTTCGTAGGAGTAATTTTCTTTGTTTGAAGTGTATAGTTACCACCGCCCGCGACGCCTTTAACAGTACCACTACCATTGTGATAACCTGCGGGTATTGTATATGTTTCGCCTTCTTTAACATTTGCATCGACTGCCCCTTGATTCTTAATTGCGGCAGCCTTTGTTGCTAATTCATCAAGCTTATCTGTGCTTGTAGCGATTCCCAGACCAACTTCCCATGTTCTTATCTTATTTCTTGCTTCTTGTAGTCTGGTAATTTCAGTTTGTGTGCTCATTAATTAGCCTCCCTAAATTGTTTCTAAAAGTGCATTTATATTACCGATTTCTGTAAAAACCGCTGCAGAAGTAATCGGTTTAGTGTTATCTTCATCTACTGTGGTTGCCGTATCAACAGATAAACGGCGACCTTCTAGTTTTAAGCCGTCTCCTATGATGTAGCCACCGGTTCCGGGGTCTCCACCACCACCGTATTTATCGGTATACGATTTTGCGAGTGCAAGAGTTACGACATCTAAACTCAATTCTCTTCACCCCCAAAATAAGCTTATATTTGACCAAATATCTTTGACAGAAGCACAAGTATTGCTTTGCCATAAAGTCCAATTAAGTTTAGTAGATTAAATAAAATCGCTTCCATTTTATGGTCCCTCCGTTATAATTCCAAGAGCTTCTGAGTCAGAAACTTCTTCTTGATGTGTTAGGAAAAGTTGATATTCTCCCTCAGAAACTTCGGTTAAGTCAGCCTCGGTTAGAGACTTAGCAAGAACTATATAATCTGGATAAATTTCACCCGTTATTTGGTTTTTTAAATACAAATTTTCCGCAGGGTGAATTATATTATTAGTCACTGTCATAATTACACCTCACGCTATTGTCCAGTTTTTATTAGTGATTGCGGCCGCTATCGTTACCGCGTCCGCATCTGTTGATTCACAACCAATATAAAGATTTGTTGTGGTATCTAACTTAACATAATTAGTATAAAAAGTACCTGTATCGGCGTTTTTTAAATTATCATGTACTTTTACCGTTAAAGCAGTATCGCCTGTTAAATCTTTTAAAGCATTGAGAACGTTTATACATGACGCTAAGTTTAAACTTCTTTGGCTACTAAGGTCTAATGCAACTCCAACTGTATTAGCCTTTATATCCAATTCTACAAGCCCTCTTTGAGAATTAAAAAGCTGGGAGGCAGTTGTAACAGAAGTAAAATCCAGCCCCGATATTTTTTTTAAATTATCATTCATGCCCGTACCGCCGCAAGCGAAAGCAACATTTAGGTTTGTTACTTTTGATAAATCGCCGTGAAAAATAATTTCCTCTAATGAGCCAGCCGACACGTTACTAAACATATAACTCATATTCGTTAATTTGTTACTAACTGTCAATTCAATTTTCTTTAAATTATTGGGCCGATTGCCATTGCCAATAACAAAAGCTCTATTTAGAGTAGTTACATTAGGAATATTTAAAGTTAAATTAGTCGCGGTATTAGCACTGGTCACTTGAAAATACCCCAAACTCTGCACAAAATTAAGAAAATCTTGACTCGTTATGGAATCAATCGCATCACCGAAGCCTTTTGAAGCGTCCCATGTTATTGAGTCAGTGCTATCCGTTTTAACACGTATACGATTAGCGGTATAGGTCAGAGCTTCATCGAGTTTAATGGAGTCAATTACTTTGTCAAAAGCCATCAGTAATTACCTCCTGTCCATGTCGGCAAGGCAACAAGAACATCATTAACTATTGATTGCTTGTCTGCTACCGTCCAATAATCAGTACCTTTAATGGGTGTTTTGCCGTCAGTACCCTTCACACCCGGGTCTCCTTTATCACCCTTATCGCCACGTGAAGGCTTACCAGTGTCGGTGTCACCTAAATACCAATTGCCATTTGTACCAATAGTTGGCGTTATACCATCTGTGCCGCCACCACCATGCTGATCAGTATACGACTTCGCAAGAGCCAGAGTTATAACATCAAGACTCATTTGCTCTCACCTCACATTTCATACCATTTTCCGTCATTTCCCATAATAAAAATTTGTTTTGTGGAAATGATATAAACTTTATCACCAAAGGCAATATTCTCATTTTGAGCTAATGCAGTCTTGTCGGCATCCGCCATACAATACCATAATCGGTCCTGCACATTTGCTCGCGCCCACGATTGGGCAAGGACATAATTATCCATCTTCTTTCCTCCTATCAATTAAAAATAAAGAGAAGTACCTTCTCTACAATAGAAGTAGAAAAGATACCTCGTTTATTCGTTATTCCCAGTCTACATATTTTTTCTTTCTTTTTGGAGCAGGAGTCATCCATAGGAGTAAATCCATAGCACGAGTCGCCGCAACATATTGTATACGTTTTTCTTCGGTATTCCATCCGCGCGCACCAATAACAACAACGTTTTTTGCCTCAAGACCTTTTGAAGTGTGGATAGTAAGAACCTTTACAGTATCTTGAGCCATTTTCTTTGAAAACTCTTCTTCAGTAATCTTACCTCTTTTAAAGGTATCGCAAGGAATTCCTTTCATTTCAAGATAGGTATAAATAGCTTCCAGTTCTCCATTGGTGCGAGTTAGTACAAACCAATCCCTGTAATTGCCCTTCTTCAAAATAAGATTGGCAATTACGTCTGGGTCATATTCCGTGCGGGCAACTATACCTTCGGACTCTCTCATTGAAAACGAGTCGTCAGAATATTCATCTCCTGCCTTACGAATAAGTGCTTTTGCATAATCAAGAATTTTAGATGAGTTACGGTAATTCTCATTTAAGTGATAGGTCGTAACTCCCGGGCTATTTGCTAACTCAATCAGCAGGTCGGGTCGAGCCATATTAAATTCATAAATACACTGACGGTAATCTCCAACAAAGAAGAAATTCTCAGGTTTAAGCATATCAAGTAAAAACTCAAACTGAATTTCACTCGAGTCCTGCGCTTCATCAAGGAGTAGATGTTTTACAGGAGATACAACAACGGGATTCTTCTTTATAAGATTAAAAAATCCGTCAAAATTCTCTTTTGCTATATACGAAGTCGTATTGATTCCATGAGAAGTTAAAATTTTGTTCGCATAAGAATGAACTGTTCCGATGAAAACCGAAGTCTCACCGAGTCTTTTCCTCATTTCTTCTGCCGCCGCATTAGTAAACGTGATGACTACAATCTGCGCAGGGTCCTCACCATTCTCGAGAAGATAACGTACTCGTTCAGTCAGAACGCGAGTCTTTCCGGAAGCAGCACATGATATAACTACCACCTTATCATGAGATGTTTCAACTATTTCTTTCTGTGCTTTACTAAGTTCCAAACTTAATTATCCTCCCTTTTTTAAATTATAGCCATAAATATTTGATTGATATAAATCTATATAAAACTTCTCTCGTTCGGAGAGCTTATCTTTATCAACTTGTTCAAGTACGGTAAATGTAAAGTCACTCCAATTACCATATAAAGCTTCATGAATTTTTTGTTTTGAGACAGTGCCAATATTGAGTGAAGTTTTTATATGTTCTGCCCAACGTTTTGAAACTTCAGCAGATGTTTTGCCTATATATTTTTTATGAGATTTTTGATTTTCAATACAATAAATGACGCTTCGCGGCACACTATTACCGAAGAGTGCATTTATCATATCATTAAAAGGCTTTTGAAGAAAAGCCGTCCATATCAATTTATAGATGACTGTCTTCTGGTTAAAGGTTCGACTTAACTCAAGAAGCCTATCAATATCTTCTTTTTCCAAGGTAGACAAATGTATTATATGAGATTCTTTCTCATTCTCTAAAAGCTCTTCTTGACGTCGCTGCTCGTTTATTGCATTACATTGCGCGCGATAGTCATTAATTTCCTCTCGAAGTGTCAAAATAATTTCCATCGCTTCTTCTGCGGCGAAGTCTGCTTCAGATTTATGCTGTTCCGCTATTGAATCATAAATATCAGTTAATTGTTGGAGTTCGTCTATATACTTATCTGTGCGCTCTTTTCTTTTTTGTTTTTCTTTTTCCCAAAGATAATTACTATAACTCGTAAGCTCTCGCTCAAGCTCGGCTTTTTTATGTTTTGCTTCTTCTTTCTTCTGACGCCGTGCGCATTGTAAGTCAACTTCGGCTTTTTCCTTTTCCTTGCGCGCATTGGCAAGTTCTTTATCTAAGACTTCTTTTGCTTTTATTTGCTCATCAAGTTCTTCTTTAATTTTCTTTGAAGACTCAATGTTGTTTTGAAGTTGTAAATTTTTCTTCTTTCTATGACTTCTAATTAAACTGGCTATAAAAAATATTAAAACTATTCCAACTTGTACGCTTAGAATAGTTAAAATAAGAATATCTCTGTCCATTATTTATTCTCCTTTACTTCTCTTATTATAATTATAAGAGAAAAAAGAAAAGAAGTCAAATTTCTTTGACTTCTTTTCCTTTACAGAGGCAATTTATCGTTCTCTTCAATTTCCCATTTACATATCTCTTCATACAACAATTTACCATAACTATTTTGATGAAATTCTTCACTATAAATTTTATATAGTGAGTCTGCCATTTTTCTTTCATATAAAGGTATTTTTCTTGTTGTATTATACTGATAGTAAATATTTTTAATTGCATTGCGGCAATCTTCTGCACAGAAGTTCTGAACCTGAGTAAATCGTGTATCTAACTCTTTAAACTTCTCATTAAGTTCGTTTAGAACAACTTTAATTTCCTCTATTTCCTTGGATTGCTTCTCATCATTTTTCTTTATCTCTGCTGAGTGCTCATCAAATAACTGCTTAAAATGTTTATTCTGCATTTTAGTTATAACTCCGATAGCACTCATTACACTAAGAAAAAGCCCCACAAGCGCGCCAAGGTTTTTTATTACCTCAAAAAACTCCAACTACCTTCCCCCTTTTCTTAGGGTCTCCATAAAATAAGTAGCCGGATGTCACAAACTATATTCTATTTTCATACTTCCGCCATAAATCATCGTTATGCCAAATTGTAACTACCCGAAATTCAGGTTTAAACAGGTCTCGGCAACTTTTCAGATTATCTAACTCCCAATAAGGAATACGATATAGCGATAATCCGTGCGCAAGAGCATAGCTATTCTTTTGTCGGTCATGCCCTTTGGTTTTAAGAAAATCCCGTTGAGTCTTCTGAAAATATGCAACTCGTTTAAAGTGCTGTTGTCCGTCAAATTCAATTAAAACTCCCAGTGCGGGCAAGTAAAAGTCATAACGATAACGCCCACCGCGCAAGTCAGAGAACTCCTTTTCTCGTTCAAATTGGAGTCCTCCCTTACGCAGCAAATTAACGATTGCCTGCTCACCCTTCGAGGTTTTCATGGAACTTTTCTCCAATCAAATAATTGATATAATCGACGAACTGGTCACGAACTTGACGAAGTTGAGCAATATTAAAAGTTTTAAGAGCAGAACCTTTAGGGAGATAGATAAGATTATCGATATTTTCCGCTTGTAGTGTATACAAACGATCAAGCGCCGCAGGGTTAAGATCATCAACATCATAGTAAACTACTTCAATTCGTTCGTTCTTGCCGCGCTGGTAGCCAAGCTGATAAGCAGTATCAGTGGAGCTGTATATATCTTTAGGCATTACTCATTACCTCCAAATACTTTATCATAAGTGCAATCCTTCATTGTCAAATCGTCTCTAAATCCGATCATTTTAGCATGACGAAGTCCACCTGTTTCCTGAACCTCCATGCAACTGACTTCAATGCAACAACCCTTGTACTTGTCGGGGTTCATCTTTATCTCTTCTGTGAGATTGCTGAGAAGACCAATTGGTACAACCTTATCGCCTTTAACTACACCAATCTCGAGAGATGCCGCCCAGTCATAATAATAAGCTTTTGTAACTGGTTCAATAGTACGATACTTGTAGTATTCGAGATAATGTTCACCCTCGGGAAGGCGCTCATCCGTCTTTGAATTAACCCAATACTTCCAAGACTCAATCTCTTTGCCCGCGTAGACTTTTGTAGGACGAGTAAAGTGTCCTGTAAAGAAACAATCTATTGTCTGGTTGATTTCTTTCTTTATCTTAATGGTCTGCCGCGCAGGTGTACGTTTTTCATATATATGACAATATTTATTGGTTATAACTACGCCCTCTCGACCTGACTCGAGATATTCTCCAATCTTATCCCAAAGTTCTGCGCCCTTGTAATAAGTTGCATACTCAACATAAGGAATATCGCCAAGAGTTTCGGGCAGTTTGTTTACTGCTTCAAAACGCTTTTCGGCAGGACGTTGCGTCCAACTCTTACCTGCCCACGCACAAATATCAAAGATATAAAAATGAAGCTTCTTTCCTGTTTCCTGTCGAGCAATACATTTATCTTTCAAACAACCAAGAAGAGAGGTTATTTTTCTTGAACCCTCATCGCCCGGAAGATAAACCTCGCAAAGCAGTACAGTACCTTTTGGCAGAGCATCCATTAAAGGCTTAATCTGAGGCACCCATTCAATCTTATCAACGACTTCACCTTTAACATTACGATTGCGGGCAATCATCATCACATTGCCGTCTTCGTCACGCACAAGTCTCTGATAATATCCATCTACCTTCAACGCCCCATAATAATCTCCTGAAAAAATAAGGTTTTTAATCTCTTGATTTTTATCGTGGGCATAATTCTTTGGAAAGCTCCAATATTTCATTGCTTCCATATTACGAAAATCAATGCCGTCTACGTAACCGTACATTCTTTTTTCTCCTTTCGAAATTATATATATTTAATTTATATAGTATAATATAATAT
>ERZ1034984.81-NODE-81-length-107657-cov-43.223044_pt1 | contig 107657 bp, 86 predicted proteins | sample MGYA00520589_ERZ1034984 | MGnify/ENA primary metagenome ERZ1034984 (study PRJEB33766, sample SAMN09781790) | gut metagenome | biome: gut microbiome | host: Homo sapiens | place: Madagascar | study: EMG produced TPA metagenomics assembly of the PRJNA485056 data... | reverse complement strand
GCGGCGGAAGAAGGGTACAGAGAAGCTTGCCCCTGTCACCTGTGCCCACGCTGCGGCGGAAGAAGGGTACAGAGAAGCTTGCCCCTGTCACCTGTGCCCATGCTGCGGCGGAAGAAGGGCACAGTGAAGCTTGCTCCTGTCATCTGTGCCCACGCTGCGACGGAAGAATGGGCACAGGCGGAATTTGTCCTGTCTACGGCGCCCCTACGTTACGAGCCATGCACCCAATTCATAAATGTGTCGCAAAAGGCGCTCCACATTTATTTCATTGACGGCTGTCGCCGTATAAAGTCAAAAACAAAAACAGCGACTTGTGAGCAAGCTCCCAGATCGCTGTTTCTGTTTTGACTTTGCATGGCTCGTAACTCTCAATTTACTTGTCTTGTGCAACTGTTCATATCGCAAAGCTCTGACAACTTGTAAAAATATGAAATAATTAACAATATTTACTTGTAATAGCAGTATATATTTAGTAAAATACACGTAAGGGGTTAAAAATCCAATCCAACGGCTGGACAAAATACCCAAAATGCAGAATAAATGGAGGATGGGATATGAATATTTACACAACAGACAAGATCCGTAACGTAGTATTACTGGGCCATGGCGGCAGTGGCAAGACCAGTCTTGCAGAAGCCTTTGCTTATCTGTCCGGTATCACCTCTCGTATGGGCAAGGTAGATGACGGCAATACCCTCAGCGATTACAGTAAAGAAGAACAGAAACGTCATTTCTCTATCAGTACCTCCGTGATCCCCATTGAGTGGGAAGGATACAAGATCAATATTATTGATACACCTGGTTATTTTGATTTCGTGGGAGAAGTGGAAGAGGCAGTTAGTGCCGCAGGAGCAGCCATCATAGTAGTTAACGGCAAGTCTGGCATCGAAGTCGGCACGCAGAAGGCATGGGAGCTTTGCGAAAAATACAAACTGCCCCGTTTCATCTATGTTTCCAACATGGACGTGGATAACGCTTCTTTTCGTCAGGTAGTGGAAGATATGACCAACCTGTACGGCAAGAAGATGGCACCGTTTCATCTGCCGATCCGTGAAAACGAGAAATTTGTAGGATACATCAATGTTATCACCGAGAGCGGTAACCGCTGGGAGGGTAAGGAAGTTGTTCCCTGTGACGTACCGGATTACAGCCGGGCGAATCTGCAGATCTGCCGTGATACCTTAATGGAAGCCGTAGCCGAGACCAGTGAAGAATTCATGGAGCGGTATTTCGGCGGAGAGACCTTCTCTGAAGCAGAGATCCGTGCAGCCCTCCGTACCAATGTCTGTGACGGCAGCATCGTTCCCATGACCATGGGCTCTAACATTCTGTGCCAGGGTATGTACACACTGTTAGATGATATTATCAAATACATGCCCAGTCCTGAGAACAGAGAAGTAGCGGGTATCAATCTGAAGACCAACGAGATCTACCATGCGGATTATGATTTCGCAAAGGCTAAATCCGCTTACATTTGGAAGACCATCGTGGATCCTTTCATTGGAAAATACTCCCTGATCAAGGTAAACTCCGGTGTACTGAAAACGGATGATCTGCTGTATAACGTGGATCGTGATATTGAAGAGAAGATTGGCAAAATCTATGTATTGCAGGGCAATAAGCCTATCGAAGTCAGCGAACTGCATGCCGGAGACATCGGAGCACTGGCGAAGCTGACAGCAGCGAGAACCGGCAACAGTCTCTCGACTAAGGCAACGACTATTAAATACGGCAAGTTCGATATTTCCACCCCTTATACCTACATGCGGTATAAGCCGAAGAACAAGGCCGATGTGGATAAGATATCCCAGGCATTGCAGAAGATGACTCATGAAGATCTGACCATCCGTGTAGTGAACGATGCGGAGAACCGCCAGACCTTACTTTACGGCATGGGTGACCAGCATCTGGATATCGTGGTCAGCCGTCTGTTAAACGAATACAAAGTAGAGATCGAGCTTTCCAGACCGAAGATCGCATACAAAGAGACCATCAAGAAACAGTCTGATGTGGAATATAAGTACAAGAAACAGTCCGGCGGACATGGACAGTACGGTCATGTAAAAATGCGTTTCTCACCTTCCGGCGATCTGACGAAGCCCTATGAATTTGCAACAGAAGTCGTAGGTGGTGCAGTACCGAAAAACTTCTTCCCTGCAGTAGAAAAAGGTATTCAGGAGTCCGTGGGCAGAGGACCTCTGGCGGCATATCCGGTAGTTGGTGTCAAGGCAGTATTGTACGATGGCTCTTACCATCCGGTAGACTCTTCGGAGATGGCATTCAAGACCGCAGCGATTCAGGCATTCAAGAAGGGTGTTATGGAAGCGGGTCCGGTTCTGTTAGAGCCTATCATGTCCCTGAAAGTTACAGTACCCGATGCTTACACCGGTGACATCATGGGTGATCTGAACAAAAGAAGAGGTCGCGTACTGGGCATGACTCCCATGAGTGGCGGCAGACAGGTCATCGAAGCGGATATTCCTATGAGTGGATTGTTCGGTTATTGTACGGATCTGCGTTCCATGACCGGAGGCAGAGGCGATTATTCCTATGAATTTGCCCGTTATGAGCAGACACCTTCCGATATACAGGAGAAGGAAGTGGCAGCCAGAGCAGCGAAAGTAGCGGAGAATAACGCAGACGATTAATACACAGAATACATAGGATCCACAAAAAGAGACCGGCGAATATTTCCGGTCTCTTTTTTCGATGCAGACAGATATCTCATCGATACCGCTGCATCAGATTGATCAGTAATGTGATCCATGCAAACATGATTCATCACCTCTCGTATATATGATATGCACAGAGAACAGAAAATATGTACAAATATGTATGGATAGAGCCGCAGTCCTTGACAGTATTGGCAAAACACGATAAAATAATCGGTAGTTTTTTAACGACTTGAGAACGTAAATTCAAATAGAAAACTTCTCATAGTTTAGGAGGAAATAATTATGGCAGTACCTTACAATCACAGAGAGGTAGAGAAAAAATGGCAGACTGTCTGGGATGACGAAAAAGCATTCAAGACTTCCGACGATTTCTCCAAGCCCAAATATTACGCACTGGTAGAGTTCCCTTATCCTTCCGGACAGGGATTACACGTAGGTCATCCGAGACCTTATACCGCACTGGATATCGTAGCACGTAAGCGCAGAATGCAGGGATACAACGTGCTGTATCCTATGGGATGGGATGCATTCGGCCTCCCTACCGAGAATTACGCAATTAAAAATCACATCCATCCGAAGATCGTAACCAAGAATAACGTGGCAAGATTCAAGAATCAGCTGCATTCCTTAGGTTATTCCTTTGACTGGGACAGAGAGATCAATACCACGGATCCCGAGTATTATCACTGGACCCAGTGGATCTTCTTAAAGCTGTTCAAGGCAGGACTGGCTTACAAGACAGAGATGCCGATCAACTGGTGTACCTCCTGTAAGGTAGGTCTTGCAAATGAGGAAGTAGTTAATGGCGTCTGCGAGCGTTGCGGTTCCGAAGTCATCCGTAAGGTCAAGAGCCAGTGGATGCTGAAGATCACTGAATATGCAGACAAGCTGATCCAGGGACTGGATACCGTAGATTATATCGAGCGCGTCAAGGTTTCCCAGAAGAACTGGATCGGAAAGTCCCAGGGTGCGGAAGTAGACTTTACACTCACCGGAAAAGACGAAAAGCTGCGCATTTACACCACCAGACCGGATACACTGTTCGGCGTTACCTACATGGTAGTATCTCCGGAGCATCCTGTACTGGATAAATACAAGGACGAGATCAAGAACTGGGATGATATTGTGGCATATCGTGAGATGGCTGCGAAGAAGTCTGATTTCGAACGTACCGAGCTGGCAAAGGATAAGACCGGTGTCTGCATCCAGGGTCTGACCGCTACCAATCCCGTCAACGGTAAAGAGATCCCTGTATGGGTATCTGACTATGTATTGATGACTTACGGTACCGGCGCTATCATGGCAGTACCTGCCCATGATGAGAGAGACTGGGAGTTCGCTAAAAAGTTTGGCATGCCTATTATCGAAGTTGTAGCCGGAAGCCCTGTCAGCGTAGAAGAAGCTGTATATACCGATGTTGCTGATGGTACTTTGGTCAATTCCGATTTTCTGAACGGTCTGTCTGTGGCAGAAGCCAAAGAGAAGATCATGAACTATCTGGAAGAGAAGGGCATCGGTAACCGTAAGACCAATTATAAATTAAGAGACTGGGTATTCTCCAGACAGCGTTACTGGGGTGAGCCGATCCCTATCGTACATTGCGACAAGTGCGGATATGTTCCCATTGATGAGAGCGAACTGCCGCTGCAGTTACCCGATGTAGAGAGCTACATGCCTACCGATACCGGAGAATCTCCTTTGGCTGCCATGACTGACTGGGTAAATACCACCTGTCCCTGCTGTGGCGGTCCGGCAAAGAGAGAGACCGATACCATGCCTCAGTGGGCAGGTTCTTCCTGGTATTACCTGCGTTATACCGATCCTCACAATGACAAGGCACTGGCAAGTCCTGAAGCATTGAAGTACTGGCTGCCTGTTGACTGGTACAACGGCGGTATGGAACATACCACACTGCATCTTTTGTACTCACGTTTCTGGCATAAGTTCCTGTATGATCAGGGCGTAGTACCTACTCCCGAACCTTACCAGAAGAGAACCAGCCACGGTATGATCCTGGGATCCAACGGTGAGAAGATGTCCAAGTCCCGTGGCAATGTGGTAAATCCGGACGATATCGTACAGGATTACGGTGCAGATACTCTGCGTACCTACGAGATGTTCATCGGTGCCTTTGATCTGAGCGCTTCCTGGAGTGAGGAAGGCGTAAAGGGATGCCGCAGATTCCTTGAGAGAGTCTGGAAGTTGCAGGATATTCTGACTGATGAAGAAGGCTATAGTGCAGATTTAGAGACCAAGATGCACCAGACCATTAAAAAGGTCAGCAGCGATTTTGAGAACTTGAAGTACAACACCGCCATTGCAGCTATGATGTCCCTGATCAACGAGTTCTATAAGAAGAACGCCATTACCAGAGGCGAATACAAGACACTGCTTACTCTGCTGAACCCCGTAGCACCTCATATCACTGAGGAATTGTGGCAGACTGCCGGATTCGAGGGCAGACTGTATCAGGCAGCATGGCCTGAATTCGAGGAAGAGAAGACCGTAGAGAGCGTTGTTGAGATCGGTGTTCAGGTCAACGGCAAGATGCGTGTGACCATCAATGTTTCCAAGGATGAGACCAAGGAAAATGTCATCGCCATGGCAAAAGAAGCTCTGGGAGACAAACTCACCGGCAACATCGTAAAAGAGATCTATGTTCCCGGCAGAATCGTCAACATCGTAGTTAAATAGTTCAGCTATGAACGAATATGTCCATGAGGTAAACGCCGTCTTATGAGCAAAGGTAGTCACGTAGCGACGGAAAGCGTGATAACGCGACTTTGCGAATGGCGTTGGCTGAACTTACGTGAAAGAAATAACTCCTGACAGACCTTACGTCTGCCGGGAGTTATTTCTTTGAGCGTTGCTTTTTTCTAAAATGTTTTGAATCTGCTGCAGCTCTGCTTCGGTGCTGTATTTTTTGATGGCTGTGATGGCAGCCTGCATTTCCTGTGGGGTAAAAGTGAGATGCTCCTGCTTTGCCTTACGCATGGCAGGCATGAGAAGTGACATCATTTCTTTTTGTGATTTGCCATGCCCTTTGGCAAAAAGAGTGGAGAGAAATTCTAATTTTTCTCTGGGGATGTCCTTCACAAGATCATCCTGCATCCAGAGGGGAGTCTGGGAATAATCCATTTTGTTGACCTCCTGATTGATTTTGAGTGGCTGCGAAAAGTTCGGACAACATAGCCGGATCACAACCGTCCAGATCGGAGAAACCTTCCGGGAACAGCTCCTGCATGGACTTAGCCATATCCATCATTTCTTGAAAATTATGGATATTGTCAAGCATCTGGGTGACCTGCTGCAGGGATGCTTTCTGCGTTTCATCGCATAAAGGCATGAGATCACTGCATAGTTCACCGGCGAGACTGCTTCCATCGGATGATAGAGGAAAACTGTGCAGAGCAGTCTCCGGATGCTTTCTAAACAGTGCCAGCGTATATTGCAATTCCAAAAATTTTATGTAGACAGCAAGTCCTTTCAGGAGATGCGGATCTATATAATAGGCAAGTGTTTTCAGAATCTGAATGCGGTTGTTGGTAAATAAAGTGTCAAAGGCGGCCGCCTTGTCGATTCTGTTATCATCCATGCAGATAATACCTTCCAGTAAATGAATTACTAGTATCTTATGAAGCGGATAATTCGCTTATGCCAATCAGTCATTCGGGGTACGGAAGATCCGCACCCCGGGATGATCAATCATACGTGTGTAAAAAGTCCGGTAAATCAGCAACCGCAATTTCCACAGCCGTTGTTGCCACCGCCACAGAAGCAGGACAGGAGCAGAATCCAGATCAGCCATTCGCAACAATCATTTCCGCCGCAACCATTGTTTTTATTGCCCAGAAGTCCGCAGCTGTTGTTGCCGCAACCGTTACCGCAGCCACCGCCGCAGAACAGTAAAAGGATGATCCAGATGCAGCTGTTGCCGAAGATACCGTTACTACAGTTGTTATTGTTGCTGCAGGAATTATTATTGCAGCCACAGTTTGTAGCAGTTAAGTCACTCATTTTTAGTGCCTCCACATTTTATTTATGCTCTATTGTATGCGGGGGAGCCTGTCAATGTTTCCGGAAAAGACTTGCAATAATTTTCTAATATAGTAAAATAAAATTAACTATGTGGAAATGCAATTAGATGATAATATGTAGTTAAAATGATGCAGGCTTAATTCATATAAGTTTACCCCACTTATCCCTGACATCTTATTATTTACTTAAGGATAGATTGAATGACACAGAAGATATATATCGTAGAAGGGCGGCAGTTTCGGACAGAGGCGGATTACCAGAACGCTCTGAAGGATCAGCAGGTGATTGAAAATCTTCGGATGCAGACTAAGAAGATGAACCTGTCGGATCAGAAGAAGCTCCTGGAAGTGATCCGTAGCGGAAAATGCAGATTTCACAGTATCCTGGGACAGGATTATATGGAGGAGCTGGCAGAAGAAATCCGCAGACAGGAACGAAAAGATGCCCCGGTTTCCAAAGCCAATGCAACGAAAAAAAAGGAATTTTTAAAGAAGCCAGTAAAGAAAAAAGAAACACCGAAACGTAGGCAGACCACACAGAAACAGAACAAACCGCAGTTTGATGAACAGGAACTGGATAAAATAGTAAAAGAAGAACTGAAGAAGCGCGAAAAACGAAGGAAACTTCTGGTAGTCCTCTGCGGTATGGCAGCCATTGTCTGCCTGGGGTATTTCGGCGTATATAATTGGTACAATTATCGTACTGCTGATAATTACAAGCAGCTGAGCGAATTGAAAGATAAAGAGCCAACAGCAAGTGATGCACCGGCACCGGTGATTCATTATACCGCGGAGGAAGGACAGAGCACGCCGCCTCCGGTGCTGGATGAATATAAAAATTTATTAAATAAGAACAAAAGACTAATCGGATGGGTAAAAATTGACGATACTAATATAGATTACCCTGTTATGCAGACAACGGATAACGAATATTATCTGGATCACAATCTGAATCAGGAGTATGACAAGAACGGATCCATTTTCATGGACAAGGACTGTGATGTGTTGAAACCCAGCACAAACCTTATTCTGTACGGGCATCACATGAAGAGCGGGCAGATGTTCGGAGGCTTATCCTTATACAGCGACCAGAGCTATTATGAGAAACATCCCTGCATACAGTTTGATACCATCTATGAAAAAGGTCTGTATGAGATCATGTATGTATTCCGTTCAAGGGTATACAGTGAAGATGAGATCGTATTTAAATACTATCAGTTTATAGACGCCCAGAGCGAGCAGGAATTTGACTCTTATATGAATGATATGGAAGGGATGTCATTATATGACACAGGAGTCACGGCTCAATACGGTGACCGGCTTTTAACTCTGTCGACTTGTGATTATCAGGAGAAAAACGGCAGATTCGTAGTGGTTGCCAAAAAGGTGACGACAAAGGAGTAAAGGATGACTAAGGGTACAAAAAAGACCAACAGAAGATTAAAAAAGACAGTAAGGAAGACCCTGGGAACATTGTTCCTGATCTCAGCGATCGTAGTGGCAGCGATTCCTACGGAAGGACTGCGTGCGGAGGAAGACGCTGTGGTGCAGGCGGCAGGACATACGCATGCAGAGACTCATACCGGTGCAAAATATAAGGTATCTATCCGTAGAAATACAGCAGAAAGAACCAATGACCTGCTAAATGGGGCTAACAGTAGTATTCCAGTGATGGAAGATTTGATTCCTATTGTTGAACCGAAAGATACAATTTATACGACTGGCACAAATGAGGATGGCACCAGTTACCAGTTTGCTTATAAAATGTATGATAATGATTGGGCAGCTATTATCTTGGGATATAATAAGAGCAGTAATCTGCCTAATAATACGCTGACGATTCCTGATACTGTGAATGCATACATACAACCTACTGGAAATATGGGTACGGGACAGGGATATGTAGCAGCGAGTTCCAGCGGTGAACCGTTATATTATGAGAAATTGACAGAACATACAATTATGGTAGACACCACGGAACAGAAGACAGATAGTCTGGGCAATCCTGTTTTTGAAGATGGGAAACCAGTCTATGTTCAGGAAGAAAAAAAATATTCTACAGGAGAAATGGTGCCTTGTTATGCCACGGTGGATGAATGGAAGGATCTGCCACTGGAGAATTTCTATTATTATAAAGCAGGTTCCAACGTTACAAGTTCAAAAGCCGTGATAGAATATGGCGGACAGAAAAAAGTATACAATGATTTTGCGCAGAGCGGAGGTGATAGTACTCATCAATGGATAAAGGAAGCTGCTGTTAAATATATTGGGAATCAGTATTTGAATGTAACAAATGATAATATATCTCACACATCTTCCTGGAGTATTCCATCTGGTGGTGATTGGAACTATATCACAGAAGCTAATGCAGATAAAGGTGTGTTTGCTACTGCAGGTAATATTTCAACATTAAATATTGGTGAGAATCTTGTAGGCATCGGAAATTTTGCTTTTTATGAATGTACCAGTCTGAGTAGCGTAAGCTTTGGCAATGGTTTGAAGGTAGTCGGAAACTGGGCGTTTGCTGCTTGTGGAACTTTGAATAACGTAGATATTCCAGAAGCTTGTCTGTTACAGCAGATTGGTGATCATACCTTTTATAAATGTATTGGTTTAGATACTTTTAGAGTTCCTATTTCTGTAAAATATATTGGAGATTATGCCTTCGCAGAATGTAGTTTCTTGAACAGCATTGACCTGTGCAATTCCGGAAACGATAGAAGCGGAAGCATCTTGCAGGAGCTGGGATGGAATGTATTTGAAAATTGTCAGACCTTATCCTCCTTGACGTTCCCGTACAATTATCGGGAGATTCCGGATATATCTATTGTAAAGGGATGTAAGAATCTTCACTACATTGCAGCACAGGGAGACAGCTTCGCATTTACAGAGAAAAAAGACTCTACAAATCCGAATGGTGTTTATTGCTTTGATTGCTTTAAGGAAATGTTATCGGGGGAGCCGGTTAACGGTACTTTCTATTTTGAAGGAACCAGCGAGTCGTCTCTGCATGATCTTGCTAAGGACAATTGCTTTGCATTTAGTTATGTAATCTTTGATTCCAATGCATCGCAGTATGTCAGTCAGAACAAGTACGAGTTGACTGTACAGGATCCGAAGGTAACTGGAGAGGACGGAAGATCGACTTACGTTGTAGATTCGTCCAATAAATTGATTAGCTGCCGTGTTGGAAAAGGCGTTGAGACTCTGAATATGCCGGATCCTATCGGACCGTATCATATTTATAATATTGATGCTAACATTTTTGCCAATTATTGTAACCTTAAGATGGTATCTTTACCTGCAAGCGTCCAGACAATAGGTCAAAATGCGTTTAAGGGATGTCATAATCTGGCAACGGTCATCTTCAATAATAGTTCTGTGGTAATAGGAGAAAATGCATTTAAAACACAAGACTATACTGGTGCACAGCATATAAATTGTTCTGGAGTAGCTACAGATTTAGATGGAACACCGAAGGTGAAATTGAAATTTGTAGGAGAAATTTCATCACAGTCAACTCCTTATCTCTATGCCATGAGTGAGAATGGAAGATACAATAATGCAAGTCAGGTTAAGAGCTATGTTACATATTGCAGTGGATGGCCGTCAAATCTGATTGTGCAATATAACAGTGAGAAACAGGTTAGTGAGTTAACTGATTTCCCGGCTTTCAGTGAATTGAAAAAATATGCAGATAATCCGGATGATTATCCTTATTTGACAGATGAACAGAGAAGTGCTGCGAAGACAGCTTTAAATAAATATGGAAACTCATCATTGACAGAGAATGAGCAGAGCTTTATAGATTCGGCTCTGAATATAAAAATACCGGATGGCGTGCAGGCTATTGCAGATGGGCTGTATAAGAGTAAAGAGACCAGTGATGAACTCGCAGGGTACACCAGTTTGGAAAAAACAGTGACTTTGTGGGGATTGGATAATATTGAAGCAGAGGATTTCCAGGGAGCTACCTCATTGACTGCATTGATCAGCAATGGTGATATGTCTTCTATTGAGGAAGGAGCTTTTAAGGGTTGCACAAATCTGAAGAAGGTTGAGATTAATGGAAATACTACATCCATAGGAGATAAGGCATTTGAAGATTGTAATGCTTTGACGGATGTGACATTATCTGGTACGATTACAGATTTGGGAATTATTCCTTTTACTGGTTGTGAAAATCTCAAGAGTGTAAACTTTACAGGAACAGATTATTTTTCTTGTGATAATTCTATTATTTATGGTATGAGTAATGGAACAAAGGCACGTATTATTGAGTGTTTGGAGGGACGCGACAGTAAATATGTTAAGGCTGATGAAACGGCTGGAGTGACTTCCTTGGCTCCCAGTGCTTTCGAAGGATGTGTAAATCTCAGAGAGATTGATTTGAGCCAAAGTGCAATTACGGTAGTTCCGGAAAGAGCATTTGCTGATACTACAAGTTTACAGAATGTTAAATTACCTCTTACGTGTACAACGATTCAGAATGATGCATTTAACAAGAGCCATCTGGACCGACTGGAAGGCGTTCAAAATGTTACAATCGTGGGTGATCTGGCATTTAACGAAATAGAAAAAAAGAATAATCCTAAGGATCTTCTTATTGTAACTCCTAAAGATTCCTATATGTGGGAGTATGGAACAAATAAGGGATTTACCGTAGAAGAGACAAGCCGTGAGGATTATTATACAGTTATCTTCCGTGACTGGAACGAGGAACTTGGGCAATATGTTAATGTAGATACTCAGACAGTTAAGGCAGGAGAAGATGCAGTAGCACCGGAACCAGCAGGAAAAGCTGGAGAGATTTTCCAGTACTGGGATCCCGATTACAGAGAGGTCTCGGAAAATCGTACCTGTGTTGCTTTTTATAGCAAGGAAGATCCCGATGCAAGTAAATTGACCGTAACCTTCCAGGATTGGGATGGTACGGTAATTAAGAAGATCAAGGTATCCTCCGGCGGCAGCATCGCAGATGCGGATCTGCCCAACACATCTAATCTTGTGAGAGATGGTTATATCTTCATCGGATGGGACAGACCTCTGACCAATATTACAGATTCTTTTACCACCATGGCACAATATAAGGCGCTAAGCGAAGATGATATTGTAGTCAGATATATCAACAGTGTGACCAAGGAAGTGTTCTATCAGACCACGATCAAGAAGGGTACGGTTGCACCCAGTATCCAGACCCCTACGGTCAGTGGCTATACTTTCAAGGAATGGCTGCCGGATATTGCAACAGCCATTACGGAAAATACAGATTTTTATGCGGTATATGAGGCAAGCGGCTCTAATAATGGAGGAACGGCCAGTCCGGGTACCAGCACCAGCCCCGGAGCAAGCACCAGTCCGGGAGGCAATAATAACAACGGAACTACTGCCAAGATGTATACTCTGACAGTTAAAAACGGTTCCGGCTCCGGCAGTTATGTAGCAGGTTCCCAGCCGATCATCGTTGCGAATGATCCTGCAAAGAATCAACAGTTCAGCAGCTGGTCAATAGATCCGGCCAATACGAAGATTGCCAGCAAGGTATTGTCTGCAACGGTCATCACTATGCCGGAAGCTAATGTAACAGTAACTGCAAATTATACTGCAAAATCCGGTTCAGGTAACAAAACAAATACATCTACAGGAAGCGGTAATTCCACGAATTCCAATTCCAACAGAAGACCGAGCAGCACTACTACGGGAACCGTATCCGGTGGCAGAACCACCGTTGTTATTGATAAAAACGGTCTGTCCAATACCGGTGTGGTATCTGCAACGGTGAATGGATCTTCTGATAACTTTGTGATCAAGATCACAGAGAGTGCAGCAGCTTCCGAAGAGGTAGTTAAGGCTCTGATGGCAGAGTACGGCAGTGATATCAGTGCTATCAAGTATTTCCCCATGGATATCAGTCTTTATGATTCCACCGGGAATACGAAGATCACGGATACCACGGGATTATCCATCAGTATTACGTTACCGCTGCCGGATTCTCTGATCACCTATGCAGGTAATAACAAAGTGGCAGGTGTAGTGAACAGTAAGTTGGACAAACTGTCACCGAAGTTCTCCACAATATCCGGAGTATCTTGCGTAACCTTTACGGCAGAGCATTTTTCACCGTATGTGATCTATGTGGATACGAATAATCTGACTGCGGGAACCATCGCAGACAGCACACCTAAGACCGGAGACGGCATTCATCCCAAGTGGTTCCTATCCATGGGACTTGCATGTATTTCGGTAGTACTCTTCATGAAGAAGGACAAAAAGACTCTGCGGAAAGCCAGAGCCTAGTGTGAAATAAAGGATGGGAAGGTTTATGAATCATAAAAAGTGGATGGCTGTCATAGCACTGGCAGTTACCGCATTGATCCTGACACATCTTCCTGTGTCGGAGGCAGATGCGGCAGCGTCTGCCTCTGATTTTCAGACGCAGGGGAGTACACTGGTAAAATACAGAGGGACGGAAGAACGTGTCACGATTCCGGATACAGTGGAAGTCGTAGGCGAGAGTGCCTTTGAGAACAATCAGAAGGTACAGTTCGTTGTAATTCCGAAATCTGTCAAGCGTTTGGATGCCTATGTTTTCTGGGGATGTAACAATCTGGAAGAGGTTGTCCTGGGAAAGGGTCTGACTGCAGTAGACGAGTATTCGTTTGCAGGATGTACGGGTTTAAAGCAGATCACAATTCCGGAAAATATACAGAGTATTGATGCACAGGCATTTGCGGGATGTGTTAATCTCACAGATATTTATATCCCGGCTACGGTGACCGGTATTGCGGAAGATGCTTTCTTAAACTGTGATAATGTGACAATCCATGCGGACGAGGGAAGTGTGGCAGCACAGTTTTCCCAAAAACTTGCGGAGCAGAAAAAACGTGATCCGCTGGTGACGGCAGCTCCTGTACAGACACCGACAGCAGTAAGCAGACCGGATACACAGGCAACGACAGAACCTGTATCAACGGCTACGCCTGCACCTGTTGCAACACCGGTTCCCGGTAATCTCCTGGGCAGTACTATTATTGTAGGGAATCATGCCCTGGTAATGGTGCATCCGGGTGAGGAAAAAGTACAGCAGGGGTATACGGAACCGGAAGCGGGACAGGAGACCGGTGAAGAACAGGATATCACAGCTGAGACAGAGAACGGCAGGATTCCGGAATGGATGTATTATCGTAACCAGTCTGTCAGCGCAGTTACGATCCCGGAAGGTACTACAGAGATCGGACGTTTTGCTTTTTCCAGAAGTTCTCTCCGGACCGTTACGATTCCGGAAGGTGTAACGGTGATTGACTATGCAGCGTTTTATCATTGTGATAATCTGGATAACGTGATATTGCCGGACACGGTGAATACTGTTGGTGCCAAGGCGTTTACCCATACCGGGTGGCTGGATGATTTTGAAGAGAACAGTATGGATGATTTTCTGATCAGTGGGGACATCCTGGTAGCTTATAAAGGGAATCTGCCTGAAGTTGTGATACCGGATGGCGTTCGCGTGATCGCAGAGGAGGCATTCCGAAATCATACGGAATTGAAAAAAGTACATCTGCCGGCGAGTGTCACGGATATTGGAAATGACGCTTTCCCGGAGGGGATAGAGATTATAAATGAATAATGGGGTGATTTAACCGACACCCGGAATAGAAACCGGCATAAGATAGATTAAGTCTTATGTCGGTTTTACTATATTTTTACCGGGAAGGAAAACGGATGCAGAGGGTCAGGGAGCAGGTACAGGTACCGGAACAAATATATAGCGTAACTTGGCGGTCAGAGCCTGTAACGGTTGCTGTATTGGATACCGGGATCGCATATCATCCGGATCTTGCCGGGCATTTGTTATGTTTTCGTGATTTCGTGGAGAAGAGCTCTCTGCCGTATGATGATAACGGACATGGAACCCATGTATGTGGCATCCTTTGCGGAAACGGAGAATTGTCGGGTGGAAGGCTTCGGGGAATGGCACCGGCATCAAAACTTGTCGTGGGAAAAGTGTTGGATGGAAAGGGAGAAGGATCCTGTGATTCCATGCAGGAGGCTTTTCAGTGGATCCTACGGGTAAAAAACAGGTATCAGATCCGGATCTTAAATATATCTGTCGGAATCGGTGAATTGAAGGAACGATACAAGGAACAGGTACTGCGGGAGTATATGGAATTGTTGTGGGATCATAATATTCTCGTAGTCTGTGCAGCGGGAAATGCAGGACCTGAGGATGGGAGTATTTCGGAGATGGCAAGTAGTCGGAAAGTGTTAACAGTGGGGTGTCACGATGGAAGATATTGTAAAAATGACCCGAAGCGATGCGAAACATATTCCGGAAGAGGTAGAAAATACGACGTCATCCGAAAACCGGATATTGTGGCTCCCGGGACGCGGATCCTGTCCTGCAATGCTTTCTGGAAAAATAGAAATGGCAGATTTTTTAAACCTTATATTGCAAAAAGCGGTACCTCCATGGCAACCCCCATTGTGTCCGGAGCGGCAGCACTGGTACTACAAAAATATCCGAGAATGTCCAATGAAGAATTTCTCCGTCGGGTAGCGCTGACAGCTACGGATCTCGGAGAACCCTGGAATAAGCAGGGCTTCGGAATGCTCAATGTCCGCAGATTATTAGAAAACAAGTAAAATGATAAAATCACTGGGAAAAATAAAAAATGTGATTAAAATAAGTCAATAAAATTAATACTAAAGATATTGACACAAATGGTATGATTGTATACAATGATACGAGAACTGCAAAATGTATTTTTACTGCGCAGAGTAAAAATAGAAAACAATATTGCAGATGTCGAATGTCAGGGAAGAGAGGTATACCAATGAGAGATAGTGATGCATTTCAGAATCGTCCGGTCTCCATGAATCCGAAGAACAACCTTCTGGAGATTGAGGAGCATATGTACATACTGGATGATGTGGAGAAGCCGAACGTGTTCCGTAATATGTTCCCTTATTCCGAAATCCCCAAAATACCTTTTAATGATCGTATCGTGCCTCATAACATGCCGAAGGATATCTGGATCACAGATACCACTTTTAGAGACGGACAGCAGTCCAGGGCACCTTATACCACGGAGCAGATCGTGAAGATCTATGATTATCTGCACGAACTGGGCGGTCCCAACGGAATGATCCGCGCCAGTGAATTTTTCCTCTACAGCAAAAAGGACAGAGATGCTGTCTATAAGTGCATGGAGAGGGGATATAAGTTCCCTGAGGTGACCAGCTGGATCCGCGCCAGCAAGGAAGATTTCAAATTAGTAAAAGAGATTGGAATGAAGGAGACCGGTATTCTGGTAAGCTGTTCCGATTATCATATTTTCTTAAAGTTAAAAATGACCAGAAGACAGGCAATGGATCACTATTTAAGCGTTATCCGTGACTGCTTAGAGGAGGGCATCAGCCCCAGATGTCACCTGGAGGATATCACCAGAGCGGATATCTACGGCTATGTGGTGCCGTTCTGTCTGGAACTGATGAAACTGATGAAGGAGTATCAGATTCCCATCAAGGTACGTGCCTGCGATACCATGGGATATGGTGTCAACTATCCCGGTGCCGTTATTCCCCGTAGTGTACAGGGTATCATCTATGCGATCCATACCCATGCAGGTGTGCCTCACGAGTTGATCGAGTGGCATGGACATAATGACTTTTACAAGGCAGTGTCCAACTCTACCACAGCATGGCTGTATGGCTGTTCCGGTGTCAACACTTCCCTGTTTGGTATCGGTGAACGTACCGGTAATACGCCTTTGGAGGCAATGGTATTCGAGTATGCACAGTTAAAGGGCGACTTAAACGGTATGAATACCCGTGTGATCACGGAGCTGGCAGAGTACTATGAGAAAGAAATAGGTTATCAGATTCCTCCCAGAACCCCGTTTGTGGGCAAGAACTTTAATGTAACCAGAGCCGGCATCCATGCAGACGGACTGCTTAAGAACGAGGAGATCTACAATATCTTCGATACTGAGAAATTCCTGAACCGTCCGGTATTGTGCGCTATTTCCAACACCTCTGGTCTGGCAGGTATCGCGCACTGGCTGAACACTTACTACAAGTTAAAGGGAGACAAGCAGGTACAGAAGAATTCCGAACTGGTAGCAGAGATCAAAAAGTGGGTAGACGAAGAATATGCCGGCGGTCGTGTCACCGTACTTACGGATGATGAGATCGTGGCATGTGTTAACCGTATTTGCCTGGAGAAGAATCTGAAGATCGGTGAGTAAACATAGAATGAGCATGACAACGGTAACAGCGTTGCCTGGAATCGAGGATTATAGTGAGTAAGTATGATGTAAAGCAGGAAGTAACGGACAAGTTCTCCCTGCGGGGACGGGTATTTCACAAGCTGAGAGAGGATATCTTAAGCGGAAAATATCAGGAACATGAAGAATTGAAGGAAGTGGCGATCGGCGAGGAGATGGGCGTCAGCAGAACCCCTGTCAGAGAAGCGTTCCGTCAACTGGAGCTGGAGGGACTGATCCAGATCATTCCGAACAAGGGTGCCTATGTCACCGGCATTACGCAGAAGGACGTGAAGGATATTTATATGATCCGTTCTTTGTTGGAAGGACTGTGTGCACGCTGGGCCACGGAGCATATCACTAAGGAACAGATGGAAGAGATGGAGGAGAATGTCTATTTGTCTAAGTTCCATGCTCAAAAAGGGCATCTGGAGCAGCTGGCGGAGTTAGACAACCGTTTCCATGACATTCTGTACGAAGCCTGTGACAGCAAGATGCTGGAGCATCAGCTGAAGGATTTCCATCAGTATGTTCTCCGTGTCCGTAAGAAGACGCTGTCCAGTGCCAATAGAGGTCCAAAGTCCAACGAAGAGCATGAAAAGATCATGGAAGCCATTAAGGCTGGCAACGCCGATCTGGCAGAGCAACTGGCACATCAGCATATGATCAATGCTTATGAGAACATGGTGAAGAACGGTCTGAATGAGGCTTATGCACAGCAGGCGGAAAGTCAGGAATAAGTTGCCTGTTGGAACGAATTACGTTAAAATATAGGAAAACGAAAATTAATACCGGAAAGGAAATCGTTATGGAAAAGATCAAAATGACAACCCCTCTCGTAGAGATGGACGGAGATGAAATGACCAGAATCCTTTGGCAGATGATCAAGGATGAGCTGTTACTGCCCTATATCGATCTGAAGACAGAGTACTATGATCTGGGACTGGAGCATCGTAATGAGACAGACGATCAGGTAACCGTAGATTCTGCCAACGCTACCTTAAAATATGGTGTTGCCGTAAAATGTGCTACCATTACTCCCAACGCTGCCAGAATGACAGAGTACAACCTGAAGGAGATGTGGAAGAGTCCCAACGGAACCATCCGCGCCATCTTAGACGGTACCGTATTCCGTGCACCAATCCTGGTAAAGGGCATCGTTCCCTACGTAAAGAACTGGACCAAGCCCATCACCATCGCCCGTCATGCTTATGGTGATGTCTATAAAAATACAGAGATCAAGGTACCCGGACCCGGTAAGGCAGAGCTGGTATTCACCGCAGCAGACGGCACTGAGACCCGTGAGCTAATTCACAATTTCGACGGAGCCGGTATCATTCAGGGTATTCACAATACCAATAAATCCATCGAGAGCTTTGCAAGAGCATGCTTCAGCTATGCGGTAGATACGAAGCAGGATCTGTGGTTCTCCACCAAGGACACCATTTCCAAAAAATACGATCATACCTTCAAGGATATTTTCCAGGAGATTTATGATAACGAGTACAAGGCAAAATTTGAAGAACTGGGCATCGAATATTTCTACACTCTGATCGATGATGCCGTAGCCCGTGTCATCCGTTCTGAGGGCGGATTTATCTGGGCATGTAAGAATTATGACGGTGATGTAATGTCCGATATGGTAGCTACCGCTTACGGCGATCTGTCCATGATGACCTCTGTACTGGTATCTCCCAGCGGCGTTTATGAGTACGAGGCTGCTCATGGAACTGTACAGCGTCATTACTACAAGCACTTAAAGGGTGAAGAGACCTCCACCAACTCCATTGCTACCATCTACGCATGGACCGGAGCTCTCAGAAAGCGCGGCGAGCTGGATCAGATTCCAGAGCTGTGCAACTTCGCAGACAAGCTGGAGCAGGCATGCATCAAGACCATCGAGGACGGCAAGATGACCAAGAGCCTGTCCCTGATCTCTACCTGTGAGCATCCTGTGATCCTCAACAGCCTGGATTTCATCAAGGCTATCAGAGAGACCCTGAACAGCCTGCTGTAAGGAATAAATAAAACGGAAGAAACGGATGCTTCCCTGTAGGAATGGGTGGCATCCGTTTTTGACATATATCCAAAGTATTGAAAAGAAAGTCGAAATGGAGACTAAATTTTCAATAGAGGCTCTTGCCGGAGGATTACAGAAGTGAATGATGAAAAGGAAGTTGTGTGTTCCGGAAAAACGATGGCTCCATTTATAATGGGAGTGATGTTCTGGCTCATCGGAATAGGAGTTACTTTTTTATTACTGATTTTAGGCACTTCACAGGGAGTGAAAGGCGCAGGTATTATCTTTTTCATATTATGTGGAATGGAAGGAAGCTATTTCCTACTGTTTTGGCGTAACAAAAGAATCACTATGACGCGGGATGATGTTACTTATCGCTCCATTTGGGGAAAAGAGAAAAAATACTCATGGGAAGATGTGAGATCGGTGCGTTATAAGTCGGTGGGAAGAGGGGCGTATAGAATTCTGATCCAGACAGACCGAAAGATATATATCGAAACCGGAATGATGAAAAACAGTGAAGAGGCTGAAAAACTGATAAAGGGAAAAGGGTATTTAGGTCTCCATTAACCTTATGGTTTTGAGCCATAGAAGAGATGAACATTAACGAGTGGGAAGCTTAGGCTTCCCATATTTTTTGGCTCAAAATACAAAGGAGTAGTACCATGTTTACGCTGGAGGCAGAGATGTTTTTAATATTGTCTCTGTTTTTTTCGTGGATTTTTTATTAATTTTCTTGGAAGAATTTGGGGCATTTGGGCGAAGAATAGTTGCGGGGGATCGGGGATACAGGTACAATAAAAGGAAAGGAATCGTCAAACGATAAAAGCGTGTGAAAGGGGAAGAAAGATGTTTTTTTTACAGGACATAAGTGATGAGAATAGGAAAAAACTGGTGGCAGCTATAGAAGACTTTTGTAGATCAAACGGTTTGAACGAGATACAGATACCTTTTGCTGATAGCACCATGGAGACAATAGTGGAGTGTTTATGTTCCATTGCGGATAGGATGGAACAGAGGATTAAGCAGGAACATACAAAAAAGTATGTAACAGATGATCTGGAAATTACATTTATGAGATTTTGCTGTAATTGCATGGATTTAATTCCTGTACAAGTTTTATCTGACGAAAAACTGATAATATTATTTAAACACAGACATTTTGGCTATGCTTTTTTTGAAATTGGAGATAAAACACAGCATTTTACAGAAGAAATACCCATTGTATTATATAAAACAGCATATTTGTCTATGGCAGAATTTTATAAGTATTATTATGGAAAATTCAGTGACAACGAAACTGCTATCAGACTCCTTTGCCAATATTTCAAAAATGAAATGGAGCTTGAAGATAAGGAACAACAAAGCATTGCGGATGCACTTATTGCTCATATCAAAAATGCCGGTGACCCCGGCTTGACGGGGTTCGCATATAAAGGGCTGGCGATGATTAGGGAATATATCCATTTTCTTCCGGAGAGTATTGTCCGAAAAATATTGGCAGAATATACTTTCAGTGATATAGAAAATAATTATATTTGTCGCAAGCAGGTCTTTACAATTATTACAAATTATTTTAATAGAGTCAAAGCTTGGAAAAATCAGTTCCTCTATCTGGATAGTGTGAGAATTCTGGGGATGTTGAAAGATATTTGTGGCGAGGATCGTATAGAAAAGAGGCAACCACTTATTGATTTTTTGGTTTTGGGAGGAGAGTCCATTGGTAATGGAAGCCTTGAAGTAAGAGATGAGAGACAGAAGTGCTATAAATTATACATGGAGACTGTAGGAAAATGCGAACGAGTCCTTAGAAGTGAAAGCGGAGACATTATATTTAAAGTCTCACTGGAAAAAAATAAAAAAATCATAGTTGAATATTTGAATCAGATCTATGAAATGGAATTAAAATCAGACATGGATAGTGTATTAAACGGTTATGGCAAAAATGTTTTTGCTAATATGAAAGAAGCATTGATAAACAGCCGAATAATTAATTCCATTTCATACAAACTGGTTTATTTGAACCAATATCATGGGATGACACAGCAAAAGTTTTACTTTGATAAGCGTTTTGACTATTCGGATGGAAAAATCAAATATGATGATAAGGAGAAGAAAAAGGAGATTCCCTTGACATATTCATCTAATATAAATTCCATATATGCTATCGTAGGAAAGAACGGAACGGGAAAAACAAGTCTTGTTAATTTTTTAGGAAATGATTTTGTTGATATTATGTATAGAATGGAAGCAGAGGCTCTAACGGTTTCGGAGATTGTAGAAGATTATGATTCTTTGCGGGGAGCAGAGTTTCTGGTGATTCTTGAGATGAATGAACAGTTATATTATATTTCCAATATATTTATTACATTATGTCCTGAAAAAATAATGCAATATAGCTCCGGTACAGTGGGCTCAATGAAACGCCAGTTGAGTAAAATGTTTTATTTTTCCAATAAAATTGATATGAATGAGGTGTTTGCACCTTTGAAGAAAGTAAAAGGAAAAGATGTGGGAGAAACTCAAAATTATTCGGAGCAGCGGGCATTTTCAGAACGACTCCAACAAATCAGAAGGGATAAAACGGGAACGTTTAATACGGATTATTTTAACAGAGACTTATTGTTTCAACTATTGTATTTAAGAGATCATTTTCAGGAGAAAGAAGAAAATCTGAAAAAAATGCTTTGGGAAACATTCTCGGTGGATGATTTGACTATTGGAGATAAAGAAAAGGATGATATTATCCGGAATTTTGTAAGGGGAGAGAAGACTGATATTCATATGGACTTTTTTCATACAACAAATACCTTACAGTATTTCTCGTCCGGGCAATATGCAAGGTTTGATTTTTTTGCAAAACTATACTGGAGTGTGAAAGGTTATGCCAACAATAAGGAGTTGATAAAAAGTCTTGGAGATAGTGGAAGGGCGTATGAGAATGAAACTATTGTTGAAAATGATTCCGCCATTCTGTTTATAGATGAGGGAGATCTGTATTATCATCCGGAATGGCAGAGACTGTATATCTCGGATCTGTGCAAAATTATAGAGGAAGCGGTTCCCTGTAATCTGCAAATTATCATTGCCACAAACTCTCCGTTTATTCTCTCCGATATTTTTGAAGATAATATTATCTTCCTGTCGGAGGAAGGGGAAAGCACGGAATCCCACGAACAAACCTTCGGACAAAATATCCATACACTGTTAAAGAAGGACTTTTTCCTGAAATATACCATGGGTGAATTCGCAAGGGAGAAGATCATACAGGTATTTGATGCGCTGGAATTAAATGAGGACCAAGAAAACAAGGAGGATCAGGAAAATAAAAAGTACCAAAGTAGGAAAAATCTGGCTGACAACATGTCGCAAATATTAAAGCCAGACATAACAGTTGAGAACGTGTACCAGAGAATCTCTGATTTCGCTATGGCAATTGGGGAAGATATTTACCGCAGCCATCTTCTTGGATTGATAGAAGAACACATGAAGAAAACAGAAAACAGAATCAGCTACCTGAAGAAGAGGCAACAGGAAATCGAAGAAGAATTGCGGGATCTGGAAGGAAAAACGTATGATAAAAATTGAAAAATATGATAACGAGGAAGTCGAGAAAAAATATTTTTATATTGTAGCAAATACAGTTAAAAGTAAAGATCAGAAAGATATTGTAAAGTATTTGAAAAAACATTTTAGCAATCTGATGGAGGGAGAAATAACATTTGAAAAATGGATTCTTGCTGAGTATGAAACACTTAAGGAAGCATATAATCAATTACCTCATGGTGTCAAGGATCCAGATGTATTTGTGAAAGATAAGAAAGATAAAAAAAGATTTAAAGCTCTCTATAAAAGATACTATAAGGCCTATGATAAAGTTCGGAGTGAATACATAGGTGACCAAAGAGTAAACATTTTTCTGGTAAAAAAGAGTAATATGAATGTTTGTCCATACTGTAACAGAAACTACATAACAGCCAGAGGTGAAAGCGTGTCCGGAGCGCAGCTGGATCATTTTATTAGCCGAAGCGAATATCCGATTTTTGCATTATGTTTATATAATTTAGTACCTTGTTGCAGCGTCTGCAATTTAACAAAATTGACAAAAGAATTGGAAGTTTCTCCATTTGCTTCGGAAATGGATGACAACAGCTTTACTTTTACCCCAACAGGAATTTTGCCGGGAGAACAGCCTGCAGTAAAGATAAAAGCTAAAAATGCACAATTGGAGAAAAATATTGAGGTGCTTCACTTGCAGGAGGCATATGATTTTCATAGCGATGACTTGAAAGAACTGGTAGAATTAAAGGAAATGTATCCGGAAACCCAGATCAGTGAAATTTGTGACCTAATCAACGGAGAGAGAAGGCTTGTTGGCAAGGCGAATCTGACATCCACAGATATCCGCGATATGGTATTTGGAAAACAGGTACCGTATGAAGAATATGGGAAGAAGCCGTTGGCCAAGTTCAGACATGATATTTTAAAGGATTTAGGTGTTTACACGCGCTGATAATGATAATATTTTGGGGAAAAAACGTTCAGTCAAAAAATGCTGAACGTTTTTTATATTTCGATAAATTGAAATATACGCTTCGATTTATCGAAAAACCACACATTTTTATTGACAACTAATAATCAATATCATAAAATATTTCAAAGTACTTTATCGCGGTATAGGGACAACGTGTTAAAGAAGCAACCGGAACAAACTTTAATTGCGGTGCAGAAGCACAAATGAGGGAGGACAAATGTATAGTGTAAAAGGAAAGAAGTGGAACAGAAGGCTGAGCTTTCTGCTTGTTTTGGTACTGCTTTTTGGAGACAGCTCATTGCAGCACGTCATGGCGGCAGAGACCGGGACAGCAGAGACCCAAATAACAGAGCACCGGGTGGAAACAGAGGTTTCCGTATCCGGCGGCAATCCGGAGCAGACACCGGAACCGGAACAATCGGCAGAACCGGAACAATCGGCAGAACCAGAACAATCGGCAGGACCGGAACAGTCGGCGGAGCCGGAACAGACCATGAAACCGGAACAGACGCCGGAGCAGACACCGACTCCGCAGCCTGTGCCGACACCGGCTAGCGTATCCGGGAACGTTCCGCTCAGACAGCCGGAGAACTATTATCAGGATCCGGAACCGGAAAATTATGGTACGCTGGCAGCTTATGATGCGTACAGCCGAACCTACCATGTAGACGGTGACCGGTATGTGACAGTGATCGGCTACGATGGTAACAGCTATCTTGATGAGGACGGCAATCTGCAGCAGGCAGACAATACTCTGGTAGAGAGTGAGGTCTCCACCTATTCCCTGTATGGAGATGCAAAAAGCTACGTGAACAGTGCCGGAAGCTATCAGGCGATGCTTACAGTCGGAGCGGAGGAAGGTACAGAGCTACTGACCATTGCAAGTGACGACCATCTGCTGACACTGACTCCTGCCCGGGGAGATTTCAGTGACGGTATCGTAAGAGACAACGCTATCCGTTATAACAACGTGCTGCCGGATGTAGATTATCAGTACACGATATTCGGAAACAGTGTGAAAGAGGACATCATCCTGTTGCAGAGAGACACTGCCCACAGTTTCCGTTATCTGTTGAACACCTATGGACTGAAAGCCACCCTGAGCGGCAACACGCTGTACCTCTATGAAGAGGGAACAGATCCCGAACAGGACGCAGTATTCGTTCTGGAGGCTCCGGAGATGGAGGACGCGGCGGGAGAGATCTCTTTCGGCGTGGAACTTCAGCTGGAGGAAAGCGGTGAAGAATCCACCTATGCGGTTACTGTTTCCGCGGACAATGACTGGCTGGATGCAGATGACCGCGTCTATCCGGTACGGATCGATCCTACCGCTATTCAGGTAGGCAAAAGTGCGATCCATGTGGCCTGCGCTGAGCAGGGCAGCCCGAATTCCGTGATCGGAGATAATGCATATCCTTATGTGGGCTATGATGACGGTATCACCTCCGGAAATCTGGCAGGCTTCCACAGCAAACATTTAAATTGCAGATCTTATTTTGCCATTGATTATGATTTCTCAGCGCTGGCGGAGGAGCCGGAGATCGTCAGTGCGGCATTTCAGGTGACCCAGAAGACCCGCTGGAGCAAGGGCAGTTCTGAATTCGGACTTTTCGGAGTGGAAGAGCCCTGGCAGGTGGGAAGCCTTACCTGGAACAATCAGTTAAATTACAACCATTATTTTCTGGATAGCAGAACGGCTTCCACTACCCGCGGAGAGGCATTATCCTTCGATGTAACGGAAGAAGTCAGTGCATGGATCAACGGAACCGCAGAGAATCACGGACTGGTCATGAAAGCACTGGTGGAAGCACCCAACGAGACAGCGGGCGATGCCGGTGCCTCCATGCAGTGTGAGGTATTCTACAACAATTCCTCCGCATCCTATGCACCGAAGCTGATCGTCTCATGGACAGGAGATCTGACGGATCTGGCGAAGCTTACGCTGGATGATACTACAGTGGATGTTTACCCGGTCGTAAGAAGAAATGGGGACAAATCCTGTGATACACTGGGAGTGGCAGCCCATGGACTGGCCAAGCCCGGCAGTACCGTGACCTACGAACTGGTCAACGGCAGCACCGGAGAGACCGAAGCGCAGACAAAGCTTCTCTATCCGGATTCCGATGCTTATGCAGGGGAATATCCGGAGGCGATCGCCTATAAGCGGAGGCTTTCCAACTGGCAGAGCGAGGTGTTTTCCGGATTACAGCCCGGACAGGTCTACTATGTGACGGCGACTGCTTCCTTCGGCGGGAAAAGCGGCAAGACCGTAGAATCCGACCGCTTCCTGATCTATGAGGAAGGTGCTTTCGACCTGATGCCCAGGATCGCACAGCATTACGGTGTGGAACTGAATACGATCCTTGCCGACATGCGGATGCAGGACTGCCTGACCAGACAGGGCAACCGTATTTTCATCAGGGAGCCGAAGAATACCACAGCTTACAGTTCCGGCGTGTTAAGTGAATATTATAAGGCGATCATTGACGGACTGCTGTTAGGCAGGGCGGAGAACTGTGAGTTCGGCTATGAGCCGGTGAACCTGAATACCGGTAATTTCTACATGGAACAGGCCGATGCCACAATCGCTGACATCGGCGGTGATTTTGCCCTGACCAGACAGTACAATGCAAAGGGTGCGGCGTATGAGGGAAGCCTGGGCTTCGGCTGGACCTTTGCCTATGATGAACGTATGGGAGAACTGGCCGACGGATCGGTCCTGTGGCTTAGAAATAACGGCGGCATCATCACGTTTACTCCGGCGGGAGAGGGATACCTCGCACCGGCCGGATGCGATTATGAACTTTCAGAGACAGAGAACGGATATGTGGTAGAGATCCTGGATGACGGAAGCCGTCATGAATTCGACAGCTTCGGTCTGCTCCGTGCGGTGGAAGACAGCTGCGGTAACCGGACAGAACTGGCTTATGATGTGGATCTGTACCTGAAAAGCATTACCACACCCTCCGGAAAGGAATTCCGGATCGCACTGGATGAAAAGAACCGCTTAAGCAGCATTACTCTGCCGGACGGCCACGGTGTGACCTATACCTACGATGAAGCCGGTAATCTGGCGCAGGTGACGAATCCCGTAGGCGGTGTCGTTCGTTATGTTTACGATGACAGCCACCGCATGACCGCATGGTACGATGAAAACGGACACAGAGTCGTAGCCAATGAGTACGACGGGGAAGGCCGTGTGATACAGCAGACGGATGCGGAAGGCGGCGTGGTCACGCTGGCTTATGAACAGATGGCCGGAGGAGGACAGACCACTGCCACGGATGCGGAAGGCAATGTAACGGTATACACCTATGATGAAAATTACCGTACCACGAAGATCGCATATCCGGACGGCACATTCGAAGAGAGAAGCTATAATACCGCCGGGTATCTGGCAGGCCGTCTGGACCGCACCGGCGTGGAGACGATTTATACCTATGACGGGAAAGGCAGGGTAACACAGGAAAAAAGACAGGACGGCGCCACCAGGACCTATGCGTACAATACCGCAGGCAAAATGACGCAGTCTACGGACTATGACGGAGGAAAGACCGGCTATACCTATGACGGACAGAACCGCCTGACTTCTGTGACCGATGCGGAGGGAGGACAGACCTCTTACACTTACGATGAGAAAAACCGGCTTGTGGCGGTAAAGGATGCGAACGGCAACACCACATCCTATACCTATGACGGTGCCTGCGTCACATCCATGACGGACGGTGCCGGTAATACATGGAACTATACCTATGATGCCATGAACCGGCTGTTAACAGTCACAAATCCCACCGGAGAGACCACCGCCAATACCTACGATGCCCTGGGCAGGGTAATAAAGGAGACGGATGCCGCCGGTGCAGTGACCGTCTATACCTATGATCCGGCAGGCGCAGTGACAGTCATTACCGACAAAGAGGGGCAGACCAGCACCTTTACTTATGATGCCATGAACCGGATGCTGTCCGGTACGGATCCGCTGGGCAATACCCTGACTTATACCTATGACAGTAACGGGAACCGCCTTACACAGACCGATGCGGAGCAGCAGACCATACAGTATACCTACGATGCCATGAACCGGGTAACGGAAACTGCGGATGCAAAGGGTGCGGTACAGAAGAATACTTACGACGGAGCAGACCGGATCCTTACCGTCACGGACCGTCTGGGCAATGCAGAGACTTATACCTATGACCCGGTGAAGCAGAGCATGGTTTCGGCTGCTGACAGAGAGGGTAACGTGACTTCCTATGAAAGTGACGTTAACGGAAGGATCACGAAAATCACCTATGCGGATGGTGCCACGGAGACTTATCGTTATGATCATCTGTCCAGACTCACGGAGACGGTCGATGCGCTGGGAGCCGTAACCACATACACCTACGATGGCAACGGCAATGTCACGAAGATCCGCCAGACCGGCGCAGAGGACCTGGCAAGAGAGTATATCTACACTTATGATGCAAGAAATCTTCTGACAGAGAGTACGGATCCGCTGGGGAACACTGTCCATTATACCTATGACGCCTGCGGCAGCCTGACCGCTGTGACGGATGGCAGGGGAAATACCACCGCTTATGCTTATGATGCACTGGCGAGACTGACGACTGTGACCGATGCCTGCGGCGGTACTACGGCATACACCTATGACAAAGAGGGCAGAGTCCTCACGGTGACGGCACCGGAGGGAGATACGCTGAAAAATACCTATGATGCCATCGGTCAGCTGACAGCACAGACCGATGCTCTGGGAAATGTGACTACCTACAACTATGACCGGATCAGCCGATTGCAGACCGTGACGGATGCCCTGAAGGGTGAGACCGGCTACACCTACGATGCGGACAGCAACCTTACGCTTACGAAGGATCCCCTGGGGAATGCCCATGCCTATACCGTGGATGCAGAGGGGAATCTCTTAAAGGAGACCTATCCTGACGGGGAGACAGACCGCTATACCTATGATAAGAACGGAAATGTGGCAACCTTTACCGACCGATACGGTGTCGTGACCACATTTACCCTGGATGCCTGTGGCAGAATCGTGAAAGCTTCCGATACGGCAGGCAACGAGATGACCTATACCTATGATGCGGCAGGCAATCTGACTTCCCAGACCGATGTGCTGGGCAGAACAGCCGCTGTAACGTATGATGCTTTCGGTAGAGCAGTCGCTGTGACAGGCATAGACGGCGTGACCACACGTTACACTTACGATGCTTCCGACAGACTGCTTACTGTCACGGACGGGGAAGGAAAGGTAACATCCTACGCTTACGATGCGGAGGGGAATCTGATCCATACCACAGAGCCGGGCAAGGCAGAATATGCCTATACTTATGATGCTCTGAACCGGCTGACACAGAAAGTAGATCCGGAAGGAGCTGCCACGGAATTTTTCTATGACAGGAACAGTAATCTGACTACCTTAAAGGACGGCAACGGTGTGACCACAGATTACACCTATGACGCCCTGAACCGGCTGGCTGCATACAGGGACGGCAACGGAGGCATTACTGCATATACCTACGACGCGTTAAGCCGTCTGACTGCCATTACCACACCGGAGGGACTGACCGAAAGCTATGGATATGATGCGGCAGGCAATCTGACCGGCGTTACCGATGCCCTGGGGCAGACCACGACCTATGGTTATGACAAACTGTACCGTATGATCACCACCACCTCTCCCATGGGAGCTGTGGAGAAATATACTTATGACAAACATGATGTAGTTACCAGTGTCACCGATGCGCTGGGGAACGTTACGCTCTATACCGTAGATGCCAACGGACAGGTAACGAAAAAGAGACAGCCGGACGGCGAAAGCTATCTCTATACCTATGATGCTGTACAGCGGCTTACGGGTATTACAACGCCTCTGGGCTATGAGACTGCCTTTACCTACAGCAACGGCAATGATATTCTCGTAAAACAGGATAATCTGGACCGTACCACCGAATATACCTATGACATCATGCACCGGCTGACTTCCGTGACAGATCCCGAAGGCGGAGTGACCACCTACGGCTATGATGAGCGGGGCAACCAGTCCACAGTTACGGATGCACTGGGGTATTCCTGGAACTATGCCTATGACAAAGTAGACCGGATGACCACTGTGACAGATCCGGAAGAAAAAGTGACCGGTATCCTCTACGATCAGGTGGGCAATGTCGTAAGCATCAAAAGACCCGGAGAACGTACCACAGCCTATGCGTATGACGGCAACTACAATACGACTGCGGTGACAGATCCGAAGGGATATGTCTATAACTACGGCTATGATAAGGATGACCGTCTGACGTTAACGACCGATCCTCTGGAGCAGACCACCGGCTATACCTATGATGCTGTGAACCGGATCACCACGTACCGGGACAAGATGGGATTAACGGAAAGCTATCTGTATGATGCCCATGGCAATGTGCTGGAAAAGACCGCAACAGACGGCCGGGTCACCGAATATACCTATGATGCCAAGAACCGGCTGACCTCTGTCACCGACCCTATGGGAAGTGTGGCATATTATACCTACGATGTGATGGACCGCGTGACGGGCGTGACTGATTATCTGGGAAGAGGAACGGAATTTACTTACGACCGCGAAGGAAATCTGACCAGCGTGACCGATGCCGCAGGACGAAAGGAAGTATGTACCTACGATATCGCAGGACGGATCACATCCTATACCTCCAACGGAGGAAACCGGATCAGCTATGATTATGACAAGCTGGATGATCTGGTAGAAAAAAGCTACAGCGACAGCACCGGGGAGCAGAGTGCAGAAGGGGTTACCTATGCCTACAATGCTCTGGGAGAGCGGGTAGCCATGCAGGATACCACAGGGGACACGGAGTACACCTATGACGGACTCCGCCGGATCACCTCCGTGACCACTTACCGGGCACCGGGAGAGGACGGCTTCTCCCACGAGGAGGCAAAGGGTGACACCATAGGCTATGCCTATGACGAAGCGGATCATCTCGCTGCCATTACCTATGCGGATGGCACAAAAGTAAGCTATGAGTATGACAAGAACGACAATCTCATCAAAGTGACCGACAGGGAGGGAAAAGTTACCACATATACTTATGATGCCATCAACCGGGTGACCCGGATCCACCGCCCGAACGGCATCAGCACCTATAACACTTACAATGCAAGGAATCAGATCGTGGAGCTTAAGAATGTCTGCGATACCTGTGAGTGGGTGGTAAGTGACTATCTCTATACTTATGACGACAGGGGATTCATCGCAGGGGAGACCGCCATCGAATCTCTGGCAGGTTATGCCTACGATGACAAGCATAACGGACGGCATGAGGACGGCAGACATGACGACCTCTATCCTCATGGCAACCGCCATAATGGCAAGCATGACAAGGACGCCACTTTCGCGTACCAGATCGTGGAGACCGACCGGACATTTACCTATGATGCAGCCGGAAAGCTCCTGACCGCTACGGAGACCGAGGACAATTATGGCACCTGCGTCTACACGTTCGAGTATGACCTTATGGGTAACCGTACTTATATGGAGAAAACCTTGAACGGAACGGTTGTGGAGTGGCACAGATATGAGTATAATGAGAGTAACCAGCTGATCTCTGAAAAGCTCTACAATGGCAAGAAGACCACCAGCCTTGCCTATACTTATGATGCAGATGGCAACCGGATCAGTGAGACCGGGCGGATCGGCACGGACAAGGTGAACAGGACTTATGAATACTCCGTAGAGAATCGTCTGGCGGCAGTGCATGACGGGGATGAACTGCTCCTTGCTGCGGCTTATGACGGTGACGGCAACCGGGTATTCTTATTGAACTATAATCTCCATACCGATGATGACTGGAAGGGTAATTCCGGCAACGGCAACGGGAACAACAAGGACAACTCCGGCAGTGGAAATAATGGAAAAGGAAATTCCGGCAATAACGGCAATGGAAACGGCAACGGTAAGGGGAAGGGCAACAATAAGAAGAACAGCAAGTCCGGGGGCACGGATGATGCCGGCTACGGCAATGCAACCAATGCGGAGGAGAACAACAGCCAGAACCAGTGCGGCATTCTCTTCCCGGTACAGGAGGAAGTCAGCGCGACAGAGGCAGATCTGATCGCCCGGATCAAGACCACCGGTAAGGAAAAGAACTATGAGCTGATCGAGTACTTAAACGACGTCAACCGTGAGCATGCAGAGGTACTGGTCGAGCAGAACATCAATGGTAAGACGGATACCTCTTATATCTACGGAGCGGAGATAAACGGCGGATTCGACCGGATCTCCCTTGACCGCTTCGATGGCAGCACCGGCTACTACCTCTACGATGCCAGAGGAAGTGTCTCCGGCATCACCAATGAAGAGGGACAGGTCTATCAGTCCTACCGTTACAGCGTCACCGGAGAGATCACTTTCGGTGCTCCGCAGTATGAGAACGAATACACCTACAACGGAGAATCCTACAATCCGAATATCCAGAGCCAGTATCTGAGAGCAAGGTACTACTGCGTGGTAACGGCGACCTTCCTCACCGAAGACAGCTACCTCGGCAGCCAGACAGAACCGCTGACACTCAACAGGTATAATTACTGCGTGAGCAGCTATCTGAATTATACGGATCCGAGCGGAAACTATTATACGACATGGCAGGGAGAAGCAGCGCATAGGTCTTTACAGGAATATTTCAAGGGAGAGTATAGATACCGGTATGGGTATGAAGCATATACAGAATATAGAGTGACTGGGTACACAGGTAGTAAAACAGGAATAGGATATGCAGATATTGTATTAAAAAGACCAGATGGAGTATATGAAGTATATGAAATAAAACCATATTCACAAAAGGACTTGGGAGGTGGTATTGAGCAGAGGCAGGGATATATTAGAGCAATGGAAGGAGAATTAAAAAGCGTAGATAGAAATGGCAGAGCATTTAATCCTAATTTCCTGGTTTTGCCAATAATAGATGCACAATATAATTATGCAACTTACTATACAGACCCCAGTAGACCTGGAATGATATATTATAACTTGAGCAAAACAAAGAACCCCAATATGTAACAGCAGTAATCAAACAGGCAGATGAAAAGAAAGAGGTATGGGGATGTGAACCATTTAGTACATTAACTAAAGTACTAAATATTATTACAGATACAATGATAGTAGAACGGGTTGGAGAAAGTATTCTCGACCGAGCCACACAGAATGTATTTCCATTTTTTATGTTGCCAAAAGATATGCTAGATTATATGCGAGTTTACCCGATTGGTTATGAGGATATTCCAGAGTCTTCATCATAGAGTTTATAGTTCCTAAACATGAATAGATTATAGAGAAGAGATAGTATGTAAAATGGGAGGTTTTTTAACCTCCCATATTCATAATTTTAGATGAAGTGAAGGGTAACGTCTATAGATTGTATATTGAACAGATTAGAAAAGTGGTTAATAAGAGGAAAAAGAGATCATTAGAGGAGAATAGTGTAATGAATAAAAGAAGAATTGTAAAAGAAATAATGAATCCGTATATGGAAAAAAATGGTTTTACATTAGCAAAGTATGAGCGCGGCGACTGGTATTATCGAAAAAAAATAGAAGGAGCATTATTGGAAATATGTATTTCTGATGCAAACGGAAGACTTCACATGCACATAGGGATTTATGGAAAGGGTTATGATGCGCAGGCAGAGCAGTTTTTGGGTACTTTGACTGCACCTAGGACAAGTACATGGGACTGGGATTACTGGAGGAAGGAATCGGAAGAAAAAAAGGAGAAGGCATATAAAGACACATTGTATGATTTCCGAGATATATTGGAACTAAACGGAAAAGAAATCTTTGAAAAAATTGTGACAGATTATAAAAACAGGATTCCCAATAGAAAACACTATTTACTGATGATGGAACATTATGATGAATTGGAGAAAAAATATAGTGAAGAATTGTGTCCGGAGAAATGTAATATTGTGGAATTATGGGAGAAAATTGCTGCCTGGGTGGAGAAAGCGCGTAAATATCCTTTAGAAGAAATAGAGGAGAGACTGATAGGATATGTGACAGTGATGGAAACGGAAATGATAAAAAGATATGGTGGAGAAAGGGAAAATAACCAGGATGCGGAATCCTGCTTTATATGTAATGTGGGAAACTCGCGAGATACAATTAATTTCATGGCACGTTTTTTCTTGCTGTGGAAAAACAAAGATGCTAAAGATTGGGAAAAAAGAGAAATAGAATCTTTGTGTAATGAGCAATTGTCTGACTGAATTCTTGTTAGAGAAAGTGGCTTCTCTTGAGATAAAGATAGGATTCTTGCACAGAAATTAAACTCCTACACCTACGATGACAAGGATGCCACTTTCGCGTACCAGATCGTGGAGACCGACCGGACATTTACCTATGATGCAGCCGGAAAGCTCCTGACCGCTACGGAGACCGAGGACAATTATGGCACCTGCGTCTACACGTTCGAGTATGACCTTATGGGTAACCGTACTTATATGGAGAAAACCTTGAACGGAACGGTTGTGGAGTGGCACAGATATGAGTATAATGAGAGTAACCAGCTGATCTCTGAAAAGCTCTACAATGGCAAGAAGACCACCAGCCTTGCCTATACTTATGATGCAGATGGCAACCGGATCAGTGAGACCGGGCGGATCGGCACGGACAAGGTGAACAGGACTTATGAATACTCCGTAGAGAATCGTCTGGCGGCAGTGCATGACGGGGATGAACTGCTCCTTGCTGCGGCTTATGACGGTGACGGCAACCGGGTATTCTTATTGAACTATAATCTCCATACCGATGATGACTGGAAGGGTAATTCCGGCAACGGCAACGGGAACAACAAGGACAACTCCGGCAGTGGAAATAATGGAAAAGGAAATTCCGGCAATAACGGCAATGGAAACGGCAACGGTAAGGGGAAGGGCAACAATAAGAAGAACAGCAAGTCCGGGGGCACGGATGATGCCGGCTACGGCAATGCAACCAATGCGGAGGAGAACAACAGCCAGAACCAGTGCGGCATTCTCTTCCCGGTACAGGAGGAAGTCAGCGCGACAGAGGCAGATCTGATCGCCCGGATCAAGACCACCGGTAAGGAAAAGAACTATGAGCTGATCGAGTACTTAAACGACGTCAACCGTGAGCATGCAGAGGTACTGGTCGAGCAGAACATCAATGGTAAGACGGATACCTCTTATATCTACGGAGCGGAGATAAACGGCGGATTCGACCGGATCTCCCTTGACCGCTTCGATGGCAGCACCGGCTACTACCTCTACGATGCCAGAGGAAGTGTCTCCGGCATCACCAATGAAGAGGGACAGGTCTATCAGTCCTACCGTTACAGCGTCACCGGAGAGATCACCTTTGGTGCTCCGCAGTATGAGAACGAATACACCTACAACGGGGAGTCCTACAATCCGAATATCGAGAGCCAGTATCTGAGAGCAAGGTACTACTGCGTGGTAACAGCGACCTTCCTCACCGAAGACAGCTACCTCGGCAGCCTGACAGAACCGCTGACGCTTAACAGGTATAATTACTGCGTGAGCAGTTATCTGAATTATACGGATCCGAGCGGACATTGGGTGTATGAAAATGAAATGAATGATTTATATATTCAGTATTCAAAAATGCCATTAAAGGAAAAATACCAAAAGAAAATTAGTCTATATATTGCAGAAAAATTTTTAAGTGCTTTACATGAGTTACAGTTACCACAAGCGTCTATAGACTATGTATTAGCGTATAATTATGAACAAAATATGTCCTATGTGCAGCGTATTATGGCAACAGCATACAAGCAAAATAAAAATTTTGCATGTGAGATTTTTCATGTGACAATAGAACAGTTAGAAGAGTTTGGTTGGCGAGCATTTAATGGTAAAAAGGAAGATTATATTGTTAAATTTAATCGTACTTTAAATGAGTATGGTATAACAAATAAAGCAAGTATAACAATGTTTATGGCTACAATGGCGCATGAAAGTAATTTTGGAATAGATAACATTGAGGGAATGAGAAATGGAAAAGAAACGCTTAGCGCAGACAATTGGAGTTCATATATTAAAAGAGTTAGTTCAGGTTCCACAATGAAATTTGACGAACGAGGAGCAGGGTATATACAATTATCATGGAAAGATACGCAAGATACGTTTTTGAAAGAGATAGGCGCATATGATAATATGTTAAGTGATGAAGTTGACAGAGTTCACTATATTGCGGCTAATTACAGCTTAGAGGCATCGGCATGGTTTTGGGGAACTACGAATGTGAAAAAAACAGGTGTAGGGAGCTTAAATGATTATGCTTCAACTTACGGAAATACGGAAGGAATTTTTTTGATTACTCAGTATTTTGTAAATGGTTTTACGGCAAACAGTGATGATTTGGAGATCATAAGAAATGGAGGAGAGTATGAGATAAAGGAAGGTAGGTTAATAGTGGGTAATCACAGTAACCCGTTGCCTAAGAACTGGGAGGACAGGAGTGAAAAGTATAAGAAAGCATACGATGTATTTGGGAAATAGAATATTTGGAATAGTTTATGTATATTTGATAGGTATGCTATTTTTGAGTGCATGTGCTGAAGGCGAGAGATATATTAACAACGAGGAAGAAAGTATAGTTGCTTTAGAGGAAGTGCCAAACAGTGAAACTATATATCAAGAAAATATTGCAGAAACAAGAACTGTTGAAAATGTTACTTCTGAACTGACATCCTATTCTTATGAAGTAGAGAAAGATGTTTTTTCTTTCTCTACTTCAGAGGATAAAACATATTATGTACCATATGTAAAAATTAGTGGATGTTCGAATGAAAAATTGCAGTGGAATATCAATCATACTTTATGGGAAGACGCGTGTTGGATATTAGATTGTGCAGAAATTGGGGGACCCTTGTATGATCTGTTTAGCGGTGAAAATGCGATGCAAATTACAGGAATTTATCAATATAAACATTATCTTTCGGTCTTATATGAAGGAGGGACAGAAAGTAGGCTTCCCGGAAAGATTGCATATGCTATTGTTATTGACATGCTGAATGGCAGAAGAGTATTGCTCGGTGACTTAATTGAAAATGAAGATAAATTTGAAGATATGCTGGTTCATTATTTTGATGATGATTCAAGAGAAATCAGATTGTTTATTTTCAAGGAAGATGCAGAAAAAATATTATATTATGGACATATGACAGAAAAGGAAATTGTAATAAATAACCTTACGTCTGATGGAAATAATCCAGAACAAGATAACGGAGAGATAGATTCAATCAGCTATTTGTTTCAAGCCTCTTCTTTTTATATGTCGGAGGAGGGGTTTGTTGTGCTTCCCGGAGCGAAATATTATGAACCGTTAGTGTTTGAATGGGAAGAAATATCAAAAGTCATAGTTGAATTTTGACTTCCCTAAGTTGGTTGATTATTTGTAAGTTTAACGAGAAGATAAGATACAGTTTATGAGAGAATTGATAAATGACGTACAAATTGAACTTTGAGGGAAATCAAATAGAGTCACATTTAGTGGGATTACCTATGGTGCTCCAAATGTTTTCTGGAATCATAGTTTACGATTATGCTACTTGTAATGTAATGAGTATTGGCATGGATGCATCACGCAATATTACTGTGAGTAATCAGGTTTGCAATGTTGGCTCTTATGAAGGAACATATTGGCCATTTATTGTTGATTAATAGTAAATTTTTGGATGTGATGTTAGTTTTTGAGCAGGTCTAGTAAAATAGAGCTGCTCTATTTTTGCGTTTTAATCGAATCCCTGGCAGGCTACGCCTATGATGAAAAACATAACGGCAGGCACACGGATGGAAAACATGATGATCTGTACCCCCACGGCACCAAGCATGCAAAGCATGACAAGGATGCGACCTTTGCCTACCAGATTGTGGAGACAGACCGCACCTTTACCTACGATGCTGCAGGAAAGCTGGTTTCTGCAACGGAGACAGAGGACAACTACGGCACTTATATTTACACCTACGAGTATGACCTGATGGGCAACCGCACCTATATGGAGAAAACCCTGAACGGAACGGTTGTGGAGTGGCACAGATATGAGTATAATGAGAGTAACCAGCTGATCTCTGAAAAGCTCTACAATGGCAAGAAGACCACCAGCCTTGCCTATACTTATGATGCAGATGGCAACCGGATCAGTGAGACCGGGCGGATCGGCACGGACAAGGTGAACAGGACTTATGAATACTCCGTAGAGAATCGTCTGGCGGCAGTGCATGACGGGGATGAACTGCTCCTTGCTGCGGCTTATGACGGTGACGGCAACCGGGTATTCTTATTGAACTATAATCTCCATACCGATGATGACTGGAAGGGTAATTCCGGCAACGGCAACGGGAACAACAAGGACAACTCCGGCAGTGGAAATAATGGAAAAGGAAATTCCGGCAATAACGGCAATGGAAACGGCAACGGTAAGGGGAAGGGCAACAATAAGAAGAACAGCAAGTCCGGGGGCACGGATGATGCCGGCTACGGCAATGCAACCAATGCGGAGGAGAACAACAGCCAGAACCAGTGCGGCATTCTCTTCCCGGTACAGGAGGAAGTCAGCGCGACAGAGGCAGATCTGATCGCCCGGATCAAGACCACCGGTAAGGAAAAGAACTATGAGCTGATCGAGTACTTAAACGACGTCAACCGTGAGCATGCAGAGGTACTGGTCGAGCAGAACATCAATGGTAAGACGGATACCTCTTATATCTACGGAGCGGAGATAAACGGCGGATTCGACCGGATCTCCCTTGACCGCTTCGATGGCAGCACCGGCTACTACCTCTACGATGCCAGAGGAAGTGTCTCCGGCATCACCAATGAAGAGGGACAGGTCTATCAGTCCTACCGTTACAGCGTCACCGGAGAGATCACCTTTGGTGCTCCGCAGTATGAGAACGAATACACCTACAACGGGGAGTCCTACAATCCGAATATCGAGAGCCAGTATCTGAGAGCAAGGTACTACTGCGTGGTAACAGCGACCTTCCTCACCGAAGACAGCTACCTCGGCAGCCTGACAGAACCGCTGACGCTTAACCGGTATAATTACTGCGTGAGCAGCTATCTGAATTATACGGATCCGAGCGGAAATAAGGCTATTGTAGAGAAAATTGTAGGTTTTTTGGAGGCAATTAGAGATTTGTTTAAGACGGAGGAATATATTCCTATTCCTACTGTTGAAGGAACTCCTATAGTTACGCCTGCACCGATACAAAATGACTCGGAAGATGACAGCTATATTCAAACGCAGGAGAATGAGGCGCTAGGGAAATCTAATATTGAGGATTGCATTCTGTTAAATGAAGCACAGTGTAAGGTGGAGAATTATGATATTTCCTATGTGATGGAGTTATTAATGAGATTTGAAGAATTTAGAGCAACCCCTTACTATGCAACAGCGGCTGAGAAAAAAAACAAAAGCTATACCATTGGATATGGACATCGAGTAGAAAAAGGGATGGATCCCATTTATACAATGACAGAAGAAGAGGCAAGAAAGCAATTGGAGGAGGATATCAGAAATCGCTTTCCAAGTGATATTGTTAATGTGATTCTTGAAAATCATGGTACGTTAACGCAGAATCAATTAGATGCGTTGGTTGCACTTGGATTTAATAATGGAAAATTTACGCCTGCGAGATCTCCTAAATTTACAGAAGTGTTGAAAGAAAAGGATTATTTTGACGAAGAAATACGGAGAAAAATTGCATCACAATTTATGACATATTCATTGCAAAATGATGAAAGACTGGGGGGATTAGTTAAAAGAAGTGCGGCAGAGGCAATAGTGTTTTTAGAAAATAATTATCTTACCGAATATGATGATTTATATAGTGATCCTGATGTTATAGAAATATATAGGAACTTCTTAATAAAATATGAGGTTGATAATTTGGATGAATATTTGGAATATCTGGAATAACTATTGTAACTGTAACGGAAATTTATTATTTTCTATACATATAAAATCGGAGGTGCAAGGTGAAAAAAAGGGTAATAAGTATAGTAATATCTATAGTAATATTTATAGTTATGTTATTGCTCATATTAGGAAAAATAATTGATTACAAAAAGAAAGAAGCAGTTGCAGCTTACGATGGAAAATGGAAGGTCACACATCAACTCACGACGTATTTCAGAGCAACCAGCAATTTTTTCCCACATCATTATTTGGGGAGAACTATTATTATTAGTGAAAACTCAATAGAAAAAAGTGTTCTTGAATGGCCTGATCTCTTAGAATGGTCAAAAAGTCAATTTGATTATTCTGAAGTGGTTCCTTATTCTGCTGAGGATGAATGGTTTACAGATTGGACCTTTTGGAGCATTGATAAGTTTGCTGACATGGAACAGGTGAGATACCTCAGATATTGGGATAAAATGTATGATGGAAGCTATTACTGCATAGATTACTTCGTTATTTTGGATGAAACACATTTAGCATTTAGATATATTGGAGGTTATTATTTGCTGGAGCCGTTTCAATATTGTGATCCAACGGTAAGTGAAAAAGATTTGAATGGAACATGGGAAATTGCATATCTGGACAGCTATGAAAATTCCTACGAAGGAAGCTATGAAGAAATAGAAAAGGAGGCACCAAGAAGTTCATTAAAGGGCACAGATTTTAACGTAGAAGACTGGCTGGGAAAAAGTGTGACTGTTTCAGAAAATGAAGTCAGAATATCTGAGATCGGTTACCAGACGGCAGGGATGGAATCCGGAAAGATACGGCGGGAAGATTTTGAACAGAAAATGGATATCCACGACGGCCTGAGCATATATGATGACGAGATTCTGGTATGCAATATAAAATGTCAGAATGGAGAGGACATTATCTGTGTGCCGGTAAACGAGAATCAGATGATTATGCGCATTGAAGAAGGATGGTTTATGTTGGAAAAGGAGTGACCGCTTGGCAGTGACATGGCTAAGGAGAGCCATTGAAGATAATGAGTTTTGTACGTCGTTTGAATATAAACTTTAAGTCAATATACATAGAAAAGAAACATATAGAGGATTCTATAGAAGCAACCGGAAAGCTTAGTAAGCAATTGGCTGTATTTATTCGTGATAATTATGCTTTCTTTTGCAATTATGATACTGTTAAGATATATTATGATAATGGACAAGTGGAGGTAACAAGAATTCTATCATCAGTTTTTAACGCATTATTGGAAAACGTTGAATTTCGTAAGGTAATTCCAGCTGATTATAGATTGTTTCAAGTTGCAGATTTGATATGTACACTTAAGTTGACGGAACTTAAGATGGAGAATCATTTGTTGTCAAAATCAGAAATATATTTTTTCAATGATGAGAGAACATTAAAGAAGAATTATTTGAAGCCGCTATCAAAGAAAGAATTGTAGAGCAAAATTATAGAAAGAATCGGTAGACAGTAAAATGTCAGCCGGTTCTTTTTATTTTATCCAGAAAATGATGTAATATTGTGTTATATTGCAGTTAGTGCAAGAACAGGTAGTAGTTTAAACAAAGGAAGGGCATAGCCAACGACTTTATCGTTGCTGTGCCCTTCCCTTAAAAATATTTACTCTGCCAGTTCTTCCCACTGTTCATATAATTTTTCCAATTGTTCCTGGCAGGCTGCCTGCTCTTTAGTCAGCTCCTGCAATTTCGCCACCTGGGTGCCAATGGCGGGATCGGACATTTCGGTGTCGATCTCGGAGATGCGGGCTTCCAGTTCGGCAATCTTTTCCTCGCATTTTTTCAGGTCGTTTTCTTTCTTGCGGAGTCTCGCCTGTTCTTCCTTCTGGGCTTTCCAGTCCAATTTGACTTCGGATTCTGCAGCCCTAGTGGCAGCCGTGTTATCTGCATCCGCACTCTGCGGAGTACTGGCTTCTATGGCAGCCATTACGGTGTCGTGCTTTTCCAGATAGTAGTCATAATTTCCAACATAACTTACGAATTGTCCCTCTGTCAGATCCAGGATCCTGTGGGCGGTACGGTTGATGAAGTAACGGTCGTGGGAGACATACAATATGGTCCCTTCGTAACCGTTCAGGGCATCCTCCAGAATCTCCTTGGACATGATATCTAAGTGGTTCGTCGGCTCATCCAGGATGAGGAAGTTCGCGTTGGAGAGTACCAGCTTGGCGAGAGACACGCGTCCGCGCTCACCGCCGCTCAGATCACTGATGCGCTTGAACACATCCTCACCGGTGAAGAGGAAAGCCGCCAGTACATTGCGGATCTGGGTATTGTTCAGGTAAGGATAATCGTCCGAGATCTCTTCAAACAATGTCTTCTCGCTGTGGAGCACGTGATGCTCCTGATCGTAATAGCCGATCTCAACATTGGAACCTAGGCGGAAAGTGCCCTGATCTGCGGGGACGAGACCGTTTAAGATCTTAAGCAAAGTGGTCTTGCCGCTGCCATTATCACCGATGATCGCCACGTGTTCGCCGCGCTTGATCTCGAAATTGACATCGGTAAAAAGCTTATGGGAGTCAAAGCTTTTGGACAGATGCTCCACAGTCAGCACATCATTGCCACTTAAGATCCGGGGCGTCAGTGTCAGCTTCATATCTGTGCGGACTTCGGAGGGTTTTTCGATGACCTCGATCTTGTCCAGCATTTTCTCCCGGCTTTCCGCCCGCTTGATGGACTTTTCCCGGTTGAAGGACTTTAATTTTTCGATAACTTCTTCCTGATGCTTGATCTCACGCTGCTGGTTCATATAGGCATTCCAGGCAGCAACGCGCAGCTGTTCCTTTTTTACGGCATAATCGGAGTAATTCCCCATAAAGGTCGTAGCCTTGGATTGATCGATCTCGATGACTTTCCCGGCAATCCGGTCCAGGAAATACCGGTCGTGGGAGACGATGAGAACGGCTCCCTTGTAATTCAACAGATAAGTCTCCAGCCAGGCGATGGAATTCATATCTAAGTGGTTGGTCGGCTCGTCTAAGATGATCAGATCCGGATTTTGTAACAGGAGTCGGCCTAACGCCACCCGGGTCTTCTGACCGCCGGAGAGCGTGGCAACCGGCTTGGAGAATTCATCTTCGGTAAAGCCAAGACCCTTTAAAACACCGACCAGCTCACTGCGGTAGAGATAGCCACCGCCGGTCTCGAAAGCATGGGTGAGAGAGGTGTACTGCTTCATAAGGTCTTCCAGAGCGTCCCCATCAGCATGCTTCATATTGTTTTCGCATTCCCGGATCTTTTCCTCCAGGCGCAGCAGATCCGCCTTGACGGATAACAGTTCCTCGTAAATGGTATGAGAGGTATCCACGGTGCTGTTCTGGGCAAGATACCCAAGTGTCTTGTCCTTTGCCAGAACCACCTGTCCGTCATCGGGAGTCATTTCTCCTACAATGATGCGGAGCAGCGTTGTTTTTCCGGCACCGTTGATGCCCACAATGGCAGCTTTTTCATGATCCTCTATATGAAAAGAGACATTTTTCAATACCTGATTTTCTACAAATGCTTTTGAAATATTCTGACAAGATAATATCATGGTAGTATGTATCCTTTATTTCCAGTATTTCCAGCTCACGGAGACCGGGCTTTTTAAATTTTATTGTAACGAAAAGAAGAAAACCTGTCAATTCATTGACAAGTTTTTAACATATGGTGTATACTTAAAAAAATCGGAGGTGAAAGTATTGGAAGCAAAAGAAATTTCACAGGCTGTGATCGGCAGACTGCCCAGATACTTTCGATATTTGGGGGAACTTAAGGATGAAGGTGTAGAACGTATCTCTTCGCAGGAGCTTTCCGGACTGATGAAAGTGACCGCATCCCAGATACGTCAGGATTTTAATAATTTCGGTGGTTTCGGTCAGCAGGGATACGGATATAATGTAGAATATCTGTACCGTGAGATCGGTAAGATATTAGGACTGGATAAGCAGCACAATTTCGTTATTATCGGAGCTGGTAATCTGGGCAGAGCTCTGGGTAATTATTTGAACTTTGAACGCAGAGGATTTATCTTCAAAGGAATGTTCGATGCGAACCCGGAGCTTGTGGGGAAGGATGTCCGTGGTGTGAAGGTTATGCCCATGGAGCAGCTGGAATCTTTTATCCGGGAGAATAACATTGATATTGCTGTACTGACGATTCCCAAGACCAGTGCCGTAGAAGTGGCTGACAAGCTGGTGGCGAACGGGATCCGCGCCATCTGGAACTTTGCGCATGTGGATCTGAACGTTCCGGAGGGAATACAGGTGGAGAATGTACATCTGTCAGACAGTTTAATGAAACTTTCGTATAACATTAACCGTTACAGTTCAGATATAAAATAATGAGCCTCAGGGAAAAACAAGCGGCTGCGAAGCGGGATGAAGAGTGCGATAGCACGAATTCGTGAGCTTACGAGAGAGTAAGGCATAAAGGGAGTGATATTATGGGCAACGATAACGCAGGAGAAAATGCAAGGAACCGGCAGGAAGCCTTCAAAAGTGCACTTGCCGGAAAGCGTCTGCCCGTACTCACCTTGGATAATAAGTGGTACAAGCTGCTGAATAAGACCGGTTCTGTTCCGTTAAAAGAGACAGAGGATGCCTTGAACCAGCTGTTAAAAAGACAGGGAAAGCTTAATACGGAGTCGAAGGACATCCGTAATCTGAAAAAGAAGCTGATGAAAGAAATCGTGCCTATGGTGGATGAGGCGGAACAGCAGGGAGAGAACAGCAAGATAAACAAGAAGATCGAAGAGCATAAGCGCCTGATCGAGGAGTGCAACGAGAAGCTGGATGCTTATGAAGATGAGCTGAAAGATCTCCCCCGGGAGATCGAAAGATTAAATCTTCAGCTTATGATGTTTACTATGGAGTGCTGCTATGATATTATGAAGGATAATGACAAACAGATCAATGAGACTGCAGAGTGGGTGGGCGCGATCCGCATTGAACTGAAAAAACGTCTGATCGAGAAACAGCAGATGGAACAGCAGAATCAGGAGATCTATAACTACATGCATGACATCTTTGGTGCAGAGGTGGTCAATCTGTTTGACATGAAATATAATCCGGAGCAAAAATAGTATGAAATATCTGGTAACTGCACAGGAAATGAAGCAATACGATAAGAATACCATAGAGTACCTCGGCATACCGGGGCCGGTCCTGATGGAGAGAGCGGCTCTGGCAGCGGAGGATTTTATAAAAGAGCGCTTTGATGCCGTGAAAGAACGGACGAAAGTGCTCATTTTTGCTGGTATGGGGAACAATGGCGGCGATGGCTTGGCGTTAGCAAGACTTCTTGCGGCGGACGGATACGCAGTCGCGGTAAAATGCGTGGGAGATATGCAGAGAGCTACCAAGCAGTGGAAATCGCAGTGGCAGACTTTGCAACATTTTCCGGTGAAGACAGACAGTAATATTGCGGTGGATGAATATAATGTAATTGTAGACGCCCTCTTCGGCGTGGGATTAAGCCGCCCTGTGGAGGGAAACTATGCGGATGCCGTAAAAGAGATGAACAAGGCAGAGGGATTTAAGCTGGCACTGGATGTGCCAAGCGGTATCTGCTCAGATACCGGCAGAGTGCTGGGTTGTGCATTTCTGGCGGATGCCACGGTCACTTTTGGTTTCTGTAAGAGAGGACTGGTACTGTATCCCGGTGCGGAATACGCCGGAGAAGTCCGGACTGCGAATGTGGGGATCGGACAGGAGAGCTTCTTAGGACAGGAACCAGAAATGTACACTTATGAGAAAGGCTCCGTACAGTTACTTAAGAGAAACGCTGCGGGGAACAAAGGAACCTTCGGCAAAGCACTGCTTGTTGCAGGAAGTAACGGCATGGCGGGGGCAGCTATTTTGGCGGCGAAAGCAGCCTATCGTACCGGAGCCGGTATGGTAAAAGTCATCACTGCCGAAGAGAACCGACAGATCATACAGCAGGGGATTCCGGAAGCGTTGTACGGCTCCTGCAGACAGCTGACGGAGAGCTTAGACTGGGCGGATGTCATCGCCATAGGTCCCGGCATCGGCAGAGAAGAACAGGCACTGCAATGTCTGAAGACCGTGGTGGAGAGAAGCAGGAAGCCGCTGGTGCTGGATGCAGATGCCCTAAACCTCCTGGCAGAGGAGAACGGCAGGATGCTGGCAGAAGAACTGCGCGCCCAGGGTGCGGAAGGCAGAGTGATCCTTCTGACACCTCATGTGGGGGAAATGTCAAGACTGCTAAAACGGACGACCTCAGAGTGCAAGGACGACCTCCCCACATGTGCGAAAATACTGGCAGAACGATTTCATGCCGTAGCAGTTGCCAAGGATGCGAGGACTGTGGTATGTAAGGAACAGGGAGCCTGCTATCTGAATACCACGGGCAACAGCGGAATGGCTACGGCAGGCAGCGGAGATGTGCTGACCGGCGTGATCCTGGGATTGCTGGCGCAGGGAATGGATGCCCAGGAGGCTGCAACCTGCGGCGTATATCTGCACGGCATGGCAGGAGATCTGGCGGCCGGACTTCATACCGAATATGGTGTGATGGCGGGAGATATCGCCGAATGTCTGATGAAAAATCAAAATAAGAAAGCGTGAAAATATGACGAGAGAACTGCAGGAAAAATTAGAGTCCTATCAACGGGTATGGGCGGAAGTGGATCTGGATGCCATCTGGGAAAATATGGTCCATATGAAAGAAAACATTGCGGAGAACACGAAAATACTGGCAGTCATTAAGACGGACGGATATGGTCATGGTGGTGTCCCTATCGCGAAAATGTTGGAGCAGCTGGATTTCATGTTCGGCTATGCAGCAGCTACTTATGAAGAGGCACATGTACTCAGAGAAGCAGGCGTGAAGAAACCGATCCTGATCCTGGGATATACTTTTCCCTATTGCTACGAAGAATTGATCCGGGAGGAGATCCGTCCGGCAGTCTACCGCAGGGATACGGTGGAAGAACTGGCTGCAGCAGCGGTAAAGGTCGGACAGAAGGCAAAGGTTCATATCAAGGTAGATACCGGCATGGGAAGAATCGGTATTACGCCGGATGAGGAAGGACTGGAGTTCGTCAGATTCCTTATGGGACATCCGGAGCTGGAAGTGGAGGGCATCTTCACCCATTTTGCCAAATCCGATGAAGAAGATAAGACTTCTGCATACCATCAGCTGGAACTTTTTCAGAATTTTATCGACAGAATACAGACAGAGCTGGGGCTTACTATTCCCGTCAAGCACTGCTCCAACAGTGCAGCAATCTTGGAAATGCCCCAGGCGAATATGGATATGGTCCGTGCTGGTATCACTACTTACGGTCTGTATCCTTCCGAAGAAGTGAGCAAGGATATTGTACCCTTACGGGCAGCCATGTCTCTCTACAGTCATATTGTATACTGTAAGACGATTCATGCGGGACAGAGCGTCAGCTACGGCGGGCTGTTTACGGCACAGAAGGATACCAGAGTAGCCACGATCCCCGTAGGTTACGGAGACGGTTATCCCAGAAGTCTGTCTGGAAAAGGCTATGTACTGATCCGGGGGAAGAAGGCACCGATCCTCGGAAGAGTCTGTATGGATCAGTTCATGGTAGATATTTCGGAGATTCCGGGAGTTATGGAGGGCGACAAAGTAACTCTTCTCGGTGTGGACGGTACAGAGCGGATCACAGCGGAAGAACTTGGAGAACTTTCCGGCAGATTTAATTATGAATTTGTCTGTGATCTGGGGAAAAGAATTCCCAGGGTCTACATACAGCATGGTGAGATCACAGAAGTAAGAGACTATTTTGAAAATTTCTGACGGATCAAAGGTGCTCGTATAACTCCGTAAGAATCGGCAATACTTATCTTAAATCGCTGATGTAAGGAGTAGAAATGAGAAGAGGAGATGTCTATTACGCGGATCTGCGGCCGGTGATCGGCTCGGAACAGGGCGGTATCAGACCGGTGCTCATCATCCAGAATGATGTGGGCAACAAACACAGTCCTACCGTGATCTGCGCTGCGATCACCTCAAAGATGAATAAGGCGAAGCTGCCTACACACATTGAATTAAATGCCCGTCTCTATGATATGGATAAGGATTCGGTAGTGCTTCTGGAACAACTGCGCACCATTGACAAGAAGAGATTAAAGGATAAAGTATGTCATCTTGACGGTGATATTATGCGGAGAGTGAACCGGGCACTGAAGGTAAGCCTGGAACTGGATACATAGCCTGATACCCTGCGTATCCAGAGGAATATATAAAAGAATTAAAATACGAAAGGATGAAATGAACGATGGATATCAGTGGGCCTGTGGCCATATTACTCTTTTTCCTGCTGTTACTGGTAGATATGTTTTTTTACGGATTTGATGCTGCCATTGACAACCTCAATGAAAAAGAGATCTTACATAAAGCAGAGGAAGAAAAGGATCGCCGGTCGGTGCGGCTTTCTGAGATGGTCAGCCGTCCGGGGATCTATATCAATACGGTACAGTTAGTCATTACGCTGATCAATATTTTAATGGGTGCCTTTTACCTGAATATCTGGCTGCAGGCGATCGACAACGGCCTGCATGTGATCAATGTCGGCGGATTGTCGCTTCAAAATGTTCCCACGGGAGTGATCTCCGGGATTGCAACGGTATTGTCTTTTGTTGCCATGATTTATATTCTGCTGACCTTCGGAGTATTGATCCCGAGAAAAATGGCATCCAGGAAACCGGAAAAGTGGGCATATGCCTGCATTGACCCGATCTTTTGGATTACGAGACTGTTATCTCCCTTGACGGGGCTGGTAAATCTGACTGCAAAGGGAATATTATTCCTCTTCGGTGTCCGCAATAACACAGATGAAAATGATGTGACCGAGGAAGAGATTATTAACATGGTTCAGGAAGGGCATGAACAGGGTGTGATCCAGGCCAGTGAAGCGGAGATGATCTCCAATATTTTTGAATACGGAGACAAGGAAGCTCAGGACATCATGACGCACCGCGGAAGTATTGTAGCCATCGACGGCGAGACGAAGTTAAAAGATGCCATTGCTTCCATGCTGGAAGGCAAGAACAGCCGTTATCCGGTATATGAAGAGAACATTGATCATATCATCGGTATCTTACATCTGAAGGATGCCATGCGGTTCCACATCAGCGATGATAAACTGGATCTGCCCATTGCAAAGCTGGATGGGCTGCTCAGAGAGCCTTATTTTGTGCCTCAGACCAAAAATATTGATGAACTGTTCAAAGAGATGCAGTCCCAAAAACTACAGATGGTCATTGTTGTAGACGAATACGGTCAGACCGACGGACTGATCGCCATGGAGGACATCCTGGAGGAAATCGTCGGTAATATCATGGATGAATATGATGAAGATCAGGAATATATCAAGAACCGCGGTAAGGGCGAATATGTCATGGAAGGTAAGACTCCGCTTAAGGAAGTGGAAGAGCTTTTAGACATTACCTTTGACGAGGAGGAATTCGAGACATTAAACGGCTTCCTGATCTCGAGGCTGGACAGGATCCCAGAGCCGGATGAACAGTTTGATGTGGACTATAAAGGATACAATTTCAAAATCCTTTCTGTGGTCAAAAAAATGATCGGAAGTGTCCTCGTCAAAAAGCTCCCGGAGGAAAAAACACTGGAGAATGCAGAAGACGGACAATCAGTGCTTGAAGAAAAACAAAAATAATGCTATGATAAAAAAAGCGTTATTGCGCAGGCGTTGCGCATACAAAGAGAAAGAAACTTTAAATTCAAAGGAGTAATAAAGATGTCAGGACATTCAAAATTTGCTAATATTAAGCATAAAAAAGAGAAAAACGATGCAGCAAAGGGTAAGATTTTCACTATTATCGGACGTGAAATTGCAGTCGCTGTAAAAGAGGGCGGTCCCGATCCTGCTAACAACTTTAAACTGGCTACCGTTATCGCCAAAGCTAAGGCTAACAACATGCCAAATGATACTATCGATCGCGGTATTAAGAAGGCAGCCGGCGATGTGGGCAATGTGAACTACAAGTACGTGACTTACGAAGGTTACGGTCCCAACGGTATCGCCATCATCGTAGATGCACTTACCGACAATACCAACCGTACCGCTGCAAATGTCAGAAGCGCATTCACCAAGGGACAGGGTAACGTAGGTACTCCCGGATGCGTATCCTTTATGTTCGATAAAAAGGGTCAGATCATCGTGGACAAGGAAGAGTGTGATATGGAAGCGGATGATCTGATGATGACAGCACTGGATGCCGGTGCGGAAGACTTCTCCGAAGAGGAGGACAGCTTCGAAATCCTGACCGATCCCGATAATTTCGAAGAGGTACGTAAAGCACTGGAGGATGCCGGAATTCCCATGATCAGTGCGGAAGTCACAATGATTCCTCAGAATTATGTAACTCTGACCGATGAGACTGCAGTGAAGAATTTACAGAGAACACTGGATCTGTTAGAAGACGATGATGACGTTCAGGCAGTTTATCACAACTGGGACGAATAATTCGAAAGGGTAGGGGTAGCAGCATGGAGAAACTTGCTATTGTAGTTCCTTGTTATAACGAAGAAGAGGTGCTGAAGATTGCTTCCGAAGCACTGAGGGGGGTACTGGATGATCTGATCCGCAAAGGGAAGATTGCGGAAGACAGTTTTATTCTGTTTGTTAATGATGGAAGTAAGGATCGTACATGGGAGCTGATCGAAGAAGAACATCAGGCGCATCCGGTACAGGTATGCGGCGTGAAGCTGGCAGGCAATGTGGGACATCAGTTCGCACTGACCGCCGGACTGATCACGGCGATGGATCTGTCCGATGTGACGGTTTCCATCGATGCGGATCTGCAGGATGATGTGGCTGTGATTGAAGAGATGATCGATAAGTTCCATAACGGCTGTGACATCGTATACGGTGTCCGTAAGGAACGTAAGACCGACACTTTCTTCAAACGTACCACTGCGCAGGGGTTCTATAAGGTTATGGAGATGATGGGCGTCAAGACGGTTTACAATCATGCGGATTTCCGACTGATGTCCAAGCGTGCGGTAGAACAGTTCTCCAAATATCAGGAAACGAACCTGTTCTTAAGAGGTATGATGCCTCTGATCGGTTACCAGACCGACTGTGTATATTATGATCGTAAGGAAAGAGTGGCCGGGGAATCCAAGTATCCGTTAAAGAAAATGCTGGCATTGGCATTTAACGGGATTTCTTCTTTCAGTGTGAAGCCGATCAGCATGATCCTGGGAGCCGGTGTGATCATTGTAATATTAAGCATTCTTGCGGCAATCTATGCACTGATCTCTTATTGCACCGGACATGTGGTACCGGGATGGACTTCTTTGATTCTGTCCATCTGGTTCTTGGGCGGTATTCAGCTGATGGCCGTCGGACTGGTAGGTCAGTATATCGGCAAAATCTACATTGAAGTAAAACATCGTCCCAGATATAACATCGAAAAGGTACTGAAATAATGAATTATAAAAAAAGCATTTTAAGTGTTGTATTGTGGTTCGTTTATGCAATAATAGTGGGCACCGGAATGGTAGGCACGGCTATGGCCGTGACCCTGCCTGCGTACGGTGCCCTTATTATCACAGGGGTTTGGCTTGCGGTGACAGGACTGGCTGTGTTTCTGCTACATAGATTTTTGGAGAAAACAAAGCACCCATTTTCGGAAGACGGACAACAGATAAAACTGATCGCGGAAAGCCTGTTGGTGGTTGCGCTGATCGCAGCTGGCATTGTACTTCGTACCGGAGAAATCATGCGGTATGATCTGTCCGCAGGGGGCGGAAATATCTGGTTTGATACCGTCATGGTTACTGAGAATACACAAATTCCGCAGGTGGTGCATGGAGCGGTATATTTTTATCTGCAGGTATTACATGGTCTGCTGGTTTTTCTGGGCAATAAAATGACAGCGGCTCTGATCCTTCAGGTGATATTGCAGATCCTGTCCGGAATTTTTCTCTATTTTGCATTAAGAAAAATGTCGGGTGCGGTAACAGCAGTGGTGACATTCGCATATTGGATGCTGTGCCCGGTGATCTCAGAGGTGGTTATTCTGGGACCGGAAACGTTGTACATACTTCTGTGGATGATTGGATTGTGCATAACAGCAGAGTCCCTGGATCATTTTGTACAGTCGGGAGCTGAACCGGGGATCCGCTCCGTAATCGGTTTCTTTTTTGCAGGGGTAGCTACGGGCGTTCTGGGATATCTGGATGTTATGGGTTTTTTATTATTGCTACCGATATTTTCTGTGATTTTTTTGGTAACACAGGAGAAGATTCGACTGGCTCGTAAAATCGGTGCGGCTATCCTTGGAATTGTGGGAAGCCTTGCGGGCTTTTTTCTTTCCATAGCTTTAGATGCCGTAGGCAGCGGTAAAATGATGGAAAATGTACTGGCAGCATGGGGAAAGGTCTATCTTCCGGAAAATTTTGTATTACCGGTAACCATTGAAAACGATAATGCGATAACCATTGCAGTAGTTGCGATTCTCGGAATCGGAGTTTTTGGATTTTGGTGCCGGAAGAGCCTGGAAAGACAATCCGTGTGGCTGGTAATTGCCCTTTCCCTGGGTGGGATGATCTGTTATGGAATGACGAGTGCGGAAATGCAGGGATTTACTTTGCTGTATCTGATCATAGCTGTGGTGGCCGGTGCAGGAGTACAGGCAGTCCTGCCGTATGAGCTTACACAACAGAATGCATTGCAGCAAGTCCGGGGAGCAGTCGAAGAACCTACGGCGGAAACCAAGCCGAAGAAACGACAGCTTAAGATACAGGATCTGGAGGAAGAAGGGCTTCCTGCAGAAACAGACAATAAAGTGCAATTGATCGAGAATCCGCTTCCGGTTCCCAAAAAACATGTTCCCAAAGTGTTGGATTATAAATTGAATGATGATGTCTCCGATTTTGATTATCCTGTAGCGGATGATGATGATTTTGACCATTAAAATTGTGTGATGAAAAGCAGAAAAACGGACACACTAAAGGCGATACTTAAAAAAGGTATCGTCTTTTTTATTTTTAAGAAAGGCCGGTAAAAGTATGAGTGATATGAAAAGTGAAAAAGAAAAAGCGGAAGCGGAAGAACACAGAGATGAACGGATCGAAAAAACCGGACAGATCACCCTGCAGGATCATGCGGGGGAACAGAAGATACATTTGCTTACGATCATCGGAGAAGTGGAAGGGCATGAGAATCTTGCAGGGAATTCCAAGACGACGAAATATGAACACATTCTTCCTCAGCTTGCGGCAATCGAAGACAGTGAAGAAATCGGCGGTGTGCTGGTGCTGTTAAATACTATGGGTGGAGATGTGGAAGCGGGACTTGCCATTGCTGAAATGCTGGCGTCGTTGAGTAAACCTACAGTATCTCTGGTCCTGGGAGGCAGCCATTCCATAGGCGTTCCCATAGCAGTCAGCTGTAAATATTCTTTTATTGTCCCAACGGGAACTATGGTGATACATCCGGTACGGACGAACGGTATGGTGATCGGTGTTCCACAGACTTTTGAATATTTTAAGCTGATCCAGGACAGAATTACGGGTTTTGTGTGTCAACATTGCAGGATCAGCCGGCAGAAGCTGGAAGATCTCATGATGGAGACCGGATTCCTGACGAAAGATGTCGGCAGTATCCTGGTAGGAGAAGATGCTGTGAAACACGGTATCCTTGATGAAGTGGGCGGGATTGACCGCGCAATCCGAAAGCTTCGGGAGATGATGGACAGCAATATAAAAAAGGATGACAAGGCAGTGGAAAAATGATATACTTCTAATTATGACTATTAGGCTAACGTAAAAGAAAAGCATCGTAGATGCGATTTTACTAATGCGGTTCTGAATAGTTATATTCGTATTAACATTAAAGTTAGGGGTATGATGACATGGCATCTTCATCAGGCAAAAGAACATCATCTTCCGGCAGGACAAGAAAAAGTACGACGAGCAGCCGCAACAGGCAGGCGCAGAGATCTGCACAGGACAGTGAACTTTTTCACGAGATTGGTCTGATCGTCCTGTTTGTTGCGATGTTGATATTATTTTGTTGCAATTTTGGTATTATCGGTCCGGTTGGCAATGCAATCAGTGGGGTCTTATTTGGCATTTTCGGATTCACTGCGTATATTGCGCCTGTTGTAATATTTCTGGCGGTGGCTTTCTGGTTCGCCAATGAGGGGAACCCAACTGCTGTGCGGAAAATGATCGCCGGTGTCGTATTGTTTTTAATGATCGGTGTAGTATGCGATCTGATCACGAAGACTGCCGGTTCCATGGAACAGTACGATATCAAGCTGTTATATACGAACTGCAGCACCGGCAAAAAAGGCGGCGGTATTCTGGCAGGCAGTATCTGTTATCTGCTATTACATTATCTGGAGACTGTAGGAACAGTGCTGGTAGTGCTTTTGTGTTCAGTGATCAGCCTGATCCTGGTAACGGAGCGATCCTTCTTAAACAGTATGCGTAACGGTGGCGACAGGATCCGAGAACTGTCCAGAGAGGACGCAGTGCGTAGACGGGAGAATGCCGAAATCCGCAGACAGGAGCAGGAAGAGCGTACTTCTCAGAGAGAGGAAGCCCGTCGCATCCGTGAAGAGGAACGCCGGATCCGTGAGGAAGAGAGACGACTCCGCGCTGAGGAGAAAGAGAACGAACAGATCCTGAATGCTGTTCCCCGCAGAGAGAAAAAGGTGACAGGAGTCATGATGGATACCTCCTTAAAAAAGCAGGATACACAGCCTGCCGGCAGACGGGATGATATCCATGAGATCGTATACGAAGAGGATGCACAGGAAGCTCCTGAAGTGGAAGAGACCCGGGTGACTTCCAGTGATTTTGATAAAATCAATGTGACGGATATGCATCAGGTGACGATGCAGGAAGCAGTGGGGGAGGCTTCTTATGAAGATATACCGGTGGAGGAAGTAAGCAGCGCAGCTACGTTTAAAAAGCCTTTTGAACGCAGAGAGTCCTGGCAGGAGGAAGCGGCGCTTCTGACGCCCCAGGCGGAAGCTATCCGGATCCATAAGGAAGACATTCCGGAGCATGAGGAGACACCTGCAGAACCGGCTGAGAACCCTGTACGCCCGAAGATTACGGCACCGGAGCCTCCTAAGGGGAATTCCCTTGCGGAAGACCAGATACATAAGGATATTGCGAAAGCGGCCAAACAGCCGCCCGCAGAATACCGGATCCCTCCTTTGAGTCTGTTACAGAAGGGAAAGGCAGCTACGGGAGATTCTTCCAGAGAATTAAAAGAGACTGCCATGCGCTTGCAGCAGACACTGAATACTTTCGGTGTGAAGGTAACGATCACCGATATCAGTCAGGGCCCTAGTGTTACCCGGTATGAATTACAACCGGAGCAAGGGGTAAAGGTATCTAAGATCGTAGGTCTGGCAGACGATATCAAATTGAATCTGGCAGCCACGGATATACGTATCGAGGCACCAATCCCAGGCAAGGCTGCCATCGGTATCGAAGTCCCGAACAAAGAAAATATGACAGTAGCACTCCGTGATCTTTTAGAGAGTAATGAATTTCAGGAATTTAATTCCAACATAGCTTTTGCCGTAGGTAAGGATATTGCTGGCAAGACGGTAGTAGCGGATATTGCCAAGATGCCCCATATGCTGATCGCCGGAGCTACCGGTTCCGGTAAATCCGTATGTATTAATACTCTGATCATGAGTATTTTGTACAAGGCACATCCGGATGATGTAAAACTGATCATGGTAGACCCTAAGGTTGTAGAACTGAGTGTGTATAACGGCATTCCTCATCTGCTGATCCCGGTAGTGACAGATCCCAAGAAGGCATCTGCTGCATTGCATTGGGGTGTCAGTGAGATGGAAGATCGTTACCGGAAGTTCGCGGATTATAATGTCCGTGATCTGAAGGGCTATAATAAAAAGATAGAGACCATGCCTGTTTGCGAGGGAGAGGAACGACCTAAGAAGATGCCGCAGATCGTCATTATCGTGGACGAGCTGGCGGATCTGATGATGGTATGTCCCGGTGAAGTGGAGGAATCCATCTGTCGTCTGGCACAGCTTGCCAGAGCGGCAGGGATCCATCTGATCATTGCTACCCAGCGCCCCAGCGTGGATGTCATCACCGGTCTGATCAAGGCGAACATGCCCAGCCGTGTGGCATTCTCCGTGTCCAGTGGCGTGGATTCCCGTACAATCCTGGATATGAACGGAGCCGAAAAACTTTTGGGAAAAGGAGATATGCTGTTCTACCCTCAGGGCTATTCGAAGCCGGCCCGTGTACAGGGAGCTTTCGTATCGGATAAGGAAGTATCCGATGTGGTGGATTATCTGAAAAATCAGACCCTTGGCAATGTCTATAACAGCTATGCCGAGGATATAGAAGAAAAGATTAAAAATATCGGCTCATCGGGAGGCTCTTCCGGAAGCGGATCCGGCGGTGGCAACGACAGAGACGAATATTTTGAGGAAGCCGCGCGTTTTATTATAGACAAGGATAAGGCATCCATCGGAATGCTGCAGCGTGTGCTTAAGATCGGCTTTAACCGTGCCGCCAGGATCATGGATCAATTGTGTGAGTACGGCGTGGTCGGCGAAGAAGAAGGCACAAAGCCCAGAAAGGTACTTATGAGTATGGAACAGTTTGAACAGTTGTTAGAGGAAATCTGACATGGAGAACTGTCTGAATAAACGGAGGGAAAATATGAAAACAGATATTGAAATCGCACAGGAAGCGGTCATGGAACCGATCACGAACGTTGCGGCAGGTATTGGCATCGATGCAGATGACCTGGAGCTTTACGGCAAGTACAAAGCAAAACTTTCTGAGGAATTTCTGGAAAAAATACAAGCTCGTCCCAATGGAAAATTGATTCTGGTAACAGCAATCAACCCGACTCCCGCCGGAGAGGGCAAGACGACCACCACGGTAGGATTGGGAGAAGCTTTCGGACGAATGGGGAAAAAAGCAGTGATCGCTCTCAGAGAGCCATCTCTTGGTCCCTGTTTCGGTATCAAAGGCGGTGCAGCCGGCGGTGGATATGCTCAGGTAGTACCTATGGAGGAACTGAATCTTCATTTTACCGGAGATTTTCATGCAATTACTTCTGCAAACAATCTGCTGGCAGCACTTTTGGACAACCATATCCAGCAGGGCAATGAACTTGGCATTGATACCAGACAGATTGTCTGGAAGCGCTGTGAAGACATGAATGATCGTGTCCTGCGTAATATCGTAGTGGGGCTGGGCAATAAGACAGACGGCTATGTCAGAGAGGATCATTTTGTCATCACTGTGGCCAGTGAAATTATGGCAATTCTGTGCCTGGCTGACGATATGAAGGATCTGAAGGATCGTCTGTCCCGTATCGTGGTGGCCTATAACTATCAGGGAGAACCGGTAACGGCAGGTCAGCTGAAGGCAGTAGGCGCTATGGCAGCTTTGTTAAAGGATGCTATAAAACCGAATCTGATCCAGACACTGGAGCATACCCCTGCGCTGGTGCACGGCGGACCGTTTGCCAATATTGCACATGGATGTAATTCTGTCAGAGCGACCAAAGCTGCCATGAAGATGGCGGATTATTGTATTACGGAAGCCGGTTTCGGCGCCGATCTGGGTGCGGAGAAGTTCTTTGATATCAAGTGCCGTAAAGCCGGACTTACCCCTGATGCGGTTGTACTGGTAGCAACGATTCGCGCATTGAAATACAATGGCGGTGTAGCAAAAGCGGATCTGGGTGCAGAGAATCTGGATGCCCTGAAAAAGGGTATTGTCAACCTGGAGAAACATATTGAGAATCTGCAGAAATATGGTGTACCCGTAGTTGTGACCCTGAATTCCTTCATCACGGACAGTGCGGCAGAGACTGCTTATGTCAGAGATTTCTGTGAAGCAAGAGGTTGTGAGTTTGCACTCTCGGAAGTATGGGAGAAGGGTGGCGAAGGCGGAATCGCTCTGGCTGAAAAAGTATTAAAGGCAATGGAAGAGAAAGAGAATGATTTCCATGTCCTCTATGAGGATGAAATGCCTCTTGCGGATAAGATCACAAAAATCGCGAAGGAAATCTACGGTGCATCCGGCGTAAACTTTGCGCCTGCTGCTGTAAAGCAGTTAAAACGACTGACGGAGCTGGGCTTCGGTAATCTGCCGGTATGTATGGCGAAGAATCAATATTCCCTGTCGGATGATCCCACACTGTTAGGAAGACCATCCGGATTTGAATTAAACGTAAGAGAGGCTTATGTATCTGCCGGCGCTGGTTTTGTCGTAGTACTCACCGGTGCGGTCATGACCATGCCGGGACTGCCCAAGGCACCTGCTGCCTACAATATTGATGTGGATAACAATGGGAAGATCACAGGATTATTCTAGTAAGGAGGACTGGTGTCCCATGGCACAGTTGATAGATGGAAAAGCTATTTCCGCACAGATCAAAGAGGAAGTAAAAGAAAAAGTTGCAGCTTTAAAAGAGCAGGGGCGTGAAGTGACTCTGGCTGTGATTCAGGTAGGAGCCGATCCGGCTTCTTCCGTATATGTTCGAAATAAGAAAAAAGCATGTGAATACGTGGGGGTTCGTTCGCTGGCGTATGAACTTCCGGAGGAGACCACAGAAGAAAAGCTTCTGGAGCTGATCCGAGAAATGAATGACAGAACGGATGTGAACGGCATTCTGGTGCAACTGCCGTTACCCAAACACATTGATGAGGAAAAGGTACTGGATGCCATTTCTCCTTTAAAGGATGTGGACGGATTCCATCCGCAGAATGTCGGTGCGCTCTGTATCGGAAAACCGGGATTTGTATCCTGTACACCTGCCGGTGTGATCCAGCTCCTTAAGAGATCCGGCATTGAGATTGCCGGTAAGGAATGTGTTGTTGTTGGCAGAAGCAACATTGTAGGCAAACCGATGGCACTTTTATTGTTGCGGGAGAACGGTACGGTTACCGTGGCTCACAGTCGCACAAAGGATCTGAAGGAAGTGACAAAGCGGGCGGATATTCTGGTAGTTGCTGTAGGCAGACCGAAAATGATCACCGCTGATTATGTCAAAGAGGGTGCCGTTGTGATCGATGTCGGCATTCACCGGAACGAACAGAATAAATTATGTGGCGATGTGGATTTCGACAGTGTGGAGCCTGTATGCGGAGCGATCACCCCGGTTCCCGGTGGCGTAGGCCCCATGACCATAGCCATGTTGATGAATAATTGTCTGGAATCCGTTTCTTTGCAGGCAATAAGAGGATAATCGTATGAAGTGTCCGAATTGTGGGGCAGAGATGGAGGAAGGAAAGCTTTACTGTGAGCATTGCGGTGAAGATATTCATATTGTCCCTGATTTTGAACCGGAAGTAGAATACAATATGGAACAGACGCTGAGTGACATTGCGAAGGAAATGGAGCCGAAACCTGCGGAGGAGGAAGAACCTGTTCATTCCGAATCACAGGATTGGGATGAACTCCCGGAAAGCCATGTTTCACAGCACCCATTTCGATGGAAATTTATAGTCCTTGTGCTGGTTCTGCTGGTGGTTGCTGTGGTATGTACCGGTTTTGGGATTTCTTATTCCCATTATCATTCCGCAGACTATCAGGCAAAATGCGCCAAAGATTATGTTTCATTAGAGGAATATGATCAGGCGGTCGCCTGTTATGAAAGAGCACTGGAACTGGAACCCGAAAACATTACTTTTAAATTTGAACTGGCAGATATTTACTTCCGGAAAAACAATAAGATAGAGTACGAATATTTACTCAGGGAAATCGTGGCAGATCCCGAGGCTAATTCCGAACAGCTGGAGACTGCTTACGGAAAACTGATTGCCATATATGCGGCCAGAGAAGATTATAAAACCATAAATGATCTTCTGCAAAGCTGCGGTAATGTAAACATTATGAGTAAGTACCAGAGTTATATGGCCATGGAACCGGAATTCAATCTTCAGGAGGGATATTATACCAGTATTCAGCCGCTGAAATTGACTACTTTCGGAAGCGGGAAAATTTATTATACCATGGACGGCAGCATGCCCGGAGAGAACAGTTCCCTGTATACCGCACCTATTTTGCTGGAAAATGGGGATTATTGTATTAAAGCAATATACATCAATGAGAACGGAATTGAAAGTCCGGTGGTGACCAAAAATTATCATATTGAGATTGATGAATTGAGCGCACCGGAGGTCACGACTGTCAGCGGTGACTATGAGTTCCCGATCAACATTGAAGTGACAGATGGAAATGATGTCTATTATACGACGGACGGTTCCGATCCTACGCAGAATTCTGCCGTATATTCCGGACCGATTCCCATGCCTTTGGGAAAATCGACTTTTCGTTTCATACGGATCGCAGAAGGAAGAAAAAGCGATATCGTTGAAAAAAGTTATAATCTGGTTATGAATACAGACTTCATGCCGGAAGATGCCGTTAAAAAAGTTGTGAACCATGCAATACAGAGTGGTAAAATATCAGAGGAGTCCGGTAGCTTTGATGAGTCCGGAGCAGCATATCTGTATCAATATCAGTATGTGACCAACATAAATAAAATAGATGATTTTTATGTCATCGCAGAAATCTACAGAGGTGAAGACGGAACCGACACAAAGACAGGAAATCTGTTTGCCGTAAATGCCTATAATCAGGAACTGTATAAACTGCAGGTGGACGAAAGTGGTCGCCGTTATACTCTGGTGGCTGTTTCAGATATATAAAATCCTATATAAATCCTAACAGAAGGGACGGAAAAGAGAAATGTATAAGATCGTAAAAAAACAGGAGCTGACAACCAACATCTATCTGATGGAGGTAGAGGCAAAAAGAGTGGCGAAGACCTGTGAACCCGGTCAGTTTGTCATCGTAAGAATGGACAGTGAAGGAGAGAGAATCCCTCTGACTATCTGTGATTACAACAGAGAAAAAGGAACCATCACAATTGTGTTCCAGACGGTAGGCGCGGGAACCAAAATGATGGCACAGTTAGAAGAAGGGGAATATTTCCATGATTTTGTAGGCCCTTTAGGACGTCCTTCCGAACTTGTGGAGCAGCCTCTGGAAGAAGTAAAATCCAAAAAGATCCTCTTCGTTGCAGGTGGTGTAGGAGCAGCACCGGTATATCCCCAGGTGAAATGGCTGCATGAGCATGGAATCGCTGCAGATGTTATCGTAGGAAGCAAGACCAAGGATCTTCTGATCCTGGAAAAGGAAATGGAATCTGTAGCCGGAAATCTTTATGTGACCACGGATGACGGTTCCTACGGAAGAAGTGGTATGGTAACCCAGACGATAAAAGATCTGGTAGCAGAAGGCAAAAAATACGATCTGTGTATTGCTATTGGCCCCATGATCATGATGAAGTTTGTATGTTTATTAACCAAAGAACTGGAGATTCCGACCGTTGTCAGCCTGAACCCCATTATGGTAGATGGAACGGGAATGTGTGGTGCCTGTCGTGTAACGGTCGGTGGCAAGGTGAAATTTGCCTGCGTGGACGGCCCCGAGTTTGACGGACATGAAGTGAACTTCGACGAGGCAATGAGACGTCAGCAGATCTACAAGACCGCAGAGGGACGTGCAATGCTGGCTCTGGAAGAGGGCGAGACCCATCACGGCGGCTGTGGCAACTGCCAGTAAGCTTTTAGACGGAAAGTCTGAACACGATAAAACAGAAAGGCATGGTTAAATAAAATGGATGTATTAAAGAGAATTCCTGTCAGAGAACAGGATGCAAAGGAACGTGCTACCAACTTCAAGGAGGTATGTCTCGGATATAATAAAGAGGAAGCAATGGAAGAGGCTTCCCGCTGCATTAACTGTAAAAACGCACAGTGCGTAAAAGGCTGTCCCGTAGCCATCCAGATCCCTCAGTTCATTGAACAGGTGAAGAACGGCAATATCGAAGAGGCTTATCGTATCATCAGCGAATCCAGCGCACTTCCCGCTGTCTGCGGTCGTGTATGCCCGCAGGAGAGCCAGTGTGAAGGAAAATGTATCCGCGGTTTCAAGGGGGATCCCATCTCCATCGGTAAACTGGAGCGTTTCGTTGCAGACTGGGCAAGAGAAAACGGTATCAAACCCACACCGGCAGCACAGAAGAACGGCAAAAAGGTAGCTGTCATCGGTTCCGGCCCCGCGGGTCTGACCTGTGCCGGAGATCTGGCAAAAATGGGTTATGATGTCACCATCTTCGAGGCACTGCATGAGGCAGGCGGTGTACTGGTATACGGTATCCCTGAGTTCCGTCTTCCCAAGAGCGGCGTTGTGGCAAAAGAGATCGAGAATGTTAAATCTCTCGGTGTTCATATTGAAACCAACGTAGTGGTAGGTAAATCCGTGACCATCGATCAGCTGATGGATGAAGAGGGCTTCCATGCCGTATTTATCGGTTCCGGTGCAGGACTTCCGAAGTTCATGGGTATCCCCGGTGAGAATGCCAACGGTGTATTCTCTGCCAATGAGTATCTGACCAGAAGCAATCTGATGAAGGCGTTTGATCCCGATTCCAGAACACCTATCATGCACGGTAAAAAGGTAGCTGTGGTAGGCGGCGGTAACGTGGCTATGGATGCTGCAAGAACCGCACTTCGTCTGGGCGCTGAGGTACATATCGTATACCGCAGAAGTGAAGAGGAGCTTCCTGCCAGAGTGGAAGAAGTACATCATGCAAAAGAGGAAGGCATCATTTTTGATCTGCTGACCAATCCTATAGAAATCCTGTCCGACGATAAGGGCTGGGTGACCGGCATGAAGTGCATCCGTATGGAACTGGGCGAGCCCGACGAGAGCGGCAGACGTCGTCCCGTGGAAGTACCCGGATCCGAATTCGTGATGGAGTTAGATACCGTGATCATGTCTCTTGGTACCTCCCCGAATCCTCTGATCTCTTCTACCACCAAGGGACTGGATACCAATAAGTGGAAGTGCATCATTGCGGATGAAAATAACGGCAAGACCACCAAGGAAGGTGTCTATGCCGGAGGAGATGCGGTAACCGGAGCAGCTACCGTAATTCTGGCAATGGGAGCAGGAAAGGCTGCTGCCAAGGGTATTGATGAATATCTGAGTGCAAAATAAAGTGTTGCGAATATTAAGGATGGTGTTAGCATATGGCATGGTGTCCGAAATGTAAAAATGAATATCGGGAAGGAATCACCGTATGTCCCGATTGCGGAGAAGCACTGGTAAGTGAGGAAGAACTGACGGACTGGGTTTCCGTGCTGTTCGGTGAACAGGACGAGATGGAGAAGTTAAAAGACTTCCTTACATATAATGGAGTGGGAAAAAGTAAACTTGTCTATGATGAGACAGAGCAGGTCTATGAACTGTTTGTAGATGCCAAGGACGAAAAAAAGGCGAAGACCATCGCCAGAGTTTTCTTAGAGCAGCAGGAAAAGGAGCACAAGGAGAATGCCGTTTGGGAAGAAGCAGCGGTAGACGAATTCCTGATGCCCGGCGAAGATGACACATCGGAAGAAAAGCCAAATTCCGGGGAACTATTGAAAGCCGCATCCACACAGGGAGGACTGACTTATATGAACAGTGGTGCTAAAGCAGAGGAAAACAGATCCTCTGCCTGGGTACTGTTGATTGTGGGTGCTTTAGGAATACTGGTGATGGCTCTTGGAATTACAGGGGTACTACCCTTTAATATTGGGAATCCGTACATGTTCTACGGGGTCATGAGTGCTGTATTTATTCTCTTCATCGTTATGGGCGTGGTGTCCATGCGTAATGCAAAGCTTTTCGAGAAAAAGGCAGAGTCCGAGAACTCTCTGGTAGATACCTTGCTTAAATGGAGCGAGGAAAACCTGACTGCAGAAAAAATCGATGCGCAGATTGAAAATGCTGCAGATACTCCCGAAGAAGCCTTGTATTACAAGAGATTTGAAGTGATCCGCAGCCAGATGAATCATCAGTTTATGAATCTGGACCAGCAGATGCTGGAGAATCTCATCGACACGAAGATCTACGAACAGATCTTCCCGGATACTGACGGAGCAGAGGAAGAATGATCAAAATATCCATCGTATGTGTAGGGAAGATCAAGGAGAAATTTTTCCGTGATGCCATTGATGAATACAGCAAACGGCTGAGTCGTTACACGAAGTTGAACATTATCGAAGTGGCGGATGAGATGACACCGGATGGAGCAAGCGCCGTTTGGGAAGATCAGATCCGTGAAAAAGAGGGAGTCCGCATTCTTGCAAAGCTACCCCAGGATGCCCTGATCGTGACACTGGAGATCGCCGGCAAAAATTATTCTTCCGAAGAATTTGCTTCGTGGATCGAGGACTGCAGTGTCCGTGGAAAAAGCCACATCTGCTTTGTCATCGGCGGCTCCTTAGGACTGCACAATAGCGTCTGCAAAAGGGCGGACCTGGCACTCAGCTTTTCCAAAATGACATTCCCGCACCAGCTGATGCGTGTGATCCTGTGCGAACAGATCTATCGGGCGTTCCGGATCATTCAGCACGAGCCTTACCATAAGTAAAAGTATTGTGATTTAAATAAAAGTGGCGAAAATATGACAAAAAAACAACGAGCATTAGAAATCATAGAACGTCTGAAAAAAGAATACCCGGATGCCGGATGCACTCTGGATTACGATCAGGCATGGAAGCTGCTTGTTAGCGTCCGCCTGGCGGCCCAGTGTACCGATGCCCGGGTAAATATCGTGGTGGAGAAGCTTTACGAGAAATTCCCGGATGTGGATGCCCTGGCGGATGCACCGGTGGAAGAGATCGAGGCAATCGTAAAACCCTGTGGCTTAGGTCACAGCAAGGCGAGAGATATCAGCGCCTGTATGAAGATCCTTAGGGATAAATATCAGGGGAAAGTGCCGGATGACTTTGACGAACTGTTATCTCTGCCGGGTGTTGGAAGAAAAAGTGCGAATCTGGTCATGGGAGATGTCTTCGGTAAGCCCGCCATCGTGACGGACACTCACTGTATCCGCCTGGTGAACCGCATGGGACTGGTGGACGGTATCAAGGAGCCTGCCAAGGTGGAAAAGGAGCTTTGGAAGATCATTCCGCCGGAGGAAGGCAGCGATTTCTGCCACAGACTGGTATATCACGGAAGAGAGGTATGTACTGCCAGAACCCATCCTTATTGCGAAAAATGCTGTATCAGTGATATCTGTAAAAAAGTCGGTGTATAAGAGCTGGTGGTAATGTTGCCGCAGACAGGAGGAAACCTATGAGAATGTATGATATTATCATGAAAAAGAGAAACGGCGGAGCGTTATCCAAAGAAGAGATTCGCTTTTTTATTGAAGGCTACACGAAGGGAGAGATACCGGATTATCAGGTGTCTGCTCTGATGATGGCAATTTATTTTCAGAAGATGACAGAGAGGGAGACTTACGAACTGACCATGGCCATGGCACACAGCGGGGAGATGCTGGATCTGTCATCTATCCATGGTTGCAAGGTAGACAAACACAGCACCGGAGGTGTGGGAGATAAGACTTCTCTGGCATTGACACCCATGGTGGCGGCCTGCGGAATTCCCGTAGCCAAAATGAGCGGTAGGGGTCTGGGACACACCGGCGGAACCATTGATAAGCTGGAAAGTTTCCCCGGATTTTCTACTTCACTGACTACGGAACAGTTTATTGAAAATGTGAACAAAATCGGTATTGCCATTATGGGACAGACCGCAGATCTGGCTCCTGCAGATAAAAAGCTGTATGCCCTGCGGGATGTGACCGCTACGGTAGACAATATGTCGCTGATCGCCAGCTCCATTATGAGTAAGAAACTGGCAGCCGGTGCAGATGCCATTGTACTGGATGTGAAGACCGGAAGCGGTGCTTTTATGAAGAGCAGGGCGGATGCTTTTGCTCTGGCTGAGGAAATGGTGAAGATCGGTAAGAATGCCGGACGTAAGACCATTGCCGTGATTTCGGATATGGATCAGCCGCTGGGCCGGGCAGTGGGAAATGCCCTGGAGGTAAAAGAAGCAATCGCAACATTGCGGGGCGAAGGTCCGAAAGATTTTACCGAGCTTTGCATGGTGCTTGGAAGCCAGATGCTTATGGCCGGCGGAAAGGCATTGAGTGTAGAACAGGCAAGAGCGGCACTTACAAAAGTCATTGAAGATGGCAGTGCCTTACGGAAACTGTCCGAGTTCGTGGAAGCACAGGGTGGTGATCCGAAAGCGGTAACAGATCCTTCCTTACTCCCGAAGGCATCCATGGTAGTGCCGGTCTGTGCGGACAGGGATGGTTTTGTGGGACGGATCGCCTGTGAGGATGTCGGAATCTGTTCTCTGTTGTTGGGCGGCGGAAGAGAGACCAAGGAAAGCAAAATTGACTTGTCTGTAGGTATTCTTTTAGAAAAGAAAAAAGGGGATGCTGTAAAAAAAGGCGATGTGCTCGGATATCTGCATGCAAATGACGAACAGCGCCTGGAAGCGGCGAAAGATAAGTTCTTAAATGCCTATGCTATCACTGACAGCCGGCCGGAGACAGAGCCACTGATCAAAGGGATCCTGCAATAACATATTCTGCGGATTCCGTTCATATAGTTTTATATGAAAAAGAGAACACAGCCGTACCAAAAGGAAAAATGGATCAATTCTTTGCAGCTTCCGAAAGATGTCTGTATGGGAGCACTGAGGGTTACGCTCACCGGCAATTCGGAAGTCTGGATTGAAAATTATCGTGGTATCCTGGAGTACACCGGAGAGCGGATCCTGTTACAAGCCAGGACCTGCCAGGTATGTCTGGAAGGAAGCAGACTTTCCATCGACTATTATACCAATGAAGACATGAAAATCAGTGGTAACATTGTATCGCTGACTTATATATAACAATGGGGGAACGATGGAAGATGACAGAATGGCTGAAACGGCTTCGGGGATATGTGAAAATTCGAGTGTGGGGATTTGCACCACAGCGTTTTATCAATTTATGCAGTAATAAGGGAATATTGTTATGGAATATTGAAAAGCAGGATGATGTATATATCATGTGTGTCAGCCTGGAGTCTTTTTACCGGCTTCGTTCCATTGCCAGAAAAACAAAAGTAAGGGTAGTCATATCAGAAAGATATGGACTACCTTTTTTTCTGCCGCATCTGCAACAGAGAAAAGCATTCCTGGCCGGACTGGTGCTGACGGTCATGTTTTGGATCGTTTCTTCCATGTTTGTATGGGATATTCAAATATCCGGCAATTGTGTCATCACGGATGACATGATATTTCAATTCCTGGAACAGGAAGGAATACAGATGGGAATGCGAAAAAGTAAGCTGGATATCGGAGAACTGGAAAAGCAGATCCGCAGGCAGTTCCCACAGGTCACATGGACTTCCGGAAGGCTGATGGGCACCAGACTACTGCTGGAATTAAAGGAAAATGATGCTCCGATTCCGGAAGATACGCAGGGTGCGGATGCTATCATTGGCCGGGATCTTGTGGCAGAGTATGACGGTGTCATCACTGATATGATCGTGCGAAGCGGCATTCCCCAAGTGACAATTGGCAGTCAGGTGGCCAAGGGAGATCTGTTGGTGGATGGAAAGGTGCCTATCTATGCCGAAGACGGTACGATACGGGAATATCGTATGGTCACTGCTGACGCGGATATCCGGATGGAGCATTCTGGTCACTTTCGAATTTTTTTACCGGCGGATTATATTTTAAAAAAATATACCGGCAGGGAAAAAACAGGATATTTTATGCGTCTGGGTGACAGAGAATGGAAACAGGCTCGAAAGGTTTCGTTTCTGCAATATGACAGTATTCTGAATACCCATAGTATGAAAATATTAAAAATGTTTGGAATCAACGGTACATTTGGTAAAATTACATACAGAGAGTATCAAAAAACAGAGTATCTCCGCGATGACAGTGAGGCAAAGGAAATATTGCAGGAAAAAATATCGGATTTTCTTGAAAGTTTAGGCGAAAAAGGGGTACAAATAATCTCGAAAGATGTTAAAATAGAAACAAAGTGCAATGGCTGGGTGGCGCATGGGGAACTCGTGGTGCAGGAAAAAGTCGGAACACAGGTGGATACTACGCAGAAAGAGGATTAAGACATTAATGAGCGTGACAACAATCAATCTGGAAATGGATACAGAGCAGATGCGGAAGATCTTCGGAATGCAGGATGCTTATATAAAAAAGCTGGAGCAGGATTTTCAGGTAACGATCGTAGATCGTAATGGGAGTATTATCATTACCGGAGAAGAGGAAAATGCCGGAAAGGCTTCCCGGGTATTAAGGCAATTGACGGCACTGTCGGATCGCGGAAATGATATAGAAGAGCAGAGCGTGGATTATGCCATTGAGATGGGCAAGGAGGATCAGGAAGACAGACTCATGGAAATGGATGCCGACTGTATCTGTCATACGATCAACGGTAAACCCATCAAACCCAAGACACTGGGACAGAAAGCCTATGTGGATGCGATCCGCAAGAATATGATCGTGTTCGGACTGGGACCTGCAGGTACCGGTAAGACTTATTTGGCCATGGCTATGGCCATCACTGCATTTAAAAATAACGAAGTCAGCCGGATCATACTGACCAGACCGGCGATCGAAGCCGGGGAGAAACTGGGATTTTTACCGGGGGATCTGCAGAGTAAAGTAGATCCGTACCTGCGGCCTTTGTATGATGCCCTGTATCAGATCATGGGGGCGGAAAGTTTTGCCAAAAATATGGAAAAAGGACTGATTGAAGTGGCACCTCTTGCATATATGAGAGGACGAACCCTGGATAATGCCTATATTATTTTGGATGAAGCGCAAAATACCACTCCGGCTCAGATGAAAATGTTCCTGACACGAATCGGTTTCGGTTCTAAAGTAATCGTAACCGGGGATTCTTCCCAAAAGGACCTTCCGGTGGGAGCAAAATCCGGTCTGGATGTTGCTGCCAGGGTATTGAAAAATATTGATGATATCGCGTTCTGCAACCTGACGAACAAAGATGTGGTAAGACATCCGCTGGTGCAGAAGATTGTAAAGGCGTATGATGATTATGAAGCACGAACGAAACGAAGATAAAAACGACTTCCTGCTTTTTTTACTGCCGGAGATTTTTACCGTGATCGCGGGAAGTACGGCAGTATATGCTATGGGTATTTTCGGCAAACAGCTCTCCGTTGAAAATGCTCTGCGAAATGCAGTAATGACCGCAATGGGCCTGGCTGTAGCCGGTTTTTTTCTCAGAAGAGAACAATTGGATGCTCAACTGGATTATGACAACGATGAACACCGGATGCGTTTTTGGATAGCAGTATGGAGCTGCCTGTTGCTTTCGCTGGCCTGCACATTTCTTCCGGTGGGAGGCTGGCCCTTTTTACCTGTTTTTGTGGTATTATCACTGCTCAGCAATCTGCCGGCCGGAATTCTTTTCTCCTCGGTGCTTCTTATGATTGCTGCATTTGAAGGTCAGACTCCGGGAATTTTCTTTCTGTATTTTATCAGTGGTATTTTTGCCGCCTGCCTTTTTCAGCATCTCGAGCAGGAATTTGCAATCGGTATACCTTTGTTCTTGTCTTTGTTCTGCCTGCTTTTATGCGAGACGGCCAATATTGTGTTATTGACCAATGAGCATCTGAGCCTTGAGCAGTTTTTGGTGCCGGCAGCTAATCTGGTCGTCTCCGGGATCTTATTGCTTGGTATCCTGAAGTTTTTTTCCGGTGCAGTGGTATTCCGGGACAGAGTACGTTACCTGGACCTGAACGATACGGAGAATCAGATACTGGCGAAATATCGGCAGACGGATCGCACAGAATATTTTCAGTGTATTCATACCGCATATTTCTGTGAACGGATCGCCTTAAAACTTGGCTTGGACAAAGATGCTTTAAAATGTGCGGGGCTGTACCACAAAAAAGGCTGGGAGCTTATGAATTGTCAGGGCGAAAGCTTCCCGACGGGCGCGAAGGAGATTTTGGAAGAGTATAGGGAAGATCAAAAATATCGACGGAAGGAAACAGTGGTTCTCTACTGCTCAGATGCTGTTGTCAGCGCCATTTTACTTTTATTACAAAAGGAGCCGGATAAAAAACCGGACTATGATCAGGTGATCGATAAGATTTTTGAACGGATCCGGGTCAAAGGATTTGTGAATGAATGTGATCTGAGTCTGCGGGACTGGAACAGAATGCAGAAGATATTTAAGGAGGAAAAACTATATTATGACTTTTTACGTTGAAAATGAGACAGAGGAAACATTTGCGGAGAGTGAGTTTCCTTTTTCTGTGGAAGATACCGTGGAGAAGGTTGCAAACGCTGTGCTGGAAATGGAAGGCTGTCCTTATGAGGTCCAGCTGAATGTTCTGCTTACCGACAATGATGGGATTCATGCCTATAATAAGGAATACCGTAATATAGACAGAGAGACGGATGTCCTTTCTTTCCCCAATCTGGACTTTGCTGCCCCCGGTGATTTTGATATTCCGGAGGACAGAGAGGCTGATTATTTTGATCCGGATACCGGAGAACTGATTCTCGGAGATATTATTATTTCCGTGGACCGTGTCAGGGAACAGGCGGAAAGTTACGGTCACAGCAGGAAAAGGGAATTTGCATTCCTTGTGGCTCACAGCATGCTGCATCTGTGCGGATATGACCACATGGAGCCGGAAGAAGCAGAGGTAATGGAGGCAAAGCAGGAGCAGGTCCTCGCATCCCTTGGAATTACAAGAGATTAAAAAGGGCGTGGATACACGTATAGGTAACCGAAATGAATCAGGTAGAGATAAAAAGAAAACAGATACAGTTTTTTTCTTATTGTCTGGCAGGGATAAATGTCTGGGTGTTCGGAAAACAGCTTGGAAATAATGGTCTGGCTTATTTGGCGGCCGCATTTTTGGTTTTTTTGTTTTTTTGGATACTTACCGGTAAAAATGTCCCGGATCGTCTTGGCCGGCTTCTTAGGAGCAGAAGTGCCAAAGGACAATATAAAAACGTATCCAAAATGCGAAGGAATATGATGATTTTCCAGATTGCTGCCGGGCTGGTCGGTGCGGTGCTCTGTGCGGCACTTGGATATTTTTTGCTGGAAAAAGCGTTTCGGATTCCCTACGGAAGTATGATCCTGTGGATTCTGTGTCCTGCGCTGATACTTAGATGTATGCAGTCGGTACTCCTGGGAATTTTTCAGAGTGAAGGATCGGAAATGCCTTCTGCGGTATCTGCTATCCTGCGACAGGTATTTTATTTTGGACTGGGCCTTTTGTTTTTGGGTATTTTTCGTACCTATGGGGAAAAAGTCAGTCTTCTCCTGAAAAAAGATGACTTTACTGCTATGTACGGTGCCATGGGTGTCGCATTGGGAATTGTGATCTCTGAGGTATTGGTTCTGATTTTTGTATTTGTGATTTATCAGGGAAGCGCATCCGGAAGAAGAGAGGCGGAAATAGGCATGAAGGGGACTGATACTTTTTTCAGTCAGGTCCGGGTTCTGCTTTTCAGTATGGGCGGTGATATCATCGGCGACTTACTTTTGTATCTGCCGTTATGGACAGGGCTCGTTTTATTTGAGAAAAATGCGGCGGATATTTATGCAGCTGCAGACAGCTATGGCGTGTTTATCGGAAGATATCTGGATATGATGCTTCTGGTTGTGGTTCTTTTATGCATGGGAATCCTACCGGGAGTAGCCAAAGCCGGCGCACATATCCGGAAAAAAGAAGAACGCTATGTCCAAAATGCAATACAGTCGGGAATCCAGGGTGTATTTCTACATGGAATGTTTTTCACCGTATGGCTTGCCGTTCTGGCGGTACCCCTGGCGCAGACAATCGATAACTCTGTCGGAATCCTGCTGGGAGAAATGTTCACCACAGGATCCTCCATGGTCCTGTGGGCGCTCTTGCTCTTTTATTGCTCACAAATTTTAAAATTATCGGGAAAAAACCATTTGCTCCTGTTGGGATACGGTGTGATGGATCTCGTATTTGTCATAACGTCGACTGTTCTTTTCAGAATGGAAAATGCCGGGATTCTGAGCATCGTCCTCGGGAGTGTCATCGGAATGGCTGCCGGCGCTGTGTGTCTGTGTGTTATATTATGTCTGCAGAGGAAGACCCGGCCCGACGCACTCAGAGGACTGGCAATTCCGGCCGGCTGCTGTTGTGCCTGCGGTCTGCTGGCATTCGGTCTGGAAAAACTGTTGTTCCCCCATGTGGGAGCAGTGGTAACGGTGATTTCGGAACTGATCATTACGTTGTTGCTGTATTGGTTCCTTCTGCTATTGTTGCGTTGTCTGCGGGGACAGGATTTTCAATATATTCCCGGCGGCAGGCTGATGCGTATGCTGGGGAAAATGTTCCGGCTGTAAAATTTGCGTCAGATGTATATTATTCCAAAAATAACTGATACTGATACAAAGAATGAACATTGACACCACAGATGTGAGGCAGTATGAAACTTGTAAAACGTATCAGTTACTTTTTTGTAATTCCCATTTTCTTTTTGAGTCTTGGTATTTTTATCGGGGTGTGGGGAATCCGTTTTTTCTATCCGGGATCGTATCCTGGACGGTATTCCGAAGTCCCTGCGGATAGAGCAGACACTTCGGAGGTACCGGAAAATGTTGCGGTTACCGTGTCAGAAGAAACCTTATGTGCGGATACGGAATATGTATTGAAAGAGACGGACATTCTCAGAAATACCTCCGTAGAGACTTCCTGGCAGATTCCACATAAATATATTGGCATGACCAGGGAGAGGTTTTTGGAAACGATGAATCTGTATGCGGAACATCCTCCGCTGTCAGAACTCGAAAGAGGTTTTGTGGGTTTAGAGGTATTATCCTTTTCCAGGGAAAAAGTTGTGGTTCGTATGGATTATCGCTATCTGCAGCCAAGCGATGGCTTTTATCTGGCAGTATGTGACAACGAAGTTGTGGTATACCTGGAGGATCGGTCTACCATATATATCAATACAGGGATTGCCCTGGACAGTCTTCCGGAGAAAATACAGATGCAGATTATGGACATGCTGTCCATTCCTGATGAGGAAACACTGTATGATTTTCTGGAGACATATTCTTCCTGAAGAAAGAAACAGGTGAAACAGAAATGAAAAAACACATTGGAATCATCGGCGGCGGTGCAGCAGGTATGATGGCTGCGGTCACAGCTGCCCGAAAAGGTACGAAAGTTACGATTTTGGAACGAAATGATCGAATCGGGAAAAAAATATTACAGACAGGAAACGGAAAATGCAATCTGGGCAACAAAAATCTCACGGTGGAATGTTACCATGGAGGAGATGCTGCATGGATAAAGCAGGCGCTGGAACGCTTCGGTACGGAGGACACCGTTTGCTTTTTTCAAAAAATAGGGCTTCTGATCAAGGAAAAAAACGGATATCTGTATCCGGTCAGTGAACAGGCAGCGTCGGTACTGGATGTGCTTCGCTACGAACTGCAGACGCTGGGAGTTGAAATCATCTATGGATGTAAAGTACAGAAAGTGGAACGAACACTATCCGGGAAACTTGTGGTAAACGATGGTGACAGAGAATGGCAATTCGATGCGGTGATCCTGACCTGTGGCGGAAAGGCGGCCCCCGGTACCGGCTCTGACGGAAGCGGATGGAAAATTGCCAAAAAAGCTGGTCATACCTGTATTGCTCCCGTACCTGCGCTGGTGCAGCTCCGGTGTCTGGAGACAGATCTTCTGAAGGGAATAGCCGGTGTTCGTGCTGACAGCAGAGTGCGTATTTTGTGTGACGGACGTGAAACAGATGTCGAGCGCGGAGAATTGCAGCTGACGGAATACGGCATCTCCGGAATTCCCATATTTCAGTTGAGCCGTGATGTGAATTATTTACTCAGGGACCGGAAAACTGTAATGGCCGAGATTGATTTTCTGCCGGATATGACGGAAGAATCCTATGAAAATATGAAGAAAACCCGCCGGATGCTGCAGGAAAAGCGGACGGCAGAAGAGTTTTTTACGGGAATCCTGAATAAAAAGCTGATGTCTGTATTTTTGAAAATTGCAGGCATAAAACCGACAACTCCGGCAGTGGAAATTCCGGAAGATAAAATAAACACTTTTTATGAACTGTGCAGATGTTTCCGGTTACATATTACGGAGAGCAATCCCTATGAGAATGCGCAGGTAGCGGCCGGAGGAATTGCAGTAACGGAAGTGACGGAAGACATGGAATCAAAACTCTGCCCCGGGCTGTATTTCGCAGGAGAGATTCTGGATGTGGACGGAAGATGCGGCGGCTATAATCTGCAATGGGCCTGGAGCAGCGGGTTTATTGCGGGGTGTTCTGCTGCAATCAAGACAGAATAAGGAGTTATTATGATCAGATTAAACCAGTTGAAACTTCCGGTAAATCATACGGAGGAACAGCTTGTACATAAGACGGCACAAAGCCTGCGGATCCCTACAGAAGATATTCTGGAACTGGAGGTCGTAAGACAGTCTCTGGATGCGAGGAAGAAGCCGGAACTTTTTTACAGTTACAGTATCGATGTCATCGTGAAAAAAGAAGAGAAAGTATACAAGGATGCCTGTCGCAGACTCGGTAAGGCAAATGTTCTGCAAACGGAGAAAAGGAAATATCATTTCCCTGCAGGCGGCACACAGCCGCAAAAGCATCCAACGGTGATCGTCGGATGCGGACCGGCTGGATTATTCTGCGGATATTATCTCGCACTACACGGATATCGTCCCGTGATTTTAGAGCGGGGCGCGGATGTGGACACGAGACAGGCGGATGTGGAGCGGTTCTGGGAGACAGGGAAACTGCAGCCCGATTCCAACGTTCAGTTCGGAGAAGGGGGTGCCGGAACTTTTTCGGACGGTAAATTAAATACATTGGTTAAGGATAAATACGGTAGAAACACAGAAGTTCTCAGGACTTTTGTAAGGCACGGTGCGGATCCTGCTATTTTATATCAGGCAAAACCCCATATCGGGACCGATGTACTGAGCAGGATCGTGAAAAGTATGCGGGAAGAGATCCTGCGTCTGGGAGGTGAAGTTCATTTTCACAGCCAGGTGACAGAAATATTGACTGAGGGTGGTCATGTTACGGGAGTGAAAATAAACGCTGCCGAAGAACTCCCGTGTGAGCAGCTGGTTCTGGCTCCCGGACACAGCGCCAGAGATACTTTTTCCATGCTTTATGAAAATCAGTTCCCAATGTCGGCAAAACCTTTTGCCGTAGGATTTCGTGTGGAACATCCGCAGGCTTTGATCAACCGGAGTCAATACGGTGCGGAGCAGGTTAAGGGACTGGGTGCAGCTGCCTACAAGGTGACGGCGAAGACCGGTACCGGCAGAGGGGTATATTCTTTCTGCATGTGCCCCGGAGGATATGTGGTCAATGCGTCTTCAGAACCCGGAAGACTGGCTGTCAACGGCATGAGTTACAGTGGACGTGACGGCCAAAATGCCAACAGCGCCATTATTGTATCGGTGACGCCGGAGGATTATGGATCGGAGCATCCGTTAGCCGGAATCGAATTTCAACGGGTACTCGAGAAAAAGGCATATGATCTCTGTAATGGAAAACTTCCGGTACAGCACTATGGAGATTTCCGCAAAAAAGTGACAGGAGAAGATCTACCGGAAAAAGAAATAGATTCCGACGAATGGGACAGAATGGAACCCCAGTGCAAAGGAGCTTATGAATGGGCTGATCTGACGGGAATCCTTCCGGAGGAATGCAATCATGCTTTTGTGGAAGGAATGGACAGTTTTGGCAGACAGATCCGGGGATTTGATTCTCCGCATGCGATTCTGACCGGAGTAGAAAGCCGCACCTCGTCACCGGTGAGAATTGATCGGGATGAGAAATTGCAATCCGCGATCCGCGGATGCTATCCTTGCGGAGAAGGGGCAGGGTATGCCGGCGGAATTACTTCGGCGGCGATGGATGGTATCCGTGTGGCGGAGATGATTGCATCACAGTTTGCTCCATCACAGCGTTGACGTACAGAGAAAAATAGTATATCATTCAGATATTCGAAAGTTTTTATTTTATAGTCAGAGAGGCAGTCACGTGAATAACATAAGGGAACAGATAAAAGATAAGAAGAAAATCGTCGTTAAGATCGGTTCCTCTTCTTTACAACATAGCGAAACAGGAGATCTGGATTATATCCGGCTGGAAAAGCTGGTAAGAGAACTCTGTGATATCAGCAACCAGGGGAAGGAAGTCGTACTGGTGACTTCCGGTGCCATTGCCGTGGGCAAAAAAGCAGTGAATCTGAAGACAATTGAGGGACAGACCCAGGCAGAGGCCATGGCTGTAAAACAGGCATGCTCGGCAATCGGTCAGGCCCGTCTGATGATGGCTTATCAGAAACTGTTTTCGGAATACAATCATGTAGCGGCACAGATTTTGATGACTAAAAATACCATTGTGGATAATCTGAATCGTTATAATGCTCATAACACCTTTACACAACTATTAAAAATGGGGGTGATCCCCATTGTGAATGAAAATGATACCGTAGCTACCTACGAGATCGAAATTGGTGATAATGATACGCTGTCCGCAATCGTGGCAGCCCTGATCGATGCGGACCTGTTGCTCCTGCTGTCGGATATCGACGGACTCTATACCGATGATCCCAGACAGAATCCGGATGCAGAATTTATCGAACAAGTGGATGAACTTACGGATGAATTCATGAATATGGGCAAGGCTTCCACCGGCAGTAATGTAGGTACCGGCGGCATGAATACCAAGATGATCGCAGCTAAAATTGCCACCAGTTCCGACGTGGATATGATCATTGCCAACAGCAGAGACATCGGCGTGCTGCATCGGTTGTTAGAAGGAGAGAATGAAGGTACTCTGTTCGTAGCACACAGGGATGAAAGCTTTGATCTTCCGGAATTTGTACAGAATCTGCATAAAAATTGATCCGGCAAAAAGGAGAATACATTATGAATATGGATGAAAGAATAAAGCGCATCAATGAGCTTTATCATAAATCTCAAAATGAGGGACTGACCGACGAAGAAAAACTGGAACAGACCATTTTACGTCAGGAATATGTGGACAGTATCAAACGTAATATGAAAGCTCAGTTGGATAATATAGAGATTGAGAGACCGGACGGCACCATTGAGAAATTAAAGCCGGTTTATAAAAAGAAAAAATGATCAAAGAACAGAAAAAACAGATTCGAAGAAAAGCGCTTGCCTGCAGAAATGCGCTTACCGAACCGGAGAGGGAACGGGGAAAACTGCTGATCACGGAGCGGATTCTGGGACACCAGTGGTATTATCTGTCGGATACGATTTTAGGTTTTGTAAGCTACGGCAGTGAGATCTGTACGACGGAGATTCTCGAAAGTGCTCTGCAAGACGGAAAAAATGTCTACGTTCCCAAAGTGGAAGATGGAAAAATGGAGTTTTATCGGATGTTCTCTCTGTCAGAGTTGAAAAACGGTTACAAGAAAATCCCGGAACCGGCAGGGGATACGGACCGGTATGTGTTTGAACCGGAGCATGCAGACAAAACCTTACTTCTGATGCCGGGAAGCGCCTTTGACCCGCTGGGAAACCGTATGGGATACGGCGGTGGATTTTACGACAGATATCTTGCGGACAAAGAAAACTTAAGACTGCGGAGCATCGGTATCGGTTTCCGCTGCCAGCAGGTAGAACAGGTACCTGTGGAAGTGACAGATGTGAAGCCGTATCAGGTGATTCTGGTTTAAATTATAAATATCGGATAGAAAGTAGGGGATAGCTATGGCAGAGTTAACGGAATTGGGAAAAAATGCATGTGCTGCGAAATATATATTGCAGAAACTGACTACTGAAGAAAAAAATAAGGCACTGGACACTGCGGCAAACTATCTGTGTGACAGGCAGGCGGAGATTCTTGCTGCCAATGAGTCTGATCTGGAGAACGGCAGAAGAAACGGAATGAATCCCGGACTTTTGGATCGTTTAAAACTAACACCCGATCGGATTGCCCAGATTGCGGAGGGACTTCGCCAGATTTCCGAGCTTCCCGACTGTATCGGAGAGGTTATGGAACATTTCGAGCGTCCCAACGGATTAAAGATCGATAAGGTGCGGGTTCCGTTAGGTGTCATCGGCATTATCTATGAAGCGCGTCCCAATGTTACTGCGGATGCCTTCGGATTGTGCTTTAAAACCGGTAATGCTGTGATCTTAAAGGGCGGCAGTGATGCTATTCATTCCAATATTGCAATTGTAAGGGTATTGCAGGATGCCCTGGATGTCTGCAAAATGCCCCGGACAGCGGTACAACTGATTGAGGATACCGATCGGGCGGTTACCGCACAGTTCATGAAGATGAAAGAATATGTGGATGTACTGATTCCCAGAGGTGGTGCGGGACTGATCCGCAGCGTGGTGGAGAACAGTACGATCCCCGTGATCGAAACCGGCACCGGTAATTGTCATGTTTACGTAGATCGGGACGCAGATGTGGATATGGCAGTAAAAATTCTGATGAATGCTAAGACCCAGAGGATCGGCGTCTGCAATGCCTGTGAGTCGCTGGTGGTACATCGGGCGATCCGTGACAGGTTCCTTCCCAAAATGGCGGAGACCCTGAAAACCAAAAATGTGGAACTGCGAGGGGACGAAAGTACCCGTGAAATCCTGCCGGACTGTATTCCGGCAACGGAAGAAGATTACGGTACCGAGTATCTGGACTATATTTTATCTATTAAAACGGTTGACAGTGTGGACGAGGCGATCGCTCATATTAACCGATATAATACGAAGCATTCCGAATGTATCGTGACGGAAAACGTGCAGACGGCGGAAAAGTTCTTAAACGAAGTGGATGCTGCCTGTGTCTATGTCAATGCATCCACACGCTTTACGGATGGATTTGAATTTGGATTTGGTGCCGAGATCGGCATCAGCACACAGAAGCTGCACGCAAGAGGCCCCATGGGTCTGAAGGAGCTGACCTCCTATAAATACAAGATCCACGGAAACGGTCAGATCCGCGGATAATGACCTGTGTATTCTCTGGATCTTTTGTCCGGAAATAACTATAGAGTAGAGGAGAGAGATTATGAAAGAAGTAAACGGAAGTATTTGGCACACCATGAGCACTCAGAGAGTGACTCCCACAGATTTTGTCTGTGTTATTGAGATTTCCAAGGGTAGCAAGAACAAGTATGAACTGGACAAGGAGACCGGTCTTCTGATCCTGGACCGTATCCTGCATACATCCACCCATTATCCCGCAAACTATGGTTTCATTCCCAGAACCTACGGTGATGACGGTGACCCTCTGGATGTATTGTTACTGTGTTCCGAGCCGGTACAGCCCATGACTCTGGTAAGAGCGTATCCGATCGGTGTGATCTCCATGCTGGATAACGGCAAAAACGATGAGAAGATCATTGCAGTACCTTTCAATGATCCTAATTATAACTGCTATCATGATATTTCCGAGCTGCCCAGTCATGTGGTGGACGAGATGGAGCATTTCTTCACAGTATATAAAGCACTGGAGAACAAGACCACCGCAGTCAATGAAAAAGGCAACAGAGAAGAAGCCATCGAAGTCATTAAGAAATGTCTGGATAACTACATTGATACCTTTATTAAGAGCTGGTAAATAATGGACCATTGATTCTTGATAGTCACATAACACCATATTCCTGCGTTGCGGCGTAAGAATATGGTGTTTTTCATAGGAACTAATGAAAAAAATGTCAAAACCCACTAGATTTTTTTGGGGAAATATGAGAGAATGAACACGACCATTATGATATTATTTTATCAATAGTATTATAAGTACATATTGAAAGGAGATTTCACATGATTTATTCAAAAGAAGTTGAAGAAATGTGTCCCGTTGCACAGGGCGTACATCATGGTTGTGCTCCCATTCCCGAAGAGGCAAAATGGGTGCAGGCAAAAGAAGTTAAGGATATTTCCGGTCTGACTCACGGTGTGGGCTGGTGTGCACCTCAGCAGGGTGCATGTAAGCTTACCCTGAACGTTAAGGAAGGCATCATCCAGGAGGCTCTGGTTGAGACCGTTGGATGTTCCGGTATGACCCACTCCGCAGCTATGGCTGCTGAGATCCTGCCCGGTCTGACCGTTATGGAAGCTTTAAATACTGACCTTGTATGTGATGCAATCAATACCGCTATGAGAGAGCTGTTCTTACAGATCGTATACGGACGTACCCAGAGTGCATTCTCTGAGGAAGGTCTGCCTGTCGGTGCAGGTCTGGAAGACCTCGGTAAGGGCTTAAGAAGCCAGGTTGGTACTATGTACGGCACTCTGAAGAAGGGTCCCCGTTATCTGGAGATGGCAGAAGGTTATGTAACCGGTATCGCTCTGGACAAGGATGATCAGATCATCGGTTACCAGTTCGTTAACCTTGGCAAGATGACTGACTTCATCAAGAAGGGTGACGATGCTAACACTGCATGGGAAAAGGCTAAGGGCCAGTACGGTCGTGTAGATGATGCAGTTAAGATCATCGATCCCAGAAAACAATAAGATACAGGAGGACAGAAAAAATGGCTTTATTTGAATCATATGAAAGACGTATTGATAAGATCAACGCTGTACTGAACAGCTATGGTATCTCCTCTATCGAAGAAGCAGAGAAGATCACGAAAGATGCTGGTCTGGATGTATACGATCAGGTTAAGAAGATCCAGCCCATCTGTTTTGAAAATGCTTGCTGGGCTTACACTGTAGGCGCTGCAATCGCAATCAAGAAAGGCTGTAGAAAGGCATCTGAAGCAGCAGCAGCAATTGGTGAAGGCTTACAGTCATTCTGTATTCCCGGTTCCGTTGCGGATACCCGTAAGGTAGGTCTTGGTCATGGTAACCTGGGCAAGATGTTACTGGAAGAGGATACCGACTGCTTCTGTTTCCTGGCTGGACATGAGTCCTTCGCAGCAGCAGAAGGTGCGATCGGTATCGCAGAGAAGGCTAACAAAGTTCGTCAGAAGCCTTTACGTGTTATCCTGAACGGTCTTGGTAAGGATGCTGCAAAGATCATTTCCCGTATCAACGGATTTACTTTTGTAGAGACCTCTTATGATCCTTACACCAATACCGTTACCGAGGTAGAGAGAATTGCTTACTCTGAGGGACTTCGTGCTAAGGTTAACTGCTACGGCGCTAACAGCGTTCCCGAAGGTGTAGCTATCATGTGGAAGGAGAACGTAGACGTATCCATCACCGGTAACTCTACCAATCCTACCAGATTCCAGCATCCCGTAGCCGGTACTTACAAGAAGGAGAGACTGGAAGCAGGCAAGAAGTACTTCTCCGTTGCATCCGGCGGCGGTACCGGACGTACTCTGCATCCCGATAACATGGCTGCAGGTCCCGCTTCTTATGGTTTCACCGATACTCTGGGCCGTATGCACTCCGATGCGCAGTTCGCTGGTTCTTCCTCTGTACCTGCACATGTTGAGATGATGGGTCTGATCGGTATGGGTAACAACCCTATGGTAGGTGCTACCGTAGCTGTTGCAGTATCCATCGAGGAAGCTGCTAAGGCTGGCAAGTTCTAATAAATCTGATTTTCAGAATTCTGAGACTCCCGAAAAAATCGGGAGTCTTTTTTTATAAAATTATTTTTGCAATCGAACATACATTCTGCTATAATATAATGAGCGCAAGGGAGCCAATATGCTTGCAGAATTGGCGAACGGCGAATTTGATCATGATCGTTGTGAAGCAACGGTAAGCACCATAGGTGCGAATCATGATGTAATGAGTAACCGCAGCACAGAAAGGAGGCATTTATGGAAACATCATCACATACGTATATTGCTATGGATCTGAAGTCCTTTTATGCCTCCGTGGAGTGCGTGGACAGAGGCTTGGATCCACTGAACACCAACCTGGTGGTAGCGGATGCCTCCCGGACGCAGAAGACCATCTGCCTGGCAGTGTCACCCTCCCTGAAAGCCTATGGGATTTCCGGAAGAGCAAGACTGTTTGAGGTAATCTCCAAAGTACGGGAAGTAAATGCACTGCGGAAGGTAAGAGCACCCGGAGGAGCTTTTACCGGAAAATCTTCTTTTGCGGATGAATTGCAGGAACATTCCGAATTAGAGGTAGCTTTTGTCACAGCTACACCACGTATGGCGAGATATTTAGAATACAGTACACAGATTTATGATATTTATCTGAAGTACATTGCACCGGAAGATATTCACGTCTATTCTATTGATGAGGTATTCCTGGATGTGACACAATATCTGAAAACCTATGGCATGACAGCGAGAGAACTGGCGTCCAAAATTGCAATGGAGATTCTCGAGAAAAAGGGGCTGACTGCCACAGCCGGAATCGGAACCAATCTGTATCTGTGTAAGATTGCCATGGACATCGTAGCCAAACATATGGAGCCGGATGAAAACGGTGTCCGGATCGCCGAACTGGATGAGATCAGTTACCGGGAACTTTTGTGGGATCATAAACCACTGACGGATTTCTGGAGAGTTGGCACTGGATACCGTCGAAAACTGGAAGCAGCCGGAATGTTTACCATGGGTGATGTGGCCAGATGTTCTATCGGCAGCACTCAGGATTACTATAATGAAGATTTACTCTATAAAATGTTTGGAATCAATGCGGAGCTTCTGATCGATCATGCCTGGGGATATGAACCGGTGACCATGGATCTGATCAAGTCCTATCGGCCGGAGACCAACTGTATCAGTTCCGGGCAGGTATTGCATTGTGCCATGGATTTTACGAAGACGAAGATCATAGTCCGGGAGATGGCTGAACAGCTGGCCCTGGATCTGATGGCGAAAAAGCTGGTGACAGATCAGATCGTACTGACTGTGGGTTATGACATTGATAATCTGAAGATACCGGAGATTGCCGATCATTATCATGGGGAGATCACGGTAGACCGTTATGGCAGGAGCGTACCAAAACATGCCCACGGCACCGGCAATCTTACGACAATGACTGCATCTTTAAGTAAGATCACGGAGACGACGATGGGATTATATGAACGGATCGTGAATCCATCACTTTTAACACGAAGGATCACTCTGACAGCCAATCATTTAAAAGATGCGGACAAAGTGAAGGACGAGCCGGTCTACGAACAGCTGGATCTGTTCTCCGGAGGCCTTTTGTATGCTGAGCAGGAGCCTGCACAGCATACGACGCAGCAGGAAAAAGAACGTCTGGAAAAGGAAAAACATTTGCAGGAAGCAATGCTCCGGGTGAAATCCAAATACGGAAAAAATGCCATTTTGAAGGCAGCCGACTTACAAGAGGGCGCTACCACAATAGACAGGAATCGTCAGATCGGTGGTCACAAAGCATAATAAATAATCATAGAAAAAGGGTAAAAAATGAACGAGAAATATAAGGACATGCTCCGGCTTCCGCATCCTGTGTCCGCCACCCACCCCAGAATGTCGTTGCAGGACCGGGCGGCACAGTTTTCTCCCTTTGCGGCATTGACAGGATACGAAGATGCTCTGAAGGAAACGGCCCGTCTGACGGATCATTTTGTTGAACTGGATGAAGACAGGAAGCAGGAGATTGACCGGCAGATCGGTTATCTGCAACAGCACATGAGAGAGGAATTTACGGTAAAGATCACTTATTTCGTACCGGACACTCGGAAAAACGGCGGTGCCTACAACACTCTGGAAGGATGCGTGCAAAAAATTGACGAAAATAGCAAAAGCCTCCGGATACAGGGAACGGAGATATTGGTAGATAAAATCTATCAGATAGATTTTATCCGGGCAACATTGTAAATATTTATAGAAAATGCTACAATATTGCCCGGCAGACATTACTGAAAAGTTTGGAAAGGAATCTTTCGGAATGAAGAAAAAATATATCGGTACAGTTTTTTTCTCTCTTCTTTTACTGTTGTTATTTCTTCCGGTTTTCTTTTATGTTATTTATTACGGAAATAACGTAGATTATAATGCAATGCACAAAATTGTTACCGTGGAAGGAAACAGGGTCTTATTTTTATGTGCGATCGTGGGAGCCGCGGTACTTGGAATTCTTTATTATTTTCTCAGAAAACTTCCAACCACGCCTCGTACAATAACTGTATTTACGGCCGTTACCGTGGCGGTCTGTGTCCTTTTTTATATGATCAATGTCAATATTTCCAAATGTATAGCGTTCTACGGCGGCTGGGACTGCGGAATGGTGGCTAATTCGGCACGCTGGATCTTCGAAGGCGGCGAACTGGGATATGACGATTATTATACGATCTACAGCAACAATATTCCCATTACATGGCTTTTGTATAAGCTATATTGCTTTTCTTCCGGTATGAAAGCGTATCCGTATAACCCGGAGTTTATATGGATCCAGTTCCAATGCGTAATGCTTTCACTGGCAGTATTATGTTCTGTACTTTTGGTGCTCAGAGTCAGTAAAAACCTGGGAACATCTGTTATAACACTGATTTTCAATATTGCCTTTCTGGGAATCTCTCCATGGAAAATCATTCCGTATACGGATGGCTGCACCATAGCGATGCCTGTTATGATCCTTTTCTTATATTCCATGGTTCGAGGCCGCAAAAGCAGGTGGAGTTATGCTCTCTGGTTCCTGCTTATGTTTCTCGGATGCCTGAGCGGCATTATGAAAGCGACCTGTTATGTGGCGGTAATTGCGATCGTCATAATTGATATTTTTTGGACCGTTTCGGAGGAGAGCGATGTTCGTTCCCGGTTATACGGACTGGGAGGGAAGATGTTACTGCTGGTAATTGCCTTTTGTATTGCATCATGGTGCAGGCAGGGAATGTATCAGACATTACACTACGGATACAATCCGGAGCTGGAAATCGGTTGGAGTAATTATATGTATAATGGTCTCAATGAGGACACCACGGGAGCCTGTTCCGGAGAGGGTCTTGAGATCGTACGGTCTTTTGCCGGTTCCGATAAGGCTTCCCGGATGCAATATGAACTTGCAGGAATCCGCAGGAGAATGCAGGACCGGGGCTTTATAGGGACCTTGCGGTTCTGGCTGCACAAACAGGTCATGAATTTTAATGACGGCACCTTCAGCTGGTATCAGGAGGGATATTTCCAGGCCTGGGAATATCCGGAGATTTCCGACAGCTCTTTTACGGAACCATTGCGGAATTTCTACTGGCTGGATGGCAGTAATTATATCTGGTTCACGACAGTAAGCCAGGGCCTGTGGATTTTTGTACTGCTGGGAATTCTGGCACAAGCAGTATTGCTTTTTGTGAAAGCAATAGCAGGATTACGTAAGAGTGATGTGTCAGTTGAGGAGAATTCATCCGATCTGTTGAGCGTTTCTGTTACCATGATCGTTATTTTTATTGGTATGTTTTTATTTGTTATGTTGTTTGAAGCCAGGGCGCGGTATCTTTATAATATGATCCCGGTCTTTTCAACAATGGCAGTTCTTGGATGGTGCGGAATATATCGTAAATGCTTCCTGATGTTTGACAAAAAGCGGCAATAAGCTATTTATTATATAAAAATTGCACGTTATCCGCTTTTATAATGTGAAAATACCACTGGTAAAAAATACAAGCATCTTGTATAATGTACATTGTTAGTTCAAATTATTTTATAAAATAGGAAATAATAAGAGGGAGGAAGAATTAATGTACTATTGTAAGAATTGCGGCGAACCTTATATGACGGATGAAGCTGTAATGTGCATAAAGTGTGGCGTAGCTAAGGGACAGGGCAATAATTATTGCCATAACTGCGGTAAGCCGTTAGCTCCGGATGCAGCAGTATGCTTAAACTGCGGCGTAGCTAATAAACAGGCTCCTGCACCGGATGCAAAATCCAAACTGGTTGCCGGTCTCCTGGGTATTTTTCTGGGTACATTCGGTGTTCATAATTTTTATCTTGGCTACACCGGAAAAGCAATCACACAGCTTGTGCTTACCATTGTTGGATATATTCTTTGCTGTGTTGTAGTTGGTATTTTCCTGGTTATAGGTATATGGATCTGGAGTCTGGTAGAGGCTATTATGATCCTGACAGGCAAGATCAATGTAGATGGTAAAGGTAACCCGTTGGCAGATTAAATAAACTAAGATCCTGAAAGGATCGGAAAGAGGAAAAAATGGACGGACAGAATTTTGAAAATGAAAACAATGTAACGGTAGATACTACCGCAACAGAAGTAAGTTCTACAGCAGAACCTGCACAGGAGACACCTGCAGCAGAACAGCCTGCAAACAATTATCAGGACTATACCTCTAATGTACAGCCTCAGGTAGCTGTAACAACACCTGTACAACCTGAGAACAAAGATACCAATGTGCTGGCTATCATCAGTCTGGTACTGGGTATTCTTTCTATTGTTCTTGGATGCTGTAGCGGATGGATCGGTGCTTTGTTTGGTATCGGTGGTATTATCTGCGCAGTATTTGCCAACAAGCAGGGTAAGAGCGGACTGTCAAAAGCCGGACTGATCTGCTCCATCGTCGGTATTGTATTGGGAATCCTGATCACCGTTCTTGCAGTAGTATTTTCTATGGCTATGGTAGGTTACGGCTATGAAAGTATGTACTAAGAATAGCAGAAGTCTGGAAGATTATCTTTATCTGACAGGATGGATATTTCTTCTGACCGGCAGTATTGGAATCTATCTATATCTTCATATAGTTCTTCCGAATCTGCAGGGATATACCTGCATGGTCTGCCGATTGTTTGGATTTTATTGTCCCGGCTGCGGTGGAACCAGAGCGGTAAGTGCACTGCTTGCAGGACATCCTCTGTTAGCAACCTGGTATCATCCACTGGTACCTTATACCGTTGTTATCTTTGGAGGCTTTATGCTGACACAGACTCTCACCAGATTACATATCGGTGGGATCAAAGGATGGAAGTTCCATGAGTGGCATCTGTATGCAGCTGTCGCAATCATGATTGCAAATTTTATTTTGAAAAACATTTTGCTTCTGGGTTTTCATATTACACTATGACTGTATTTGCAATTTATACATATACAGAATTTTTTAAGCACAAGAGTGCGGAGGGAGAAAAAATGGATAAAAAAACTACGGGTATTATTGCTTACATCACCTGGATTGGCCTGATTGTTGCTTTTTGCGCAGGTGACAAAGAGGGAGCTAAATTCCATCTGAATCAGGCACTGGTTATCACATTGGGATGGATTATTGCCGGTGTAGTCAGCGTTATTCCTGTGATCGGAACTATTGTTGGTGGTATCTTATACATCTTCATGACGGTATGCTCGATCATGGGTCTGATCTATGCTTGCCAGGAGCAGGAGAAGGAAGTTCCCCTGATCGGTCAGATTAAAATTTTAAAATAATCATCTATCAGAAAAAGGAACAAAAAAATCCCCGGTGCATCAGCATCGGGGATTTTCTTGTTCTTACGTATTATTCTGCAGTAGCAGAAGCAGCATCTGCTGTTTCCTCTGCAGTGGTCAGATTTACATTTTCCGGTTGTTCACCATGCAGGAACGTAATAATGATCTGAATACGTTTATAAGCTCTTGCGTAGTTTTCTTTTGCATAATCGGCAGTCAGTTGATTGTAGCCGCCGTTGCTGTAGGCTTCATGATAACTTTCCACGGCCTGTGTCATGTACGCGCTGGCTTCATCTGCCAGAGATTCCAGATAATCAAATTCAGTGGGAAAATCCAATTCCGCAAAATTCTGAAAAGAGGTATCCAGCTGATCCAGATATCCCAGCAATTCATCGGTTGCTGTATCCGATTCCGCATCTACGTTATTGATGGCAGTATCGATATCGGAGATCTCTGTGCAGAAGGCATCTATTTCACCCTTGAACTGTGTCAGCTTAGGATCTTTTCCACAAGCGGTAAGTGCCATGGCAGTAAGAAGTCCTGCGGTAATGGCAAGTATTTTTTTCTTCAAGATAATCATCCTCCAAATCATTTAATCCACATAAAATTTATCATATTCTGAGACTTTGCGCAACCATATAATGTTAAATCGTCCCCTTTACGAATAAAAGGACAATGTGGTATGATTAAAAGAATTAAGAAACAGGGAAGAGAAACATGACACGAGAAAAATTTATTGATTTCACAAAAGATCATATCATATATCTGGACGGTGCCACCGGCTCCAATCTGGTAAAGGCCGGAATGCCCTCCGGAGTCTGCCCGGAGCAGTGGATTCTGGAACATAGAGAGGTAATGCTACAGCTACAGAAGGAATACGTGCAGGCGGGAACCAATATTCTGTACGCACCTACCTTTGCAGCAAACCGTGTAAAACTGGCAGAATATCATTTAGAGAAAAATATGTCCTCTATGATCCATGACCTGGTGGCGATATCAAAAGAAGCTGCAGCAAGTACTCCGGGACATCCGGTCTATGTGGCCGGAGATATCACCATGACCGGCGAGCAACTGCGCCCTATGGGAAAAATGGAGCTGGAAGATCTGATCGCTATCTATAAAGAGCAGATTCTCTGCCTGGTGGATGCCGGAGCAGATCTGCTGGTAGTCGAAACGATGATGAGCCTGGCAGAGACCAGAGCGGCATTGATCGCTGCAAAAGAAGTCTGTGATCTTCCGGTGATCGCTACACTTACTTTTGAAGCGGATGGCAGAACTTTATTCGGCACAGATGCCAAAACGGCGGCAGTCGTACTGGAAAGTCTGGGTGCGAGCGCTATCGGTGCGAATTGTTCCACCGGTCCGGCACAGATGGAAGGCATCATCTCCGACATGGTATCCGTTACCACGATTCCTATCATTGCAAAGCCAAATGCCGGACTGCCTTTTCTGGATGAAAACGGAACTACCTGCTATAACATGGAGGCAGAAGAGTTTACCGAAGAAATGCAAGTACTGGTGAATGCCGGCGCAACCATACTTGGGGGATGCTGCGGCACCACTCCGGAATTTATCCGACAGATCCATGACCGCTTTGGTACAGAGACAAGGGTAACGGCAGCCAGACGACCGGAGGACATCCGGTATCTGACCTCCGAACGCATTACCCACAGCTTCGGGCTGGAGGATGGTTTTTTTGTCGTGGGAGAGAGAATTAACCCTACGGGCAAAAAGGCACTTCAGGCACAACTGCGGGAAGGCAATTTTGAAAAGGTGATCCAGTTCGCCGAAGAGCAGGAAACCTGTGGTGCAAAGGTACTGGATATCAATATGGGGATGAGCGGTATTGATGAAAAGCTATGCATGCTCCGGGCGCTGGAGGAGGTAAGCGGTGTGACGAATCTTCCGCTGTCACTGGATTCCAGTTATGTGGAAGTACTGGAAGCCGCCCTTCGTAATTACCCGGGACGTGCTTTGGTCAATTCGGTGTCTCTGGAAACGGAAAAATTCGAAAAGCTGCTTCCTATTGTAGCTAAATATGGTGCAATGTTCATCCTGCTTCCTTTATCGGATGCAGGTCTGCCTAAGGACATTGAAGAGAAAAAAGAGATTATACATAAAATTTATGATCGTGCACTTTCACTTGGAATGCGAAAGGAAGATATTGTAGTAGACGGTCTGGTGGCAACCGTCGGAGCAAATCCAAAGGCTGCACTGGAGACGCTGGAAACGATCCGTTACTGCAAGAGCAACGGCTTCGCCACAATTTGCGGCTTATCCAATATTTCATTTGCCATGCCGGAGAGAGGTTTTGTAAATACCGCTTTTCTGACGCTGGCGATTCAGTCGGGACTGACGATGGCGATTGCCAATCCCTCTCAGGAGATGCTGATGAGCTGTGCGCTGGCAACCGATCTCCTCCTGAATAAAGAAGAGGCTGCACTCCGTTATATTGAATATGCCGGAGGCGTCAAAGAGCGCAGAGAAGAAAAAGAAGCGGAATTATCCAGAAAACTTGCTCTTTTGGAGCAACAGGGAACGAAGGCAGCTTCCACGGACAATACAGAAGTACCGTCTGCTGTAACTGCTTCGAAACATACCCCTCAGATCAATGAAATGCAGGAAAAACTGAAAACAGCAGTTCTGAAGGGGAATCGTAACGGTATTGTAAAAATAACAAACGAAGCACTGGAGAGTGGAGAAAAACCTGTGGAATTATTGAATCAGGTTCTGCTTCCCGCTATCAATCTGGTGGGAGAATATTTTGATCAGGGCAAGTATTTCCTGCCGCAGCTGATTGCCAGTGCAGAAGCAATGAAGAATTCCATTGAAGTACTGGAGCCTTTATTACAGACCGGAAACAGTGGGGAAGAAATGCCGGTAGTCGTTATTGCTACCGTAGAAGGCGATATTCATGACATTGGTAAAAATCTTGTAGCGTTGATGTTGAAAAATCATGGTTTCCATGTGATAGATCTGGGAAAGGATGTTCCCCAGGCCAAAATTTTGGAAACGGCAAAGGAACATCACGCTGAGTTTATCGCCCTGTCAGCGTTGATGACCACCACCATGCAGAGAATGCGGGAGATCGTAGCCGCTGCAAAACAGGAAGGTATCACCGCCAAAATCATTATCGGCGGAGCCGTGATCACCCAGGAATATGCGGATGAGATCGGAGCGGACGGCTATTCCAAGGATGCAGCGGATGCTGTGAAGCTGGCCAAAAGCCTGATGGAATAAAATAAACAGCGGAAAATTATGGAGTATAGATAAAGGAGTGGAATGACATGATTGGAGCAGATGCGATTATTAAATGTCTGGAAGAAGAAGGTGTAAGTACAGTATTCGGATATCCCGGAGTGGCGATATGTCCTTTTTTCAACAGTATTCTGGATTCCGATATTAAGACAGTATTGATCCGTACCGAACAGAATGCAGCACATGCTGCCAGCGGTGTGGCACGAATGACCGGAAGACCCGGAGTCTGTGCGGTAACCTCCGGACCGGGTGCTACGAATGTCATCACGGGTATTGCTACAGCATTTGCGGACAGTATTCCACTGATCTGTATCACCGGTCAGGTGAACAGCGAACTGCTGGGAAGCGATGTATTCCAGGAGGCGGACATCACCGGCGCTGTGGAATCTTTTGTGAAATACAGCTATCTGGTAAAAAATGTAAATGATATTCCCAGAGTATTCAGGGAAGCGTTTTATATTGCCAATACCGGTAGAAAAGGACCGGTGCTGATCGATATTCCCATTGATATTCAGAATGCCACGATCAAGAATTTTCATTATCCGGAAGAGGTAAACCTCCGCACTTATAAACCAACGGTCAAGGGACATGCCGTACAGATCAAAAAGGTGATCCGGGAATTGGAAAAGGCAAAGCGGCCTATTATCTGTGCCGGAGGCGGTGTATTGCTCAGTGAGGCGCAAGAGGAGCTTCGGGCATTTGCAGAAGAACACAGAATTCCCGTAGTGTCTACCATGATGGGAATTGGTGTCATGCCCACTGAACATCCTCTATATTATGGAATGGTGGGCAATAATGGCAAGGCATATGCAAACCGTGCCATGAACGAATCGGATCTGTTGATTATGGTGGGAGCCCGTGTAGCAGATCGTGCGGTCAGTCAGCCGGATCTGATTACCCGGAATAAGGTATTGGTACATATCGATGTAGATCCCGCAGAGATCGGTAAAAATGCCGGTCCCTCCATCCCATTGGTCGGCGATGCAAAACACATTTTTCAGGATTTCCAGAAGGAAGAATTCAGTTGTGACTATGAGGAATGGCTTACTACCTTAAATGAGTATCGTTCCACAATGGAGAAAAAGAGAACCCCGAATCCCGATTTTGTAGATCCTGCGGCCTTTATTACAAAACTTTCCGAGAAAATGCAGGAGGATGGTGTGTATGTAGCGGATGTAGGACAGAACCAGATCTGGTCCTGCGGTTATCACATTGTGAAAAAGGGCAAATTTTTAACCTCCGGCGGCATGGGAACCATGGGGTATTCCATTCCGGCAGCCATGGGAGCCAAGACAGCAGCCATGGACAAACAGGTCATTGCCGTCTGCGGTGACGGTTCTTTCCAGATGTCCATGATGGAACTGGCCACCATCAGACAGCATCGGATCCCGGTCAAGATCATTGTATTGAAAAACAATTATCTCGGTATGGTTCGCGAATATCAGCACTATACCTACAAAGATCATTATTCTGTGGTAGATCTGTCAGGAAGTCCCGATCTGGAGAAATTATCCGCAGCTTATGATATTCCTTATCTGCGGTTGAATAATATGGAGCATGTGGACGAAGTGCTGGGTAATTTTCTGGCTGAAGACAATACGATGCTGTTAGAATGTCTGATCGATCCTATGGATCTGGTGAAATAACAAAGGGGGCTGTACTGAGATGAAGAGAATATATTCCGTACTGGTTGAAAACCGTTCCGGTGTACTGTGCAAGGTGGCCGGACTGTTTTCCAGAAGATGCTTTAACATTGACAGTCTCGCAGTGGGAGAGACGGATGATCATGCGGTTTCCTGTATGACGATCGTGAGTTCCGGTGATGAACGTACTTTGGAACAGATTGAAAAGCAACTGAATAAAAAGCTGGATGTCATTAAAGTAAAAACGCTATCCCAGGAACAGTGTTATACCCGGGAATTAATGTTATTAAAAGTTAAATATAACAAGAATAATCGTAGGGATATCATAGAAATTTGCGACATTATGAAAACAGAGATCGTAGATATGTCAAAACATTTTATGATGTTGCAAATATGTGATTCACCGGAGAAAATCGATACTCTGATCAAGATGCTGCAATCGATCAGTATCGTCGAAGTAGCCAGAACCGGAACCCTTGCATTATCAAAATGTGCAGAAAACGATGATTAAAATACATCAATCATAATGTTAAATTCACTAATTGACATTCTGTAATCATCTTGCTATATTAAGAATACAATCGCTGTTTCGTGATGGAAGCACATGATTGAAGAAAGAAGAAATACGAAAGGTATGGTATTTTACGCATGCAGAAGAGAGTATTTCAGTTATTGGTAGATAATACATCGGGTGTACTCAGCCGTATCTCCGGATTATTTTCCAGACGCGGTTACAACATCGAAAGTATTACGGCTGGAGTAACGGCAGATCCCCGCTTTACCAGAATTACGATTGTAACATCCGGTGATGAAGATATTCTGGAACAGATCGAGAAGCAGGTAGGGAAGCTGGTGGATGTCCGGGATATCAAGGAACTGGATCCTGAAGACAGCGTTTATCGGGAGCTTGTACTGGTCAAAGTAAAGGTTGATCCCAAGAATCGCCTGGAGACACGACAGGGAGTGGAATTTCTTGCCAATAATTTCCGTGCGAAGATCATTGATGTCGGTGCCGAGAACCTGATCGTGGAGTTCACCGGTAATCACAGTAAGGTCAATGCACTGATCCAGCGTTTTACAGAAGAGTACGAAGTACTGGAGCTCGCAAGAACCGGTATTACAGGTCTGGGCAGAGGTATTGAGAACGTAACTTATATCGAGGATTAGGCACACGTTTACGTTAGCTCTAGGGAATATCCCTATCAGTTATAAATCTTTAGTCTCATAACGGAGGAGAAGAAAATGGCTAAAATTTTTTATCAGGAAGATTGTAATCTCTCTTTATTAGAGGGTAAGACTATCGCAATTATCGGCTACGGCAGCCAGGGTCATGCACACGCACTGAACCTGAAGGATTCCGGATGCCATGTTATCATCGGTCTGTACGAGGGCTCCAAGTCCTGGGCAAAGGCTGAGGCACAGGGATTTGAAGTATTTACCGCTGCAGAAGCTGCAAAGCGTGCCGACATCATCATGATCCTGATCAATGATGAGAAGCAGGCTGATCTGTACAAGAATGACATCGAGCCCAACCTGGAAGAGGGCAATATGCTGATGTTCGCTCATGGTTTCAATATTCACTTCGGATGTATCGTACCTCCCAAGAACGTTGATGTTACCATGATCGCTCCCAAGGGACCCGGACATACCGTAAGAAGTGAGTACCAGGCAGGTAAGGGTGTTCCCTGTCTGATCGCAGTAGAACAGGATGCAACCGGTAAGGCTCAGGATCTGGCACTGGCTTATGCACTGGGTATCGGCGGCGCAAGAGCAGGTGTTCTGGAGACTACTTTCAGAACTGAGACCGAGACGGATCTGTTTGGTGAACAGGCTGTTCTGTGCGGTGGTGTATGTGCTCTGATGCAGGCTGGTTTCGAGACACTTGTTGAGGCTGGTTACGATCCCAGAAATGCATACTTCGAGTGCATCCATGAGATGAAGCTGATCGTAGATCTGATCTACCAGAGTGGATTTGCAGGAATGAGATATTCCATCTCCAATACCGCTGAGTATGGTGACTACATTACCGGACCCAAGCTGATCACCGAGGAGACCAAGAAGACCATGAAAAAGATCCTGTCCGATATTCAGGATGGTACTTTCGCTAAGGAGTTCCTGTTAGATATGTCTCCCGCAGGCAAGCAGGTTCACTTCAAGGCTATGAGAAAGCTTGCTTCTGAGCATCCTTCCGAGAAGGTTGGCGAAGAGATCCGTAAGCTTTACAGCTGGAACAATGAGAACGATAAGCTGATCAACAACTAATCGATTGTAAAAAATAATGCTATGAAAAGGGCTGTGTGAGGAATGTAAAAGTTCTGTCACAGCCCTATTTTTTCGCAAAAAAACAGTTGTTTATAGGTGAAGAGCGCAAAAACGGACTGGAAAACGCATATTAATTGCGCTAAAATGAAAGGAACGAACAAATAGGAAAGGTATCCTGCAAATATGAAAGATTTTGAAGCAAAAACATCTCCGAAAAAAAAGATGGACACCGAGAGCTGGTTTATTGAATGCTATCGGAAGAATCAGGGACATCCCCTGCGGACACTGATGCATCTGTATAAGGGGAATTATCATAAATTTGTCATGGCAGTGATCTGCTTCTTCGCAAAGCATGCCTGTGTCTGGGTGTTGCCCATCATCACAGCGAATATTATTAACGATGTGACGGCGCACAATCCGGATACTTTCCGGAATATTCTATTTTACAGTATTCTGGAAGCGGGACTGATCCTGCTAAATATTCCCATGAATTATCTGTACACTTCCTATAAGAGCCTGGCGACCCGCTATGCGGAGACAGGACTCCGGAAAGCACTGATCCGGAAATTACAGCAGCTGTCCATTTCCTATCATGTGGAGACCCAGTCCGGACGACTGCAGTCCAAGATCATGCGTGATGTGGAAGCAGTGGAAGGTCTTTCCACACAGTTATTTTTAAGTATTTTAAATATTGCCCTGAATATCGGGGTTGCACTGGTGGTCACTATCAGTAAGAGCCGCATCGTATTTATATTTTTCCTGTTGACCACCCCGGTGGCGGCAATTACCATGGTTACCTTCCGGAATATTATGAAGAAGAGAAATACGGAGTTCCGTAAGGAAATGGAAGAGACCTCCGCCAGAGTCATGGAAATGGTGGAACTGGTACCCGTGACCAGAGCCCATGCCCTGGAGGATGAAGAAGTATCCAAAATGAGCGGGCAGCTGTTTGCTGTGGCGGAGAAGGGCTATAAGCTGGATCTGATCCAGGCACTGTTTGGATCGGTGGGTTGGGCGGTATTCCAGATCTTTCAGGTGATCTGTCTGGCATTTACCGGATATCTCGCCATCGGCGGGAAGATCCAGGCCGGTGATATCACACTGTATCAGAGTTATTTTGCTACAGTGGTCAATCAGGTATCTTCTATCGTTACCCTGCTGCCCACTATTGCAAAAGGTATCGAATCCGTGAATTCCATCGGTGAGGTATTGCTGTCTGAGGATATCGAAGACAATGAAGGCAAGGAAAAACTGGAGCAGGTGACCGGTACTTTTGACTTTGAAGATGTATGTTTCCATTACAAAAACAACGAGCATAACGTATTGAACCACTTAAATCTTCATGTGAAAGCGGGAGAGACCATTGCACTGGTAGGCGAGTCCGGTGCCGGAAAATCCACGATCTTAAACCTGGTCATCGGTTTCCATCAGGCGGAGAGTGGAAAAGTCCTGATCGACGGCAAAGATTTAAGCAAAATCGATCTTAGAACATACAGAAAACATTTAGCGGTAGTACCTCAGACATCCATTCTGTTCTCCGGAACGATCCGCGATAATATTACCTACGGCTGTGAAAATGTCTCAGAAGAACAATTACAGAATGTGATCAAGGCTGCGAATCTGTCAGACTTGATCGCATCCCTTCCAAAAGGTCTCGACACTATGGTGGGAGAACACGGCGGCAAGCTATCCGGCGGCCAGAGACAGCGTATTTCTATTGCCAGAGCACTGATCCGGGATCCGAAGGTTATCGTGCTGGATGAAGCAACCTCGGCATTGGACAGTATCTCCGAAAAACTGATCCAGCAGGCGTTAAACAATCTGACGGAGGGGCGGACAACGTTTATTGTGGCACACAGACTGTCAACGATCCGGGATGCCGACAGGATTGCTGTAATCGCCGACGGACATTGTACGGAATATGGTACCTATGATGAGCTGATGGCTCTGAAGGGAGAGTTCTACCAGTTAAAACAGATTCAGAGTTAAAATTACTTGAAACATATGTTCGGCTATGGTATGATAAACATATCGTAGCCGAATTTTACGTGCTATTATTTTGTATGTCAGGAAAGACGAGGATTTAACATACATGTTTGCATATGTGAATGGCTTTTTGGAAGATGTTACGGTAGATAACGCGGTGATCGATGTCAACGGCTTCGGAATCAATGTCCGAATCTCCGCGGACACGGCATCAAAACTTCCCGGAATCGGAGAGCAGGTTCGGCTCTATACATATACCTATGTGAAGGAAGACGCCTTTTTATTATATGGATTTCTCTCAAGGAGCGATCTGGAGATGTTCAAGCTCTGTATTACGGTCAGTGGTATCGGACCTAAGGGAGCACTGGCCATATTATCTGTTATGGATGCGGATTCTCTGCGGTTTGCCATTATGTCCGGGGATGCCAAAGCGATATCGAAGGCACCGGGCGTAGGCACCAGAACGGCGCAGCGGCTGATCCTGGAATTAAAGGATAAGATATCCATTGACGATACGCTGATCTCCAGAGAGATTGCAGCAGGCGGTGCGGAAGGCATCCTGACCGCAGGAAGTCTGTATATTGACAGTGAGAAGAAAAAGGAAGCTGTGGAAGCCCTGGTGGCATTGGGTTACGGACAGGCAGAGAGTTTAAAGGCTGTCAATGCCATCGAAGATGTGGAGGCTATGGATTCCGGAGCAATCTTAAAGGCTGCCCTGAAAAAATTGTTTTAAGGAATGAGAGCAACGACTATGTCCAGAAGAATGATAGAGACAAATATCACAGAAGAAGATATTAAACTGGAAGGCTCCTTACGTCCCCAGACGCTGGACGATTATATCGGTCAGTCCAAGATAAAGGAGAACCTGAAGGTCTATATTACCGCAGCAAAACAGCGTGGGGATGCACTGGATCATGTGCTGTTCTACGGACCACCCGGACTTGGTAAGACCACCCTTGCCGGGATCATTGCCAATGAGATGGGAGTCCATATGAAGGTGACCAGCGGACCGGCGATCGAGAAGCCGGGAGAGATGGCTGCCATCTTAAACAATCTGGAAGAAGGAGATCTGCTGTTCGTGGATGAGATACATCGTCTGAATCGTCAGGTGGAGGAAGTACTGTATCCCGCCATGGAAGATTATTGTATTGACATTATGATCGGTAAGGGCTCCAGTGCCAGGTCCGTCCGCCTGGAATTACCGAAGTTCACGCTGGTAGGAGCGACGACCCGGGCGGGACTTTTGACGGCACCTCTGCGGGATCGCTTCGGAATGATCCATCATCTGGAATTCTATACCATAGAGGAATTGCAGCAGATCATCATGCACTCCGCAGGAATCCTGGATGTAGAGATCGAACCTGCCGGAGCAAAAGAGATGGCTAGGCGAAGCCGTGGAACGCCCAGACTTGCCAACCGTATCCTGAAGCGTGTACGCGATTTCGCGCAGGTCAAATACGACGGAGTCATTACAGAAGAAGTAGCCAGAACCGCACTGGATCTTATGGATGTGGACAAGATGGGCTTAGATCATATCGACAGGAATATCCTCGTGACGATCATCGAGAAATTTAACGGTGGTCCTGTGGGACTGGATACCCTTGCAGCTGCCATCGGAGAAGATGCCGGCACCATAGAAGATGTCTACGAACCTTATCTGATCAAGAATGGGTTCCTGAGCAGAACGCCCAAGGGTCGTGTGGTAACAGACCTGACTTATCGTCACCTGGGGATAAAGCTTTAGAAAATCAGGACGCATAATTAGTTATTTTTTGCTTGCCACTCGATATAATCTGATATATAATAAATCTTGTATTATATTTTTTACAAGATGGCACATATTGTGTTTCCAAAAGATTGTTAAGAGGGGTGTTGACAATGTCTCCGAAAACAGATACTGAAGTGCTCATAGGTGGTAAAGTATTTACTTTAAGCGGCTATGAAAGCGAAGATTACATGCAGAAGATTGCTTCCTACATCAATAATAAAATGACTGAGTATGGGAAACTGGACAGCTTTCGAAGACAGTCTTTGGACAGACAGAGCGTTCTGCTTCAGCTGAACATTGCAGATGATTATTTCAAAGCCAAAAAGCAGATTTCCATTTTGGAGGAAGAACTGCAGGGGAAAGAAAAGGAACTCTATGATCTGAAGCATGAGCTGATTTCCGCGCAGATCAAGCTGGAAAATGCGGAAAAACAGGGAAAAGAGCTACAGAAGCAGTTGAACGAAGATGCCAAAAAAATTGTTCGTCTGGAGACAGAACTAAAGGATAAATAAATTGATAGCTGTCCGTTTTCGGGCAGCTATTTGTATAAGCGTGTATCATACGCAACAGAGGATGTCTATGAGAAATAAAAAAGTGGAATTACTTGCTCCCGCCGGGAATGCGGAAGCATTTTACGGAGCCGTACACGCGGGAGCAGATGCAATCTATCTGGGAGGAAATCGATTTGGCGCACGTGCATATGCTGAGAATTTTTCGGAAGATGAACTGGTGGACTGTATCCGATATGCTCACCTGTTGGGCAGAAAAGTATATCTTACCGTAAATACCCTGGTAAAAGAATCCGAGTTCTCTGAGCTTTATGAATATCTGATGCCTTATTATCGCGCCGGCCTGGACGGTGTCATCATTCAGGATATGGGTGTATTTGCCTTTATCCGTGATGTCTTTCCGCAGATGGAACTACATGGAAGTACTCAAATGACGATCACCGGTGAATATGGTGCAGAATTTCTGAAAAAGCAGGGTGCCTGCAGAGTGGTACCCGCCAGAGAACTGAGTCTGGAAGAGATTCGTCGTATCAAAGAAGTAACCGGAATGGAAATAGAATGTTTTATCCATGGTGCCATGTGTTACTGTTATTCCGGTCAATGCCTCTTCAGCAGTATCCTGGGCGGGCGAAGCGGCAACCGCGGCAGATGTGCCCAACCATGCCGACTGCCGTATACCGTAGGTGGTAACCGCCGTGAATGTTATCCTTTAAGTCTGAAGGATATGTGTACCATTGAGAATATTCCGGAACTGATAGATGCCGGAATCGATTCTTTTAAAATAGAAGGCCGTATGAAGAAACCAGAATATGCCGCCGGTGTAACCGCTGTTTATCGGAAATATATTGATAAATATTATGAGAAGCCCGGGGAAAAGCTTTCCATTTCAGGGGAAGACCTTCATCGGTTATCCTGCCTTTATATTCGCAGCGAACGGCAGAACGGCTATTATCATAAACATAACGGCAAAGAAATGGTGACTCTGAACAATCCTGCCTACAGTGGCAGTGATGAGCAGGTTTTGGAACAGATTCGCGAAAAATATTTATACAAACATCTGACACTTCCGGTACAAATGAAGGCTTCTTTTCTCACCGGAACCGTTGCAAAACTGACTCTTCGTTGTGATCAGACAGAGGTAACCGTTACCGGAGAGACCGTCCAGGAAGCAGCAAAACAGCCGATTACTGTGGAGAATATTTCCAAACAATTGGGAAAATTGGGAGGAAGTAATTTCCATTTAGATGGCACCATGGATATCCGGGTAAGTGAAAATGCATTCTATCCTCTGAAGACAATGAATGAGCTCCGGAGAAAAGGGCTGTCGCTGTTAGAGCAGAAACTGATTACAGCAAACGGCTTCCCCTATACCAGAGAGGTACAGAAACCTTTTGACATTACCGGAGCACATAACGGACATATGCAGAAACAAAGTGGATTTTCGTTATATCTCCGAACCGCAGAGCAGTGGAACGGGTTTCTGAGATCGTCTTTTCTTAAAAAACCGAAAGAACATACTTCGTTACGAATTTATGTTGACAGTGATCTGTTCCTCACCTGGGGGGATACTATCGCAGAGCACTTACAAATATTAAAAAAAATTCCAGCAGAGACAGTGCTCGCTCTGCCTAAAATCATTCGCTTACGCGACAGTCGGTATCTGAAATTGTTGGAGAAAAGCATTCGTGACAATTTAGAAGCTGTTGACGGATTTTTGATAAGTTCCCTGGAACACGTTGGCCTTCTGCAACAGTGGCATTTTTTACAGTCAAAAAAGAGGTACGGAGATCATAGTCTGTATCTTTGGAATTGCCGCAGTATAGAATTCTGGACGGATTATCTGGACGGATTCTGCCTACCGTTAGAACTGAATTATGCGGAGCAGAGGCAGCTCGTGAATGGGATTCTTCCTGCTGAGAAATTTTTGTACGGTCGGATTCCTATGATGGTGACGGCTAACTGTGTTACGAAGACTACCGATCATTGTCGCCGCGAGGAAGGTTTCGGAATCACAGAACTGACAGATCGTTACCATAAAGTGTTTCCGGTAATGCGAAACTGTACGCATTGCTATAATATTATCTATAACAGTGTTCCTTTCTCCCTGCACAAAACAGCTGCAAAATGGAAGGACAGTTTTTGCTGTCGTCTGGAATTTACGACAGAATCGGAAAATGAGACTTTTAATGTACTGGAGTATTTTTACGGAAGCAGAACGGATCTGCCTTATACGGAATATACCACCGGTCATGAAAAACGTGGCGTAGAATAGAGAAAGGGATCCCTAATTCATGCAGGAATATGTAATAGAATTATCTAAATATTTCATAGCCCTTTTTATGGTGCTCTATACCGGCAGCTGTTTTTATACTTTCCGCTACCCGGTTGGCGAATATTCCAAAGGAATCTTTATATTGCAGAATATTTTAATGTTTCTGGTACAGGTCCTTTGTTTTTTGGATCTGTCTCTTACCGGCGGAGATCTTCAGTATTTATTTTTCTTTGCATTTATACTGATTTTTCTGTTCGCAACGATTACTATGGTTTCTCTGATCTATGAGAATATCAATAGGCTTTTGCTCAATAACATGTGCATGCTTTTGGGCATCGGCTTATGTATGGTATCCAGACTTTCTTTTGATAAAGCGATCCGACAGTATGTGATTGTTCTGGTATCACTGATCATGTCGCTTTTTATACCTTTTTTGCTTGGCAGAATTCACTTTTTCAAAAAAATCACCTGGTTATACGCAACACTGGGAATTGGTCTGCTCAGTACGGTATTGATTCTCGGAGAGGTAACCCATGGGTCCAAAATATCTTTTACCATGGGAGGAATTACATTTCAGCCTTCGGAATTTGTGAAGATCCTGTTCCTTTTCTTCCTGGCGGGTGCATTATGGGAAAATGTGTCCTTTCAGCGGGTGTTACTGACTGCTGTGATTGCAGGAGCTCATGTAGTTGTCCTGGTCGTATCCAAGGATCTGGGAAGTGCGCTGATCTTTTTCATTGGTTTTGTATTCGTTGTTTTTGCCGCAACGAAAAATTATCTCTATCTGGCGGCCGGAATGATCGGCGGAGGCGCAGCCTCTTATCTGGCATATCTGTTGTTTGATCATGTACGGGTCAGAGTTCTGGCATGGCAGGATCCTTGGAAATACATCGACAGTAAAGGATATCAGATCACACAGTCGCTGTTTGCCATCGGAAGCGGAAGCTGGTTCGGCATGGGATTATTAAAAGGTAATCCTACCGCGATTCCGTATGTGGAAGCTGATTTCATTTTTTCATCCATTTGTGAGGAACTTGGAGTTATCTTTGGAATGTGCCTGATTCTGATCTGTATCAGCAGTTTTTTGGAAATGATGCGGATTTCGGTACAAATTCACGACCGCTTTTATCAGCTGATCGTATATGGCATCGGTATTATGTATATTTTTCAGATTTTTCTGACGGTTGGCGGAGGAACCAAGTTTATCCCTCTGACAGGTGTAACGTTGCCGTTTATCAGTTACGGCGGAAGTTCCGTTATGACTACGATGATCATGTTTTTCATTATACAGGGAATTTATATCCGGCTTCAAAAGGAAGGTGAGCGCAGAAGTGGCAGAAAATAAAAAAACGCAAAATCACAAACGTATGGGAAACCAGCGGGAGATCTGGATCTCTGCAGGTGCAGTCGGTGTGCTGTTTCTGTGTCTGTTTCTCTATCTGGGACATTTTGTGGCCACGAGTGAACAGGACATGATCAACAACAGCTATAATTCAAGACAGCAGATACTGTTGTCGAGAAATTATCGGGGAACCATCTATTCCAGAGATGGAGAGGTACTTGCGGAGACAATCTTGAATGATGAGGAAGAAGAGAGCCGTAACTACCCTTACAAAAATCTGTTTTCTCACATTGTTGGCTATTCCACACAGGGCAGAATGGGTGTAGAAGCGCTGGCCAATTATTATTTGATCAATACAAATACTTCCTTGAGTAACAAGGTGAAAAACGATACTGCCGGAAAAAAGAATCCCGGGGATAATGTTTACACTACACTGGATGTTAAAATTCAACAGGTGGCAAATGATCAGCTGGATATCTATCGCGGTGCCATTATTGTAACCGAAGTGTCTACCGGGAAGATTCTTGCCATGATATCCCATCCGGATTTTGATCCCAATTCCATCGGAGAAATATGGGAGGATCTGGTAGATAACGATTCCAGTACCGTACTGGTCAACCGAGCTACACAGGGATTATATCCTCCGGGTTCTACCTTTAAAATTGTGACGGCATTGGAATATATTCGGGAAAATCCGAATACCTACCAAAATTATTCTTATACCTGCAACGGAGCTTTTCGCCTGGGCAATAGCAAGATCAGCTGTTATCACGGCTCCAGTCATGGGACGGTGGATTTTACCAGATCTTTTGCAAAATCCTGTAATTCGTCCTTTGCTAATATCGGAATGAGCCTGGACCGGACTGCTTTTCAGGAGACATTAAATGATCTTCTGTTTAACAAAGAGCTGCCATTGACACTGAATTATGCCAGAAGTTCAGCGCTGGTATCCGATGATACTCCTCCGGCGGAAATGATGCAGACCTCCATCGGTCAGGGTAAGACACAGATTACTCCCATGCATCTGAACATGATCACCTGTGCCATAGCCAACAACGGAGTCCTCATGAAACCGTACGCGATCGATCACGTGGAGAATGATGAAGGAACTGTCATTAAAAGTTTCAAACCCAGCGAATACGGCAGTCTGATGTCAGAAGAAGAGTCTGCGATCCTCAGACAACTGATGACTGATGTGGTCCAGGAGGGTACTGCTTCCAAGTTAAAAGGACTTGAATATACCGCAGCCGGAAAAACAGGTTCCGCGGAATATAATAATATTAAAGGTGACAGTCATGCATGGTTTACCGGATTTGCTCCTGCAGAAGATCCGGAAGTGTGTGTAACCATTATTGTGGAAGGTGCCGGCAGCGGCGGAGATTACGCCGTGCCCATTGCAAGACGTATTTTTGACGCGTACTTCAGCGAAAAACAGTAATCGGAGGTTAAGAAACATGATTGAGGCTATCAGCTGCGGCGGAGTCGTAATATTTCGCGGAAAGATTTTACTGCTCTATAAGAATATCAAAAACAAATACGAAGGCTGGGTTCTTCCGAAAGGAACGGTGGAACCCGGTGAGACCCATGAAGAGACCGCATTGAGAGAAGTATTGGAAGAGAGCGGTTCCCGGGCATTTATCGTGGACTACGTCGGTAGAAGTGAATATTCATTTACCGTACCGGAGGATGTGGTAGCAAAAGAGGTTCACTGGTATCTTATGAGTACCGACAGTTATTACAGTAAACCGCAGAGAGAAGAATATTTTGCGGATTCCGGTTTTTATAAATATCATGAAGCATATCATTTACTGAAGTTTGCCAACGAAAAACAGATTTTGGAAAAAGCTTATGCGGAATACCAGGAAAGAAAAAGGAATAATCAATGGATGAATTGATTATTCCCGCTTCTTATTTTTATTTATTATATTTATACGTTTTTAACGATTTCCAGATCGGTTCTCTGCAAAAGATCCACAAATTCATTTTTTTCATTTTTCAGAATCGGGCGGGAGAACTTATTGGGATGAATGATCAGGACTTCCCAGACACTTCCGTCATTCAACTGCACATTGGTACCGATTTGTGCGTCTGCGATCCGTTTCATGATCGGCATTAACAATTCCACATCATACTTGTCCAGACTCTTTTCGAAATTCCCCAAAATCTGTAACGGTGTAAGTGCGTTGCGGTAAGTTCTCGGCGATGCCATTGCAATATAAGCGTCAATGATCGCCATATATCTGGCATAGACATCAATTTTCTGCCCCGACATATGATAAGGATAACCGCTGCCATCCAGACGTTCGTGATGCATGATCACTGCATTTTTAACATGTTCGTTTAAATCCTGGTTACGTACGGAAGTATAGCCTACCACCGGATGCGTTTTGATGATCTTGAATTCTTCCTCTGTGAGTTTTCCAGGCTTCCACAACAATTCATAAGGAAGCTGCAGTTTTCCGATATCATAATAGAATCCGCAAAGAATCAAAGTGTTTTTTTCTTCTTCTGACATAGAGAGCCAGTCGGCGAACGTACCTGCCAGCAGTGCAGCATTCAGGCACTGCGTATACGTCAGTTCATCCTCACTTGGCATAAGGTTATACAGATAATCCAGCAATACGGATCCGGAAGTAATATAATAGTATAATTCTTGATATATGGTAAGTAGAAAAATATCCGCCGGTTTTCTTCCCATGACCAATAATTGTTTCATGGCCAGTTTATACTCAGCCAGAAAAATCGGATAAGCACGTTCAAATGCCTTAAAATTAGAATCAAAGCGAATTTTCTCATAATGGGTCGTGGCGAAATCAATATCCTCCATAATCGTAACGCATACCAGATCGTATCGCTTTAATTTTTCTATGATCTGCGGAGTTACTGTGGTACCGGCAGGATAAATGACATGATTCTGATCCTGAATGTCTTCTCCGAGAACCATATCCGGCTGAAGCTCCATCTTCGTAATAACTTTCAATGGTTTTTCCTCCTCATTTGTACTGATTACAGTATAAAATATCATCCGGAAAAGTCAAGCGACAAAAATTGTAATATAGAAGAATCTATGCTATAATAAGCACATCTTGGCAGCAATAACCTATGCTGCAGGGCAGGTTAACAAAAAGGAATTTATTTATGGCAGGAAAGCTTACGTTTGCTCCCAATCTCTATCTGGGAGAAAGCATTGCATCTGAAAAACTGGATAAACTAAAAAAGAGACTGGAAAAAAAACCTCTTTTGGCAAATGTCTATCTCATTACTCCGGCGAAGAACCCGGCCGATCAGCTAGATATTTTTGATGCCAGGCAACTCATACAGCCTCATTACAAAAAAGAAGAATTTCTGATTCTTGGTATTGCGTCGGGATATGAGGAGGCATTGCAGCTGATCGAACAGATCACAGGAGAATGTCTGGACGCCAGAGGCGACTGTAATCTTCGGGAGTATTTACTATGTTAACGATTCTTTTTAAAATATTGGGCATTTTAGGAATTCTGTTGCTGGTACTTCTGGGGATTGCACTTACGGTAATACTTTTGGTATTGTTTTTCCCTCTTTGTTATAAGGCATCCGGACAAAAGAGTGTCGATGAAATGCGTTTTTCCGTAAAAGTCCGATGGTTATTCGGTCTGGTGCGAATCTTTTACGATTATCCGCAGCCGGGAAAGCTTCTGGCAAAGATCCTTTTTTTTACCGTATATGATTCCTCGGACGAGAGAAAAGAGAAAAAGAACGTTTCCACTGGGAAGTCCTCAAAAAAAGCAGTGGTTCCTCCCACAACGGAAATACCACAGGAAGCTGTGCCTCCCGCTTCCGATCCGCAGCCATCTGTGAAAGAACCGATTCCGGAGCAAAAAAGCACGAAAGAAAGAGGCTTTTTTAATAAAATCCGGTACACAGTCGGTAAAATATGTGATAAAATCAAACATATTCTGAATAACATTACTTTTTATAAAGATTTATGGAATGACCCGGAGACCAGAGGATTACTCCGGCGTGCCGGAAACCGCATCGGTCATATTCTGAAATCATTACGTCCGCGAAAACTGGAACTTACGGCCCGCATCGGCACCGGATCACCGGATACCACAGGCTACCTGTACGGAATCTACGGTATGATACTTCCTCAATTGGGAAAAGACATCTGTATCACTCCGGATTTTGAACAGGCAATTTTAGAGGGTAATTTTAAAACATCCGGCCATTTTACCTTAGCGTGTGTATTGTTCCATACCATTTGCCTGCTTATGGATAAACGGCTTAAGCTATTGCAGCATAAAATCAGACAATTTCAAAATAAAGAAAAAGAATAACAGATTAAAAACAGGAGGTTTAATATGGCAGAAAAAGATAATCAGTTTCAGGGGGTTGTGGAATCTCTTTTAAAAGGAATGGATACCGTGCTCTCCACAAAGACGGTAGTAGGCGAAGCTACCAAGATCGGAGATACCATTATATTACCGTTAGTAGATGTTACTTTCGGTGTCGGAGCCGGTGCGGGGAATAATTCCGAGAAAAGATCCGCATCCGGAGCCGGTGGTCTGGGCGGTAAAATGACTCCCAGTGCCGTACTGGTGATCAAAAACGGTTCCACCAAGCTGGTCAATATCAAAAATCAGGATACTGTTACCAAGATTCTGGATATGATTCCCGATATTGTAGATAAATTTACCCAGCCAAAAGAAAAAGAAGGAATGTCGGATGCCGAAGTTGTCGATATTGCATTCCCCGAAGACGGAGAAAAGCCTTCCGAAGATAAGTAATAATTTTTATACTCTGCATATAATAAGATGAGAATATGAATAGCGGGTCTTTTATGAAAAAAATCATTGGCCTGATTCTATTTTTTGTAGCTATCGGCATGTTGTTGATGATGGTGATCCACAATCGGCTCATCGGATTGATCATATTGGCACTTCTGTTGTTTGCAGGGTATTATCTTTTCAGCAGTTGTGAGTAAGAGGGTTGAGCATGATTGATTGGGAAGAAATCATCAGGACAGAAAGTACAGAGGAACTGAAAGAAGCCAAGCTCTGGCTGTTTCAGGAGAATATGCGTTTGCAGCAGGAGCGTACCGAATTAGAACAGGCAAAGGACAAATTCCTCGAGGAACGTGTAACACTCCGGGATGAACTGGATGCTTTGAACCGTCGTACGGTTATGGAACGAAAACGTCTGAAAGAAGAAAGTCTGTTTTTTGAGAAAAAAATGGCAATTCTGCAGGACGGCTTCCGCCAGTTGGAAGAGGATCGGAAAAAGCTGGAAAAAGAGAGACGACTTCTCCGGGAAGAAGAGGTCAGTCCAAAAGCTTCTGACGAAGACGGCACCGAGAATACCCTTACCGTAGTACAGCTTTTATTTCGCGGTGTCAATAATCCATTGGCATTACGGAAGAGATATCGGGATCTGATCAAAATCTTTCATCCGGACAACCTTTTCGGTGACGGAGAGCTGGCTGGACAAATCAACAAAGAGTATTTAAAAAGGAAACAGGAAGAGCGGTTTTGGTAAAAAAATAAGCCAGAAATGAAATTTATCATTTCTGGCTTTCTAAAATCCAATATTATCGTAGAAGATTAAGCTCTTTCAACTTTACCAGATTTTAAGCAGCTGGTGCAGACATGCATTCTTCTAGCTCCGCCGTTAACCTTGCACTTAACGCTCTTAACATTAGAGTTCCAAATTGCGTTGCTTCTTCTATGAGAATGGCTTACGTTGTTACCGAAATGAACGCCCTTACCGCAAATATCACATTTAGCCATCTTGACACCTCCTCGATCTAACGCGCATCTTACGCTTACTTTTAATCAAAATTTTTAATAAAACATATGTGAAATGCTCACAACATTGATATATTAACAG